>Ga0078972_1001448_pt1 | contig 88724 bp, 76 predicted proteins | sample YelNatPaOPGAMG01_FD_67568 | JGI IMG/M metagenome (GOLD analysis project Ga0078972, IMG submission 67568) | Hot spring thermophilic microbial communities from Obsidian Pool, Yellowstone National Park, USA - OP-RAMG-01 (SPADES assembly) (version 2) | ecosystem: Environmental > Aquatic > Thermal... | reverse complement strand
CCTCTTCGTTGATGTCTGTGGCCCAGTGCCTAAGTTGGTCATAAGACGAAAACTGAAAATTCTCTTAGTGGGAAGGAGATTAATGTTCAGCACCACTCGAAGGATTCTAAGGTGTCACTAATGTATCTGACCCAGCACAGCTTTTAGATTTTATGAAGGCAACTTTACTTAGCCAGACTGTTAAGGCAGCGGGCAGGAAGAGTCAGGATAGCCTTTAAGAGGTCAAAAACAGCTGAGACAGTAATCCCGATGAGCCGGAATGGCAGGGAGAGGAGCCAGACCAGGGGATAAAGAATAAGAGCCAAGAGGGCTAAGGGCCAGCAGAGGACAAATAATATCAGCCACAGGATAAATTTTAGCATTTTCTTACCTCATCATATCTAATCATCTTTATAACATATACGAAAAAAAAGGCAAGAAGGATTACGGCAGACTTTACTGACCGCAAAAGTTTTGATATGGACAGCGCAGGCAGCTATCTTTTCTGGCCAGTTCAGGGCTAAAAGGAAGCCCGGGGTCAACTATTTCCAGAAGCAGCCGCTGGATGATTTCTTTAGCCAGCTGGAATTTTTCTTTCCGGGAAGCCAGGTCTTCCGAGGTTTGATTCAGGGGGAAGATGTCCGCCTTGTGTCCCTCTGAAAGCCTGCGGCTCTTGTCTCTGGCTTTTTTCTGAAGAAGGGGCGAGAATTCAATGTTTTCATCAATTTGATTCTGGCCGAGCAGCAGAACGGCGGAATAGATTTCTTCACCCAGGAAGGGAAGTTCTGAACTGGCCAGGAGCTGATAAAAAGGAAGTTGCAAACTGCGGATAGCCTCAGGCCAGGTTGCTCTGTCATTGAGGTTGAGGCGGTCAAAGTTAATCTGGTAGTATTTTTCATTGGCTGCAATCTTATAGTCCAGGATGCAGCAGTATTTGCCCCGCTTCTCTATCCGATCCAGGATGCCAGCCAAATGAAAGGTCCTGTGGCCAAGCTGATAATCAATTTGAAACCTTTTCTCCAGCGCTAACAATTTGAGGCTGTGCTTAAAATGGTTCAGGCTGGCGGCCAGAGGTTGCTGATAGAGGGATATAAAATCCCGAAGATGACTTTTCATCTGTTCTTTCATCAAGAAGAAGCTTCCAGTCAGGGGTTGGGAAAAACGGGTCTCAAAGATTGCTTCTATCAAGTTATCAAGTCTTTCGGTATCAAGCTCAGGCGGCAGCTTTTTGCCCAGGAAGGGTTCAAAATAAGATTTAAGTACCTCGTGGACCAGGATTCCGATTTCAGCCTTTTCCATGGTTTCTGAGATTTCTTCTCTTTCTTCCAGTTTGAGAACCGCTGAATAATAAAATTTCAGGGGGCAGCTGAGATAAGTATCAAGCTTGGAAGCTGAAATTTCCAGGCCTTCCAATAAACGCCGAACGCTCTTGGTTTTAGGAATAGGACTGATTTCCGGACTTTTCAGGGCTATCCGGTAGCTCAGAGAACGGATATAAGAAAAAGAGTCTGGCGGTTTTTTCTTTTCATGGTCTTTTTTCTGTTTTTCCCAGAGGAATTTTTCCACGTAGCGGCTTTTTTCTTTTTCGCTGTTTTCTACGAAGAAAAAGTAAACCTGCTTGGCTCCTGCCGTCAGTGTTTGCAGATAATATTCGGTCCTCTTTTCCTGATCTTCATGAGTTAAGAGTCCGAGGGCTTTTCGTAAAGGATAGGGTAGGAGGGAGTCAACCCGGCCAGTGGCCGGAATTATATCTTCGTTCATGTCCAGAAGGAAGACCTGGTTGAAATTGAGGCAGCGGGTTTCCCAGAAGCCCAGAACCTGCAAACCATGAAGGGGAGTCCCGGGAAATGGAACCCGGACTTCAGCCACTAACTTGCGGAAGAGATTGAAATACCCGGAAACATTTTCAAAACTCAGGCTGGCCAGCAGGGAGTTTCTTAACCTGTCCAGTGTCCGGAGAAAAGTTTCAGCATAAGGCTGGAAAAAGAGGTGGAAAGCTGCTGTGGTCTCTGAGGCCAAGAATTCCAGCAAGTCAGAAAGCTTTGTACCGAAGTCTCGGATATCTTTTAAGTTCAGAAGAGGTTTAATAATCCTGTGGTGGATGGAGGTTAGGTGAGAGAGAAGTTGAGTAGCTTCCGGGACTTCAGGGTTTTCAGCGGCATACCTGGAAAGCCGGCGATTGAGTTCAGGGTCATTTTCAATATCTTCCAAGGACCAGAATAATTTTACTTTTTTTTCAGTCAGGACAGACTGTACCAGATGAAAGAGAATTCTGGTCAGCTCAGCCCGTCTGGGCTGGGTTGGGAAATAAATATTTTTGGTGTAGGGATGGAGAATAAAATTGAGGTAATCAGGAGCATAAAATCGGCCTTCTTCATCGGCCGTTTGGATCAGGTTAAAAAGACTGTCAAAGAAGCTGAATAAAGGTGTCCTGGTCAAGGGATAACCGAGAGAAATGTTGTAAGAGCCGTCGGGCAGGGCAGAAAGAGTTTGTTGATGAAGAGGTATGAGGGTTTCGGCTGCCGGTAAGACTATGACCTGCTTTTCAGTCAGGAGTTCAGGGTTCTTGACTTTGTCGGCTATCAAGGTGTTCAAAAGGAAAAGCTGGCCGTGACCATCTGGGCTGAGGTAAAATTCGGTTTGAGGTGAAGGGGTTGAGTCTGGTTCCAATCTTTCTATTTCTGATTCGGACCGACCCAGTTGTTTAATCATGGCCTCCAGCCCGGGACCATTAATCAGGTAGAGCTGGGCTTTCTCTGAACCCAAGACCAATTTGATGAGTTCAATTTCGCCTCGGGCTTGAAGAAAAAATCCGGCCAGGATAATCCGGCCCCAATTATTGAAATGGTCAGGGGAGAGATTTTCCAGCACTTTTTCCAGCCGGCTGGCCCTGGTGGACAGATTCTCTCTTTCCAGCCGGGAATAAAATTTCTGGTAAAAATAGGACAGTTTCTGGAAACGGTTCCGGGTTTGAGGAGGTATGCTCTCGCTAACCAGTGAATCTATCATCAAGAATTTATCTTTGGTTACCAGAGCGGTTTTTAGCTCTTCCAGGTCCTGGTAAAGTTTGAGACCCAGAGGAAAAAATTCATCCAGATTGAGAAAGGCCCGGCCGCCTGCTGGTTCAGGATGGTCGCGGTGAAGCTGGTAAAGCAGGCCGATTGCTTCCATCTGATCCAGAAGAGGCGCCTGGAAGTGGAGAAGTTCGGTAAAGAGGAAATCAATAAAATCATCAAAGGAACTTACAAGCGGTGGGAGGAAACTCTTTTTTAACCTCTGGGCTAAAGATTTTCGGAGATAGTGTCCTGGCCTTTTTTCAGGGAAAACCACCCATCGGTCCGAAAGGTCCTGACCGGCTCCAGCCAGTTGTTCAGCCAACAGGTCTATGAGATTAACTGAGGGAGAAATGATGATTATTTTCATGGCACTGGCTCCATGGTGCCTGATTCTACATAAATCAAAAGGGGTTTGATTTCAGTCTCTGGAAACAATTCCTGAAGAATGGCCCTATAATTACTCAATTGTTTGAAATAGGCATCTTTCGTTACAGGTTCCTTTGGCTTTCTGTTCTTAAAATCTATCAAGGTAATTCGGTCTGGATCAATCACCACCCGGTCAACTCTGAATAATTGTCCTTCAGAATTGACCAGGTCTATTTCCCGCCAGATTTTTCTACCGGGCAGTTTCTGGAAATATTCTGCGGGCCCAGCTCGGCTCAGCAGTTTTTTAACTTTTTTTTCTGCCCACTCAATTTCAGAGCGGGAAAATTCTTTGAAAATTGGCTTTTTCAAGGTCTGACTAATAATTTGTTCCAGGTTTGGCTCAAGATATTCAATTTCAGCCAGGAGAGCATGGAGCAAACTACCCAATCTTTGTTCGCGGTAGTTGAGGCCCGGCTCTTCAGCTGGAGATAATAAGTTCCGGGTGGGCAATATGGTTAGACCGGCTTCAGGTGCCATTTTCTTAGCTGCCCACGGCGAGGCTTCGGGACTTATCCTGGCGGGCCGGGGTGAGGGAGATCTGAATTTCTGCTGGGGAATAAATCCTATGCCTTCTAAAAAATCAAAGGGATAGAATTTTCTTTTGCCAGGAACTCCAATGATATAAAGTTCTTTTCTGGCTCTGGTTAATCCCACATAAAGGGTGTTAAGCCTGTTGACTTCATCTTTTAACCTGTGGGCTCGGTAAACCTGCTCCAGCTCAGGACTGGCAGCTATCAGGTTTTCGTTCAATTTCAGTATTTCAACTTTTTCTCCAGCGTTTTCTTTTTTACCTGTTGGACCTAAAAAAAATGTCGGGTTGAGGTATTGCTGGGGAAAGAGGAGAAGAATGACCACCGGAAACCCTAATCCTTTAGCTTTGTGGATGGTCATAATTTTGACCGCTGGAATCTCTTCGGGGACATCAACCGTCCAGATTGATTTTTCATCAGAAGGACTTTCGCTGAAGCTGATAAAGTCTCGCAGATTACTTTTTCCCTGCCCCTCAAGATATTTGATAACTTCCAATAGCCGGATTAAAGCAGCCTGTTCGTCGGGAAAAGAATTGAGCAAATCAAAACTCCGGTAGGCCTGACTCACCAGGTCATAGAGCGGAAGATAGCCCACGCTTTTGAAAAAATCTTCAAAGAAAGCTTCCCAGATTTCTGGATAGGTCATCCTGAAGATGGTATAAAGGGGAGCAGTTCGGGTCCGGGGCTGGTGACGACTGGAGAGAATAAATTCCCGGAGATCCCCGGTTTCCAAGTTCCAGCCTTCAGCTTTTAGCTTGTTTTGAAAAACCTGCCCCAGGATGAAAACCGAGAAATTTAAGTCGTCAAGGGGGAAGTCCAGGAATTGAAGGAAAGCTAAGATTTCTTTGATTATTGGCCTCTTTCTTATGTCAAGAGAAGAATACGGAACAAAAGGAACTCCTTTTTCATTGAGCCAGGCTGATATTTCGGCCACGGTCTCATTTCTGTAAGCCAGGATGGCAATGTCTGAATAGCGATATCCCCTCTGGACAAGTTCTTGAACTAGCTCTTGTATCCTCTTTTTAACCCTGGTTTCCTGGTCGTCCATTTCTGGGCTAAGCTGATCAGCCTCAGAAATCTTATTAACAGCCTCCTGGTCTTCATCTTTTTCCGGGGTAATAAATTCCATTTCTACATACCCGGGCGCTTCAGGCTTCTTGGCCTTTTCTGGGCTTGGCAAGCAGATAAAATCATCCAGCCCACTTCTGGAGGCAGCCTCCTTCATCAGGGCTAATCTATCGTTTCCCAATGTTTTTAGGCCATTAGGAAAGATTGCCGAGATGAAATCCAGAATTTCCTTCTGACTCCGCCTGTTTATTGTCAGGTCTTTAATTTTGGTAGGCACAGAGGCGAAACTCCGTTGGCCATTGATGAAATCCACCATAATCCGGTAATCAGCTTCTCGGAATCCGTAGATTGCCTGCTTGGTATCACCGACGATGAACAGACTGCCGCCCTGAGAAAGAGCATTTTCAATCAGCGGTTCAAGATTCTGCCATTGTAAAGGAGAGGTGTCCTGAAATTCATCTATCAAATAATGATAGATAGAAGTTCCGAGGCAGAAATAGATGTCTGGAACCAGACCTTGATCCAGGTATCCAGCCAGTTTTCGGTGGACATCTTCCAGGAAGACCAGAGATTGCTCTTTCTTGCTGACCTCAACCAGGGTTAGCAGGTCCTGGTAGACCTGGAGATAAGGCTGAAAATAATTTCGGGCATAAACAATTTTTAGGGCTTTTAATCTCTGTTCCAGATTCTTCCATTCCTGTTCAATCCGATCGTATTGCAGCTTTTCTCGGGCGTGAAGAGGTTTTTGAACCGGAGGGGTCTTGAAAGAGCAATTCAGCCAGTCGCTGATTCGGCGGGAATTTTGGCGTTTGTAGTAGGCTGAAGTCTTATTCAATTCCAGTCCGGAACGTTTGATCAGAGCTTTGAGCTTATCAATAGATTTTAAACAAGGTTCTTCGGCCCGCCGCAATTCCTGCTGGGCCTGGACTAAATCCTTGACCACAGGCCTCCGGTTAGCCGCTTCTAATTGGCTGTAAAGTTCCAGAAATTTATTTCTTATTTCTTCGGTGGGGTCCCAGAAAAACTTGGCCGGGCCATCCCGCAGGCTTTGTAGACTTCTAGCAATTTCCAGCAGGAGTTTTCCGGCAGAAGTTCCAGGCCCTGCCCCTCTTAAGAATCTGGAGAACGCATAGGAAATCGTCGGAGTGGCGTCAAGGGTGAGCTCAAAATCTGGGCTAACTCCGAGGTCTATGGCTGAAGCCTTAAAAACCTCGGCCATAAAACTATCTATGGTCATCACTTGAAAATCGCTGTAATGACTGAGAATGTTTTCCAGAACTTGCTCGGCCCGGATCTTAAGCTGGTCTTCAGGGATGGTTAACAGGTCTAAAATCTGGGTGATATTTTCTTTTTTCCCGAAATAACAATCTTTAAGCCAGCCCAGGATTCTGGATTTCATCTCTTTGGCCGCGTTTCTGGTGAAGGTGATGGCCAGGATTTGACCGGGTTGATTGGCCTTTATCCTGTCTGACAGGAGAAACTGAGTGAACCTGAGAGTTAAAGCATGGGTTTTTCCGGTTCCGGCTGAGGCCCGGAGCAAGATAAATTCGGGAAATCTGATTTCCTTATCCGCAGGTAACAATGAATCTAAGGACATTTATTTTTATTTTATTGGAAATAATTTTTTCGGGCAAGAAAGAAAGCTCGGATGTGATATGAATCAGAACTTTTGACTGATAGCTGTGACCAGAGTAAAGATGGCAAAACCCACCAGAAAAAGACCGAGGGCAAATAACATTTTCTTAAAGGTCTTTTCCTGAATCTTAGCCTGATAATGGGAGACTATCCTGACCAGGAAAAAGTACCAGACCATGGCTCCGGCCCCGCAGGAAAGGGCAAAGAACACAGCCGGCCAGAATCCTTCCTTTAGCAGCCCATGAGCTGTGGCTGCGCCGGCCGTGGCTATCCAGAAAGCATAAAGAGAAGGATTTGAGACATAAAGGGCTATGACTCCGAAAAGGGGCCGGGCGGTCTTGATATTTGAAGATTTTTCCCGGCCATTGAATTTGAACACCTTAGAGTCATGAAAAAGCTTCAAGCCCAGGAAGAGAAGAACCAATCCCGCTGCCAGCTTTAACCAAGAGCTTTGTCCAGGAATGTTTAGGGAAATGTGGAAAAAACCAACCAGAGCTACCAGACAATAAGTCATGTCCAAAAAGGCCGTGGTCAAGCCGGCCAGCATTCCGTGGAAAAAGTCTCTTTTCAGAGTCTGGGAAATTATGTAGATGTTAACTGGACCAACGGGCACCGCAGCAAAAAAACCAATCAAAAAACCGATGATAATAAACATGGGAGTTTCCGACCCAAAATGAGGCTTATAAAATACCTTAAATAAAGAAATTTATCAACTCGGAAAAGTCGGATTTTTTAATTCTAAGAGCAGGTTGATTGAGGCTCTGGCCAGGCTACTGTTTATATCAGAGACATTATACCTTTGGTAGGGAAGTATCGGCCGATTCCTCTTCTAAATCACTTTCAATTCCGAGAAGCTTAGCTATGCCTTCATAGACCATCTTCAGCGATTTTTTCTTTTCCTGAAGTTCGGCCAGGGTCTGTCTGACCCGCTGCAGTTCTTTCTCTACTTCTGCATCAATCGCCGATAGCTGTGACCTGACATCTTCCAGAGTCTTCTTGTAAAGTTCCTCTTGTTCCTTAGAGATGCCCATCTCTTTTGACTCCTTTTTAACCCATTTTATTTATTTAAGCCGAAGCCAATCGTAATTGGTTTCCACACTCTTACTTTAACACCATTTTTTTCTGCAGGCAAGAACTTCCATTTTTTAACTGTATTGATCGCCTCTTTGTCCAAGGCTATAGAGCCTTTAATCCCCCGAATAACAGCTGCTTCCAGGACATCTCCATTTTCAGAGATCAGGGCGTTAACCGTGACTATTCCTTTGATTCCCATTCTTCTATCGGGGTCAGGATATGATGGTTCGACCGCCTTGATTAACTTGGGCTCAACATCCGCCATGGACAAAGGTATCAGGTCTCCGGTTTTTACTTCTGCCACGGGAATTACTGCCGGCTGGACTTCAGTTTTGGCTGCACTTTCAGCCTGATTATTTAATTGTTCTTGAGATTCCTGAGTTGCGGATGAAAGTTCGTTGGACTTCTCGGTTCCAACTTTCTGTTCTGATTCAGAACCAAGATTGGAGGCCAATTCTGGGGTCTGGGGCGGAATGTAAGGAGCAGCAGAATTTGATTCCACTTTGACTGCGGTCTTACTGTTGCCTGAAGTTCCTTTGCTACCCGATGAAGAAGATTTATTGCTCTGTGCCTTTTGGCTTCTGTAAGCTTCCATTTGCTTTTCTATTTCCTGGTTAAGCTCCTCTTCTGACAGTGGAGTCTTGGCTGGCTGGAGTTCTGCACCACCGACTTGCAGGGCGGCTACCTGATTGCTGGATTTTCCCGGGAAAGTCGGCGCTTTTTCCTTTTTATTACTGGTCACCAGCAAGACCACAACTGCGATGGCTAAGGCTCCGGCAGCCAGACCGACGAATTTGGTCGCCCCTTTCTTCTTGCTTCCGGAGTCTTCTTTTTCTTCACTGATATCCTTGAATGGAGGCTTTACAAATACCGGGCCGGGTTGAGGCTTAAAATCGGTTGCTGTTGGCTTGGGTTCTGTTTTTGCGGCTGGAATAGTTGGAACGGTTTCGGTTTTAGCCGCTACTTTCACCTCTGGCTTAGCTGCTGTTACCTGGGGCTGAGTTTTGGGTTCAGCAGCAGCCGCAGTTTTCTTAACAGTTTCAGTTACGGTCTCAGCCGGGGAGACAACTCTTTTTAGCTCAGGGGCTTTGGGTCCGATTTTTTCTTTTTCAGGCTTGACTGCCGGCTTGGGAGCTGGGTGAGTCTCAAAAACCGATTTTTCGTCAATCAAATCTTTTAACTTTGACCTTAAAATCATATCAACTTCATCATCCTTGGTCTTGGCTGGTCCTTTGACTGGTTCTGGTTTCTTGACGGGTTTTTCCACGGGTTTAGTTTTTTCAACCGGTTTTGTTTCTCCTTTATTCATGGACAGGGCTTCTTGCAGCAGTTTGTCCAGGTCCGCTTCAGGCGTTGAAACGGCTTTCTTTACTTCCGGTTTTCCAATCAGCTCGTAAATCTTGGCCAACAATTCCTGCTGGTTTAAGGGTTTCTCAAAAAAGCCAGAAGCCCCCAGGCTTCTCAGGGCTTCTGTTTTATAGACAGAATCTTTATATATTCCGGTAACGATTATGACCGGAGACCGTTTGGTCGGATGGGAGGTAATACGGGAGCAAAGCTCAAAACCATGAAACTTGGGCAGCATGGCTTCCATGATCACCAGGTCAGGATGGAGTTCAGCGAATTTTTCAAACCCCGACAGACCGTCGGTGGCCGTGGTCACCTCATAACCTTCATCGCTCAAGGCTTTGGTCAAGAATTTAAGGAATTCCTGGTCAAAGTCTATCAACAAGATTTTCTTTTTAGCCATTGTCCTACCCTCTCTCATTCAATTGAACCCTCACAGGGCTCTGGCCAATGCACCTTATCTATCTCATGAAGAAAACTCATCTTCAATCACCCTTAGGGGTGAATTTCTGGATGAAATTCCCCCCATGTGGGTAGTTAGAAGAATTTTAATCAAAGATGATCCCAAATTATATAAAAAAAGCTTTACTCAATCTATCTTTTCTCTGCCTTGAATTATATGTTCTGGCCATGTTTCTTTAGGCTGGGAATTAATTATTTTTATTGAATAACTTGAAAATCATGGAGCAGAGAAGAAATTTGCTGCTCAGGTTTCAATATTTTTAGAGTTCTTCACTTTCTCTTCTATCAAAGCTTGCAGGATTTCAAGTTCTTCTGGTTCAAACCAGATAAGCTGGCAGTGAAAGCATTTATAAACAGGAAGAAGATAATAATAATTGAAAGGTCTTACAGTGAACTGCAAGCCACATTCCGGGCATAAAGCCGGCTTTTTATCTGAAAAGAAAACAGGTTTGCGGCCAGGTTCAACCCAGGCCTTTTGCCAGTCCCGGGCTTTTTGTTTGAGCTTTTGGCTGAAGCCGACTTCTTTTCTGGCAAATATCTTTTCCAGGTCATCCATCCTGACCAGCACTCCAAGGCAAGCTTGACATTTTTTGATTTTAACTCCTTCGTAGTAGGCTTCGCTCAGTTCGGTCTGACAGGTAGGGCATCTGTTGTAGAGGTCTGGATTGATGGCTTGGTTCTTTAGCTGCCGGTAAAGAGCAAACCTGACCTGTGGGAAATCTCCGGCTCGGCCTTCCAGATTTTCTCTGAGGTTCTTGATGCGAACTGAAGGAGTAAACCAGGGCCTGGCCACCAAGGTTCCAAGTGAATCAGGGCCTTCCCATTGGCCCTGGGCATTTTTGATCAGCCAGATTTTTTCTTTTTCCAGGAGCTCTCTGGATTTTTCTTTAAGTTTTTTAACCTGTTCCAGCCTCTCAGGAGGCAGTTCTTCTTCAGCTTCCTGCTGACTTCGGCTCTTTTCTCTCGCTTCTTCCCTGAGCCTGACTTCCTCTATGATTTCTTGGACTGTTTTATGAGCCATTTCAGCCAGGATTTTTAGTCTGGTCATGACCGGCGGGTGAGTGTTGAAAAGTTTATCCCTGGTGCTTTCCTGAATCTCCCTGGAATCGGGGGGAACAAGGAAGAGGGGAGTGAACAGGGTGCTGTCACCGAGGTAAGAATTGGAGATATGGGCTTTGTAGATAATCCTGGCCAGGGCCAGCGGGTCCCGGCATAATTCCACAGCCGTGGCGTCAGCTAGCAGCTCTCTTTTCTGGCTTATAACGGCGATAAAAAAATTGATGAGAAGGTAAGATAACAGACCTGATAGATAGACCAGAGGTTGGCCGGTCTGTTTTCTAGAAACAGGCTGAAGAACATCAGCCTGGCTCCATTCTCTCTGATTTTCAACTGACTCTACCAGTTTCTCGTAAAAAGCAGCGATGGAGCAAATCAAAGTAAGAAGAAAAGTATCGGTCTTGAGGATATGAGCTGCTTCGTGGGCTATCACAGCCTGGAGTTCATCGCGACTGCTTTCAGCCAGCAGGCCTTCTGTAACGGCGATGGCTGGGGTTCTGTCTCTATCAATAAGGGATAGAGAATTTAAGTTGACTGTCGGGATGACGAAGGCTTTGATCTTAGGAAGACCGGAAGAAATTCTCATTTCTTCCACTACGTTTAGAAAACTCAGATGATAGCGGTCTTCAGGGTCCGGCGGATAGGCCCGGAGGTTTTTCAGGATATACTGGACGCCGTTTTTCCTGGCCTGAAGGAAATTGATTAAAGTCAGGATGACCGAGATCAAAAGAACCGAAGCTGCATACTTGAAAAAGAAATTTCCAGTTAAAAGACTGGCGCCTGGAAGAAAAAGGCCCAGGCTGAAAAGAACAACTGCAGAGATCAGGCCTACGGTTAGCAGGTAAAAGACAAACAGCAGCAAGAAAAGGATTACAGAAATCCTCTGTTGTTTTTTCTGGATTTCCCAGTAACTTACAGGAACACGACTCAACTTTTTTCCCATTTATTTTTAAGGCAATTTTACAATTTAATGAGTAAAAAGAAAAGAAAAACACGTAAGCTTAAATTATGGGCTGATGATTTTAAGGACTATTTAAACGCGTAGTTTTTCTCCTTAAAAACTCTAAGACAAGCATCAACCACTTCGGAATCGTAAAGCCTTCCTCTATTCTGGGACAGCTCTTCCAAGGCTTTTTCAATGCCCAGGGGCGGCCTATAAGGACGATGAGAAGCCATGGCTTCGACCACATCAGCCACGGCCAGAATTCGCGCTTCTAATAAAATTTCGTCATCTGAAAGACCCTGAGGATATCCAGAACCATCCCACCTTTCGTGATGTTGATAAATAATCTGAGCCACCGGCCAAGGGAATTCTATATCTTTTAGAATTTCATAACCCACCTGGGGATGGGCTTTGATAAAATTAAATTCCATTTCATTTAACTTGCTTGGTTTATTTAGGATATCAGCAGGGACGTGTATTTTACCCAGATCATGGATTATGGCTGCAGAACGGATGGCTTCGATAGAATCGTGCGGAAGTTTCATTTCTGTGGCTATGGTGCGGGCCAAATCAGCAACTCGGCGCTGATGACCGGAAGTAAATGGGTCCCGGGCTTCCACAACTGAGGCAATGACGTTGATGGTTCCATTAAGTGCTTTCCTCAGATTCTTCATCATCTCCTGATTTATCTCTTCTGATTTTTTGCGCTCCGTAATATCCAGGAGCTGAGCCACTGTTCTTGTTTTACCGGCGGCATCTTTAATTACATCTGAGCTAATTTCTACTCTTCGCTTGGCTCCGTCTTTTTTAACTATGTTAAATTCATACCGAGGAGGCACTTCTTCTCCTCTTTGTCTTCTGAGATAGCGGTCGGCCACTAGGGACCTGCTTTCTTCATCAAGAAATTGGCGGAAGTCCTGGCCGATGATTTCATGGCGAGAACGACCTAACATCCGGCAGAGCTCATCATTGCAATATATGAATTTATAATTATCATCCACCATCAGAATGCCTTCATGGGAGTATTCAACGATAGAGCGGAATTTTTCTTCGCTCTCACGGAGGGCGGCTTCTGTTTTTTTACGCTCAGTTATATCCCATAAATAGGAGCGGGTTCCGACCAGGGCTTTGCCTTCTCTTAAAACAGCGGTATCCACCTCAAGATAAATAGTTGACCCGTCCTTCTTGATTCCCTTAAATTCATAGCGGGAGGGTACCTTTTTACCCTGAAGGCGTTCCTTATGGTAGGACATTACTCTCTTTACATCATCGGGGTGAACAACTGAGGGGATTGATAGCCTTTTCATCTCCTCTACCGTGTAGCCAAAAATCTCAGCATATCTTTTATTCACGTATTTAAAATTTCCTTCCTTATCATCTATTAAGATAGCAATTCCCGCTTTTTCTACCAGGTCTTTATAGCGCTCCTCAGATGCTCTTAAATCCGCTTCCATCTGCTTATAATCGGTGATATCAATCATGGTGGTATGGACACCAATAGCTTCTCCCTGCTTATCCCGCTCTATTCTGTCATTGATAGCCACATAGATTTTAGAACCATCCTTTTTCAGATATATCCTGTCCTTTTCTCTTGAAAGCCGCTTTCCAGCCAATTTTTGTTGAAATCTTTTCCGAGCTTCCAGCCGCTGCTCCGGCAAGATAAAGTCGAAAATTGACTTGCCAACCATCTCTTCCTTCTTATATCCGAGCATCCTGGATTCGGTCTGATTTACACTGGTAATTATTCCTTCGGTGTTTAGGGTATGACAGGCAAAAGGAGCATTTTCCCACAGGTCCTTGAAATAAGCGGCCAGGCGGCGGAATTTTTCTTTCTCTTCCTTGATTTTTTTTAATTCTCTTTGGGGGTGATTCATGGGGTAATCCTCCCTAATTTAAATTTCTCCTTTACTATTTTGGTCGGAATTATATTTAAGAAATTGAAAGGTAGGAAAATTTTTTAGCCCGATGCCTCTCTTTCCTGGCTAACTTTAATCCTAAATTTAATCGCTCCACCCGCTACCAGGCAATGTAGTTTGGGTAGATTTTCTAAGGAGGCACCGAATAACTTTTTGGTAGTTTTTTAAGGGGCCCGGTTTTTGTCTTGAAGATAGCTAAAGGCTGAGTTAATATAGCCTGGGCGCCCGTAGCTCAGCTGGATAGAGCGAAGGACTTCGAATCCTGAGGTCGGGAGTTCGAATCTCCCCGGGCGCGCTTTATCTCGCTTATCAAGCCTATCTGAGAAAGAAATTCATTTGACATGCCTAACCGCAGGGCTTAGATTATAAGCAGGAGGGGAAAGTGGACGATACAAGACAGAAAGAGTATCTGCTTTCTCCGGTTTCCAGAAAGCTGGTTGACCTTATTGAGAAGAGTGCTTCAGAGCTGACCAGAGCCTATCTTCTGGATGTGAAGAAGCAGCCCAACATGCCCACCTACCAGGCCTTTCCAGAGCAGGAAGTATATGACCGGGCATATCTGGTCTTCAGCCAGCTGGGCAGATGGATTTCCTATGAGCTGGAATCTGCTGAAATGAAAAAATACTGGCTGGAATTGGGCCGAAAAAGAAGAGAAGAAGGCTTTGCCCTGCCCGAAATCTTCCTGTCTCTCTGCTTGTTAAGAAAACAGCTCTGGAATAAAATCCAGGCTGAAGGCTTGCTGGATAATGCCCTTGACCTTTATCAGGCCCTTGAGCTCTATAACCGAATCGTAACCTTTTTTGACCGGGCTCTGTATTATGCTATCATAGGCTATCATAGTTAATTTTTTTAAGTAAATCCCCGTTAACCTAGATAATGACCCGGTTTTTTAGTCTGATAAAAGAGCGTTTAAGAGCAATCAACAAACCGCTCAAAACCGGTTTATATATCCATTACCCTTTCTGTCAATCAAAATGCCCTTACTGCCATTTTTATAGTCTGGTTTTTGACCCAGGGTTGCAAGAGCAATGGATGGAGGGAATTAAGGAAGAAATAAGGTTGGTTTCGGATAGCCTGGCTGAATTCCTTTTGATAGACACGGTCTATTTTGGGGGCGGTAGCCCTTCCCTTCTAACTCCTGAGGAAGTCTTAGCCGTTCTGAGAGAAATCTGCTCCCTTTTTCAGGTTGAACTCCAGGAAGTAACCCTTGAAGTCAATCCAGTAGCAGAGGAAAGAAGAATCGGAGAGTGGCTGGCAGTCGGAGTGACCAGGTTGAGCTTCGGTGTTCAATCCTTTGACCTGGAGGTCCTTAAAATTCTTGGCAGAATGTATTCTCCCGAAAAAGCCCTTCAACTGGCTCAAACCGCCAGGAAGGCGGGTGCTCGTAACCTCAATGTGGATTTGATGATTGGAGTTCCAGGAGAATTGCCAGCAACCTTAAAAACCAACCTGAGCTACTTAAAAAGCCTCAACCCAGACCATGTTTCTATTTACATGCTGGAAGAAATTGATCAGGTTCCGTTTAAGAGGATATGGGAAAAAACTCCTCTTTCTGATGACCTGGTCGTTGATTCCTATAATCATTACAGATATAAGCTGGAAGAATGGGGCTGGAAGCAGTATGAAATCTCCAATTTCGCCCGGCCCGGTTTTCGGTGCCGGCATAACCTGAAATACTGGCAGTACGAGCCATTCTTAGGTTTTGGCCCTTCGGCTTCTTCCCATTTGGGGCCTTTTCGCTGGACAAATAGTGCCGAGATTCAGGCCTGGCTTTCTGGCCTGGATTCTCCAGGACAGGCTTTTTCTGAATTTCTGGAACTTGGACCCCTGGCTGAAATCAATGAATCCCTGGCTTTTGGGCTGAGATTGAGGGAAGGAATAGACTGGCTTAAATTAAAACAGAAGCATCCGGGGTTTGATTTTTCCGGTTACGAGAAGAGAATCAATCAACTGGTCCGACTCGGGCTTGTTCGTCAGGAAAATTCATGTCTTTTAGTTCCGGAGGAAAGGCTATTGGTATTAAATTCTATAATTTCTGAGTTGATAGAGTAGTTGAGAGAATAATTAATAATAAGGGGCGAACTTCAGCTCAAGTTTTTCTTAAAAGCTATTCTGGATAGGCTCATTCGTCAAAGGTGTGGTGCTTCCAGGGCTTTTTATCATGAATATTTAGCCTTTTTTCCCCTAAATGGGCTTTTATTCCTGGGGAAAAAGGGGATTCTTAAAACCTTGCCTTGGTCGCTTTTTAAACATCAAAATGATAACAAATTGTCATTCAATCTTAGAAAGCATTTAGAGGCTGTCTTAAATCTTTTATCTTTTTGTTATTAAAAGAGATATAGTGATAAAAGCCCGATAAGTTAGCACATTTTTAACGGAAGAGCCTTCTGGATATTGATTCTTCTTTTAATCTTGCTTAAAATTTAGAAAAAGTTAAAAGGCAAGATGAACAGTAATAAGATAAAAGTCAGCTGCTTTCAGTGCGGTCAGACCAACTATTACCCCCAGAACCCAGAGAACAAGACAGTGGTTTGCGGCCGCTGTCATAGTCCTTTACCCAGGCCGGGAGAGGTAATCGCAGTCAATCAGGTCCAGGCGGCCAGTTTGATAGCCAGATCAAGCCTGCCTGTCCTGGTGGACTTTTTTTCCAACCACTGTGGCCCCTGCGTCATGATGGCTCCCATCCTGGAAAAACTGGCCAGACGTCGGGCTGGGGAACTTATGGTCATTAAGGTAGATGTTGACCGACATCCTGAGATGGCTGCTCAACTCGGGATCAGCGCGGTTCCCACTTTCATTGTTTTCCACAAGAACACCGAAAGAGGCCGCATTTCGGGAGCTCTGCCTGAGATGGACCTGGCTCTCTGGGTGGCCAAGCTAACCTGAAATTAATAATAAAAAGGGAATGCCGAAGAGGGGACTCGAACCCCTACTCCCATTTTTGCGGGAACTAGCCCCTCAAGCTAGCGTGTCTGCCAATTCCACCACTTCGGCATTCTATCTGAGTTTATTTCTTGGTTTGTTCTTCAGTTTTTTGCTCGGTCTTCTCAGCAGGAGTCGGAGTGGTTGAAGCCGGCTGTTCTTTGGTCGCAGGCGCACTCTGAGTAGCAGCAGGAGTCTCTTTAGTCGGGATGTTTTTGACCACCGAAGAACTCTTACCGGATAAAATCCAGAGGCCGAGTGAAGTTATCATGAAAAGAATAGCACAGACAGTAGTTACCTTGCCCAATATAGTTTGGGCTCCTCTTGGTCCAAAAGCTGTCTGACTTCCAGCTCCACCAAAGGCTCCGGCCAGGTCCGCTGCTTTTCCCGATTGGAGAAGAACAGCCAGGATGAGCACCAGGCAGATAATCACATGAATGATGATTAACAAAGTAGTCACTTTTTTCCCTCATAACTGCGGATAGCTTCTCTGGCTATAGCCAGAAATGACTCAGCTTCAAGAGAAGCACCGCCAACTAAGAATCCATCTACATCCCTTTCTCGGGCTAACGAAAGGGCATTGGCCGGTTTCACCGAACCGCCGTACAGGATTATAGCACAACTGGCTGCCGATTTTCCATATTTGTTTGTTATCGAGCTTCGGATGTAGGCTTGGACTTCTTGAGCCTGTTCCGGGGTGGCATTCTTTCCCGTGCCTATGGCCCAGATGGGCTCATAGGCTAGGATAACTCTCTTAAATTCCTCCTCGGATAGAGTGAAAACGCTATTTTCCAATTGCCGGCTGACTTTTTCCAGGGTTTGTCCTTTTTCTCTTTCTGCCAGAGTTTCACCTATACAGACAATCGGAATCAAATCATGCTTTAGGACCGCCAGCACTTTTTTCCTGACGGTCTCGTCGGTTTCAGCAAAGTATTGTCTTCTTTCGGAATGGCCTATAACCACAAATTCGCATCCGGCTTCCCTAAGCTGGAGGGGCGAAATTTCCCCGGTAAAGGCTCCCTGCTCTTCCCAGAAAACATCTTGGGCCCCAACCCTGATCCCAGTATCCTCAACCACTCTTTTCACTTCTGGAATAGCGGTAAAAGGTGGGATTAGAATCATGCTGGCTTCGCGGACTTCAGAGTATCCTCTGACTATGCCTGAGGCCAGTTCCCGGGCTTCAGCGATAGTCTTATACATTTTCCAGTTGCCGGCGATTACTGGTTTTTTTGGATAGTTCATTTTATACCCTAAAGTCTTAGCTCCAGTTTTTAATCAAGGGCCTCAATTCCGGGGAGAGTGCCAAAGGCCACATATTCTAAGGAAGCACCGCCTCCAGTTGAAATATGGCTGATTTTTTCAGCCATTCCCGCTTTCTGGATAGCGGCGATGGAATCTCCCCCACCAACCACAGAGAGGGCTCCTGATTCAGCCACAGCTGTGGCAATTTCCACCGTGCCTTTAGCAAAGGCTTCCACCTCAAAGACCCCAAGAGGGCCATTCCAGAAAATGGTCTTGGCCTTTGCTATCTGGCTTTTATATTCATTGATAGTTTTAGGACCGATGTCCACAGCCATCAAATCCGCCGGCAGGGGGTAAGAATCAGCCACAGTAGCGATATCCTTACTTTCTATGGAAGTAGTCATAACATGGTCAAGCGGCAGGAAAAATTTCACTCCGTTAGCTTCAGCCTTCTTCATGATGGCGGCAGCAATTTCCAGCTGGTCTTCTTCAACCAGAGATTTCCCGACCTGCTTTCCCTGGGCTTTAAGGAAGGTATAAGCCATGGCTCCACCGATAAGAAGCATGTCAGCTTTGTTTACCAGGCCTTCCAGCACCGGAATTTTATCTTCAATCTTGGCCCCGCCCAGGATAGCTACGTAAGGTTTTTCCGGGTTATGAGTGATTTTGCTCAGGTAATCGACTTCTTTTTTCAGAAGATAACCAGCTGCTTTTTCTTTCAGGTAAGAAGCAATGCCGACGACAGAGGCATGAGCCCGATGGCAGGATCCGAAAGCATCATTGACAAAGACCTCGCAGCCTTCACTAAGTTTTCGGGAAAATTCCTGGTCGTTATCCGTTTCCTGCTTGTAAAAGCGGACATTTTCCAGCAGCAGGAGTTGGCCTTCTTTTAAGTCTGCTTTAAGTTTATCCACCGCTTCTCCAACCACGTCAGGGGCCATGATAATCTTAACTCCTGGCAGCAGCTGTTCTAAACGCGCCGCAACCGGTTTCAAGCTCATTTTTGGGTCAAACTTTCCTTTAGGCCGGCCCAGGTGAGAAGCAACAACCAGTTTAGCCCCTTTATCCAGCAGATATTTTATTGTGGGCAGTGAAGCCTTAATTCTGGTGTCGTCGCGGATGTTCAGGTTTTCATCAAGAGGGACATTGAAATCCACCCTTAAAAAAACAGTTTTGCCCTTTACCTCAATTTCTTCCAGAAATTTCATTTTCGCCTCCCGGGAGGTCTATTTTTTCATTATGTATTTGACCAGGTCCACCAGACGCATAGAATAAGCCCATTCATTGTCATACCAAGCCATAACCTTGACCAGGTTTTTCTCTATAACCTTAGTTGAAAGAGCATCAACTATGGCCGAATGGGGATTGGCCATAAAGTCAACCGAAACCAGGGGTTCCTCAGTATATTCAATGATGCCTTTGAGTTTTCCTTCGGCCGCAGCTTTGAGGGCAGCGTTGACCTCTTCGGCAGTGGTTTCTTTTTTCACCACGGCTACTAAGTCAACCAGAGAGACATTGGGGGTGGGGACCCTGATAGCGATTCCATCTATTTTCCCCTTGAGCTCGGGTAAAACCAGACCGACAGCTTTAGCTGCACCGGTAGTCGTAGGAATCTGAGAAACAGCCGCAGCTCTGGCCCTTCTCAGGTCTTTGTGAGGGGCATCAAGAATTTTCTGGTCATTGGTGTAAGCGTGGATCGTGGTCATGAAGGCTTTCTCAATTATAAAATTCTCGTGGATTACCTTTGCCACCGGCGCCAAGCAGTTGGTGGTGCAGGAGGCGTTGGAAATGATGTGGTGTTTGCTCGGGTCATAGACTTGTTCATTAACTCCCATGACCATTGTGATATCGGGGTCAGTGGCCGGGGCGGAAACTATGACCTTCTTGGCCCCGCCTATTTCAATGTGCTTTATGCAGTCCGGCCTTTTAGTATATTTGCCCGTAGCTTCAATAACTACTTCCACTCCCAGGTCCCTCCATTTCAAACCCGATATATCCTTTTCTGCCAACACCTTGATGGGCTTACCGTTCAAGAGGATAGAATCTTCAGTCGCCCTGATATCTTCTTTTAAGGTTCCGAGAACCGAGTCATACTTAAGCAGATGGGCGAGAGTCTTGGCATCAGTTATATCATTGACCGCCACATATATTAGCTCCGGATCTTTGTAGGAAGCCCTGAGCATATTGCGGCCGATACGACCAAATCCGTTTATTCCTATTTTAATTGCCATAAGAGACCTCCTTTCTTTATAAATTCTATTTTATCTTAATTTTATGAAAATTTATCACAGGTAGGTTTTTTTAGCAAGAAACAGATTCGCCACTCAATTCTTATTCGCCAGTTAAATTAAACTTTCTCCATCCCAAATTTTTATGATAATATTCTTTATTGTTGAGGTGAAAAATGAAGATCTTGACTTCATCCCAGATGAAAGAAATTGACAGAATAGCTATAGAAGAAATAGGCATTCCGGGCGCCATCTTGATGGAAAACGCCGGCCTCCAGGTAACCGCTGTCCTTCGCGATGAACTGGGTGTGGAAGCCGGTATGAAAGTGGTAGTAGTAGCGGGAAGGGGTAACAACGGTGGCGACGGTCTGGTGGTGGCCCGCCATCTCCATAATCAGGGAGTGGACTGCCCGGTGCTCTTAGTCGGTTCTCTTGCCGAAGTCAAGGGAGATGCGGCTCTTAATCTGCAGATTGCCCGGAAAACGGGAGTCCAAATAAATGAAATTAAGAATGAAGCTACTTGGGATGGGGCAAAAAAAATACTTTCTGATACTCCCATTATCGTTGATGCCCTTTTTGGGACCGGGTTAACCAGCCCCCTTCAGGGCCTTTATGAAAAAGTGGTTAGAGACATTAATGAGTCCGGAGCTTTTGTGGTTTCAGTGGATATTCCCTCCGGTCTCTCCTCAGATACTTTTGAGTTGATTGGGCCCTGTATCCGGGCTGACCTGACGGTAACCCTGGGTGCTCCCAAAATCCCTCATATTTTCCCTCCGGCTGAAGAATATGTGGGAGAATTGGTGGTGGCTGATATCAGTTTGCCGCCTTTTCTTTTTGACCGTCCTGGACTTAACCTGGAACTGGTTGAACTTGAGTCCTTGATTCCTTATTTTCAACCCAGAAAGAGAGATTCTCATAAGGGAACTTATGGCCATCTTCTGATCGTCGCCGGTTCCTGGGGAAAAACTGGGGCTGCGGCCATGGCCGGAGGAGCGGCTTTGAGAATGGGGGCCGGCCTGGTGACTGTGGCCACGGCTCAAAGCTGTCTTCCAGTTATTGCCCGAACCAGGCCCGAGCTGATGACTGAACCCTTGCCAGAGACTGAATCCAAGACCATTTCAGAGAAAGCTGTGTCCAGAGTTCTGGAGCTCTTAAAAGGAAAGGACGCTCTTCTTCTGGGACCTGGACTTTCTACAAATGCCTCAACTTCTGTTTTTGGGTTGCGCTTGTTAGAGAAGCTAAGAAATTTTAAGAAACCAGTGGTCGTTGATGCTGATGGCCTTAACATTATTTCCACCAGACCTGAGATTCTGAAAGAGCTTCCGGAAAAAACCATCCTGACTCCGCATCCGGGTGAGTTTTCCAGATTAACGGGAATAAGCACGAGTGAGGTCTTGAAGCGCCGGTTGGAAGTTGTTCCGGATTTTGCCCAAAAAAATAAGGTCCATCTGATATTGAAAGGCTATAAAACTCTGATCGCCTCTCCTTCCGGAAGGGTCATGGTCAACCCAACGGGAAATCCGGGAATGGCCAGTGGGGGCACGGGAGATGTTCTGTCTGGTTTGATAGGGACAGAAGTAATGCAGATTCCCGATCTGCTTCAAGCGGCAGTCAATGCTGTTTTTGTCCATGGTCTGAGCGGCGATTTAGCAGCAGAAAAAATCGGCGAAAGAAGCCTAACTGCGACTGACTTAATAAAATTTCTGCCCCGAGCTATCAGGTTTATCACTACTGGTGGTGAAGATGAGCCAGAAATCAGCTGAGCTGGTTTTCCGAAGTCGGTCTGAAGAAGAAACCCTGAGACTTGCCGAGAAACTGGCAGAAGGACTGGCCGGGACTGAGTTGATTTTAATTACCGGGGAACTGGGCGCGGGGAAGACTGTTTTTGTCAAAGGTCTGGCTTCGGGGCTAAAAGTGCCAGATGTAAATTCCGTCTGCAGTCCTTCGTTCACCCTGGTCAATATTTATGAAGGTCGGGCTACACTATTTCACGTTGATCTTTACCGGCTTGAGGATCCAGAGGAAATAGCGGACCTTGGATTGGAAGATTATCTGGGAAACGGGGTAGTAGCAGTGGAATGGGCTGAGAAGCTGCCCTCAAGAATAGAAGGCGAAATAATAATTGAGGTGGCGATTGAAGTTGAAACCGATGAGTCCCGGACGATCAGAGTTAAGGCTCCAGATGTTTACCTTAATCTGGGGAATGAATAAAATAATCAAGAACAGACAAAATTTAAAGGAGATGCGAGGAGAATGCTGGATTTAAAATCTATGATTGTAGATGTCCCGGATTTCCCCAAACCCGGTGTGATTTTTAAGGATATTACCCCGATCGTTCAAGATGCTGCCGCTTTTAATCAGGTTATTGACCAACTGGCAGAAATCGCCAGGAAATATTCTCCCTCCCGGGTAGCAGCAATTGAGTCCAGGGGCTTTATTTTTGGGGCGGCTCTTGCCAGAGAACTTAGACTGGGTTTTACTATTATCAGGAAAAAAGGCAAGCTGCCGAGGAAAACCTTGTCCATCCTGGCTCCTAATGAATATGCGGTTGAATGTTTTGAAGCCCATCTGGACAGTGTCAAACCCGGGGAAAAAGTGATCATAATTGATGACCTGATCGCCACTGGCTCTTCTGGAATAAGCGCCATAGAACTGGTCCAAAAATTAGGAGGGCGGGTTGTGGCTTTTGCGGCAGTTGTAGAGCTGACTTTTTTGGATGGGGTTAAAAGATTGAATGAAGCCCATCCTCAGGTCCCAGTTTTCAGTTTGATAAAATTCTGACCAGCTCCAGACCAAGGAGGTCAGAGCAAAAGAAAAGGCGCAGAGAGAAGCGGATTAGACCATTGGAAAAAATAATTTTTATTCTGGAAGATTAGTTGCCAGTGATGAGCTGAAAGGAGGGAAGATGAGCGGCTGGATTGAAAGAACTTTCCAGCTTAAAGAGCTTCAGACCTCAGTCCGCCAGGAAGTCATAGGTGGATTGACCACTTTTATGACCATGTCTTATATCATTTTTGTTCAGCCGGCTATCCTGGGGCAGGTGGGGATGGATAGGGGAGCCGTCATGATGGCCACCTGCCTGGCCAGTGCTCTGGCTACTCTCTTGACCGGCATTCTGTCCAATTATCCGATTGCTCAAGCTCCTGGCATGGGACATAATGTATTTTTTGCGGTCACGGTCTGCGGGCTGATGGGTTATTCCTGGCAAGTTGCCCTGGGAGCTAATTTTATCTCTGGAATCATTTTTCTAATCCTGGCACTGCTGGGTGTGGCTGGAAAATTAATTGAGATCATTCCCGATTCATTAAAAAACGCCATTGCCGCGGGTATAGGTCTGCTCATAGCCCTAATCGGTTTGGAATATGCGGGGATTGTTGTGGCTACTCCTGGAGTCTTAGTGGGGCTCGGTGATCTGGGAAGCAAACCGGTAATCCTGGCCTTTTTTGGACTCCTGTTCGTCGCCACTCTGATGACTTACGAGATTCCAGGCGCAATTCTGTGGGGGATTCTGGCGACGGCGCTGATTGGAGTACCCCTGGGAGTGGTCAAGTTTCAGGGTGTCCTTTCAACTCCTCCGGCCCTCAGCCCCACCCTCTTCAAGCTGGATATTGGGGGTGCTCTGAAAAGCGGCTTGATCCCGATTATTTTTGTTTTCTTCTTTCTGGATGTTTTTGACACGGTCGGAACCCTGGTCGGGGTTTGTGCTCCAGCCGGTTTCTTCAAAAACGGCAAGTTGCCCAGAGCTAATCAGGCTATGCTGGCTGATGCCCTAGGCACGGTAGTCGGGACTTTGCTTGGGACTTCCACTGTTACCAGCTACATTGAAAGTTCAACCGGGATCTCTCAGGGAGCCAGAAGTGGTTTGGCTAGCGTGATTACTTCCATTCTTTTTCTTGGAGCAGTTTTTCTAAATCCTCTGGCAGCCATGGTTGGCGGAAGTTTTATCTATAAAGATCAGGTTCTGCATCCAGTTATTGCCCCGCCGCTCATCATTGTCGGTTTTTTGATGATGAAGTCTGTGGCCAGGATTAACTGGGATGAAGTCAGCGAAGCCATTCCGGCTTTTTTAACCCTGGTGGTTATGCCTCTGGCGGTGAGCATAACAGATGGGATGGCCTTCGGTTTTATCAGCTATTCTTTGATCAAGCTGGTTAAGGGTGAAGGGAAAAAGGTTCACTGGCTGGTATATCTGATTTCGTTGCTGCTCCTAGTCCGTTATTTTATAAGATACGTAAGCTAATGGGTCCTGATGAGAGTTGCGGCAAAAGCCAGAAGTTAAGGCCGGGAAGTATTGAGTGGTTGGAGACCTTAGCGGAGCCAGTTGGAATTATTCAGGATATGGAGAGTTGACATGAGACTGAGAGCTGAGTGGAGATGGCTAATTCCTACTATTTTAGTAGGATTTTTAAGCGGCTGTGCGGCCGGAGTCAGGGTCAAGGAGGAGGGGGTGCGACCGGAAGGCTACCAGAACTGGGTGGAAAAAACCATCAGGTCCATAACCCTGGAAGAAAAAATTGGGCAGCTGGTGGTCACCCGTTACACTGGAGGGTTTTATAACTTTGAGGATGAGAATTTCAGGAAACTGGAAAGTCTGGTCAGAGATTATCATCTGGGCGGTTTGATACTTTTTGGTGGGGAAGCTCTGGAAACTGCCTATTTTACCAATCATTTCCAGAAGCTAGCCAAGATTCCTTTGCTGATTGCTTCAGACCTGGAAAGGGGAGCCGGCAATCAGGTGACTGGAGCTACCTTATTTCCGCCCCTGATGGCCCTGGGAGCCACAGATTCTGAGGAGCTGGCTTATGAAATGGGCAGGATAACGGCTGTTGAGGGACGGGCCCTGGGCATCCACATGACCTACGCGCCGGTGGTTGATGTCAACATCAACCCAGACAATCCCATCATCAACACCCGGTCGGTGGGTGAAGACCCGGAGTTAGTTGCCAGAATAACTGGAGCCTTCATCCGAGGCTGTCAATCTAACGGAATGATAGCCACCGCCAAGCACTTTCCGGGTCATGGGGACACCGACCAGGATTCCCACAGCCTTCTGCCGACAATCAACGCTGATGAAGAAAGGCTTAATAAGGTAGAACTCTATCCTTTCCAGAAGGCGGTTGAGGCCGGGGTCGGCGCTGTTATGACTGCTCATCTTTATGTTCCAGCCCTGGAACCTGAAGCCGGTCTTCCGGCCACTCTCTCTGAACGTATCCTGACCGATCTTTTAAGGAATAGAATGGGGTTTAAGGGGTTGATAGTCACAGATGCTCTGGAGATGCGCGGCATCACCGCTTATTTTGGTGAGGAGCAGGCAGCTTTAAGGGCTCTTAAAGCCGGCGTTGACCTGCTGCTGTTGCCACCAGACCCGGTTAAAGTCATAGAATTTTTGCAGCAGGCTGTAAGAAATGGAGAGCTGCCTCTGGCCCGGGTTGAAGAGTCTTTGCGGCGAGTCTTGCAGGCTAAAGCCAGACTCGGTTTACATCGGAACCGCTATGTCTCTCTTGAAAGCCTTCCCTTGGTGCTGGGGAAGCCAGAATTTAAGGAAATTGCCAGACGGGCCTTTGCTTCGGCCATAACTCTGGTTAAGAACGAAAATAATCTCCTGCCGGTCTCAGGTGATAAAAAAGTCCTAATCCTCTCTCTGAGCAGCGACCCAGGAGATTATTTTGCCGGGAGAAGGTTTGCTCTGGAGATGTCTAAGAGAAATCCAGGCTCTCTGGTTTTTTATGCCGATGGAGATACCGGGAAAGATAAGCTCCAGGAAGTCCTGAGCCTCATTTCTCAGGTTGACCTGGTGATAGCTGCCCTTTTTTCCAGTTTGAGGGCGGGCAAAGGAAGTGTTGACCTGGAACCAGCCCACATTGAGCTCATAAAAACTATTAAAGCCTCAGGAATCCCGGTGGTGGCCGTATCTTTCGGCAGTCCGTACTTTCTGAGAAGTTTTCCGGAGCTAGATGGATACCTATGTCTTTACCGGAACACTCCCGAAACCCAGGAGCTGGCAGCGATGTCTATCTGCGGTGAACTCAGGCTGGCCGGCAAACTGCCTGTTTCTCTGCCGGGACTTTATCCGCGGGGTCATGGCTTGATTCTGGAAAAGAGTAAGGAGGAAAAATGAAATATAAGAATTTAGGCTCTACGGGGATAAAAATTTCAGAGCTATGCTTTGGCACCATGTCTTTTGGTGCAGAAGCTGATGAAAAAACCTCGGCCGAGATGTTCGCTTTCTGCCGGGAAAAAGGTTTGAACATGTTTGATTGTGCCGATCTTTATGCCAAGGGTCGTTCTGAAGAAATTCTGGGAAAGTTGATAAAAGATTGCCGAGAGGAAGTTATCATCAGCAGCAAAGTTTATTTTCCTACTGGCCCCGATGTAAATGCCATGGGTGCGAACCGCCGCCATATCATGTATGCCGTGGAGGCCAGTCTCAGACGGCTGGCGAGTGACAGGATTGATGTTTACTTTATCCACAGGTTTGATGATATCACTCCGCTTGAAGAGACTCTTAGAGCTCTGGATGACCTGGTTCATCAGGGAAAAATCCTCTATATCGGTCTGAGCAATTTCGCTGCCTGGCAGGTAGAAAAGACGATTGGCCTAACCGCTTTGTTAGGACTGGCTCCGGTTGCCTGTATTCAACCCATGTACAATCTAGTCAAGCGCCAGGCTGAAGTGGAAATTCTGCCCATGGCTGAAGCAGAGAAGTTGGGAGTCCTGACTTATAGCCCCCTGGCTGCTGGTTTGCTATCCGGGAAATATGGGAAGGATAAGCGGCCTCCATCAGGCCGACTGGTGGAGAATAAAATCTATCAGGTCAGATACGGAGAGGACTGGGTTTTTGAAGTGGCCGAAAAATTCAACGAGTTTGCTAGAAGTCATGGCTACAATCCTGTAAGTCTGGCCATTGCCTGGGTGGGCAGTCATCCGGCGGTGACTGCTCCGATTATCGGTGCTAGAAATGTAGCTCAGTTAAAAGAAGCGATAGCCGCGACTGAAATTGAAATGACTGAAGAATTACGTCGGGAAATTTCTGGCCTATCACCGGAACCACCCCCAGCCACTGACCGCAGTGAAGAAAAAACTGACACTCATTTTCCGATACGTAGATAGAACCACTTGGGTGGCGATGTTTCTCCGGCTGCTTAAAAATAGCCGCTCAGCCTAATTATAATGTATTAAACAATCCCAACTGGTTCTTTTTATTCAACTCCAAGTCCCAGACTTTTTTATCTGGATCATCGCTTAAAAATTAAATTTGACTTTGCCCGAGCCAGTTTATTAGCATAACTCAAGATAGCAAATTTTAAGGAAACAGAGATGAGTTTTTCTAAGAAGGTTATTTTGGCTTTATCTGATTCTTACTTCATAGGCTGTAGAAGATTGGCCAGTTCCAAGCCAGGGTTATTGGCTCTGGTATTACTACTGGCGACCTTTTTCTCCATCGGCTGCGGGGGTAAGAAACAACTTGATAATAGAGAAGAAAAAGTTGGGGTTGATTTCTCAGGCAAAATGGTTCTTCCGGTTAATCAGGTAGTTGAACCTTTTGGCTCTCAGATTCAACTTCCCGGGCTAAGGCCTCAAGGGCTGGCTATTTCACCAGACGGACGGATGGTAGCAGTCTCGGGTAAAAGTAGTGAACTGCTGATCATTGACCCGATGGACTTAAAGGTTTTACAAAAAGTTCAGTTCCCGGCTGAAAGCCAGACGAAGCCGTTATCCGATCAACCTGGTGGTAACATTTTTGAGCCTGATACCGAAGGACAGTTGAGTTACAATGGCTTAATTTTTTCTCCGGATGGACGTCAGATTTATCTCAGTAATGTTAACGGCAGCCTCAAGGTTTTTTCGGTGGACAGCGATGGCCAGGTCAAGCCATCTCACACCATTGTTATTCCTCCGGCCGAGGCTCCAAGGAGAAGGGAAGAAATCCCGTCCGGGTTAGCCTTTAGCCAGGATGGAAAGAGACTTTATGTCTGTGGCAATCTTTCCAACCAGCTTCTGGAGATTGAAATCAGTTCGGGTCGGGTTCTAAGAAAGTTTGCGGTTGGTGTGGCTCCCTTTGAGGTGGTGATTAAGGGCAACCAGGCTTACGTCAGCAATTGGGCTGGAAGGCGTCCTGGCCCAGAGGATTTAACCGGTCCAGCGGGCAAGGGGACGGTGGTAAAGGTTGACCCAGAGAAATTTATTGCCTGTGAGGGTTCAGTAACCGTAATTGATTTAAGTTCAGGTGAAGTCAAAAAGGAAATTCTGGTTCATCTCCATTCTTCAGCCTTAGCCCTTTCTCCGGATGGCAGATATTTGGTCTGTGCTAATGCCGCTTCAGATAACCTTAGCGTGATAGATACTGAAAAAGATGAAGTCGTGGAAACCATCTGGGTGAAGAGAAGCCCAGCTGACCTGTTTGGGGCTTCTCCTAATGCTCTTTGTTTCTCGCCTGAAGGAAAAGAATTATTTGTGGCTAACGGAACCCAGAATGCTGTAGCCTTAGTGGAATTCAAACCCAGAAAGAAAAAGTCAGAGTTAAAGGGATTGATACCGGTAGGCTGGTTTCCGGGTGTTATGGTCTGGGATAAAAATCAGAACAGACTTTGGGTGGGAAATATCAAAGGATTGCCCGACCGGCCGAGGACAGAAGATAAAGCAGGTCTAACTGGATTTAATACTCATCAATATTATGGCTCTATTTCTGTGTTCAGCCCGCCAGAAAAAAAAGAGTTGAAGAATCTGACCCGGAGGGTTTATGCGAATTTTCACCGGGAAAGAATTCGTGAAGCATTGGAAAAGCCCAGGGCTGTGGTCCGACCCCGGCCTGTTCCTGAACGGATAGGAGAACCATCTCTGATCAAGCATGTTGTCTATATCATCAAGGAAAACCGGACCTATGACCAGATTTTGGGCGACGTGGCGGAAGGCAACGGAAATCCTTCACTCTGTATTTTTGGAGAAGATGTAACACCCAATCAGCATAAACTGGTCAGAGAATTTGTCCTTCTGGATAATACTTATTGCAGCGGCATTTTGAGTGCCGATGGTCATCAATGGTCAACTACGGCCTTTGGAACAGATTATGTAGAGAAATCCTTTGCCGGCTGGCCCAGAAGTTATCCGGACGGCATGGGTGAAGATGAAGTTGATGCTCTGGCTTATGCTCCCACCGGATTTATTTGGGATAGTTGTCTCAAACACGGTGTCAGCCTCTGGAATTTTGGGGAGTTTGCCGCTCCAGATTGTGGCTGGAAAGACCCCAAGCGGCCTGGCTCTCCCAGCTGGAAGGATTTCTATGAAGAATATCTTTATGAGCGGGGAGAAGTAAGGATAGGGAGTAAACCTGGTATCCCTTCCATCTCCAATTTTACCCTGACCGATTATGTCGGCTGGAATCTGGATGTTCCTGATGTTTGGCGAGCCAAGAGGATTATTCAACAGCTTAAGAAATGGGAAGAAGAAGGGGAAATGCCTCAGCTGGTGATAATCTGCCTGCCAGACGACCATACGAGCGGGACAAAAGCCGGAAGGCCTACTCCGAGGGCTTCTGTAACCGATAATGATCTGGCTTTCGGCCGGATCGTGGAGGCTTTTAGCCACAGCAGCTTCTGGAAAGAGATGGTCATAATGGCCATTGAAGATGACCCTCAGAACGGCTTTGACCACGTCAGCGGCTACCGAACCACAGCTTATCTGGCCGGTCCATATGTGAAAAGAGGTGCAGTCATAAGCACCCAGTACAATACCACAAGCTTGCTCCGAACTATTGAGCAAATTCTGGGTCTACCGCCAATGAACCAATTTGATGCTACCGCTATTCCGATGTTTGATTGTTTTACTGATGAGCCAGATTTTAGACCTTTCAAGGCCGTCTCAAACCGCATTCCCCTGGATGAACTTAATCCAGAGCCCAAGCAGATTGCTGATAGACTCTTGAAAAAAAACGCTGTCCTTTCAGCCCGGCTAAATTTCCAGCGGATTGACGCCTGTCCGGAGACCGTCTTAAACCGGATAATCTGGCACTCAGTTCGGGGTTCAAACCAGCCTTATCCGGAATGGGCTGTTAGTCTGATTCAGGATGATGATTGAGGACATAAAACACCTGGACTTTCCCTAATTCTTTATTCCAGGAAAAAACGGACAATTTGGGAATAAAAGCGAATATAAAGGGAACCCAAATGAGAATAAAGAAGGCAAAAAGATGTTTTTGCCTTCTGGCCATTTGACCAAGAGAAAAAGACTCTATTAATATTCTTAATAATTATTCTGGGCGGTCAGTCAATTGAGGTTGGGAATTAGACCCATTGCTGCTATCTTCAATCTCTCGTTGGGTTCTGCGGGTTTAATTCTTATTTAATTTTCTTCTCCTGGATTTAGCGGATAAAAGTGTTGAATAACAGCTTGAAGGTGCCATGAGTCTGGGCCCGGTGCTGGGCTCTCAGTCCGATCAAAATAACCTGCCCTTTTCCATAATCAGCCTCAACCATCGCTGCTGCCCGGCTCAAGTATTTTTCTCCGATTAGCCAGCCGCTCTGGAGAATATCCCTTTCCTGATAACGAACCACTATCCTGTATTTTTCGCTTTGTTCGCCTGGCAATAATTCAAAGACAGGACTTCCGTAAAACAGAACCAATCCTTTTTCGGGAAGTCCGTAGGCCAGGGGATGGCTTTGGTCAAAATCTGCCCTTAAAGTTGAACCGGGGCAGAAAAAGTCCTTGGAATCAAGGCCTGAAATGATGTTTTTCAGGTTCAGGTTAAACTTTTCTATGGCGAAATTAGCGGACTCGCCCAGACAGACCAGCACTCCACCCTGATTGACAAACTCTTTCAATTTTTCCACACCCTCCTTGCCCAAACCGCTTCTGTATTCAGGCGGGTAATTAGTAAAACGGGTTGAAGACTCTGGGAATTCACCGGTGATCAGGGCTGGAGAGTCGCTGGGAATAATTAACAGGTCTATTTTTTTGATTAGAAGGCCGCTTTTGACCTCGGCATCTTTGATGGTGGTATAAGGAAGGCCAAATTTTTCCAGAAGCAACCGAGTCCAGCCCTCTTCCATATTGCCGCCGTAATAACGCTGATAGAGGCCTGCTCGGAAACGACGTAATTTATGGGTGCCCGCTGTTGGGGCTGTGCTTAAGGGCAGGAAATCAACTCCGGTTTTTTCAGCGATCGGAGTCAAAACCGATGCTGGAGCTGAGGGAATTATAAAATCGCCTGGTTTCAACCCCGCAAATTTTTGGTCAACTCTCCAGACTTCAATCTTATGGTCAAGGAGAAGACTGGCGGCGGTGAAAGAATCGTTCAGGCGGCCGTCAAACCAGAAGCCAGCCTTTCCAGGCTCAACCCGACCCTTGACTTTAACCGGTTCGGTTAGAATATCAAGATGTCCTTGGGGTAGTTCATCCGCTGGATCTACTCTAACGCCCATAAATTCAGCCATGGTGTGGGTAGCCAGGTCATAGGGGCGGATAGGCTTTCCATCCCTGGAGCGGGTCCACTCATTATCTGGATATAATGTCTGGCCTAAAAGATTCTTGATCAGGCCCATTTTGGGTTGGGCCAGCGAAATGACAAAGGAACCAGGGGGATGGGTTACACCGGATGAGCTTATTGCCGTGGTTGCTACCTGAATTTCCACTCCACTCAAAAGGAGGGTATTGATCATTTTGACTGCAGTGAGTCGGTCATGTTGTTCCGCTGGGATAATGAAGGCCCTGGGTTTTTCTTTAGCTCCCCGCTCTGTCTGGCGTTTGGCCTTGAGGTAGGCATTGTAGAGAACAGTTTCCCGGTGTCTGGCAGCTAAATCCAGGACAGCCCAGGCAGAGATTTTCTGTTGTTCAACGATGTCCCGTAACCTCCACCAGCCGCCTTCCCAGGGATGAGGGAAATTGGTTTGGGGTTCATAAGCTGGGAATTGGAGTGAATCTCCCTGGAGCTGCTCTGGATGGATGAACATTGGAGTGGCTATCCGGGCTGAGGCTGATTCAGTCAGCATGCCGGCAATGTTATGAAAAGGCGTTATCCAGTGCCAGCCAAAATGGCCCCAGCCGGGGAAAATAGCATCGTTGATGATACCGGTTTTCCCAGCCTCTTCCAGTTTGTAAGCCATATGACTGCCGTACCAGGAGAGCTCTCTCCAGATAAGCGGGTCGGCATAAGGTCTAATTGGGTCACAATAAGGAGGAATATAGAGGCGGGCTCCATAACTTCCCATGTGATGATGGTCAACGTAAGCCTGGGGCTTCCATTCCTGATAAAGAATGCGGGCTGCATACAGAGATTCCTGCAGGTTAAGGAAGTCACCGTCACGGTTGTTATCATGCCCGGCATATTTGTGATATAGATAGGGAAGGCGTGAGCCTTCATACTCGGTGTCCAGAGTCTTATAATACCAATCAGTGACCATTATCTGGCCGTCGGGGTTAAAGCTGGGAATCAGCAGAAAGACAACATTGTCAAGAATTCTCTTGGTTTCCTCATCATTCCGGGCCAGAAGTTCAAAAGCCAGCTCCGGAGCCATCTGAGTTCCGCCGATTTCGTCAGCGTGGAGACTCATAGACTGGCAGATGATAGCCTTGCCCTGAGAAATAAGTTCTGGAATCTGATCCCCTGGAAGATTACGGGGGTCAGAGATTTTATGGTTTATTACTTTAATTTTATCCAGATTAGCCAGATTATCAGGAGAGGAAATTATGACCAAAAGAAAGGGCTGACCCATGGTGGTCGGGCCCATATTGATTACTTTTATCCGCTGACTTTCTTTTTCCAGCAGGGCAAAGTATTCCACGATTTTATCCCAGCGAGCAATTTTACGGTCAGCACCAAGCTGAAAACCGAAGAAATCTTCAGGCCTGGTTATTTTCTCTTGGGTCTGAATTAAGCCGGGAGCAGAAAAAGCCCGAGGAGTCGCATGGAAAGTAGAGCTAATCAGTAAGAAGGTCAAGAAAATTGCGATAGAAATTCTTTTACCAAGCTTAAAGCCAGAATTATACCTCATCATTTCAGACCTCCTATCCAGTTTATTATCTATTTTTTGAGCTACCTCTTCTACCAAATATTTTTATTCTGGGGATAAAAGATTTGGGTAAAAGCGCTTTTCTGGCTCCAATCTGAACTAAAAGGTCAAAATTTATATTCCAGATGGGGTTAATTATTTCTTGAAAGCCAAGATAATACTGGTTGTAAAAATAAAAAGTATCATATAAAATGAAACTGCTGTAATTATTTCAGGAAGGGTAATGTGAGGAAGGAGTTTTCCCTGGTTCTTTCTGTGATTCTTCTGCTGTCAATAATGAGCGAAGCGCAAGCCATAACTTTTGGTTTCAAGGCTGGATATAATTTTGCTGATCTCATTGTTAAACCGATAAATCCAGGCAGGCCTCAGTTAAAGAATATCCAGACTTTTAGTGGCGGATTTTACCTGGCTGTCGGATTTGGACCATTTTCCATTCAACCTGAATTTCTTTACACCAGGAGGGGGACGAGTTTTGAGGCTTACGACGACTCCATTAAGTACCAGGCTGAATATCAGCTTGATTATCTGGAAGGGGTTCTGCTTCTGAAGTGGAAGCCTCTTACCATGGGCAGCATTAAAGCGCTGGTTTTGGCCGGACCCTCTTTTGGCTATTTGAGTAAAGCTAGGCTCTTTGTCAGGGATGAATCCGGAGTTGAAGTTGGTTCAGCGGATTCTAAGGACTATTTTAAGAGTAGTGAGCTGGCAGCAGTTTTCGGTGCCGGCGTTGAATTTAAGCTTCCGGTATTAAGGATCACAGTAGAAGGTCGTTATCATCTTGGCTTATCCAATATCGCCAGAGTAGAAATGCCGAACATGGAAGTTGAGTCTATCAAAAATAAGGGCTATACGGTGATGCTCAGTTTAGGTTTTTGATAGCCTGAAGAATAAATTTTTAGCGGAGAGCCCTCCCGGAAGCAAAGTTTAAAAGGCATTACCAAAAATTGGAATTTAAGATGGGGTGAGTGAGGGGATTCGAACCCCCAACCACCGGATCCACAGTCCGGTGCTCTAACCCTTGAGCTACACTCACCGTGAAGGGATTAAAATTTTCTCATCAAACCCCTGAATTGTCAATAAGACAGGCCTGTCCTGGATGCTATATGCCTCGTGGGAGAAAGACCTGGTTATAAATAAAGAGCCGCCCGCTGTGGCTGGTCAAATCTAATCTGGATTATACCAGTAAAGGAAACTTGTGATGCGGGCCTCTGTTTTCTGACTCACCCCTTCTGTTCTTCTATTAAGTCCAAGATTTCTTCAGAATCCCGCCATTTTTCCCGAACCCTGACACTCAATTCCAGAAAAACCTGGCTCTCCAGGATTTCTTCCATTTCTTTTCGGGCCTCGGTTCCGATGGTCCTGATCATAACTCCCTGGCGACCGATGATGATGCCCTTGTGATTTTCTTTTTCCACCAGAATTTCGGCCTGAATCCTGACCAGGGGACGGGCCGGCCTTTTTTCTTTTCGGCCGGCAGCCGGTTTTTCGGGAATTTCAGTTTTCTCTATGGATTTGATAACCACAGCCGTGGTATAGGGCAGCTCTTCTTCTACATGGTTTAGGACTTTTTCCCGGATTATTTCAGACAAGAAGAATTTTTCTGACTGGTCGGAAATTTCATTCTCAGAATAAATCTTATCGGCTTCGGGCAGGTAATTATAAATAAGCTCTTCCAGTCTTTCCAGGTTATCCCCTTTTAGGGCTGAGATGGGCACAATTTCCTTAAAGGGCAGCAGATCCTGGTAGTGGTCTATTATCAGCAAAACCTTCTCTTTTTTTACCAGATCCACTTTGTTGATCAGGAGGAAAATCGGTCGGGTGACATTCTTCAGGATGTCCAGAACGTACTGGTCACCGTGCCCGAACTTTTTGCTGGCATCAATCATCAATAACAGGAGGTCGGCGGTTTCCAGGGAAGAATAAACATAATTCATCATCCTCCGGTTCATCAGATGAAGGGGCTTGTGGACCCCAGGATTGTCAACAAATATGATCTGCCCGCGATCAGTAGTCTTAATGCCCAGGATGCTCACTCTGGTGGTCTGGGGCTTTTTGGAGACTATTGCCACCTTTTGTCCGATGAGGTTGTTAACCAGAGTGGATTTGCCAACGTTAGGTCGGCCAATCAGAGCTACGTAGCCGGTCTTGAAGGATTTCTTTTTTCTGGGCTTTTTATTCTTGGTCATGTCTTATTTTTCTGGGATTTTTCTTTTTCTTCAGGTAGGGGAGCGACCCTGACCTTTTTGATACTTTTATCATCCACTTCCAGGATTTCAAAGAGCAGACCGGCCAGTTCCAGCTTTTCTCCTTTTTTGGGCAGGCGACCGGAATGCTGCTGGATTAGACCGTTAACCGTGAGAAAATCCTCTTCGGCCAGCTCCCGGTCCAGAAGTTCTTCCAGTTCTTCAACCTCAGTTTCACCCCGGACCAGAAAGGTTTCTGGTTTTTCCACGATTATCTGGGGTTCTTCAATATCGTATTCATCCTGGATTTCACCGACAATTTCTTCCAGCAGGTCTTCCATGGTTACCAGACCAGCGACTCCGCCGTATTCATCAACCACAATGGCCAGTTTTTGCTTGGCTTTCTTAAATTCTTTTAAGAGGTCCTTGACCACCATGGTTTCAGGTACGAACAGGACCGGTCTAATCAAAAAATCAATTTTCCGCTCAGCATTTTGTTCCTGGCTGAATTCCAGCAGGTCTTTAGCCATGACCATACCTTCAATGTTATCCAGACGTTCTTTGTAAACCGGGACCCGGGAATATTTCTCTCTGATAAAGACCTCTTTCATTTCTCCGACAGTAGTTTCTTTTTCCACGGCAACCATTTTGGTTCGGGGAGTCATGATTTCCTTGACCAGCCTGTCTCCGAATTCTACTACTCCCCGGAGCAATTCGTCCTGGTCTTTTTCTATGATGCCTTCCTCCGTGGCTTCATCAATGAAAGTTTCAATTTCTTCTTCTGAGGTTTCCTTTCCCCGTGAGAGGGACTGCCATTTTTCTTCTCTGGACAGGAAAAATCTGGGGACCAAGAGTAAAGGGGACAGGATGAGGGTTAGAGGTCTTAGAGCCGGCAAGAAAAATTTGATGCTTCTTTCTTTTAGCCAGGAGAAGACCAGCCTGGGGAGATAATCAAAAAACAACAGATAAACTAAGAGGAGGGTTAGAAAGAGCCATAAAGGCCACTGGGTTAAGGCCGGCAGGATCAGAAAGAGATAAACCAGAAAGGCCAAAAAGAATATATTCCGGCCGTAATCAATGGCGATTCTTAGTTCGTCATAATGGTTAAGAATTTTCTCTTTGAGTGAAGTTTTTTCTTCCCCCAGGATACGAGAAAAGCCGATCCGGGAAAAATAAGAAAAGATGATTTGGAAAAAAGATAACAGAAAGGTGAGCAGAAAACTTAAGACAAGGCCGATTACCAAATAATCTGAGCTGGTCATTTTTTCAATCTGATGATTTATAATCTTTTAAGAGTCGGGGTCTAATCTTGGCCTCCTCTTCTTCCATTCCCCTGAAATGTTCAAAACCAAGCAAATGGAGAAAACCATGGATAGTAAGAATCTCCACTTCTCTTAGCAGGGAATGGCCCTGCTTTTTGGCTTGCCTCCGGGCCACTTCCGGACAGATAATTATGTCCCCAAGATAAAAGCGGCCGTCGGGCGCTTTTTCTTTCATGGTGAAACTCAAGACGTCCGTCGGACGGTTCTTATGTCGGTATTTCTTATTTAGAGTCCGGATAGCAGTCGGACCGACAAAGCTGACCACTATTTCTGCTTTTGGCAAACGATAAATCCGGCAGAGTTTGGCCAGCAGAGTTTTAATTTTTTGTTGAGGAATTAGGTTTTTCCTCAGTTTGTTTATTATTACCACCATTGTTCTTTTTGCTTTCCTCTTTCTTTTCAAATTTTTTTTCAAAGTCAAATCCGGGATATTTGGGCCGTGGATGATAGATAGCATAGAGAGTGGTCAGAAAAGAATTGGCGATTACTCTCAGGTCTCTAAGGGAGAAGCCGCAATCGTCAAGCTGGCCATCCTGAAGATGGGTGTTAAAAATTTCGATGATTACCCGCTTCAGGTTTTCCTTGGTGGCAGCCTTCAAACTTCGGGCCGCAGCTTCTACCGAATCAGCCAAGAGGATCAGTCCAGCTTCCTTACTTCTGGGGGTCGGACCTGGGTAGCGATAATCTTCAGCTTCTATCTTATGCAATTCAGGATTATACTTTTCTTTAGCTTTCTGGTAAAAGAAGCGAACGATGGCCGTGCCATGATGCTGGGCTATCAGCTCGGTTATCTGCCTGGGCAACTTCAGCTTTTTGGCCAGGTCTAAACCATCTTTGACATGATTAACTATGACCAGGGTGCTCAGGGAAGGGGTCAATTCACGATGGACATCATACATAGAAGTCTGGTTTTCACTGAAATATTCCGGTCTTTTCAGTTTCCCGATGTCATGATAGAGGGAGCCGGCTTTAACCAGCATTGAGTTAGCCTTAATTTCTTCGGCCGCTTTCTCGGCCAGGGTGGAGACGATTAGGGAGTGGTGATAGGTCCCCGGTGCTTCAAGGGCCAGTTGCCTGAAGATGGGTAAATCGGAGTTGGTTAGCTCGTGCAATTTAGTCGGAGTCAGAAAGCCAAATATAGTTTCAAAAACAGGGATCAAGACAAAGGCAATGGCTGCGCTTATCATCCCTCCGAAGATTGCCCCAAAAAGCTCGGTCCAGAGAAAACTGAGGTTGGAGAAGTTTTGTTTGATCAGGTGAAACATCAAGATCAGAATGACCTGAAATGGAGCCAGGACCATAAGTCCAGTCTTCAAGACCGCGCTTCGGCTGCGGCTGAAATAGTATCGGAGGCCATAGATTACGGCGATTCCACCCAGCAAAGAAAAAATCATAAGGAAATAATCGCCGTTTAGGAGGTAGCCGGCCAGCAAGCTGTTGATAACGCAGTAGATTATGGAAATATCGCCCGCGGTCAGAAAGGCGAATAAGAATGTTCCAAATTGAAAGGGAAAGGCAAAAAGCAGGGCTTCTTTTTCCAGCGTGATTATGGTGATAGATGTTCCCAGGGCTTCGGCAATAAACAGGCTGAACTTGTAAGCCAAGAAACTTAAGAATATAGTAAGCCCCATCATCTGCAACAGGCGGATCTTATCATCTTGCTTGGTGAGGAGGTAGATGAACTGCCAGATAAAAAAGAAAATTATAAAATAAAGAATCAGCAGGCCAAAGAAGTTGATCAACCAGTGAGGCTGGCTGCTTATCTTCTGGTTGATGAGAATAATCTGCTTCAGGGTTTCGGTGGTGGCTTCATCTCCTTTTCTGATGATTACTTTGCCCTTTTTGATGTTATAGAAAACCGGCTCAACTTGATTTCTGGCCCTTAGCCTCCTGATTTCGGTTTCCGGCTGATCATAGTTTATGGTCGGAACCAAAAAGGCCGGGGCCAGAGATTTAAGGACATTCTTGGTCCTATTCGGTAATTCTAAGTTGTTGATCTCAGAGATTAGCAGCGCCCTCGCTTCTTTGAGCTCCATTACTTCGGCTGCTTTGAGCAGTTTTTCTTCCTTGCCCCTGACTATTAGTAACCCCTTTTCAGCTTCCCCGTGGCTGAGAAGGTTTCTGGAAAGGATGATTTCTCTGGAAATAATTGGGGCTATGATTTCAGTCAGCAGTTGTTCCAGTTCCTTCGGGAATTTTAGGCGAGCCAGAGAATTGAGAGTGTTTTCATCAAGGTCCAAAACTAGATTTTCCGATAGATTTTTCGCCAGCTCCCGCAAACTCTGCTCTGAGGAAGTTGACTGCCAGAGCCTGCCGGTTTCAAACAATTGTTTTATTTTATCTTGAATGGAGACTATTGCTTTCTGGTTATAAAAGTAAACAGGAGGGATGTTTTCCTCGGCTTGAGATTTTCTTCTCTCGGTGGCAGCGGTATCTTCTACAGTGATATCTATAGGGGAAATAATATCCTTGGCAGCAATTTCTCCCAGTTTGATCATCGGGAGCGGTCTGGCCGGGAAATAGGAGATAAAAAAGGCGATCAACAGCGAGAAAATAGATATGTAGAAAAATTGATTCTGGATTATCTTCTTCAACCAGGAAATCTCTGCCGTTTGACCCGGCGCCGGTTTTTTCCTTAGAGGGAAAATTTCATTGCTTTTGAAAAGACGGAACTTACGGAATTGGATGGTTTTCATCTGAGCTCAGACCGATTTAGATTCTGCCCGGGCATAGGCTTTGATTATCTTGCCCACCAATGGATGACGAACTACATCTTTTTCGTTGAAATAAACAAAGGCGATTTCCTTTATTGGAGCTAAGACCTTTATGGCCTGAAGAACGCCCGATTTTTTCGGCTGTGGCAGGTCAATCTGAGTAATATCGGCGGTGACCACCAGCTTGGAATCAAAGCCCATTCTGGTCAGAATCATCTTCATCTGTTCACGACTGGTGTTCTGAGCTTCGTCCAGAATGATGAAAGCATTGTTAAGTGTTCGGCCTCTCATATAAGCCAGAGGCGCTATTTCAATTATTCCCCGCTCTACCAGCCGGTTGGCTTGCTCGTAAGGAGTAAGGTCAAACAGAGCATCATACAGAGGTCTCAGATAAGGGTTAATTTTCTGGAACATGTCTCCTGGCAGAAACCCTAAGCGTTCCCCGGCTTCTACTGCCGGTCGGGTGAGAACAATCCGAGTGACCTGTTTACTCTGAAGGTAAGATAGAGCCATGGCCATAGCCAGATAAGTCTTGCCGGTTCCAGCCGGTCCGATACCAAACACCAGGTCAAATTCTTTTATCGCCCGCATATATTCTTGCTGGTTTAAGCTCTTGGGAGCCACTGACTTGCGCTGGAGATAGAGAGGCTCGCTGGGAGCGTATTCTTCCAGCCGGCCCGGATTCTCTTCCAGCAAATCCAGGGCGATGTGAAAATCTTCTTCTCTCAAATTATAGCCTTTATCTTCCAGTTCTTGGATTTTCTCAAAATACATCTTGGCAAACTGAACCTTCTCTGGTTCGCCATCCAGAATGAGCTTATCGCCCCGGACTGCTAAATTGACTCCCAGTCGGTTTTCTAGCTTCTTCAGATTCTTATCCAGAACGCCGAAAAAAGAAATTCTCCTGATATAGGGGTGGGAAAGCTTTTCCATTTTAGGGGAAGTTGAGAACTGACTCCTCTTTTAAGCCCATAGCGTTTATTTTTGCCAGACAAAATTAAATCATTTCTCGGGTGCTTTGTCAAGAAAGCCTTTTTCTGAGGAATAAGATGGCTTGAGCTGGAAAGAAAGGCTTCAGGCGTCATTAAGCCTGGTAGATGCATCTTTCCCCAGAAAGCATTGGTTTCCCAGTTAATTGACCAGACCCTGTTGAAAAATTGCCCTATCTGTTATATAAAATCATCTCAGGAGGAAAAATGGAAAAAGAATTCACTCCGGTATCAATTCCGACCTCCCTCTATAAGAAAATTGAAGAAAAGATAAAAGGAACCGAATACAGCTCCGTTTCCAGCTATGTGACCAAAATCCTCAGGGAGATCTTATCCAAAGATGAAGAGAATAAGGAAGTCTTCAGTCCAGAAGAAGAAGAAAAGATTAAAGAGAGGCTAAAAGCCCTGGGCTACATTGATTAGAGGACGGATTGTTTTTTTGAATTCCCCATATCAAGGAGACTTAAATGATACCCCCTCATGGTGGTAAACTGGTCAATCGTCTGGTTGATGTAGAAAAAAAGGGAGAGATTCTGAAGAAAATTGACCATCTGCTTTCCCTGACCCTGGACCCAGACCTCATTTCTGACGTTGAAAACATAGGCACTGGCGTCTATTCCCCTTTAGAAGGCTTCCTTAAGGCGGCAGACTTTCACAGCGTCCTGAACGAGATGAGGTTGGCCAATGATCTGCCCTGGACTATTCCCATTGTTCTGGATGTGCGAAAAGAGCGGGCGGACAAGCTAAAGCCTGGCCAGGAACTTGTCCTGAGGTCAGAAACCGGAAAACCGGTGGCTCTGATGGCAGTTGAAGAGCTGTATGGCTATGACAAGCAGGAATTATGTCAAAAGGTTTACGGGACCACTGACCCTAAGCACCCTGGAGTGGCCAGAGTCCTAACCATGGGCGAGGTCCTACTGGGTGGCCCGGTGAATCTGATTGAACTAGAATCCACTCCCTATGACCGATACCGGCTATCGCCTAAAGAAACCAGGATTCTATTTAAGGAAAGGAACTGGAAGACGATAGTTGGTTTTCAGACCAGAAATACTCCCCATCTGGGCCATGAATACGTCCAGAAAGCCGCCCTGACTTTTACTGATGGTTTATTCATAAACCCGGTTATCGGTCGGAAGAAAAAAGGTGATTTCAGAGATGAAGTGATTCTGGCCTCCTATGAAGAATTAATACGACATTATTACCTGAAGGAACGGGCGGTTATGGCCATTCTGAAGATGGAGATGCGCTACGCCGGACCACGCGAGGCTATCCACCACGCCATAATCAGGAAGAATTTTGGTTGTACCCATATCATCATCGGCCGAGACCATGCCGGGGTGGGCAATTATTATCCTCCTTATGCTGCGCAAAAAATTTTTGAGGAGTTTCCAGACTTGGGCATCATTCCCCTCTTTTTTAAGTCATTTTTTTTCTGCAAGAAGTGCGGTTCTATAGAAAATGAAAAAACCTGTCCCCATGACCCATCGGCTCACATCCAGTTTTCTGGAACCAAAATCAGGGACCTGCTGGCCAAGGGTGAAATTCCTCCTCCAGAACTCATGAGGCCGGAAGTGGCTAAAGTTATCCTTTCTTTTGAAAATCCCTTCAATGATTAGGAATTCAATTATTTCTGGAAAGGCACGGCAAACAGATGAAAAAAAGACTTCTGATTATCGGGCTTGATTGTGCAGCTCCGGCTCTGGTCTTTGGCTGGACCTCGGAGCTTCCGAACATGAAGAAACTTATTGAGAGCGGAATTTCGGGCAAATTGCGGAGCTGCGACCCGCCCATTACCATCCCGGCCTGGATGGTAATGGCTACCGGCCGCGATCCTGGGCAGCTCGGACTTTATGGATTCAGGCACCGTCGTGGTTATGAATACAACAAGATGTGGATTGCCAACTCCACCGCCATTAAGGAAAAGGCGGTCTGGGATTATCTTGGAGAACAGGGAAAAGAAAGTATTCTGGTCAGTGTGCCGCCCAGCTACCCGCCCAAACCAGTCAGGGGAAAGTTAATTTCCTGCTTCATCACCCCTTCTAAAGAGCAGGCTTACACCTATCCGGCAGAGCTCCAGCGAGAAATTGAAGAACGGTTTGGACCTTTCAAGTTTGACGTGACTTTCAGAACAGAAGACCGTTCTCAGGTCCTCTCTGAAATTTACCAGATGACTGAAAATCATTTTCAGGTCATAGATTATTTACTGGAAGATGAAAACTGGTCTTTGTTCTGGTTTGTGGAAATCGGAGTAGACCGGATCCATCACGCTTTCTGGAAATTCATGGATAAGGAGCATCATCTTTATGAACCCGGAAATCCTTATGAAACTGCCATCCATGATTACTACCAGTTCCTGGATGAGAATATAGGGAAATTACTCCAGAAAATTGATGACCAGACTGCCGTCCTCATAGTTTCTGACCACGGCGCTAAAAGGATGAAGGGGGCTTTCTGTGTCAATGACTGGTTGATTGAACAGGGAGATTTGGTGGTTAAAGAGCAGCCGGAAAAAGGACAGAGTGTGGACAACCTAAAGATTGACTGGTCAAAGACTAAGGCCTGGGGCTGGGGCGGCTACTATGCCCGGATTTTTCTGAATGTGGAGGGTCGGGAATCCCAGGGAATAATAAAACCTGAGGATTATGAGCTCTTCCGTGATGATTTGGCTTTAAGGCTTAAGGCTATAGGAGGTCCTAATGGGGAGGAGTGGAAGACAGTGGTCATCAAGCCCCAGGAACATTATCCGGAGTTGAATGGAGAATATCCAGACCTGATGGTCTATTTTGACGACCTTTACTGGCGTTCAGCCGGAACTCTTGGCTACGGGACTCTTTATCTTCAAGAAAATGATACCGGTCCGGATGATGCGGTTCATGATTATGATGGTATCTATATCCTTTATGACCCTGAGAAGACCGGTGCCCGGAAAAAAGATGCTAACATTTTGGACATTGCCCCGACCATTTTGCGACTGCTGGGAGGGCCCCGGGTTTCTGACTTAAAGGGCAGGGTGATTGAATAAAATTAATGGGTTTTGTTCGGTCCGGAAACAGGATTTCTGGTAAGAAAATTTTATAATAATTCTAAGGAGTTTATAGATGTGTCAGGAACAGAAAGGATTTACCCTCTGGTTTACTGGATTGCCCTGTTCCGGTAAGTCAGCGGTGGCTGACCGGGTAGCTGATATCCTGCGCTCTTATAACCTGAAAGTAGAACGTCTGGATGGGGACATAGTGCGCAAGAGTCTTTGTCGGGACCTGGGTTTTTCCAAGAAAGACAGGGATGAAAACATCCGGCGGGTTACCTTTGTGGCCAAGCTCTTAACCCGAAATGGGGTAGCTGTTTTGACCTCTTTCATCTCTCCTTACCGAGAAATCAGAGATGAAGCCCGAAGAGAAATCGGTGATTTTATTGAAGTCTATGTCAAATGTCCTCTGGAAGTCTGCATGAGCCGGGATATCAAGGGAATGTATCAGAAGGCCATTCGTGGCGAAATAAAGGAATTCACGGGAATTTCTGATCCTTATGAGGAGCCGCTGAATCCCGAGCTGGTGCTGGAAACTGATAAAGAGTCTCTGGAAGAAAGCGCCAGCAAGGTCCTGGATTATCTTAAAAAATCGGGTTATATTGAAGATCACATATAGGGCTTGGCCATGCCTAAGTATCAATATTATCTGGTCACCGGCGGAGCTGGCTTCATCGGTTCGCACCTGGTGGAAAAATTAGTTAATATGGGCTGCCGGGTCCGGGTTCTGGATGATTTTTCAACAGGGAAAGAAGAAAACCTCTCTCATCTGTCTAAAAGAGTTGAAATAATTCGTGGTGATATCAGGGATCAGAAACTATGTTTTAAGGCAGCCGAAGGGATGGAGGTGGTCTTGCATCAGGCGGCCTTGGCTTCGGTGCCCAGGTCTATTTCTGAACCCCATCTGGCCCATGAAATAAACGTAACTGGCACTCTCAATCTGCTTCTGGCTGCAGCCAAAACCGGCGTTAAGAGCTTTGTCTTTGCCTCTTCTTCAGCCGTTTATGGCGATGACCAGACTTTTCCTAAAAAGGAAGGTCAGGAAGGTAAATCTCTTTCTCCCTATGCGGCTCAGAAACTCTCTTCTGAAAAGTATTGTCAGGTTTTCAGTCGGCTTTATGGTTTTAATGCAGTCTGTCTTCGTTATTTCAATGTTTTTGGCCCGAGGCAAGACCCGAATTCCCAATATGCTGCGGTCATCCCCATTTTTATTACCAGGATGCTTCAGGGAAAACCACCGGTGATCTTTGGCGATGGCCACCAGTCCAGAGATTTTATCTATGTAGAAAATGTGGTTCAGGCCAATCTTCAGGCAGCCGAGTTTGATTCTTTCAGGGGTGAAGTGTTCAATATCGGAACTGCTACTCGCGTGACTATAAATAAGCTGGCAGAAGTCCTAAATTCCTGTCTCAATCTTTCCCTCCAGCCGATTTACGCTGACCCGCGGCCTGGTGATATTTATGAATCGTTTGCTGACATCAGCAGAGCCGAAAAATATCTTGGTTTTAAGCCGGAGATAGATTTTGTCCAGGGATTAAAACTGACCATAGACTGGTATAAAAACAAGATAAAATGATTCTGAGCTAACAGATTCTTGGCAGTAATTCTGAGGTTAAGGGCTCCAGAAGCCTCAACCCTCCGCTGGCGGCGCGCAGCAGGGCTTCACCTTTTCGGCCCACCCTATCCTGAACTTCACCGATGATAGCTGCCTGCCTGGACAGGGGATTCTTTTTTAATTGATTCAATATCTTGTTAGCCCCCGCTTCCCTGACTACCAGCAAGGCTCTTCCTTCACAAGCCAGGTAGAGTGGATCTATCCCAAGAATCTCCACAGCGCCTTTAAGATTCCGGGAAAAAGGAATTTTTTCTTCTTCCACCAGCAGGGGAAAATGAACCTTATCTGCCAGCTCTGAAAGAACAGTAGCCAGTCCGCCCCGGGTAATGTCTCTCATCCAGAGGGCACCTTTTTTCCACAGCGGAAGAAGAAAAAGAAGCGGTGAACAATCGCTTCTGATACCAGAAAACATCCGGAAATTGTTCCGGCTGAGCATTATCGCCAATCCGTGTTCACCGACAGGACCGGTGACCAGTAATTTGTCACCTGGTCTTATTTGTTGGGGCTGCGGTTTACCGACAAGGCAACCCAATCCAGCGGTGTTGATATAAATCTTATCGGCCTGACCCTGGGGCACGACTTTTGTGTCTCCGGTGACGATCTGGACCTGGCTCTTGGCAGCAGTCTTTTTGATGGAGAGCAAAATCCGATCCAGGACGTTGTATTCCAGTCCCTCTTCAATGATTAGAGCTAATGATAGATACTCAGGCCTGGCACCCGAAACTACCAGGTCATTGATGGTACCGTTGACACACAGGGTTCCTATATCTCCGCCGGGGAAGAAGATCGGGTCTACAGTATAAGAATCTGTAGTCAGAGCATATCCTTTGGGCAGAAGAGCCGCATCGTGGAGTTGAGTTAAGAAAGGATTGCGGAATTTTGGCAGCAAATTCTTTTTGATGAATTCCTGCATCAACCGGCCGCCGCTGCCCATTTCTAAACTAACTTTGTTCATTTCTTTTTCGCTCCGGAGGAATATTTGTATTCTATCAGGCAGGCGCCTTCATAAGAAACCATACAGGGACCCCGGGGATGCTCTGGATCGCAGCTAGTGCCAAAGAGCGGGCAGTCTGTCGGTCCGATTAATCCTTTTAGCACCTCCCCGCAACGGCAGCCGGTTCTCAGTGTTTTTTCCGCTTTGAGCTTAAGGTTAAATCTTTTTATTGCATCGTACTCAGCCCATTCAGGTTTAATCCTCAAACCGCTTTTTGGAATCAGCCCGAGGCCACGCCAGTAAGCGTCAAACGGTTCCAGCATCTCAGCCATCAACCTCATAGCTTGGGGATTGCCCTCGGGTCTGACGACTCTCTGGTATTCATTGGAAACTGTAGGATTATTTTCTCTTATTTGCCGGGCTACAGAAAGAATTCCCAGTAGGATATCAGCCGGCTCAAAGCCTGCTATAGCTCCAGGAATTCTGTATTCTTCAGCCACAAACCTGTAAGCCTCTTCTCCGATTATGGCGCTCACGTGTCCCGGATAGAGAAAGCCGTCAATAGCCACTTCTCCAGATTGAAGGATGGTTCTGATTGCGGGTGGAATCAGCCATAGAGCTGCCAGAACTGAAAAATTTTTAAGGTTTTCGGAATAAGCTTTTTGGAGAACGACGGCGATTGAAGGAATGGTTGTTTCAAACCCAGCTCCAAAAAATATCACCTGTTTATCCGGATTTTTCCTGGCCAGAGCCAGAGTTTCTTCTGGAGAATAGATAATTTTTATCGCCGAGCCAAAGGTCGGAACTATGGTTTGCAGGGCTCCTTTTCTGGTGGGTACCCTGGTCATATCCCCAAAGGTGGCCGCCAGAAAATTCTTCTCTTTGGTAATCAGGTCAATGATGGCTTCGTGGTAACTATCTGGAGTGATGCAGACCGGACACCCGGGACCAGAAATCAGGCTCACCCCAATTTCTTTCAAGAGGGGTTTGAGTCCAGAGCGGTGAAGGGTCATGGTATGAGTTCCGCAAACTTCCATGATTCTTATGGTTCTTCGGAGTGCCCCAGTTTCTTTGGCCACGGCTTTAAGCAGAGCTTTGAGGGTAAAGCTGGAGCGCCAGGCAGAAAAGGGTTCTCTGGATTTGGTTTTTGGGGGCATCAGTTATTCAGGAGTGTTTAATTTTTCCAATTCTTTAAAGAGTCTTAAGGTTTTCCTGGCTTCTTTCCGGTCCAGCCTGGAGATAGCGAAGCCGGCATGAACAATGACCCAATCGCCCAATTTAATTTCAGGAAGAAGAGTTAAATTGGCCAGAACAGTTGTCCCCATATAATCAACTTTTCCGATGCCGTCCTTATTGAGGCTGACTACTTTGCCCGGGACTGCCAGGCACATTTTCTCCTCCAGGCTCTTAAGATACCAGAATAGCCATATTCTGTCTACCCAAGGATGCGGCTTTTTGACAATTCATTCCTTGCCCCTTATAATGTTTTTCATGTTTGATACCCTTAAAGGATATATAAAACCCGGGACCTTAGAAGCAGAACTTGTAGGAGAAATAGATTTCTCCCGCCTTCCACTGCATATAGCCATCATCATGGACGGAAACGGACGCTGGGCCCGACAGCGAAACCTGCCCAGAACTGAGGGGCATAAAGCCGGAAGCGAATCAGTAAAAGAAGTGGTGGAAGCGGCGGCCCGGCTGGGAATAAAGTACCTAACTCTGTATGCCTTTTCCCACGAAAACTGGAAGAGACCTCAAGAGGAGGTCAGGACCCTCTGGAGCCTCCTCCATAAGTATCTTACCGAGGAAAGTAAAGTATTGACGGAGAATGATTTGAGGCTCAAGGTAATCGGAGAGAAAAAGGGTATCCCTTATATGGTCCGGAGAGAATTGACCAGAATAGAAAGGCTAACCAGAAACAACAAAAGGATGACTGTCGTCCTGGCCTTGAATTATGGAGGCCGACAGGAAATAATTGGAGCCATTAAAAAAATGCTGTTGAGGAGGAATCAAATAGAAGAAGTTGATGAGAATCTATTTTCCCGTTATCTTGATACTGCTGGCCTGCCTGATCCTGATTTGTTGATCAGAACCAGTGGAGAGATGAGATTGTCCAATTTTCTGCTCTGGCAATGTGCTTATACCGAGCTTTGGGTCACTCCTGTGCTCTGGCCCGAGTTTAGTAAGAAGGATCTTTTCCAGGCTATTATTGACTATCAGAAAAGGGAAAGAAGGTTCGGTGGAATAAAAGAATCCGGCGGGAAAGAAAGGGGTTAAAATGGGGCTCTGGCAGAGAACCAAAACTGCTTTGGTCATAATTGCGGTCTTATTCCTCATAATTCAATTTGCCCCGGCCTGGGTGTTTTTTCTGGCTTTGCAACTGACCATCGTCGGGGCGCTGTTGGAGTTTTACAGTCTTAGCAATCGCCGCAAATTTTATCCTAAGAAACTTCTGGGATGTTTTTTTGCCCTGATTGTTGGGGCTACCTTTTATTTTGACCAGTTTCCCTTTCTTTTGGGTTTTACTCTGATCACGATAATCGCTTTCGTGTTCTACGTAATTGATACTAATAGCCTGGAAAAACTGGCTCTTTTTCCCGGCTCCTTCAGTATAACTGTGGCTGGGGTGGTCTATATCAGCTTGACCATGAATTTCCTTTATTGGGTCAGACGAGATTTTGGCATCCTCTGGCTTTACCTCCTCTTCAGTGTAATCGCTCTTGGAGATACAGGAGCTTTCCTAGTGGGTAAAAACATCGGGAAGAGAAAAATGACTCCGATTGCCAGCCCGAATAAAACCTGGGAAGGAGCCATCGGAGGAGTTATCTGGGCTGCAGCCGGGGGCTGGCTGGCCAGGACAGTCCTTTTACCCCGGTTTCCTTTACCCGAAGTTATGATCTTAAGCGCCGTGGTTCATGTAGCGGCTCAAGTAGCAGATCCTCTTGAATCACTTTTCAAAAGAGCTGCCGGAGTTAAGGATTCTTCCAATCTGATTCCAGGCCATGGCGGAATCCTGGACAGGATTGACAGTTTTACTCTAGCCTCACCGGTCTTTTATTATCTGATGAAACTTCTTATTATGAAATAAATGCCTGAAGGTTTGATGACAGAATGAAGAAAAAGCTGGTAATTCTCGGGAGTACCGGTTCAATCGGCCAGAACACTCTGGCGGTGGTCCGCAATTTTCCCGAGAGATTTCAGGTTCTGGGCCTGGCTGCCGGCCGGAATACCAGCCTTTTGGCCAGGCAGATAGCAGAATTCGGGCCGCGGCTGGTGGTAGTGGAGGATGAAGCTGATGCTCTAACTCTGGCCCGAGAGTTTTCGGGTAGAAAAATTGAAATTCTTCATGGAGACCGTGGCTACGAGCGGGTAGCTTCAATGAGGTCGGTTGACCTTGTGGTTTCGGCGATAACTGGAATTGCCGGGTTGAAACCTACCATAGCCGCCCTGGAAGCAGGGAAAGATGTAGCTCTGGCTAATAAAGAGTCTATGGTGGTAGCTGGAAATCTAATCCGAAAAATAGCTTCCCGGACAGGGGCCAGAGTTATTCCTGTGGATTCAGAACATTCCGGTGTTTTTCAGTGTCTTGCTGGCCAGAAAAAGAAATATCTAAAAAAAATTTTTTTGACCGCTTCAGGCGGACCTTTTTTTCGGGCGCCGCTGGGAGACCTGGCTGAGAAGACCTGTGAGGAAGCTCTCCAGCATCCCCGCTGGAAAATGGGCCAGAAGGTTACCATTGATTCTGCTACCCTGATGAACAAAGGACTGGAACTGATTGAGGCCAGATGGCTCTTTAATCTCAAGCCGGAACAACTGGAGGTTTTGATCCATCCTCAAAGCATAGTTCATGCCTTGGTGGAATTCATTGATGGTTCAGTCCTGGCTCAACTCAGTCAGACGGATATGAAGATTCCGATTCAGATGGCTTTAACCTATCCGGAGAGGTTGGAAGGTTCTCTCCCTTCGCTGGATCTAACGGAAGTCAAAGAGCTGGAATTTTATCCGGTGGACCTAGAAAGGTATCCGATGTTCAAACTGGCAAGAAGAGCCCTGGAAGCCGGGATGAGTTTTCCGGTGGCCCTGAACGCAGCCAACGAAGTGGCGGTTAGAGCCTTTTTGGAAAAAACGATAAAGTTTGGTGAAATGTTTGAAGTGGTTGATTATTGTCTGCAAAATCATCAAGCTCTGGTTTTGGACTCGCTGGAAGTAATCCTGGCAGTTGACCGCCAGACCAGAGAACAGGCTTATGAATATCTCAAGTTAAAAAGGAAGAGCAAATGACCATCATCGGAACCATTGTTGCTTTTTTGATTGTCTTCGGCATCCTGGTTTTCATCCATGAATTCGGGCATTTTTTTGTGGCCAAACTGGTGGGTGTCCGGGTTGAAGTTTTTTCTTTTGGTTATGGGAAAAGACTCTTTGGAATTAAAAAGGGGGATACCGATTATAGGGTCAGTCTGATTCCAATGGGCGGTTATGTCAAGCTTCTCGGGGAGGGGCTGTTTGATAAAAACCGCGAGATATCTGCCGATGACTTCATGGCTAAGAGCCGGTGGGAAAGATTTTTAATTCTGGTGATGGGTTCTATCATGAACATAATATTGGCCATTGTTCTGGTGGCCATTCTAAATGTGGTCGGGGTGACTGTTCCTGAGTACCAGGACCAGGCTCCGGTTATTGGCTGGATTGACCCCGGTTCTCCGGCGGAAAAAGCCGGGTTGAGGGAGGGAGATGAAATCCTGGAAATAAACGCACGGCAGGTAAAGACCTGGCATGAAGTGGAAATTGCCGTGGGTTCCAAACCAGAGCGTCTGATAGAGGTGACCATTAAAAGGGGAGAAGAGATTCTCAAGGTGCCTCTGAAGACAGATAAGATTACCAGATATGAAATGGGCTATGCTGGTTTCAGGGCCAGAATCCTGACTCAGATCATGATGGTCAACCCCAATTCGCCGGCTGAAAAAGCTGGACTTCAACCTGGAGATGTTATCCTGGCGGTAAATGGGGAACCCATTTTCTTCTACAATTTCGTTAAGAAAATTGAAGAAAACCCGGGAAAGCCTCTGACCTTATCGGTTGAGCGTCAGGGACAGGTTGTGGAAATTACTGTCGTTCCCCGCAAGGAAGGGAATGTCGGTAAAATTGGCATCTTGCAGGGTGCTAAATCGGTTACCAGAAAATATTCATTACTGGCTGCTTTGGGCCAGAGCTTGAAGGAAAATGCCAAGAATACTTTTCTGGTGATTAATTTTCTGAAGGACCTTTTTACCGGGCAGGCTTCAACCAGACAGCTCGGCGGCCCGCTGGAAATTGCCAGCTTTTCCTATGCGGCCATGAAAATGGGGCTGTTAGCTATGATGAGCTGGATAGCCATCATCAGCCTCCAGCTCGGAATTCTCAACCTTTTGCCCATACCTGTTTTTGATGGCGGTCAGATTTTTGTGCTGATGATTGAGGGAATTATCAGAAGGGACCTGAGCCCTAAGATGCGGGAAATCTGGATGCAGATCGGGTTTGTTATTTTCATATTTATCATAGTCTTTGTCATTTTGAACGATATAGTTAAGAGGCTGCCCAGTGGTTGGAAAAGCTTAGTGCCTTTCTAACGAAAAAATAATATGGGAAATGCATCATGACCGTTTTCAGCCTTCCACGGCGTAAGACCAGGGCCGTGCGAGTGGGTTCAGTGCTGATAGGAGGGGGAGCACCGATTGTCGTTCAATCTATGACCAAGACCAAGACCGCTGACGTCTCGGCTACTGTAAGACAGATACGAAGGTTGGAAAAGGCAGGTTGTCACTTAGTTCGGGTGGCAGTTCCCGGGAGGGAAGATGCTCTGGCCATAAAGCAGATAAAGAAAAAAATATCAATTCCATTGATTGCCGATATTCACTTCAATCCCCAGCTGGCAATTTTATCCATAGAATCAGGGGCTGACGGGCTGAGAATAAACCCGGGTACTTTGGGTTCTAAAGAGGGATTGAAAGAAATTGTGAGTCTGGCCAAGGAGAGAAGCTTACCCATCAGGGTCGGGGTAAATTCCGGGTCCTTAGAAAAGGATTTGATAAGAAAATATGGCCAGGTTACAGCCGAGGCGCTGGTGGAAAGTGCTCTGCGTCAGATTAAACAACTAGAAAGTATGGGTTTTTATGAGATCAAAGTTTCTCTTAAAGCTTCTGATATCAAGAGAACTGTTGAAGCTTACAAGTTGCTAGCTCGTGAGATTGATTATCCCTTTCATGTCGGGATTACTGAAGCTGGTCCTTTGCTCCGGGGCAGCATTAAATCAGCCATTGGGCTGGGTCTGCTGATTAAGGAAGGGCTGGCTGATACCATCAGGGTTTCGCTAACTGCTCCGCCCGATAAAGAAGTTCTGGTAGCTTATGAGATTCTGAGGAGTCTGGGCTTAAGCCGCCGGGGTATAAATTTTATTTCCTGTCCGAGCTGCGGTCGTAGTGAGGTGAATCTGAGGCAGATCGCCACCAGAGTGGAAAAAAGACTGGCCGGGGTTCAGGCTGAATTAACTGTGGCCGTTATGGGCTGTCCGGTAAATGGGCCGGGAGAAGCTAAAGAGGCAGACCTCGGAGTAGCCTGCGGTCGGGGTTTTGGCCTGATATTCAAAAAGGGTCGGGTTTTAAGAAAAGTTCCCGAAGCGGATATAGTTGAGGCCCTGGTCAAGGAAGTGACTGCCTTGACGGCGAAAGAAAATCTGGAGGCTCAACACCCGGAAAAGGTCAGCTCTTCTGGAAAGAGGGAATAAGGCTTTGAAAATCAGAGCCCAGAAAAAAAACGTCTTAATTCCTGCTAAATTGTTAAGGAAATATAACCGTCTGAAGAGAATACTTAAGTCTTTTGATAGTGTTCTGGTGGCCTTATCCGGAGGGGTGGACAGCAGCCTTTTACTACGAGCCTCGGTTGAGGCTCTTGATGGTCGGGTTATGGCAGTGGTAATAAACTCGCCCCTATTTTTCCCGGAAGAGATTAAGATGGCTCTGAAGATAGCCAGAAAACTTAAAGTAAAATACGAATTGATCAATTCGGACCATTATCTTAAAGAAGAATTCAGAAAAAATACTCCCGCTCGCTGCTACTTCTGCAAACTTTCTTTATTCAAGAAATTAGAGAAAATAAGAAGGGCAGAGGGAATAGCCATGGTTGTGGAAGGTTCAAACCTTGACGATGAGCTTGATTACCGGCCTGGAAAGAAAGCCTTGCGAGAGCTGAAAATTAGGTCTCCGCTGAAGGAAGCTGGACTGAAGAAGGCCGAAATTAGACTGCTGGCTAAGGTCCTTGGTCTTTCCAATTGGAACTCGCCGGCTAATGCCTGTTTAGCCACCAGGATTCCTTACTATCAGCCTATTGAACCGAAGAACCTGGAAAAAATTAGAGAGGCCGAGCTTTATCTTAAAAAGCTGGGCTTGGCTCAGGTCAGAGTTCGGGATCATGGAGAAATTGCCAGGATTGAAGTCTGGCCGGAGGCTTTTAAATACCTTGTTCAATCCGGAGTAAGAAAAAAAATCTGCCGTCAGCTTAAAAGGCTTGGTTGGAAATATGTAACCTTTGATCTTGAAGGTTATCGGACTGGGAGTTTAAACCCGGTGAAAGTTAGTTTTTGAAATTTATCAAATCAAGAAGGTTCAACCAGGTTATCTGGCCGTTCTCCCCTTAGCCCCTGGAGCAAGTTGTTTACAGCCATAAAACACATCTTGCTTCTGGTTTCATAAGTGGCGCTGCCAATATGGGGTAGCAGAACCACCCTTTCCATTTTGAGCAGTTCTGGCTCAATCTTCGGTTCATTCTCGTAGACGTCAAGTCCGGCTGACCAGAGTTGCCCATTTTTCAGAGCCTCAGCCAGGGCTTTTTCCTCAACTATCGGGCCTCGGGCCACATTGATCAATACGGAATTTTTCTTCATCAGCTTGAGCTTTTCTTTGGAGATTAAATGGTAGTTTTCAGGAGTGAGAGAAGCATGAATGGAGATGATATCAGCCTGTTTCAGGAGTTCATCCAGGGGTCGGAATTCTGCTTTTAATTCTCTTTCTTCCTCGGGAAGAGCGGGTTTGGGGTCATAATAGATAACTCTGAGGTTAAAAGCCTTAGCTCTTCTAGCCACAGCCTGTCCGATCCTTCCAAATCCGATAATACCCAGGGTTCTTCCCGAGAGTTCTTGGCCAAGAAGTAAGTCTATCTTCCAACCCTGGAATCTTCCCTCGCGGCAGAAGCGGTCAGCTTCAAGCAGACGTCGGGTCGTAGCCAGGATCAGGGCCATAGTCAGGTCCGCAGTGGCCTCGGTCAAGACCTCAGGAGTATTGGTGACCAGAATTCCCCGATTTCTGGCATAGCTAATGTCTATATTATTTATACCAACTGCACAATTTGCGATTATCTTCAGCAAGGGGGCCCTATCTATTACTTCTCGGTCTACAATATCAGTCAAGAAACAAAGCAGCCCTTGTTTATCTCTTATTCTCTCCAGCAGTTCGCTCTTGGGTAAAATCATTTCTTTGGTAGCCAGCTCCAGCTCTACTTGCTCAGCCAGATAATTCATGGCTTCTGGCAAAAGGGGATGAGTGAGCAAGACTCTGGGTTTCATTTCTGAGGCTCCTTTAGATGAATTCACTTAAAATTACAGGCTTAAAGTATTTGAGGGTAGCATCTTTCAGAGCAGGACTGTTAAAACCATCAGACCAGCTTCTTTCAGACAATTGATCGGAGATCAGGAATAAACCAGCAGCTTTTATCCCATAGAACCTGGAGAAAGCCAGAATTGCTGACATTTCCATATCCACTGCCTGGACTCCTCTTTTCTGCATTTTCTTCAGCCAGGGGAGTGTTTCTCTGAAAGGAGCATCCGTGGAGGCTAGACAGCCACTGGAGTATGAAAGCTGATTTCTTTTCAAAAAGCTCGTCAACCTTAATATCATTTCTTCTGTCGGGTAATAAAGACCGTCCCTTTTAGGCAGATAATGTCTGGAAGTACCTTCCTGACTCAGGGCTTGAAGCGGGATAAAAGCCTGACCAATGGTTAACTGCGGAGATAAAGAACCACAATAGCTGAGAACCAAAATTTCTTTGAGGCCGATCATCCTGACCCTCTCCAGCATCATAATACAAGCCGGGGAGCCTATTGTCCCGTAAAGCAAAGCTCTGTCCTGAAGGTAAAAAAGCTGTCCGGGTCTGAGGTTTATTCTTTGCCGAGATACTTTTTTGATTTCTTCCAGCAGTCCTGAAGCCGGCAGGACGGGAACAAAGGTTAGCCTTCCCCCGGGCAGAGCTGGTCCGGATAATTCTGCCTGGACGATGGAACTATGTTTTTTCATGGTTCCTTCTGAAATTATCAGATTTTTTTCTTTCAAGCAATGTTCAGTCAAAGCCCAGGTTTACAAATTCAGGGGTCCAGCTTAAAATTGACGGGGAAGGTAATCATGCAAATAAAAAAGATTAGCCTCAAAGAACTTGACCTTGAAGATCAGCGATTCCGTTTTACACTGGACCGGCCTGACGAAAAGTTCATTCGTTCGGTAAAGGAAGTCGGCATAATTGAGCCGATAATCATAATCCCCCGGAAGACTTATAAGGTCTTGGTTTCAGGTTGGAAAAGAGTGGAAGCTGCCCGGGTCTGCCGGGTTATAGCGCTGCCTGCTCTGGAGCTGGAAGAAAAGATTGACGACCTGGAAGCTTTTACCCTGGCCTTTTTTGTCAGTTATGGCCAGCGGCAATTTTCTCTGGCTGAAAAGGCCCTGGCTGCCAAAAAATTTCATGATTTTGGCTTAGGCGATAGAGATCTTATCGGTCGCATCTTACCCCATCTGGAGCTTCCTCCTGAACGAAGAACCCTGAGAATTCTTCTGGAACTGTCCTCGCTTGGTGAAGGACTTGAAATCATCCACCGCAAGGACTGGAAATTAAACACAGCCGAGCAGTTCTTAAATTTTTCAGATGAAGAAAGAAAATGGCTTCTAGACCTGGTGAAAAAACTTACTCACAATGAACAGAAAGAAATAGTTGAAATGTTTTCCACTTTAAGGAGGAGGAAAAATCGGGGCCTTAAAGAAATATGTCAGGAGCCGGAGATAGCTTCCTGTCTGGAACTATTCAAGAAAGGTAGGCCAGAAGCAGGTGGCAGGTTGCTATCGCTGTTGAGAAAAGAAAGCAGGCCGCAAATTTCCGGCTTAAATAATGAGATGGATCTAACCATCAAGGGGCTCAGGTTACCTCAAAAAGTCAATCTGGAATACGACCGAACTTTGGAAAAAAGCAGTCTGAGATTGGTCCTGGAAGTTGAAAGCCGGACTGAACTGGAAAAGCTTCTCCATAGCCTGACTGAGAAACTGCGGGATGAGAGGTGGCAAAGGTTATTTGAAATTCTCAATCATAAAGGCGAGTGATGATCATTGATTGGATAAAGAAAGTTTACCTGGAGAGAAAAGTTGCCAATTCAAAGGAGGCAAAAAGAATACTGGAAAAGCTGAAGGGAATTCAGGCCGAGGTAGTAGAAGGGGTTGAGACCATAAAAGAGGAATTAAGATTCTCAGCAGACCCGGTTGGCGAGGGGAAGCAGATTCTGTATTTAGCCGAACAGAAATCATTCATTCGTCCCTGTCCCTGTACTCCGGGCTGCGTCGGTTGTGGATACTGGACGATTGACCTGGACTTAAATTGTCCTCTTGATTGCAGCTATTGTATCCTCCAGAGATATCTTGAGGGACAGCCCCTGACCATAGCTTTGAACCGGGATGATTTTAAGAGAGAACTTGAGGCCTTTTTTAGCCAAAAAAAAGGGAAGTTCTTGAGAATCGGAACTGGAGAACTGGCTGATTCCTTGGCTCTGGATGCACTAACTGAAAATTCTGTTTATTTGGCTGAGGTTTTCAGGGGAAAACCTGAATTTTTACTGGAATTAAAGACTAAAACTTCACTCCTTGAATCTTTACTGGGTATTGAACCGGTTCCTAACATCATCCTGGCCTGGTCTCTTAATCCTCCGGCGATCATCCAATCTGAAGAAAAAAGGACAGCTCCCCTGGAGGAGCGCTTAAGGGCTGCAGTCAAAGCGGTGGCCTCTGGTTACAGGGTAGCTTTCCATTTTGACCCCATTGTTCACTATCCGGGTTGGCAGAGCGATTATCAAAAGGTGATAGACACTCTGCTTAAATCAGTTCCGAGCGAGGCCATAGCCTGGATCAGTCTGGGAACTTTAAGGTTCCATCCTAATTTATTGACCATAGCCAGGAGACGTTTTCCCTTAAGTCCAATTTATGACCATGAATTTGTGATTTCTTGGGATGGCAAGTTCAGATATCCCAGACCTTTGCGGCTTAAGATTTATGAGGATTTTATTGATTGGCTGGCGGAATATAAAGCAGAAAATAAAGTTTACTTCTGTATGGAATCAACCCAAATCTGGAAGGCCTTCTTGAAAAAAATAAAAAGGGGAAAGCGTGTCTCCGCTTTCCCCTTTCCTTGGCAAACTTAGGGAAATTCCGGGGTCTTATTCACCCTCAGTCGCTTTCCTCTCTGTGATTATTCCGACGAGTTCAATTCCAGCTTCACGAATCTTGTCAATGACATCAATCATCTTGCCGAATTCCAGGTTCTGGTCAGCTCGCAGATAGAGTTTCTTTTCCGAAGCCGTCAGAAAAGCTTCTTCCAGAGCCATGCTTAAGCCATCAAGCGTCACTCTCTGTTCTTTCAGAAACAGGGTCCCGTCAGCCTTGATGGACAGGACCACCTCCGGGTTATCGGGCATGTTAGTTGTATTGAGAGCTGAAGGGAGTTGAACATCCACTCCCTTCTGGACCAGCGGGGTAACTACCATGAAGATGATCAGAAGAACCAGGAGAACGTCACAAAGAGGAACGACGTTGGGCTCAGACCTTACGGTTTCTTTTTGGCCCATAGATACTGTAAAAGCCATTGCGTTCCTCTCTTAGTAAATTTCTGTCACTCGGATTACTTGCTGGAGACACGGATGAAGTAGTCAACAATCTGAGAGGTGGTATTTTCCATCTCAGTATTGTAGACCTCAATCTTAGTGTTCAGAGTGTTAAAGGTCCAGAGGGCAATAACAGCCACGGCGATACCGAAAGCGGTGGTTACCAGAGCTTCGGCAATACCAGCAGCCACAGCTCCGATCCCGCCAGAACCCGTCAGAGCCATTCCGCGGAAGGCATTGATGATTCCGAAGATGGTTCCGAACAAGCCGATGAAGGGAGCAGAAGTGGCTATGGTAGCCATAACGGCTAGACCTCTTCTTAAGTCCTGAGTGAACAGAGACTGAGCTCTTTCGCAACCTCTCTGGGCAGACTCAATCTGTTCTTCTAAAGAAAGATTAGATTCTCTGCCAGCCAGATATTCTTCAATCCCGGCCGCAGTAACTCTGGCCAGATGGCTGTTTTTGTAATCCTTTTTGGATGCCAGGGTCAACGCTTCTTTCAGCTGCCCGTTTTTCATGTACTCAGCCAGCTTGGGAGCAACTTCCATTGATTTTTTCCTGGCCCGCGTAAACACCAGCTGGCGTTCAATGAACAGATAGATGGTAATAACCGACAGGGAAATCAAAATAATGGCAACTGTTTTTGCCACGGCGCCCATGGCCTGCCACATTTCAATCAAACCGAATTGCATGTCTAAAACCTCCTTTTAAATATCGTAAGCCATTATTAGCTTTACTTACTTAAGCTTAAAGGTAACGGTAACGGTAAAGATAACCCCACGGGGACGGCCGTTGATAATCATCGGCTCGTATACCCATTGTTTGACCGCATCAATAGCGGCCTGGTCGAGCAGGGGAACCGACCTGAGAACTTTAACCGATTGAACCCGACCGTAAATGTCAGTAGTAGCTTCAAGAATGACTATGCCTTCCACCCTGGCCTGACGGGCAATTTCAGGGTAAGTTGGCTCAACCTTGTGGATTAGTTTGGGCGGTTTTATTTCGCCGATAGCTCTTACTGGCTCCTCAACTTCTCCCACGACTCCACCCAGGACTCCGCCGACGACTCCACCGAGCACTCCGCCGACAACTCCGCCTTCAACTCCGCCTTCAACTCCGCCTTCAACTCCAATATCTGAGACAGCTTCCTGAGCAATTTGCTCCGGGATTTCCACTGGGGCGACCAAACGACCAGGCTCTACTGAGGTAGCAGCCTGAACGGCTTTAATAGTTCTGGTGGATGTGGATTTTTTCTTGGCTGGCGGCGGTGGTGGCGGCGGTGGTGGTGGGGGTGGTGCTAAGAAGGCGCTATAAACTTCAACTTTTGGGAGCTGGTCAGTAGACAGAAGTGGAATAACAACAACAGCAGCTACAAAAATAGCGTGGAGAATAATAGCAATAGGCAAGGCTAAAGCTTTTCTCTTAATCCCCGACTCGGCCTTAAAGAAGGAATCTTTGAAGAGAGTTGGAACCTCTTCTCCTTGTTTAGGCCTTTTTGCTTCTGGCATGTTAAACCTCACGCTATGGATTAAGTTAGATTTAAGTATAAATTAAATTTCAATATTTTACAAGTCAAATTCTTACTATTTTCTAAATTTTTTATTTTTGAAAAGACTGTTCCAAAAAAGAACTACCGGACATGACATAAAGATGGTTGAGTATACGCCTTCAAGAGAGCCAATAAGCATGATGAAGGCAAAGTCGTTAATTACCTTGCCACCAAAAAGGAACAGGGATAACACGGCTAAAAAGGTCGTTCCAGCCGTAAAGATAGTCCTGGTGAGGTTGATATTAATGGAGGTATTCATTATTTTTTCCAGCGGCTCCCGGCGCATAGTCTTTTTCAATTCCCGGATACGGTCAAAGACCACGATAGTATCATTAATGGAATAGCCAACGATGGTTAGCATAGCAGCAATGATAGGCAGGTTTATCTCCCGATTGGTAAAAGAGTAAATGCTTAGGGCGATCAGAACATCCTGGAAAAGGGTGATGATTGCTGAGGCCCCATATTCTACACCCTTAAATCTGAAAGCAATATAGACCAACATGGCAACCAGCGACCAGATGACGGCCTGAGTCGCTTTTTTTCGTAACTCTTTTCCGGCTTGGGGGCCAACAGTTTCTTTGCTCAAAACGGTCATCTGGCCCAGAAAAGTCTTTTTCTGAAGAAAGTTCAGTACTTCATCTGGTAGATTAACTTCTGGGTCCTGTTTTAGTTGATTTAAATCAATAATTAAACCATGTTTTGTCCGGTAATCTATAATCCGGCCGGCCAATTCTTCGCTTTTATCAGGAAAAGCCTGGGCCAAAAAGGCAGTCAGAGCTTTATGGTCTATGTTATTTAAATCAATCAGTCCCTGAGCTGCTCTTTGCTGGTCATCTTTACTTTTAAGAGCCTCAATAACTTTATTGGCCAGAATTTGGTGACTTTCCAGCTCCTGTTCTTGTTGTTTGGTACTCCTGGTTTCTACGGTTCGGATTTGAAATTCCCGACCTTCTTTACCCGTTTCCTGGATGATGCTTTTGCCGAGACCCACGTCACTCAATAATTTTCTGATAGCCGAGACTGAAACTGGATCCTTAAATTGGACCCTGATCAAGGTACCCTCACCAAAATCTACGCCCATTTTTAGCCCTTTGCCCAAAGTAATGTTCAGGATTCCAGCCAGGATGATGGCAAAGGTCACTCCCAGGGCAATCCACTTATATTTAAGGAAATCAATCTGAGTGGTTTTTTTAAATATTTTCATGTTAGATACTCAACCTCTTGGCATTCATAGGAACAGTTAAATCAAATATAAAACGAGAGACAAAAACCGCGGTGAACAGGTTAGCTACCAGACCGCAAATCAGGGTCACAGCGTAACCCTTGATCGGGCCGGTTCCAAACTGGAAAAGAAAAATTGCTGATAGAATGGTGGTTAGGTTAGAGTCAAAAATGGCTGAAAAGGCCCGCGAAAAGCCGGTATTTATAGCACTGGCAACATTCTTCCCCAGGGCCAATTCTTCCTTGATTCTTTCAAATATCAGGATGTTAGCATCCACAGCCATGCCGATGCCGAGTATGATACCGGCGATACCTGGTAGGGTAAATGTGGCCTTAAAATAGCCCATAGCTCCAAAAATGATAAGTTCGTTTAAAATCAGAGCAATAATAGCATTTAACCCTGACAGTTGGTAATAAAAAACCATAAAAGCCATCACGGCAAAAATCGCCACCAGACCAGCGATTAAACCTTGCCGAATAGAGTCAGAGCCAAGCGATGGCCCGACCGTTCTTTCTTCCAGGTATTTAATCCCAGCCGGGAGAGCCCCAGCTTTAAGAATAACCACCAGGTCATCGGCTTCTTCTGGTGTGAACCGACCTTGGATGATACCTGAATCAGAGATTCGGCTGTTGATGACTGGAGCTGACTGTAGCTTGCCATCCAGGATAATGGCCAGTTGTTTGCCCACATTTTGGCCGGTGACCTGCTCAAATCGCCGGGCTCCTTCGGCAGTCAGAGTAAAATGAACAGCCGGATTATTCCACTCATCTACTCCCCGTCGGACTGTCCTGAGGTCTTTTCCGGTTATGGCCGCAACTTTATTTACCAGATAAAAGCCTTGATGCCCTCTTTTGGGGTCGCCTTTAACTATCTCAACATCCTCTGGAACTTTACCCCCAAATTCCTGAAGCAGAGCTTGCTCGTCAGGAAGTGGACCGGCTTTGACCAGCTTGAACTCCAGAACGGCTGTAACCTTGATCAGGTTTTTTACTCTCTCCGGATCATCTATGCCAGGCAGCTCAACTACAATTCGGTCTGAACCCTGTTTCTGAATGACCGGTTCGGCTACCCCAAACTGGTCAATTCTGTTTCTGATGGTTTCCAGCGTCTGGGTGACAGCCTGTTCCCTCAGGAATTGAGCAGCTACTTGTTTAAGAGTGAAGATTATTTTGTCTCCGGTAAAAGTGTAATCCCAATCTCTGGTGTATTGGTCAACTAGATCTCTAATTTTCCCTTCCTGATCGGGGTTGACTCCCGCAACAAAAAATCTTCCCGGTTTTTCTTTGGCGGCTTGAGTGTAAGTTATGTTGTTTTTTTTGAAAACATCCTCAAACCGAGCAATTTGCTGGTCGGTTTCGGCATTGATGGCATCCTCAGTCATTACTTGGAGAAGGAGGTGAGTACCGCCTTTTAGATCCAGTCCGAGCTTAATTTTGTTCTGGGGAGGATAAATTAGAAAAATACATAGGCCGATGACCGCCAGGATGATGATCAATTTCCATCGCAAATTCTTTTTCATTTCTGCTAATCTCTCTTTTGGATTAGGTCTTTAAAAAATCAGGTAGATTCTTTGCCTTCAGCTTTTTCCTTTTCTGTCAGGATGATGGCCACAGCGCTTTTTAGAATGTCCACTTTGACGTTGGCCGCAATCTTCAGCTCAATCCGATCCGGGTGAACATCCATGACTGTGCCGAAAATTCCGCCGCTGGTGATGATGCGGTCACCCGGCTTCAGGTTAGCCACCATCTGCTGATGTTGTTTTTGCTTTTTTCTCTGGGGCAAAATGATAAGCAGGTAGAAAATTACAAAAACCAGGATAAAAGGCAGAAGACCGACCAGCAGGTTACCCTGACCCGCAGGTTGCGCCTGCTGCTCTGAGAGGCTCGTCAAGGCTAAAAAAATCATCTTCTTTTCCTATTCACTTAAATTTTTTTCAATGATTGCTTTCTTAAATTTCTGGAATGAATTAGAGTGAATACTTTGCCTTATTTTTCTGAAGATGTCAAGATAGTAATGCAAATTATGGATGGTGTTCAGAATAGCTGAGCTGATCTCATTTCTTTCATACAGATGTCTGAGGTAAGCCCGGGAGAAATGGCGGCAGGTGTAGCAGGTACAATTTTCATCAAGAGGACGGTTGTCATCAGCATATTTCAGGTTTTTGATGGAAATCCGGCCTTGACTGGTGAAGAGAGTGCCGTTCCGGGCATTCCTGGTGGGCAGAACACAATCAAAGAAATCCACCCCCCTTTCTACCGCTTCCAGAATATCTTCTATATAGCCCATGCCCATAAGGTATCGGGGTCTGTCTTCGGGCAGAAGCTCATTAGACTTTTCCAGGATTTCATACATCTGAGATTTCGGTTCGCCGATTCCTAAACCTCCCAGAGCATAGCCGTGAAAATCATACCTGCTTATTTCCTCAATGCTTTTCTTACGGTAAGGCCAAAAGACCCCACCCTGGGTAATTCCCCAGAGCTGGGTGTCGGGCTGGAGATGGTCAAATTCTTCCCGGCAGCGCTTAGCCCAACGGCTGGTCAATTCCACAGATTGAGCCACCTGGTCTTCGGTGTAGGGAAAGGAAGGAAAGTAGTCCAGGCACATCATGATATCAGTACCAAGCTTGGTCTGGATACGAACCGCCTCTTCCGGGGTCAGAAAAATTTTTTTGCCGTCTAAGTGAGAGGAGAAGCAAACACCTTCTTCGCTGATTTTAACCAGGGGAGATAGGCTGTATACCTGAAAGCCACCACTATCAGAAAGAATGGCTTTTGGCCAAGAAATGAATTTGTGGAGCCCGCCGAGCTTTTCAATCAATTCTGTCCCGGGTCGTAAAAAGAGGTGATAAGAATTGACCAGAATTATCTGACACTCCATTTCATCCAGAATGGCATGAGTCAGAGCCTTAACCGTTCCCTGGCTGGCCACGGGCATGAATACTGGTGTCTCCACCGGACCATGAACCGTATCTAAAATTCCAGACCTGGCCAAGCTGGAAGGATCACGGGCCGTTATCTTAAAACTATTTTTCATTGGGCAAATCTGAAATAGATCACATCTCCATCCTGAACCTGATAGTCTTTGCCTTCCAGCCTCAAGACTCCGGCTTCTTTAGCTTTCTGCCAGGAGCCAGGTTTGAGCAATTCTTCAAAGGAAATGACTTCGGCCCGGATGAATCCTTTTTCAATATCAGTGTGAATTTCCCCAGCTGCTTTTATGGCGGGAGTGTTTTTCTTAAGTACCCAGGCTCTGATTTCTTCTTTGCCGATGGTATAAAAGGTTATCAGGTCCATTACTGCCAAGATTTTTCTGAAAAATCTTACCGAGGTTGGTTCCTCCAGGCCGTAGGTGCTCATAAAGAGCTTCCGGTCTTCATCTTCAAGCTCCAGGATTTCTTTTTCAATTTTGCCGCAGAAAGCGAGGACCGCAAGGTCGGGGGACAGATCCGCAAATCTTTGCTCGGGAGTGTCCAAAAAGGCTAAATCCTGTTCATCCAGGTTAATCATCTGCAGCATCGGCTTCAAAGAGAGAAAACAAAAACCCCTGAGCATTTTCTCTTCCGAAGGGGTCAATGGAAAATTTCTTATTAAGCTACCCTTTTCCAATAAGGGCTTCAGCTTTTCCAGCAACTCTTTCTCCTTCTGGGCTTCTGGGTCTTTGATTTTTCGCAGGTCTTTTTCTAACTTTTCTAGTCTGCTGGCAACCATCACCAGGTCAGAGAGGATGAGCTCTTCGGTCATGGTTTTGATATCTTCAGCCGGATTAATCTTGCCCCGGGGATGGGGCACTGCTGGATCCTTAAAAGCTCTGACCACATGCACCAGACCATCAGCTTTTCTCAGCTGGCTGAGATATTGACTGGCAGAGACATCGCCCGCGGCCATCCCTGGAAAATCTTCTATCTCTAAATGGACATAAACCTTTTTTTTGTCTGGATATAAACTACCCAGCTTTTCCAGTCTGGCGTCCGGTACCTTTATTACCGATCTGGGGATTTCAGTCTTAAAATCTAAGCCCTGGTGAACATCTAATCTTTTCTTCTGGTTCAGAATATCAAACAGACAGGACTTACCAGAACCCTGATATCCAAAAAGAGAAATAACCATGATTTAAGTAAAACCCTAAACGCCCAGCCTGTCAAGCTGCTCTTAACTTATATACCTTATTTAATATATATTGAACGAACAGGAAAATTGGAGTATATTAACAGAAAAATTTAGGAAGTAACCATGGTAATGCTCGGAAAAAAGTTTGATCAAGAAGTTGAAGAAATTAAAGAAAAAAAAGAACAAAGAGGAAAAAGAGAAAAAAGTCTTTTTCGCGAATATTTTGAACTGATCGCCGAAACTGCAGTTTTTGTCTTCTTTGTGATGACCTATGTGGTCCAGGCTTTTCAGATTCCCACTGGATCAATGGAACCGACACTCCTAGTTGGGGATTTTCTGCTGGTCAATAAGTTTATTTATGTCCGACCGGTGATTCCTCTGGAATCAACCATCCTGCCCTGTCGGAAAATAGAGAGAAAAGATATCGTTGTTTTCAAGTACCCGCGCGACTTGAGCAAAGATTTTGTCAAGCGGGTTATCGGCCTGGAGGGTGAAAAAGTAGAAATAAAGGACAAAGAAGTCTTCATCAACGACCGCCCCCTGGAGGAAAGATATAAGGTTCATAATGATTCTCAGGTTTATCAGAAAGGAAATTACTATCAATATGATGATGTCATCAGGGATAACTACGGCCCAGTATTTGTCCCGCCCGGCCATATCTTTGTTATGGGTGATAATCGGGACAACAGTCTGGACAGCAGGTATTGGAGCTTCCTGCCGATTACCTATATCAAAGGCCGACCCTGGTTGATCTATTTTTCTTATGAAGCGGAAAAAGATGCCTATTTGAAAAATGGAGTAAAAGACAAATTGAAGAAATTTTTCCGCTTCTTTTTTAAGACCCGCTGGAAGCGGATGCTGAAAGTAGTTTTTTAGGCCGAATATTTTTCTCCGCAAACATATTGACCCCAGATTGCTTCTGAAATAAGATTATCTACAGTTGGGCTCTGATTTGAAAATGGGCAAAGCTTTGATAGCCTTACTCACGGATTTTGGCCGTCGGGATTATTTTGTGGCTTCCTTGAAGGGCGTGATCCTATCAATCAACCCGGATTGTCAGATCGTTGACCTGACCCATGAAGTCCCCGACTATAATCTTCAGGCCGCAGCTTTCATCCTCTGGGCTTGTTATCAGTTCTTTCCAGCTGGAACTATTTTCTTGACAGTGGTGGACCCAGGGGTGGGAAGCGAGCGTCGGCTTATCTTGCTCCAGACTGACCGCCATATTTTTATTGCTCCGGATAACGGAGTCTTATCCCTGATTTTGAATCAAGAAAGAGCAGAACTTTTTGAAGTAAGCAACAAAAAATTTTTTATTACTGATAGAAGGACCAGTTTTGAAGGCCGGGATAAAATGGCTCCGGTAGCAGCCTGGATGAGCCTGGGCGTCTCAGTAACCGAACTGGCCCGGCCAGTGACCTCGGTTAAACGCTTGGATTTTGCCGAACCCCAGCTCCGGCCAAAGGAAATACAGGGAAACATAATTTATGAGGATAAATTCGGGAATTTAATCACCAGTATCAGTCAGGAATTAGTCGCCCGTTTTCTGGAAAGAAACAAAGGGACCAATCTGGTGCTTCTGGCCGGTAAGAAAAAAATTACCGATATGGCTCCCACTTATTCTCTAGCTTCAGCCGACAGACCCTTCTTTATGATCAACAGCCTGGGTTTACTGGAAATAGCATTGTATAAGAAATCCGCAGCTGAAACTTTGGGATTGGGAAGTGGTGATCCGGTGGTTCTTAAGGTTGACTGAAATAAAAGATTGATTGGGTCATGGCCATCTATGGAATGTATTGAAGGTACTATTGAGCAGGTTATCTATTATAACCCAGAAAACGGATACTCGGTTTTTAAGGTCAAGACAGAGACCGAAGAGATTACGGTAGTCGGAAATTTCCCGCCCCTTTCCCCCGGAGAGTGTCTTAAGCTCACCGGGCGCTGGGAGAAAAATGCTCGGTTTGGGCAGCAGTTTCAGATGGAGTCTTTCAGTTTAACCCTGCCCAGCTCGGTCAGGGGATTGGAGAAATTTTTATCTTCGGGTTTGATCAGGGGGATAGGCCCGGTTCTGGCTCAAAGGATTGTTAAGAAATTTGGGACCAAGACAGCAGAGATTCTTGACCGGTCTCCTGCAAAGCTCAAGAAGGTTGAGGGGATTGGGGACAAGAAATTAACCGAGATTCTGAAATCGTGGGAAGAGCATAAAGAAATCCGGGACCTGATCATCTTTCTTCAATCTCATAATATTTCCACCACTATGGCTTATAAAATTTATAGAACCTACGGCCAGGCGGCTTTTGAGGTCTTGGGCCGTAATCCCTATCAGCTCTGTCTTGATATCTGGGGGGTTGGGTTTAAGACCGCAGACCAGATTGCCCTGAAACTCGGGCTGGCTTCTGATTCTGTGGAAAGAGTTAAGGCTTTTATTCTTTATCTTTTAGAAAAAGATAATGAGCAGGGGCATGTCTTTTCGGAGGAAACTTCTGTTAGAGAGAAGTGCCTTCAAGAGCTGGGGGTAAGTGCCGAAAGAGTGGCAGAAGCTTTGAACAACCTGATTCAAACCCAGGCCATCGTGAGAGAAGCAGGGGATGGACAATTCTTTTTATACCTTCCTTTTTTTTATCAAGCTCAGCAGGAAGTGGCCAGAATGTTGGCCCTGATGTCTAAGCGCCCTTGTCCCCAGCCCGATTTTGACCTGGAGAAAAAAATTGAGGAGGTAGAAAAGAAATCAAGTCTGACTTTTTCTGAACAGCAGAAAAAAGCCATAATTAGCAGCCTGCAGAAAAAAGTGTTAATTGTCACTGGTGGTCCTGGAACGGGTAAAACAACCATCGTCCGGGCCATAGTGGATATTTTTGAAAGCTGGCAGAAAAGAATTCTCTTGGCAGCTCCGACAGGAAGGGCGGCCAAGAGGTTGACCGAAACCACCGCCAGAGAGGCCAAAACCATCCATCGTCTGCTGGAATTTCAGCCCAAAGAAGGACGATTTAAGAGAGGACCAAATTATCCTTTGAAAGCCGAAGCCCTGATAATAGATGAGTTTTCTATGGTTGACCTGCCATTGATGTATCATTTACTGCGGGCGGTGCCGGCCGAGATGAGAATAATCCTGGTGGGCGACCACGACCAGTTGCCGTCAGTAGGGCCGGGTAATTTGCTCCGAGATTTGATAGATTCAAAGGTTTTTGAGGTCATTGAGCTTAATGAAATATTCCGTCAGGCCAGGGAGAGCTTGATTGTGGTTAACGCCCATCGGATTAATCAAGGACAATCTCTGGTCTATCCGCCGCGGAATGATCCTAATTCTGATTTTTATTTCATTCATCAGGAAGATGAAGAGAAAGTATTCAAGTTGATCGTGAAGCTCTGTCAGGTAAACATCCCGCGAAGACTGAACCTAAGCCCACTCTCCACCCAGATTCAAGTTATCGCTCCGATGTACAGAGGAGTGGTCGGGGTGGACCATCTCAATCTGGAATTACAGAAAGCCTTGAACCCTGGCGGAACAGGTTTGAAAGTGGGTCAGAAGGAATTCCGGGTAGGTGATAAGGTGATGCAGATCCGGAATGATTACGAGAAAGAAGTTTTTAACGGCGATCTGGGTAACGTGGTTCAGATTGACCCGGAGAAATTTGGAGTGCTGGTAGATTTTGATGGAAGGTTGGTCTTTTACCAAAAAGAGGAGCTGGCTGACCTGGTCCTGGCTTACGCCATTTCAGTTCATAAGGCTCAGGGAAATGAGTATCAGGCTGTGGTCATGCCGCTTCTTACCCAGCATTACATAATGCTCCAACGCAACCTTTTTTACACGGCACTAACCAGAGCCAGAAAACTGAGTGTAATCATAGGTTCTTACCGGGCCATGCACATCGCCATTAAGAATGATCAACCGATTAAGAGAAACTGTCGCCTGAAAGAAAAAATTCTGGAGGTCCTAAAGGGCCAGCCGGAGAATTTCAGGTTGTTTTAATTCAGCACTTGTTTATAATGGTAACATAAAAGAAAGGAGGCTAGAGATTCATGGAAAAATGGGAATGCACAGCCTGTGGCTATATCTATGACCCCGAATTGGGTGACCCGGACAATAATGTTCCGCCAGGAACACCGTTTGAATCACTGCCAGATGACTGGGTCTGTCCTCAATGCGGGGTGGGCAAAGAGTTTTTTCAGAAAGTAACTTGAAAATCAATCCCGACGGTTCTCTGGAGTAAGCCTTAATAAAATGAGAGTAGTCATCGTGGGCAATGGTCTGGCGGGAACCATTGCTGGGAAAACGATAAGGGAGCTGGATTCAAAAGCTGAAATAATTATTTTGAGCGAAGAAAAGTATCCCTATTATCCCAGGCCCAATCTGATAGATTTTCTGGCTGGATTGATTCCGCTGGAAAAGGTTTTTGCTTTTTCTGAAGGCTGGGCAGAAAGACAGAGGTTACAAATCAGGCTGGGCCAAAAAATAATTAAAGTCGAGCCCTCCAAACCTTCGGTTAAATTAGCTGACGACGAAGAGATTGATGCCGATTACCTGGTGCTGGCCACTGGAGCCAGGCCCTTTTTGCCGCCGGTCGTCGGGCTGGAGAAGAGAGGGGTTTTTGTTATCAGAACTCTGGATGATGTCCTGGAACTTCTGGAATTCATTCAATCTAAGCCCGAAGTGATTGTGCTGGGCGGGGGCTTGCTGGGATTAGAAGTGGCCAGGGCCTTATCTTTAAGGGGTTTAGAGAAAATTACGGTTGTTGAATTTTTCAGCCGCCTTCTGCCCAGGCAATTGGATGAGTACGGAGCCAGTCTGCTTCAGGCTCAACTGGAGAAAATGGGGATAAAAGTCTTTCTGGGGAGAGAAGTAACGGAAGTTTTCGGGGATGGTTCTGTTAGCGGGATTCGTTTCAAGGATGGACAGGTTGTTGCAGCCGGAGCAGTTATCATGGCTTCTGGGATAAAACCAAGAACCGAGCTGGCTCTGGAGTGCGGCCTGGACTGTTCCAGAGGAGTAGTAGTTAATGATTACCTCAATACCAGCCATCCTAAGATATATGCCGCGGGTGATGTGGCCGAACATCGGGGAAAGATTTATGGTTTGATACCGGCTGCCTTTGAGCAGGCTAGAATCCTGGCTTTTAACCTTAGTGGCCAGGTTAAAAAGTATGAAGGCACAATTCCCGCTAATACCCTGAAAGTAATCGGGTTGAACCTAACTTCTATCGGTTTGATCGCTCCAGAAGAGGGAGACTATGAAATTTTAACCAGGAAAGAACCGGAAATAGGAGTTTACAAGAAGCTCGTATTGAAAAAGGACCTTGTTGTTGGAGCTATCTGGTTTGGCACCAAAAAGGGAGTTCAGGAAATAAGTCGTCTGATTCAGAGCGGCAAGAAAATAGGGGATTTTAAGAATGAAATTCTGGAAGATAATTTTGATTTCAGCCGCATTTTTCAAGAATGATTGAATCCGGTAAGATTAAAACTTAGGTAAAGGAGACAGGGATGCCAAGAATCAAATTAATGATATTGCTCATCGTCTTCTTTCTTTTGGCTACCAACCTCTCGGCCCAGCTAAAATTCAATGGCTATTTCTCTTTTGAATACCTGAAAAGTCAATCAGAGGGAACCTATCCCAAGGGGACCTTTGAGAACCTGAACGGCGGACTGGTTGTTTCTGGAATCATTTATGGTCAGTTGACCTTCTTAGCCGAAGGTCGTCTGGCCTCCCATGAAAATCTCAGTCTGGCTCAGGCTTACCTGGCCTTTCAGGGAAGCGATCTTTTTGGCCTTAAAATGGGTCTTTTTGAGATTCCCTTCGGACGTTTCAATTGGTCTGGCCGACCCTACGAGAATCCGACAGTCCTGAGGCCTCTGGTCTTTCACTTTTATCCCTATCGTTGGAACGACCTCGGAGTCTGTCTTCAGGGCAATTATGCTGTTTTTTATTATTCAGTTTATATGGTTAATGGATTATCAGCTGATGATTCTGGTTATCTTAAGACCGAAGCCAGGGATGTTAATAAAAATAAAGCCATGGGCGGTCGGCTCGGCCTTCGCTTCGGGGAAGGTTTTGAGTTCGGGGGGTCAATCTATAACGGAAAATATGATTCGGAAGGGAGCAAGGATGTTCAATTCCGGGGCTTTGACCTGCTCTGGGTGACACCTGAATGGGAAGTTAGGGGTGAATATGTCCGGGCGGTTTATGATCATCCGTTCTTAAATCAAAAAATAGATTTTGATGGCTACTATTTGACGCTCAGCATGGTTTTTAAGAAGTTCCGGCTCTATTTCAGTTATCAAAATTCATTTCTTCCCGAATCAGTGATAGATGACGAGCAGGCCCCGCCGCTGAATATTTTTCTGGAAAACATGGTTAAAAAAACGAGGAAAGCCGCCGGTTTCAAGTGGGATATAGCGAACAATTTTTTTGCCAAGTTTGAATACGACTGGAATAAAGAACCAACAATCAATTATAAGGATAATTCTCTCTCGGTTCAGATTGGCTTTGTATTTTGATAGCTTTAAGCTGGGGCTTAAATCTGATAGAATAACCCGGGTTTATTCTGAATCCGAGAAATAAAGCAATTATTCTAAAGGATAATAAAATGGCCAATCTGCTGGTAACTGGAACCCAATGGGGTGATGAAGGTAAAGGAAAAATAGTAGATTTCCTGGCGCCAGCTTTTGAGATCATTGCCAGGTATCAGGGTGGACACAATGCCGGTCATACCGTGTATTGCGCTGGCCGGAAAATTGTGTTGCATCTAATCCCTTCAGGAATTCTTCATCCTGATAAAATCTGTGTCATTGGCAACGGCCTGGTGGTTAGCCCGCAGGCTTTTTTCAAAGAAATTGAAGATTTGAAGACCTTGGGAGTGAAAGTCAATCCCGGGCGGTTGCTGGTTAGCCGCTCGGCACAAGTCATAATGCCCTATCACCCGCTCCTGGAAAAAATTTCTGAAGAGAATCGTGGTCCGAAAATGATCGGAACTACCTGTCGGGGGATAGGTCCTTGTTATGAAGATAAAGCTGCCCGCTGGGGAATAAAAGTAGCCGACCTGCTGGAACCCGAGATTTTGAGAGAAAAAATTGAGGATAATTTAAGACTGAAGAACAAGATCTTTGCGGCCTTCGGTTACGCTCCTCTTTCGGTAGAGAAGATTTTTGAAGAATATATAGCCTTGGGAGAAAAGATAGCTCCTTTTGTCGCTGATGTTTCAGTATTCTTGCCTCAACAACTCAAAGCTGGAAAGTCAATTCTGTTTGAAGGAGCTCAGGGCGCTCTGCTGGACCTGGACCACGGAACTTATCCTTTTGTTACTTCATCCAGTTGCACAGCGGGCGGAGTCTGCACCGGCCTCGGCCTTAGTCCTAAAGAAGTAAACGGAGTGCTTGGGATCACAAAGGCTTATACCACAAGAGTGGGCGGCGGTCCTTTTCCTACCGAGCTGATTAATGAACTGGGCGCGGTAATTGCCAGAAAAGGGGATGAGTTTGGAGCTACAACTGGCAGGCCAAGAAGATGTGGCTGGTTTGATGCCGTGGCGGTCCGCTATGCTTGCCGGATTAATGGAGTTGATTTGATAGCTCTGACCAAACCTGATGTTCTGGAAGAGTTGAATGAGATTAAAGCCTGCTTTGCTTATCGTTATAAAGGCAGTCGCTTGACAGAGTTTCCCTCAGAAGCTTGGATTCTGGAAAAGGTTGAACCTGAGTACCGGACTTTCCCCGTCTGGTCCAAATCTATCCATCGGTTGAGAAATTATGAAGAGCTGCCCTCTGGTTTTCTGGATTACTTGAAATGGCTGGAAGATACGCTGGAAACCAGCATTGGCTTGATTTCTACGGGGGTGGATAGGGAGGATATAATTTTTAAGCGGGAAGAGTTAGAGAAAATTCTGGGAGCAAAAGCCAGAGCCTTGTAATCATTTGGAAAGAGTATAGAAAGAGTATAGATTGATATGAGATCCACAAAACCTCTGGGGCAATGGTTGGAAATAAGCCGCCAAGCCTTCTTTCACAATATTCAGGAATTCAGGAAAAGGCTGGGTCAAACAGAGTTGATGGCGGTGATCAAGGCCAATGCTTATGGCCATGGCCTGCTGGAGATTGCCGGGCTGGGAGAAGAAGCTGGCTTGAGCTGGTTTGGGGTAAACAGCGTAGAAGAAGGATTGGCTTTGAGACAGGCTGGCTTTCAACAAAAAATCTTGATTCTGGGTTATGTGCCGCTGGCTCAGGCTGAGGCTGTGGTTAAGGCTGAGCTCAGGTCAATCGTTTATAATCAAGAGAACCTGAAAGCGTTAGCTCGGGCAGCCCAGCGTTATCAGAAACCTGCGTTTATTCATCTAAAGATTGAAACGGGGACCAACCGCCAGGGAATACCGGCTAATAAGCTAAGGAATTTTTGCCGCCTGCTAAAAACCTTGCCTGGAGTTGTGGTTGAAGGGATATCCTCGCACTTTGCCAACATTGAAGACACAACCGATGATTATTATCCAAAGTTTCAACTAACCAACTTTCTGAAGGCAGTTGATTATCTTGAAAACCAAGGACTGAAAATCCCGGTTAAACATATGTCCTGTTCGGCAGCGACCATCCTCTTTCCTGAGACTCATTTTAATCTGGCCAGAGTGGGCATCGGACTTTATGGGCTATGGCCCTCCAAAGAGACTCTGGTATCTTGCAGGCTGCGAGGACAGGAGCCCCTGAAGTTAAAACCAGTTCTAAGCTGGAAAGCCCGGATAGCCCAGATTAAATCCCTTCCCCGAGGGGCTTATATCGGGTATGGATGCACTTACCGGACTACCAGGCCGACCCGGCTGGCTATCATCCCGGTGGGTTATTATGATGGTTATGACCGTGGCCTCTCCAATTCAGCTTATGTGCTGGTAAAGGGTAAGAGAGCTCAGGTTAGGGGCAGAGTATGCATGAATTTTATCATGGCTGATATCACCGATATTCCAGGGGTTAAACTGGAAGACAGGGTGACGCTTCTCGGCCAAGAGGGCAAGGAAAAAATAACAGCTGATCAGCTGGCTAATTTAGCTGGAACTATCAACTATGAGATAATAACCAGGATAAATCCTTCTATTCCACGTTTGGTGGTATAAGCGAAAAAATTAAAGGGAGGCAATAAAAATGGGTGAGCCATTAGAACTTAAAACCGGAAAATTGACAGCAGAGCAGGTTGACCTGATCCTGCGAGCTCTTCCGGTGGACGTTTCTTTCGTTGATGAGAATGACACAGTTATTTATTATTCAGAAAAGAAAGACCGGATTTTTACTAGGGTTCCAGGGGTTATTGGCCGCAAAGTTCAGAATTGTCATCCGGCCAAGAGTGTGGATGTAGTGGAGAGAATTCTCAAGGCTTTTAAGACGGGCCAGAAGGATAGGGCTGAATTTTGGATTCAGATAGAAGGACGCTTCATCCATATCCGATATTTTGCCATCCGCGATGACCAGGGTCATTACCGGGGTTGCTTAGAAGTCAGTCAAGATGTTACCGAAATTAGGCAACTCCAAGGCCAGAGACGGCTGCTGGACTGGGACTGAGTCACAGTCTCCTCACAAATTATTTCAGTTGAATCGGCAGTTGGTCTGAACATATAATTTTCTTGTCATGGAAAAAGAAGAAAAACCCAAAAGAAACCTGGTTAAACGGTTTTTTAAGATTTTTGCTTGGTTATTTCTTGCCCTTTTTCTGTTAGTCCTCCTGACCGGGTTTTTTCTCCAGACCCGGTGGGGCAGCCGATTCCTTCTGAAGCAAGCTTCCAGGATAGTTGAAGAGAAAACTGGATTGATATTGCAGGCTGAGAGTCTCAGGCTGAATGTTTTTGCCTTGAAACTTTCAATCTCAGGTTTGAAACTGGTTTCCTCAGAAAAAAGTGAACTCCCTTTGAAAGAAATATCCTGCGAGCGGGTTTTGTTTCAAACTGGCTGGTCAACCCTAACTGGCGGCGAATTAAGGATAAAGAACCTGGAAATAATAAAGCCAGAGGTGAGCTTAGTTACTTCAGGGGAGAAGCCTGGGACTCCAGAATCTGAAGCCCAGATTCCAGAAAAAGCCAGTTCCCAGGCTGCCCAGTTTTCTTTTAGGATAGACCGTTTCCGGCTGGAGAAAGGATATTTGTCTTTCCGGGAAGAGTCTATTCCTGTCTCGTTGAGTTTGTCTGAACTTAAAGCTTCAATAGGTTATGATGAAGCTTCTCATTTTCACCAGGCTCAACTGACAGCTGGGCCCAGCTTGCTGGGGATAGGTCAGGGCAAAGCCAATATTAAAAACTTGGAGCTGCAGGCTGGTTTTAATCAGGAAACAATCAGGCTGAAAAATCTGGTAATGGATACTGATGAATCAGGGTTTAAAGCCACCGGAAAAATTGATAACTACCTAAAAACCCCCCGGCTTGACCTCAAAACCGAAGGGCATCTAAGTCTTGATGAAGTAAGCCGTCTACTGACTCTGGGAAATTCCTATTCAGGAATTTTGAGCTGGGAAATAATGGTTTCCGGGGATCTCTCCTGGCCACTTCTTTCAGGAAATATTTCAGGTCCCGATTTAAAGGTTTATGGACTGAGTCCGGTTGGCTTAGAGCTTCAACTCTCTTCAGGCGCAGATTCAGCAATTTTAGCTAGAGGATTGGCCAGAGTTTCTGAGGGCAAGATAAATCTTGAAGCCAGGATTCCCCCGGCTCTTAAAGGTGTCTTTAGTTCTTCTCTTGAATTCCAACAACTGGGCCTGAGATTGCTTTCTTCTTTTTTACCATCATTTCCTGTTGAACTGAAGTCAGAAATGAGCGGCCAAGCTGAAATCCAGGCTGAGGAATTTTCCCTGCGAAATGCCAGGGGCCGAGCTGAGCTGAAGGTTAAACCTCTGCCGACTGTGGATTCTGCTCAACAAAAGCCCGGTATTCCTTTAACTGGGAATATCAGTCTGACTTATGCTGATGGCCTGTTGAATATTAATAAGTGTGATTTAAGGTTTTTGGATTCACAGTTAGATTTCAAGGGGAGGCTGGAGGAAGGCCAGAATATTTTGGGAGACTTGAGCTGGAAGATAGAAGACCTCCAAGCCGTGGTCAAAGCTCTGCAAACCAGCGGTGTGGATGAGATGGCTGCTGGTTTAAGAGAGCAACTTAAGGTCATAGAAAATATAAGAGGCTCTCTTTCTCTGGAAGCTGGAGTAAAAGGATCAATTTCCCGGCCGGTCTTCAATCTGGTGTTTGCAGGAAGGAATCTGGCTTATCAGGGATTGAACTTGCCCCAGCTGGAAATTAAAGCCGCGGGCAACTTAGAGAGCTTTAACTTAAACCAGTTCTTAGCCAGATTTGACCGTGGCCAGATTGTGGGAGAGGGAAAATTCAGGAAGCTGGCCGGAGGCCAACATTCAGATTTCGGGCTTGATGGCCAGATGACAATATCAGAACTGGATCTTACTCAGTTTGCCGGTCTCTTGGAAGAAAAAAACAGGAAATACCTGAATGGTCTTTTATCCGGTTCCATCAAACTGACTGGAACTTCGCTCCAGCCACAGTCGGAATTTAACCTCTCAGTTAGCGGAACCGAGGTTGACAGTCTGAAGCTGAACAGCCTGGAAGTTCTGGGTGAGCTCAATTCTAAAGAACTCAACTTAAAGAAAATTGAGCTTATTTTCCCCGAGAGCAGACTTCAGGGCAGTTTTGTTTTCCGACCAGATTCGGGTGAAATCCAGGCTGACCTGAGCGGCCAGAGATTAAAAGCGGCCTTATTTCAAGCCTGGGTGCCTAAAATTCAGGCGGGCCAGGTGGATTTTCAGCTTAAGACTTCTGGCAACTGGAAATCGCCTCAAGCTCAGCTAAAAATCAGCGGACAGGGTTTTGTGATTGATAAAATCTGGTTTCCTTATTTTGAATTTTTAGCTGAGGCAGACGGGAAGAGAGCTGAAGCTCATCTGGAAGTCCCCAGGTTTAATCTAAAACTCCTCAGCCAGCTGGAATTTAAGAAACCCTACCTGCTTTCAGGCCAGCTCCAGATTCAGGACCTACCCCTTTCCAACCTGGCTGGTATTTTGCCCGGGATAGAAGAAAATGCGCCCGAAGTAGCCCTGACCACCACAACTAAATTTTCTGTTCCCCTGGAGAAACCGGAAGACCTTCAGGCTGAGTTTCGGTTTGAGAATTTTGATTTTGCGGGCCTGGCGGTGTTAATCCCAGGGCTCAAAACTCTCAACCCGGGAGGCGGGGCAAACGGTCAGATTAAAATAAAAGGTTTCTCTTCCGACCTGAAAAAAACTGAGCTGCTGGTTGAAATACCTCAGCTCAACCTAACCCTGAGCGGGATTGAAATCCGAAATCAAGGCCCTCTGGCTTTGAGTCTTAAGAACAGAATACTGGAGATTGAAAATTTTGCTCTCCAAACAGAGAAATCCAGCCTCAGTCTATCTGGACGCTCCGAAATCAAGGACCTAAAAAATCCAGAATTGAATTTTCGTCTGGATGGTGAGGTGGACCTTTCTGAGATAGGTCCCTGGCTCAGCGGCCTGACTGCTGGAGGCAAAATCAAGCTTCAGTCCAGCTTAAAGGGAAATACTCAAGAGCCGTTGATAGAGGGAAGCGGTGAAATTCAGAATATCTATCTGAGAATGCAGGATTTACCCTTGGTCCTGAGTGAGGTCCGGGCCTTGATCAAAGTTGACAATTCCCGCTTAAAGCTGGAGCAGCTCGCAGGTCTGGCCAACAATGGAAACCTAACCGGCTCAGGTCAAGCTATCTTTGGGCCGAATTTTTCCTTAGCCTCAGCCAGGATAGATTTGGAGCTTAAAGATTTTGATTTTAACTATCCTCAGGGCTTTAACAGCCTATCTGAAGCTAAATTGGCTTTGAGCAAAGAGAAACGAGGTTGGCTCTTGTCCGGCGATTTAGCTCTGCTTACTGCCAGCTACCGTGAAGACTTTTATCCCAGCACCCAGGGATTAAAAATGGCATTTTCCAGGGTTTCTCCCGTGGGCACAGAATTCCCTGCTTTTCTCTATGACCTGGCACTGGACTTAAACCTTAAGACCGTAGAGAATATAGTTATCAAGAACAATCTGGCTGATCTTGAAATTCAAGCTAACCTGAATGTCAAAGGAACTATCCCGGCGCCAATTCTTTCTGGCCGATTGGAAAGTGCTTACACTGGAGAAATAATAGTTGGCGATAGAAAATACACTCTGGAAAGGGCCAGGGTTGATTTTCTGGGCAGAGAAAATCTTGAGCCCAATCTGGATATAGTACTCAAGAGCACTGTTTATGATCAGGAAGAAGAAATTGAAGCCACCTTGGTTCTCACCGGAACGCCCTCAGACCTTAATTTTTCCTTGACTTCTACTCCAGCCAGGTCTCAAGAAGACCTGGCCTCACTACTCTTAACCGGAAAAAGCCTGCGTGAGGTCCAGGGGTCAGCTTTGAATACTATAAGCAGCCAGTTAGTTCAGCATTTTTCCAGCCCGCTGGCTTCGCCCGTAACCAAAACCCTTAAGAAGTGGCTTAAGGCTGAAGATGTGATTCTGGAGCCGCTGAACATTGCCACTCTCCAGGACCCAGGAGCCAGGCTGACCGTCAGGAAAAGAATGACCAGAGAATTTGCGGTCACTTATTCCATAGACCTGACCAACAGCCAGTATCAGACCTGGATTCTGGACTACCGTTTGAACAGGAACTTTTCCACCCGGGGCTTCCGCCGCGACGACGGGGTGGTGGGCTTGAACTTGAGACACAGGATTAACTTCGGTCAGAAGGCGGATTCCAGTCAGCAGGATAAAATCATAAAGAAAAAGTTAAAAAGAATTGAAATAGGTGGAGAAACTATTTTTCCCGAAAACCAGATAACCAAAGTCCTGAAGCTTAAAGTCGGTCGCTCCTACAGGACAGCTGCCCTGAGACAGGCTTCGAATCGGCTGGAAGCTTTTTATCGCCAGCATGGCTATATCAATGCCAGGGTAGAAGAAGAGATAGAGGAGCTGGGGGAAGGTGGCCAGAATCTAAAGCTGAAAATTCAACCTGGCCCTCCTGCGGAATTCAGATTCACGGGAGATAAAATTCCGGCCAAAGCCAGAAAAAAGGCGCTTGGCTCCTGGCTGGGACGATTGCCAGAAGAAGCCAATATCTTTCAACTGAAAGCCATGCTGCTCAACGAACTGAACCGGCGCGGCTATTATCAGGCGACAGTCAGCCTGAATAAAAAACAGCAGGACGGGAAAATTGTCTATGAGGTTTTAGCCCGCCTGAACGGCAAATGGAAGATTGAGAGTTTTGAGCTCAGCGGAAATCCGGTCTTCAAAAAATCGCTGATCAAAAAAATCGTCTCAAATTATTTTGGAGCCAAAGCCAGGGGTTTGTGGAATCTGGTCTATGACCGGAAGATTGCCCTGGAATTGATTGAATACTTTTACCAGGAGAATGGTTACCTCCGGCCGGAAATTGAGGCTCCGGTGGTGGAAGCCGATTCCAACAGACGAAGGCTCCATCTCCAGCTTAAAATTGAGGCCGGACCCAGAAGCCAGGTCAGCTCTCTGGATATTTCAGGAAATACTAAGTTCAGCACTGAGGAACTTGCGGCCAGTCTGAACCTGAAGCCCGGGAGCATCTTCAGCTGGCCGGCCCTCAACGAAGACCGAACAGCCTTGATAAACCACTACCGGAGCGCAGGCTTCAGGGATGTCAGGGTGGAAACCAGGGCTGAACCGGTGGGCAGCGGTCCTTATTATAAGGTTGTCATCAGCATAGAGGAAGGTCCTGTCTACACTATTTCCAGTGTGGATTTAGAGGGGACCAGGCGGACTAAGCCCTCTTTTGTTCTCAGAGAAACCGGTCTTAAGCCGGGTGAACCAGTCAGCCTGGAAAAGTTAGCCCAGGCTCAGAAAAATCTTTACGATGCCTCGGTCTTTCAATCAGTCAATGTGGGCTCGGTCCCCCAACCGACGGATGAACATCAGGAAAAAGTACTGGTCAGGGTGCAGGAGATGCCCTGGCTCAGCTTCTCCTACGGTCTTCAGTATAATACGGATACTAAATTTGAAGGTCTGGTTCAGCTTGATTTTAATAACTTGCTGGGCCGAGGCTGGAATAGCCTGCTCTATTTCAGGGCTAACCAAAGGCAACAGGACGCCAGGGCTTCATTAAAAATACCCTACATCTTTTCTCGCAAGACAGATTCTCTGCTCTCGTTTTATTATCTGAAAGATATAAAAGACCTTTTTATCACTGAGGAGTTTGGTGCCAGTTTCCAGCAGAAAATAATGATTGTCCGGGGCTTTGATTTGAGCTGGGTCTACCGCCTGAGCCGGATTCATGATTACGAAAAAGAGCCATCCTGGCCCTTCCCTTACGATGTAAGAATTCTGAGTTCGGAACTTTCTCTTCTTCTCAACCGGGATACTCGCGATGATAAATTTGATCCCCATCGCGGTTCCCTCTTAACCACCAGCTTGAGCTATTCGCCTCGCTTTCTGGGCTCTGACCTGAATTATGTCCGTTCCTTCACCCAATTTACTATGTATAAATCTGTTCTTCCCGGTGTTATCTGGGCTTCCTGTTATCGTCTCGGGTTGGCCAGCGCCTTCGGTGAGGTGCTCATACCCAGCAAGAGGTTCTTTGCGGGCGGCGGGACCAGCATCAGAGGGTTCAAACTGGATGCGGTAGGTCCAGTAGATATCTGGACAGGATTGCCAGAAGGTGGAGAAGCCATGATTGTGATCAACCAGGAACTGAGGTTTCGGATTTATAAGATCTTCAGGGGAGTAGCCTTCTTTGATGCCGGTAATGTCTATTCCCGTCTTTCAGAGTTTAATCCGGGGCGGTTGCGAACCAGTGCCGGGTTGGGCTTAAGGATTGACAGTCCCCTCGGCCTGATCAGAATTGATTATGGCTTCAACTTGAAGCGCCGGCTTGATGAACCCCGGGGAGCTTTCTTCTTTAGTATCGGCCAAGCCTTTTAGGTTTTTATCAGATTCGGCTCAACAGGCTTTTGACTTGAGCTGCTTCTGGTGCTTCTGGCGCCAGATAGAGGAATTTCTGGAAATGGGTAATCATTAAATCTTTCCGACCTTTTTGGTAGTAAGCCAATCCAACCTGATAATGAGCATAGGCATGGTTGCCTTTAAGCTGCAGGCATTTTTCCAGGTCGGCAATAGCTAAGTCCAATTTTTTCTGGTAACCCCGGAGGAGTCCCCGGTGGTAATAAGCTTCGGCGCAGTTGGCATCCTTCTGGACCGCAGTATTTAGCTGGGTTTCAGCAGTGGTATAGTTAGCCTTCTTGATGTAATACTGTCCCAGCCCTATATAGCCATAAGGAGAGTTGGGGGCTGATTGGATAATCTTATTAAAATAGGTCAGCGCAGCTTCCGGGTTATTCTGTTTGATCAGAGCTGAGCCCAGATAGTAATAAAGGTCATTATTGACGTAGTTTTCGGCTATCAATTGGTCAAAGATAGCCTTAGCCTCAGCGGTCTTACCGGCTTCAAAGAAAGCAATTCCAGTGTTAAGCCTTTCTTCTTGGGTTTGGCCCAAGACAGCTTGATTAAGGATTAATAAGCCGGAAAAAACCAGCAGTAGAGAAATTCCAATCAGGAATATTCTGTTTTTCATCTAGTCCTCCTTACGATTAACTTATACAATAAAATTGGCAAGTCTGGCAACTGAATATTAAGCCTTAGCTTTTTTGACAAGGATAAGTTGAGGAAATAAAATATTTAACGGCAGAATAAGAGCGGATTGAGCTTAAAGAATAATTAATATAAATAAGGAGGGGTAGGATGGCTGAAAAAAAGAAAAAGAAGCCGGCGAGCAAAAAACCGGTCAAGAAGGCAGTAAAGAAGAAAACACCCCAAAAAGCAGTGAAAAAAGTTGTAGCCCCAGAACCCAAACCGGTAACTGTTCTTGAGTGCCAGGTTTGTGGTTATCGGCTGATTGTGGATCGCAAATGCGGCTGTGCTGAAGAACACATCCTGGTCTGCTGTGGTCAGCCCATGCAGAAAATAGAAACGACAATTTAGGGCCTGAATAGGGCAATTTTCAGAAAAGGCTTTTAAGCGGGCTTAATTTAAGACTTACTAAAAGGGGAGGGTTTTATTATAATTAGACGGTTATAAACAATGAGTATGACTTTTACTGAGAAAAAAAGACTGGGCTACCTGGAAGGGTACATCTCCATTTTTGTTAATCTCATTCTTTTCTTTCTGAAATTCTTAATTGGCCGTAAGGTAGGCTCAGTAGCCATGGTAGCTGATGCCTGGCATACTTTATCTGACAGCCTTACTTCTCTCATCGTAGTTCTCGGCTTCTGGCTTTCTTCGCGGCCGGCCGATGACCGACATGCTTTCGGACACGGACGAGCCGAATCTATTTCCTCAATCGTCATCGGTACTCTCCTGGCAGTGGTCGGCCTTAATTTTTTGTATGAAGCAGTGGTCAGGCTGATTCATCATCAAGGCATGGCTTTTAGCAAGCTGGCGATATTGATTTTTCTGGTCAGTGCAGTCACCAAAGAAGCCCTGTCCCAGTTTTCATTCTGGACAGCCAAAAAAACAGGGGCCTATTCTCTGAGAGCAGATGCCTGGCATCATCGCAGCGATGCTATTGCTTCCCTCCTAATAGTTGTCGGTGTGCTTTTCAGCCGGAATTTCTGGTGGTTGGACGGTTTGATGGGAATTGGAGTCTCTTTGCTCATACTTCACGCCTGTTATGATATCATTCGGGGCTCAGCCAGCTATCTAATGGGAGAGGTTCCCTCCAGAGAAAAGGTGAGCCGGGTTCAATCTCAGGTTAGAAAGGAATTCCCGGAGCTGGAAGGCATTCATCATTTCCACGTGCATAATTACGGTGAGCATCATGAAGTAACGGCTCATCTTATAGTTCCCGGTGATATGTCGGTGGACCGGGCTCATGACATTGCCAGCCGGGTGGAAGAAATAGTCAGGGACGAATTTAATGGAGACGCCACCATCCATGTTGAACCAAAAAAATCAAAAGAAGAAAGCTCAGACTGAGAACAAGTTACAGAATTATTTTAAGTTCCTGGGAACAGCCGGAGCCAGGTTTGTTATGGCCAAACAGCTCCGGGCCTCGGGCGGGATTTACCTTGATTTGCTGGGCAATAAGATTGCCCTGGACCCTGGGCCCGGAGCCCTGGTCCGGATGACCCACAGCCGACCTCCCCTTGACCCCACCAGCCTTCAAGCGGTTATCCTGAGTCACAAACACCTGGACCATTCCAATGACGTAAACGCTCTTCTTGATGCCATGACTGCCGGTGGATTCAAGAAGAGGGGGGTGCTTCTGGCACCTGAAGAATGTCTGGAAGGTCCTGAGGCCGTAGTTTTTAGGTACTTAAAAGAATATTTGGAGCGAATAGAGGTTCTCCAACCAGAAAAGACTTACCAGCTCGGCCGGCTGAGGATCAGGACTACCTGCCGCCACCTTCATGAAGCTGAGACTTATGGTCTTAAATTTTATCTTCCAGGTCTGGTCCTGGGTTTCATGGTAGACACCAAGTTTTTTCCCGAACTCCTGGAAAGCTATCGGGATGTCAATATTCTGGTCATAAATGTCCTCAGGGCTAAAGAGTCAGACCAGGATTTTATCAAGCATCTAACTGTCTCTGACGCGGTTACCATCATCAAAGAACTTAGACCCAAGCGGGTCTATCTCACTCATTTCGGGATGACCATGCTCCAGGCTGACCCCAGAAAAGTGGCCGAGCAGATTACCCAGGAAACGGGAACAGAGGTCCTGGCAGCCTCTGATGGATTGGCGGTTCCTTTGGAGCCGCTGGCTTGAGCTAAAGAACTTGAGCTAAAGAAAAGAGAATGGGGTAAACCGATAAAGAAGGAAGTCAAAAAATACTACTAAAATAGTAGGAATAATCTTGAAAACTTTGCCTGAAAGGATTAAACTAGAACTGTAAGCATCAGGCTTATAAAGATTATTCCTCAAGGAGCTTATTGATGAAAGAAAAGGTTGAAGAGGTTCTTAACCGGATAAGACCAGCCCTTCAGGCCGACGGTGGCGATGTTGAGTTGGTTGATGTGGTAGAGGGCGTGGTATCGGTCCGACTTAAGGGGGCCTGCGGTGGCTGTCCTATGTCCCAGATGACCTTGAAAATGGGAATAGAGAGGCTACTAAAAAAAGAAATCCCCGAAGTTAAGAGTGTCATTGCTGTTTAATTTATTATTTTCTCTTTAGGAAGGAGGGTCCGGTGTCCGGCTTTTATGCCGATAGGCAGGCGGCGGCTCCGGTTAGAACCGAAGTTCTGGAAGCCATGCTGCCTTTTTTCCGGGAGAATTTTGGTAATCCCCAGAGCTTACATTCAACTGGCCAGCTTGCGGATAAGGCTCTGCGAAAGGCTAGAGAACAAGTGGCTTCTCTGGTGCACTGCCAGCCAGAAGAAATAATTTTTGTCTCTTCAGGCTCGGAAGCGAATAATCTGGCTATAAAGGGATTAGCTCTGGCCAATCAAGCCAGGGGTAAACACCTGGTGGTTTCAGCCATTGAACATATTTCAGTCCTGAAATCACTCAAATTCCTGGAAAAATTTGGGTTTCAGAGCACTCTGGTCCCGGTGGACAGCTTTGGTCTGGTGCATCCAGAAAAGGTGGAAGAGGCCCTGACTGGAGAAACAATTTTGGTCTCTGTGCAAATGGCCAACAATGAGATCGGGACCATCCAGCCCATCGCTGAGATAAGCAGTCTCTGCCAGAAAAAAGGAGTTCTTTTTCACACTGATGCTGTAGCCGCTGCCGGTTGTATTCCGATTGATGTTAGCCGTCTCGGAATCGCGGCCTTAAGTCTAGCAGCCGACCAATTTGGTGGACCAAAGGGAGCAGCCGTCCTTTACTTGAAAAAAAGTACAAAAATCACACCGCTAATTGACGGAGGGGTCCAGGAACATGGCCGGCGTGGAGGAACAGAAAATGTTCCGGCGATAGCCGGGCTGGGAAAAGCAGCGGAACTGGTAGCTCGGGAAATGGAAGATAATAGGCTCCGGCTAACCAGACTGAGAGATGGTTTGATCAAAGGAGTGCTCGGTAGTCTGGAAGAGGTCATCTTGACCGGCCATCCAGAAAACAGATTGCCCCACCACGCCAGCTTCTGCGTGAAATATGTTGAGGGCGAAGCTTTGTTGCTGGGGTTGGATATTAAAGGAATTCAGGTAGCCAGTGGCTCAGCCTGCACTTCTAAATCCCTCAGGGCTTCCCATGTATTACTGGCTCTCGGTTTGGACCCGGCCGTGGCTCAGGGAAGCCTGGTTCTAACCTTGCTTCCTGAAACTCAGGAAAATGAAATAGAATTATTTCTGGAGAGCTTGCCGCCTGTGGTTCAGCGGTTGAGACAGATGTCTCCACTTTATACAAAATATCTGCAGGAGAAAAGAAATGTACACGGATAAAGTGATGGAACATTTCCTGCATCCGCGTAATGTCGGGACTATTCCTGATGCCGACGGCGTCGGTGAGGTCGGTAATCCGGTCTGCGGTGATATGATGACTTTTTACATAAAAGTCAAAGACGGCCGTTTGGAAGATATCAAGTTTCAGACTTTTGGTTGCGGGGCGGCCATTGCCGTGAGCAGCATGGTCAGTGAAATGGCTAAAGGCAAAACCCTGGAAGAAGCCATGAAAATCACTAACGAGATAGTGGCAGAAGAATTAGGAGGTTTGCCGCCTCACAAGACGCACTGTTCCAATCTCGGAGCTGATGCTTTGCATAAGGCAATTGAAGATTATTTAACAAAGAAAAGTAGAGAAATGGATAGTCCCTCGGCTGAGAGCGGATCAAGCGCCGAAAAAAAGGGAAAATTCCACTGTCCCTTCTGCGATTTCGTTCTGCCGGAAAATGTCCAGTTGTGTTCCAGATGTCAGGTTAAGCTCATCCGGTGTGAGCACTGCGGCGAATATAACCGTGAAGGAGAAGATACCTGCCGTCATTGTGGTGCCGGTTTAATTTAATAGCGAAAAAATATTTTCATTTAGCTAATTTTCTGCTTTATAGAGGAGAGGAAGAAAAAGAAAGAGCATGAAGAAAGAGGAACTGATTGCCGAAATTAGCAGATTAAAAAAAGAAAAAAGAGCAGTCATTCTGGCTCATAATTATCAACCGGATGAAGTTCAGGATATAGCTGATTTTGTCGGGGATTCCCTGGAGCTTAGCCGCAAGGCAGCTGAAGTGGAGGCCGACCTCATTGTATTCTGCGGCGTGCATTTTATGGCTGAAACAGCCAAGATTCTGGCCCCCGGGAAAAAAGTTATCCTCCCGGACCTGCGGGCCCGCTGTCCGATGGCCGACATGGTCAGTGGAGACGACCTGCGAAGAATGAAAAATCAGATGCGAGGCAAAAAAGTTGTGGCTTATGTCAATACCACAGCCGAAGTAAAGGCTGAGACCGACGTTTGTTGCACCTCAGCCAATGCGGTCAAGGTGGTCAGCAGTTTGCCTGAGGCAGAGATTATCTTTGTTCCTGACCGTAACCTGGCTAATTATGTTAGCCAGAAAACCGGGAAAAAACTTCATGTCTGGGATGGCTACTGCCCAATTCATGAAGATATAAGAGCGAAAAATATTGAGAAAATGAAAAAGCGGCATCCCGGAGCTGAGGTCTGGGCCCATCCCGAATGCCGGCCTGAGGTCCTGCAGCTGGCGGACCGGATACTGTCCACCGGTCAGATGATTAAAGAGGCGCCGAGGACTGAAGCTAAAGAAATAATCATCGCCACTGAAGTGGGCATTCTGCACCGGCTGAGGAAAGAGAATCCGGATAAAAAATTCTATGCGGCAAGGGACAAAGCTGTTTGCAAAGATATGAAGAGAATCAATCTTAAAAAAATCTATAAAGCCTTGTTACTGGAAGAGCCTGAGGTGAAGGTTGACCCAGGCATTGCTGATAGAGCCCGCCAGGCTATAAATCAGATGGTGAGCTTTATCTGAACGAATTAAAAATAAGCAAGGGGCTAATCGGCTGTGGTTTGAATATTGCTTGAATTCTGATTTGTTTAATAATTTCGGGTGGAAAGAAAAGTCAAGTCTTCACTGGTGAATTAAGTGTAATCTGCATCTCTCTTTTTATCTCAGGAGATGTTGAAAGTCTTTCCCCTATAACCTGTTAGATTCTGTAAATATTTTAGGTTCTGATAATCAACCAAAAGAGATTCTTTTTTAGTTTAATTATTAATAGTTTAACCTGGACAATTATTTCTTATAAATTTTATATTGCTTTCTGTATTTAGCAAAAGCTGATAAAATTAAGATGAAGGAGGAGCGATGAAATATACCTGGAAGGTGGCCCGGGTCTCTGGAATAGATATCAAGGTTGATTCCAGCTGGATAGTGATTTTTCTGCTTTTTACTTTTTCTCTTTCTGCTTTTTATTTCCCACAGGCTTTTCAGGTTTCTAACCGGGCTTACTACTGGATTCTCGGCATCCTGACCAGCCTGCTGGTCTTTACTTCGGTTCTGTTTCACGAGCTGGCTCATTCTCTGACCGCCAAAAAACAGGGTGAAGAAGTGGAAGACATTACTCTGTTCATCCTGGGCGGCGTGGCGCGCATTACCGAAGAACCAGGAACTCCACAAAAAGAATTTTTTATGGCTTTGATCGGTCCTGTTTCCAGCTTTTTTCTGGCAATAATTTTCATTCTGATTTCTATATTGATAGCTCCACTTTCTAAACCCATCCAGGTGGCAGCTGCTTATTTAGCCTACATCAATGCTATCGTCGGTGGTTTTAACCTTCTACCTGGTTTCCCTATGGATGGCGGCCGGGTTCTTCGGGCCATAATCTGGAAGGCTACCGGAGACCTGAAAAAAGCCACCAGGGTGGCTTCGGTGGTCGGGCAGGGAATCGCCTTTTTTCTAATTTTCCTGGGCATTTTCAGATTCTTCCGGGGTAATCTGGGCGGGCTCTGGCTGGTGCTCATCGGCTGGTTCCTGCACAACGCCTCGGTTCATGGTTATAGTGAGGTTTTGCTTAAGGCATCTCTGGAAGGTCTGAAAGCAGTGGACCTGATGAGCAAGGACTTTATCGTGATTGAACCTGACCTTCTGGTGAATGTTTTGGTGCAGGAATTTGTTCTTAAGAAAAGGGAAAGGGTCTTTTTGGTTATGGAAGCTGAGAAATTGGTGGGACTGGTCTGCCTTGAAGACATCAAGAAATTTCCTCATGAACGCTGGCCTGAGTTAAAAGTGAAAGATATAATGACACCAGCGGAAAAAATCATCTATGTTTCACCTGATACCACTGGTGATCAAGTCCTCACCCGGTTAGCTTCGTCCGAGATAAATCAGGTTCCAGTTATGGAAGGCGAAAGAGTGCTGGGCGTCATCTGCCGGACCGACCTTCTTAAGATTATGCAGTTAAGAACAGAGCTTGGAATATGATCTGGAGGAGAAGGGGATGGAAGAGGGAAAGAAAAAAAAGATAAAGAAAACTAAATCTGGGTCGTCCTTAAAATCAAAGGTCAGCTCAGGCTCCAGAATGGATTCCGAAAGCCAGGAAAAAAGAGTTAAGGAGATAATAAAAATCCTTAGAAGCGAATATCCCCAAGCTAGAACTGCTCTTAATTATAATTCGGCTTTTGAACTGCTGTTGGCTACCATTCTGGCTGCCCAATGCACCGATGAGCGGGTCAATAAAGTTACGCCTGCTCTTTTTCAAAAGTATCCCACCATAGAATCCCTGGCCCGGGCCAGGCAGGAAGAACTGGAGAACGACATCCGTTCCACTGGATTTTTCCGGAACAAAGCCCGGAACATCATAGCTCTATCAAAAAAGCTTGTTGAAGATTACCAGGGAAAAGTCCCCGACTCCATAGAAGAACTAATCAAACTGCCTGGTGTGGCTCGCAAGACGGCTAACATTGTCCTGTCCTCGGCTTTCAGGAAAGCCGAAGGCATCGCCGTTGACACTCATGTCAGGAGGCTGTCGGAGCGCCTGGGGCTAAGTCGCCAGAATGACCCGGACAAGATCGAGCGCGATTTGATGGCCATTGTGCCCCGGGCAGACTGGCTCGATTTCAATTATCTGCTGGTGGACCACGGGCGGAAGGTTTGTCAGGCCAGGAAACCGCTCTGCCCGCAGTGTGTCCTCCAGCATCTCTGTCCTTCCTTTGAAAAATTTTCCAAGCTGTATGCGGGGAGAAAATAGATGCCGCGGCGCGAGGCGATGCTTTATCACAGGCAGGAGGGGAAGAAAGTGGCCTGTGCTCTCTGCGCTCACCGCTGTGTGCTGAATGAAGGGCAGTTCGGTCTCTGCGGCGTGAGGCA
>Ga0078972_1001446_pt1 | contig 88793 bp, 85 predicted proteins | sample YelNatPaOPGAMG01_FD_67568 | JGI IMG/M metagenome (GOLD analysis project Ga0078972, IMG submission 67568) | Hot spring thermophilic microbial communities from Obsidian Pool, Yellowstone National Park, USA - OP-RAMG-01 (SPADES assembly) (version 2) | ecosystem: Environmental > Aquatic > Thermal... | reverse complement strand
TTGAGCTGATAAGCATCGATTACCGCCTTTGGGATGACGACTGCCAGACTGGTCGGCCCGACCTGGTTCAGCCGTCGAATTGTCTTCATTATCATTCTCTTCACCGAATTTACTGAGTTCTTGGGTATTTAAAAAGGTGTCGATTTTTTTACCTACATTTTAACCCAATAATAAAGCTTAAATAGGTATAACTCCTATTTCCTATTGGAATACCTATGAAAGAGAAGGACTTTAAACGGTTGGTAGATCCTTCAAAGCCTCGCTCCTTGAGGCTGCGCCAGATATTGAAATACATCTATGAAAACCCGGGGGATTCTCAGCTCAGAATTGCCGAAGCTGTTTATGGAAAAGAAAACGCCCTGAATAGCTACAAGAGTCTGAGAAGTCACCTGAAACGCCTCGAATCGCTCGGGTTAATAAAAATAGAAAACGGGAAGGAGTACAAAGTTTTCCTGACCCCGTTGGGAAAAGAGCTGTGTGAAAAGGAAGAAATCACTGTCCTCTCCAAAAGTGCCAAAGAATTTGTAAGGGTGCTGAACAACTGGATCCTGACAACCCCGCTGACCCCGGAGGAGGAGAGCCAGCTCGCCAGTATGTTGGACGACAAACTTCTGGAGGTGCTGTTCGCTATATCTGAAACCCCGACTCCTGTGGGGAACCCGCCGCCTCAGCTTCCCGAAGACTTGAAGAAAAAATATCTCGCGTTGAACCCAAAAATAGATGTGTGGAGGTGTCTGCGCGGCCTGTGGATATACCTGTGTGTGCCCCACGTGCCCCTCGTTAGAAAAACGTTTTTCGGGATAGAAACAGAACCAACAAAACCCCTTCCCCATCTTTTAGTCGAAGCAAGCGGGCTAAAACAAAGAATCGATAGGATGGCTGCTTTCTTCAACAGGCTCCTGTTGAAAAATCCAATGTTGGCCGATCTCAAAGAGTTGGTAACGGAGCCATGGAGGTACCGTGTATGAACCTCACCTCTGACTCCCTGAACCGCTGGCTGGAGAAGCAGCTGGCCCAGGTCTCCCCGGAGAGGCGCAGGAGGCTGGAGGAGTTCGTCCGGGACATGAGGCTGGCGAACTACTCATTCTGGACCATCAAGGCGAACGTTCTGGCGGTCCTCTCCCTGGGGCAAGATGGGAAACCGTACGAGGAGCTCGGGAAGGAGGACATCGCGAGGTGGCTGGAGTCGATTTCCCACCTCAGGCCGGAGAGCGTCTCCTCGTACAGGCGCAGGGTCAAACATTTCCTCAGGTGGCTCCACAGAGTCCCGCCCGATGGGGATCCTCCCGAGGTGGTGAGGATGATAAAGGTGAGGAAATCCCAGAGGGAGCTCCCCAGGGACATACTCACGCCCGAGGAGGTCCAGCGCCTCATCGCGGCATGCGAGTCCCTGAGGAACAGGGCGCTGGTGCATGTGGCCTACGAGTCCGGGTGCCGCGCCGGTGAGGTCCTCGGCCTGCGAATTGGGGATGTCGAGCTGGACAGGCTCGGCGCGGTCATCATCGTCTCCGGGAAGACCGGGACCAGAAGGATAAGGCTCATTGAGTCCGTCCCCGACCTGCAGCGGTGGCTGGCCGTACACCCGGAGAGGAGCTCCCCCGGTGCCTGGCTCTGGCCCAGCAGGAGGGGAGGGCGCCTCTCGGTGGAGTTCTTCAACTACGTGCTCAAATCCGCGGCGGTCAAGGCCAGGATAAACAAGAGGATTCACCCCCACCTCCTCAGGCATACCAGGGCGACCCACCTGGCAAAGGTCTTCACCGAGGACCAGCTCAGGGTCTATTTCGGATGGACAAGGAACAGCCACATACCGGCGCGATATGTCCACCTCTCCGGGAGGGACGTGGACGGTACCTTGGCGAGGCATTACGGGCTCTCCTCCGGTGATGGCGGGACACCCTGCCCGCGGTGCGGCTTCATCAACCATGGGGGAGGACTTTACTGCTCGCGCTGCTCGGCGGTGCTCTCCGAGGCCGAGGCTTTCAGGGTTGAGGAGCTCGAGGCGAAAAAGGAAGAGCTGGTCAGGAAGGTCGTGGAGAAGCTCATCGAGAAGGCCCCGGATCTCCTGGAGAGGATCCTGGTCGAAACAGGGGCAGCCGAGGAAATGGCTTCACTAACTGAAGGGCATCAATCTGGTGCGGGGGGAGGGATTTGAACCCTCAACATTCGGATATCAGACCCAGGAGTCTTCAGTTTTGCCCCTTGAGGGCTGTCCCCAAGGTCCGACACTCTTGAGCCAGGTTTTTCCTGGTCTCCCATTTCAATCCGGTGGCATTTTTCCACCAGATGGTTGAGTTACCCCCGCACCCATCAATTTACTATAGTTTGACGTTAAAAATGCTACCCCCGGCCCACGGAAGAGTTTCCAGCACCACCCCACGGTGACTGCGGGGCCAGCGCAGGCCGATGACAGGCTTTTTGAGCCCCCAGATCCAGGAAAAGCTTAAAAGATACTGATTATAAGACCGCGCGCAATACCGTAAGCTGATGGTGATGCCGGGTTATCGGGGAAGGATAGAGAGGATCTTGAAGAGGGCCTCGGTCAAGGTGGGGGATAAGGTCAAGGTCGAGAGCCGCGGCCGAACCTATGTCGGTGTGCTGATGCCGCGCACCGATCTCGGCGACCCCAACCATCTGGTCCTGAAGCTCTCCAGCGGTTACAACGTGGGCGTGCGGGTGGAGGCGGCCACCAAGGTGACCCTGCTGGAGAGCGGGGAGCTCCCGAGGCTCACCCTGCCCCGACCGGAAATTGTTCAGGACCCGACCAAGCCCCTGGTGACGATCGTCGGAACCGGTGGCACCATCGCCAGCAGGGTCGATTACCGCACCGGGGCCGTTTATCCCTCCTTCACCGCCGAGGACATCTGCAGCGCGGTTCCGGAGATAGCCGAGATTGCCAACATCAGGGTGGTGGAGGCCTGCAACGTCTTCAGCGAGCACATGACGCCGGATCTCTGGGTGAAGATAGCCAGGGTGGTGGCGGGGGAAATTAATGGTGGGGCCGCCGGGGTTGTCGTGGCTCACGGCACCGACACCATGGGTTACACCTCCGCCGCGCTGAGTTTCATGCTTCGTGGCCTGTTCCGGCCGGTGGTGCTGGTGGGGTCGCAGAGGTCTTCCGACCGGCCCAGCAGCGATGCGGCCCTGAACCTCATCTCGGCGGTGGCGGTGGCCGCCAGATCCGACATCGCCGAGGTCACCGTGGTGATGCATGGCACCACCGACGACGACTTCTGCCTCATCCATCGCGGAACCAAGGTCAGAAAGTGCCACACCAGCCGCAGGGATGCCTTCCAGAGCATCAACGAAGTCCCCCTGGGAATGGTCCGTAACGCTCAGATCAAGATGTTTCGCGACGATTATCAGCGCGCCAGCCAGGAGGGCAGGGTGAGGGTGCAGGGAAAGATGGAGAGGAGGGTCTCCCTGGTAAAGGTCACTCCCGGCCTGCCTTCGAACGTCATCAGGGACATCATCTCTTCTGGTGGTAAAGGAATAGTGCTGGAGGGCACGGGGCTGGGCCATGCCCCTGAGTCCCTTTTCGATGGCCTAGCCCTTGCCCAGAGGCGCCGGATACCGGTGGTGATGACCTCGCAGTGCCTCTGGGGAAGAGTGGATATGAACGTCTACTCCACGGGCCGTGACCTGCTCCGGCTCGGCGTCATCCCTGCGGAGGACATGCTCCCCGAGGTGGCCTGGGTGAAGCTGATGTGGGTGCTGGGCAGAACCAGAGATCCCGAGCGAGTTGCCAAGCTGATGCTGCAGAACGTGGCCGGGGAAATAACGCCGAGGACTAGGCCCGATGTCTTCTTGAGGCCCATCTTCGAGGCCAAGTGAACCGGGCCTTAGATGACGGCGAGGCCCCGGAGCGCGAATATGGCCCCCACGCTGATCAACGTGGGCACAAACAGGCTCTGCGAGGTTGACTTGACATCGAGGTCAAACCTGGAGATGATCAACAGGTTGGTGACGGCCGGAGGCATCAGTGACATGATCAGCAGGCTGTTTCTCACCGCCTCCGATGGGCTGAAAATCAACGTCAGGAGGGCGGCGACAAGGGGGGAGAGCAGCAGCCGGTTCACCGTGATGATCCCGGTGATGCGGTTGCCGAAGACGAGGAGGGATTCCTTGGAGAGGGGGATGACCATGCCGACGAAGATCAGGCTCAGGTAGACGGTCAGTAAGCCGAATTGGTGCAGCCAGGCGAAGGCCGTTGTTGCGGCAAAGCCCGGGATAAGGGGGCGGGCCAGAAAGCCGAGCAGGAATCCCAGCAGCGGCGGGTAGGTGATGGCCCGGATCAGCACCTTCTTTTCAAACCTGCCTTGGCCCCAGTAGGAGGCCAGGAAGACCCCGACGGTGTTGTGGAGGATCATCGTGGGCAGGGAGAACACCAGGGCGGCGGAGAGGTCGCCGTAAAAGGAGTAGATCAGGGGGAAGGGCAGGAAGATGTTGTTGAAGAAGGTTGAGTTGATCACCACCGTCCCCAGCTCCTTACTGCCGAGTTTTCTGGAGGAGAGGTAGCTCAATCCAAAGCACAGCCCCACGTAAAGAAGCGAGAGCAGCACGATGTTTCCCAAGGCGAGTCCAGTCAGGTCGGCCTTGAAGATCTCGGCGAACATCAGGATCGGGGCCATGATGTTGATCAGGAGGAACTCCAGATGTTTTGCCTTCAGGCCCACCCTCGCCCTGCCCAGCAGAATGCCCAGGAGCATCAGAGAGGGGATCAGCAAGATGTTGGTCAGGTCGCTCAAGTCATCCTCCCCTTACAGCCCATATAATTGAAATCGCAGCGCTTAAAGGTGGCTGTGTGCCGGAAGGCTGGTTTTTTCTGGAGGAGATAAAGCACCGGTTGTGGTTTAATGCATCGGACCAAGCTACCCGTAAAAAGCAAAGCCGATTTTTCACAAACAACCGGCGTAGAGGGTCCACATTTCCGGTCAACCAGCAGCCCACCGTAACCTCTTTACTAAAATATAACGTCAGCAGAGATGGATGTGATGAAATCAGGTGCTGATTACGAGAGGATAGGGCTGCGCGTGGGCTTCGAGATCCACCAGGAGCTGGACACGCACAAGCTCTTTTGCCGCTGCCCTTCCCGGCTGCGCGATGAAGTTCCGGACCTGCAGGTGAGGCGAAAGCTGCGCCCGACCCAGAGCGAGCTTGGCGAGGTCGACCGCGCCGCCCTGGCTGAGGCCATCAAGGGCAAGGCCTTCAGCTATCAGGTTTACTCCGACAGCGTCTGTCTGGTCGAGCTTGACGAGGAACCACCCCACCCGGTGAACGAGGAAGCTCTTGATGTTGCCCTTCAGGTGGCGCTGCTGCTCAACGCCAAACCAGTCGACGAGGTCCACGTGATGCGTAAAACCGTCATTGATGGCAGCAACACCTGCGGCTTCCAGAGGACGATGCTGGTGGCCACCGACGGCAGCCTTGAGGTCAACGGCAGGAGGATCAACATTCCGACGATCTGTTTGGAGGAGGACGCTGCCAGAAAGGTCGGCGAAAACGCGGAGGTTGTCCATTACCGTCTGGACCGTCTCGGCATCCCTCTGATCGAGATCGCCACCGGTCCCGACTTCAGCGACCCCGAGACCCCGGCCAAGGCCGCCCTCTACCTGGGGCAGCTGCTTCGCGCCACCGGCAAGGTGAAGCGCGGCATCGGGACCATCCGGCAGGACATCAACATCTCCGTTGCTCAGGGGGCCCGCCAGGAGATCAAGGGGGTGCAGGAGCTCGGGCTCATTTCCACGGTGATCGAGCGGGAGGTGCAGCGGCAACTGGCCCTTTTGGAGATCCGCGACGAGCTCAGGCGCCGTGGGGCCGGGCCGGTGGAAAAAAACCTGATCGACGTCACCGAAATCTTCTCGAAAACGTCCTCGCGGGTGATACAAAAAGCCCTGGCCTCCGGGGGCCTGGTTCTAGCGCTGAAGTTGGCCAAGTTTGCGGGGCTTCTGGGCAGGGAGATCCAGCCCGGCCGCAGGTTCGGCACCGAGCTCTCCGACCGCGCCAAGATCTACGGTGGCGTGGGTGGCCTTTTCCACACCGATGAGTTGCCGGGCTACGGAATCACCGCCGAGGAGGTTGACCGGCTGCGACAGAGGCTCGGCGCCGGGGAAATGGATGCCGTTGTCCTCGTCGCCGATGTGAAGGAAAGAGCGACGGCAGCGCTGGAGGCCGTGCTCCAAAGGGCCAACGAGGCGCTGGTCGGGGTGCCCGAGGAAACCCGCCGTGCCCTAGAAGATGGCAACACCGAGTTCATGCGGCCGCTACCCGGCGCCAGTCGCATGTATCCCGAGACGGACATCCCGCCAATACCGATCACCGCCGCCAGAATTAGGCGGATTAGGAGCCGCCTTCCCGAGACCCCGGAGAAGATCTGCGCCCGCCTCGTGGAAAACTATCATCTCAGCCAGGAACTCGCTGAGCGCCTGAGCCTCTCGGAAAATCTGAAGATTTTTGAAGAGCTGGTCGCCAGCACCGGAGCTGACCCCACCCTGATCGCGGCTACCCTGGAGGGGACGATCATCAGCCTGCGGCGTGAAGGGGTCAAGGTGGAGCTGATAACCAGCGAGGTCCTCCGGGATCTGTTCAGCTCGGTGGCCAAGGGGGATCTGGCCAAGGAGGCCGTCCCCGAGGTGCTCAGGCTGGCTTCCCAGGGGCTCAGCGTCCGGGAAGCGGTGGAGCGGCTCGGCCTCTCCCGCCTCAGCACCGCCGAGCTCGAGAGGCTGGCGGAGGAAGTCGTGGCCCAGAACCAGGGACTGGTGCGGGAGCGGGGAAGCAACGCCATTGACCCTCTGATGGGCATCCTGATGGCCAGGGTCAGGGGAAGGGCCGATGGCAGGATCGTGCACGAGATCCTGAGAAGGGCCATCGAAAAGTCGCTCGAAGGCTCCCGTCGTTTATTTTAATCCAGAGTCACCAGCATAGTTGGGTAATTGGATGTGCGGCATCGTGGGCTACGTTGGCAGCCGGCCGGCGGCGCCGATACTGCTGGAGGCGCTCAAGCGCCTGGAATACCGGGGCTACGACTCGGCCGGGATGGCCACCGTTTCGCGGAAGCTGTTCGTCAAGAAGGACCGGGGAAGGATCGCCGATATCGACCGCAGGCTCAAGCTCGCTGAGATGCCGGGAAACTTGGGAGTGGGGCACACGCGCTGGGCGACTCACGGTGAACCCTCCCGCGTCAATGCCCACCCCCACCTCGACAACTCGGGGAAAATCGCGGTGGTTCACAACGGGATAATTGAGAACTATTTTGAACTCAAGAAGTTTCTTCAGGGCCACGGGTACCGTTTCACCTCCCAGACGGACACCGAAGTGATCCCCAACCTGATTCACCACTTTCTTGAGAGGAGCGGAGATCTGGAGGGCAGCGTCAGGCAGGCGGCCAAGAGGTTGCGGGGCAGCTTTGCCCTGGCCGTGATCAGCGAGGAGGAGCCGGGGAAAATAATCGCGGTTCGCCAGGACAGCCCCCTGATCATCGGCCTGGGCGAAGGAGAGGTTTTCCTCGCCTCGGATATCCCGGCAATCCTGCAGCACACCAACCGGATGCTTGTCCTGGAGAACGGTGAGATGGCAGTCTTGACCCCCGATGATGTTTCCATCAAAAAGTTCGGCTCCGGGGCGACGGTCAAGAGGGAGCCGATGTTGGTCCAGTGGACGGCGGAAATGGCGGAAAAGGAGGGTTATCCTCACTTCACCCTGAAGGAAATCTTTCAGCAGCCGGATGCCGTCAGGGACACCCTTCGGGTCCCGCCTGAAGAGCTGAAGAGGCTGGCCAGATTTCTCCTCCGCGCCAAGCGGGTTTATCTCATCGCCTGCGGCACCTCCTATCACGCGGCGCTTGTCGCAAAATATGCGCTGGCAAAGCTGGCCGGATTTCCGGTTGAGGTGGTGATCTCCTCGGAATTCGGCGAGATCGGCAACATGGATGAGGGAACGGCGGTGCTGGCCATCACCCAGTCGGGGGAGACGGCTGACACCCTGAAAGCGGTGGAAGCGGCCAGGGCAGCCGGGGCGAGGGTGGCCTGCCTGACCAACGTTGTCGGTAGTTCGATAACCAGGATGAGCGACCTCGTCTGCTACACCTACGCCGGGCCCGAGGTCAGCGTGGTGGCCACGAAGACCTTCGCCGCCCAGGTCGCCTACCTGTTACGGCTCGCCGTCCAGCTGGCCGAGGCGAGAGGTCGCTCGGGGCCGCGGAGCAAGCGGCTGGCGGCAGGGCTGGGGTCGATGCCCGAGATCATGCGGAAGGTTCTGGTCGAGGTCGAGCCCCGGGTGAAAAGCCTGGCGAGAGGCTTTCTCAGCGCCGAACACATCTATCTCATCGGCCGCGGCGTCGGCTACCCGCTGGTGCTGGAGGGGGCGCTGAAGATCAAGGAGATAACCTACATTCATTCGGAGGGCATGCCGGCGGGTGAGCTTAAACACGGCACCCTGGCGCTGATAGAAAGGGGGACGCCGGTGATTGCCGTGGTCACCCCGGGTGGGATGCGAATGAAAATGGTCAGCAATGTTGAGGAGGTGAAGGCCCGGGGAGCCCAGGTCACCGCCATCGCCGATAACGGCAAGGATCTCGAGGGGCACGTTGACGAGCTGATCTCAATCCCCCACACCGAGGAACTCCTCAGCCCTCTTCTCTTCATCATCCCGCTGCAGCTGCTCGCCTACCACATTACCGTGGGAAGGGGGCAGGATCCCGACCGGCCCAGGTCGCTGGCCAAGTCGGTGACGGTGGAGTAGCTAGATCATCAGCCTGCCGTTTTTCATCACCGTCTTTCCGTCCAGCTTCACCGTGGGACTTTTGAAGATGCCGTCGATGTGGCTGCCCGCCTTCACCCTGCCGCCGAAGGTGGAGTTGTCGCCGAGCGCCACATGGCAGGTGCCGAGCACCTTTTCGTCCTCAAGCACATTTCCGATGAGGCGGGCCTTGGGGTTGGTCCCGATCCCGAACTCGGCCAGGTTCCGGGACTTTGGTCCGGCCTCCCTCAACAGCTGGGTCAATTTTCGAGCCAGGGGGCCGGAAATCCTTTGGGCCACCCCCTTCTTTATCGTTATTTCCACTCCCCCCAAAACGTCGTCGAGCATGGAACCATCCACGACCACAGTTCCTTCCCCGGTGCCCTCAACGGGGGCGATGAAGGCCTCTCCTGCGGGAAGGTTTCCAAAGTCACCTGGCCTGTGAAAAAGGCCGGTATCTGGATGGGCCTTTCTTCCCTCGATGCTGAAGCTCAGGTTGGTTCCCGCCTCAGTGGTGACCTCCACCTTTGATGCCCTGTCCAGCGCTGCGGCGACCCTTTTGGTTAATTTGGCGACCTCAAGGTAGTCTGCCAGCATTGCCCCGCCCCGCATCATCTCCTCAGTTATCATGGGCATGGTGGCCACCCTGGCCCCCGCCTCACAGGCGCGAAGGCGGGCTTGGGTGTGGGTGAGGGAATAGGTGGTCGGGGCGATGATCACGTCAAAGTAAGGCATGGCGAGGGCCACCGGCTCCGGTGGTTCCTGCCCGTGCCTTTGACCCACGGGCATGCAGATCAGCGTCACCTCAGCTCCCCGCTCCCTTGCCACGCTGGCGATGGCTTCCGCGATCCTGCTGCGGGGCGGGTCGGTGATCACGAGCACTTTTTCGCCCTTTCTGACCCCCATGCAGACCTCTACCACAATTCTGGCGCCTTGGAGCATGGACTTCATGAAGATACCAGCTAGATAAGCCCGGCCTTGAAGAGCTCCTCCCGGAAGGCGGACAGAATCTCGCGGATTTCTCCCTCGTCGGCCGCGTGGATCTCAATGTAGCCGTTCGGGAAGAGCAGCAGGTAATTGCCGCGTTTGACGGTGAATCTCACCACATTCTTCTTGGAGGTGGATATGGACTTTACCCGGGGAAGCCGCTTCAGGACCTCGGCGATGTCCAGATTTTTGTTGATTTTGGAGGTGGCCCGCAGCGACTTTATTTTCGGCGCTTCAAAGATGTCGTAAATTCGCGGCATCTCTGATAGAGAAGGATTGCCCTCTTCCACCTTGACCCCAACTTGACTTGCGCGGGAAGAATTTAAATCATACCCGTTTGGCGGCCAGCCTAATGTCGACGTCCCGGACGGTCCTCCGGCCGGCATGCTCAGCGAGCTTGGCCGCCTCGCTGGCTATCTGCATGGCCCGCTCCTCCAGGACCTCGGCGAGCGCGATCGCGGCCTCCTCGCTAACCCTCTTGGCGCCGGATTTCCTTATGACGCGATCTATCGCCGCTATTGGCAATTCAACCATTTTTCTACCTCCTCTGTTTTATTCCAGCCTTTTTGAGCAATTTTTTCTTTATTAAGAGCCCTATTTAAAGCTATCTGCTCAACTTTGTCATTATCAGCTGTTTTTTAACCAAAACAGGTCTCATTTGGTTAAGTTAACAACAAAACCACTGTTTCAGGAGAAAAATTTTTCTAGGAGAAGGAGGATGGTGGGGCAGAAATAGTGCCGCTGGTGGTAAAAACAGTGAAAAAGTGAAAGATAAAGCGCAATTTTATCCAAATTTTTCTTTTAATCCCGAAAAAAGCGATAAAAAGTTGCTAACGGGAATCAAGAATTTTTTCAATGGCGGCAGCGACCTTTTCCACCGGAAGATCGGCGTTTATGACATGCCAGCCATCGCTCGCCAGCGCCAGCGCCTTCTTTCTCACCCTCACGATGGCCTCATAGTTTTCAAAGGCTTCCCGGATCTCTCTCCCCCCGATCCTCCTCAGACACTCCTCCGGCGTGACGTCGAGGAAGAACATGAACCTGGAGGAGGGTAGCAGAGTTCTGAAGAACCGGTAGGCCAGCCTGTCCAGAGGTGAGGGCAGGTAAGCCGTGCCCATGAGATATCTCACCATGATGAGGGTGTCACATTTTCGGTTGTAGTATTTCCCCAGCGAGCGGAGGACGTCTAGGGCGTAGAAGATCGAGGCCTTGAGGTGGTTTATTTTTCCCCGGCCCAGCAGCGCCGCTTTCGCCATCCGGCCGAGCCAGTTGTCCTCGGCGGGGTGGGATCTCACGATTACCCGTTCTCCCCGCCTTTGGTACCTTTCTTGGACTATCCTTGCCTGGGTGTCCTTCCCGGAAGCATCCAGCCCGTCTATCACGATGAAACGCAGGTTCCTCACCTCAAAGGGCCACCAGATACCAGCACAGCGTCGAGGCGATCATGGGCACGGTTAGGTTGTCCAGTCCCCGGGGGGTTAACATTTCGGCGACGGTGGCGACAAGGGAGACGAGGAATAAAGTGGCTATCAGGCCGGTGGTCAGTGGCAGCGAGTAAAAGAGCGCGTTGACCAGCAGCATCGGCAGGGTTATCAGAAACATGGCGAGAGAACCCTCCAGACTTTTCCTGTCCCGGAACAGCTGGAAGGAGTGCCTGCCGAACCTGACGCCGAAGATTGAGGCAAATCCATCCCCGTAGGACATCGCCAGAATGCCGACCCCGACTATCCAGAGGTGGTTGAAGAACAGGTAGGCGAGCACCGTCCAGGAAATGGCGTAGTAAACCAAGCCGAAGCCGTGGCCGGCCTGGGAGACCCGGCTTCGACTTTTGAGGGGTGAGCGGGGGCTCATGAGGAAGGTGATGACTATGAAAGGAGCGGCGGCGCCGAAGGTCATGGCTTCTCGGGTCTGAAAGATGGGGAGGATGAAGACGATGTTGCCGACCATGATGTGGAGTATTTTTCTGCTCAACGCCGGATATTTGGCCAGGATCTTCTCGGTGAATAATATTAGCACAACCACGTAGCCGTAGACGAAGAGAATCCCACCCAGGTCACTGGAAAACATCCTCTCACCAGCCGGGGATGGCGCCGGCGAGAAAGGCCAGGAGGCCGATGAGCATGGCCGCCAGCGTCATTTTTCTGTATTGTGACAGGGGCGGGGTTTTCCCGATGGCGAGCGTCGCAGCCATGAGGATGAAGAGGGCGTCGGCCAAACAGACCAGGAGTAAGTAGAGAAGGTTTCCGTGGTAGGTGGTAAATGCCGGGGAGAGGAAGGGGACAAAGCTCAGCAGGACGGCGATGAGGTAGAAGGCTGCCGTCACCCTGTTGGCCCTTCTTTCGCCGATATAAATGGGGAGAGATTTAACACCCTGAGACCGATCACCAGCCATATCCATCACGTCTTTCATTATCTCCCGGCCAACCCCGGCCAAAAAGGCGATGCAGGCTAAGAACCAGACGGCGATCGGAATTGTCGGTGAGACGACCGAGGCGCCAAAGAGGAAGGGAACCGCCATGATGTAGGCGATGTAAAGGTTGCCGATGATTTTCGTCCTTTTCAGCCTGAGGTCGTAAAGGATGGCGAAGATCCCGGTGATGAGGGCGATGGCAAAGCACTGGAGGTTCACCAGGAAGGAGAACAGGATGCCGAGGGGGAAGAGCAGGTAAAAGGAGACGAGAGCGACCCCCGGCTTCAGGTCCCCCCTGACCAGCGGCCTGTCCATCCTCCTGTTTCTCCGGTCAATCTCAAGGTCAACGTAGTCGTTCAGCGCAAAAGTGCTGGCCTCAAGCAACAGCGCGGTGAGAAAGGAGAAGAGCAGCTTGGTTGCATCGGGCAGGGAACCGCCGCCGGCGATCAGGGCACCGATTAGCACGGCCACAAAGAGCATCACGCCGTGGTCGAGCCGCAGCAGGTCGTAAAGCGCTTTAGCTTTCATTGCAATAACTATCAAGGGTTTAAGGTAAATATTTTTGCGGGCTGGGCCGGCCTTCCTCGACAGAAATTTAAGCCCGCATCGCCTAGTGAGCAAAGGTGGAAGTTTGCCCTGCATGATAATCGCCGGTGGGCAGTGGGGAGATGAGGGCAAGGGGAAGGTTGTGGCCTACCTCGCGCTCAAGGATAAACCAAAGATCATCGCCAGGGCCGGTGTGGGTCCCAACGCGGGCCACACCGTTCATTACCGGGGAAAGACTTATGGGCTGAGACAGATCCCCTCTGGCTTTGTTTATGAGGGCGCCCGGCTGTTAATCGGTCCCGGGGTGCTGGTTAATCCCGAGGTGGTCCTCAAGGAGCTGGAGATGACCGGAACCGCGGACAGGTTTGGGGTCGATGGGCGGTGCACGGTTATCGAGCGTTCTCACATTGAGCAGGACATGAAGTCGGAATATTTTCAGAAAAAGATAGGGACCACAGGAACTGGTTGCGGCCCGGCCAACGTGGCCAGGGTAAGCCGCACCGCCAAGCTGGTTGAGGAGGTTCCGGAGCTCAGACCATATCTCACCGATGTTCCCAAGGAGGTAAATGATTCAATCGACCGCGGAGATCTGGTCTTCGTGGAGGGGTCCCAGGGCTTCGGCCTGTCGCTGATACACGGCACCTATCCCTATGTGACCAGCAAGGACACCACGGCAGCGACCTTTGCCGCCGACGTCGGCATCGGACCTACAAAGGTTGACGAGGTCATGCTGATCTTCAAGGCCTACACCAGTCGAGTCGGCCTCGGTCCCTTCCCCACCGAGATTTCCCAGGAAAAAGCTGAGGAGCTTGGAATTGTCGAGTTCGGGACGGTTACGGGGAGGCGCAGGAGAATCGGGCTGTTTGACTTCCAGCTGGCCAAGCGTGCGGTGATGATAAACGGCGCCACCCAGCTGACGGTCACCAATTTAGACCGGATGTTCAAGGGGGCCACGAAGGTTCAGAGATGGGGCGATCTCCCCAGCGATGCCAAGGATTACGTGACCAAAATTGAGGAAGAGCTCGGTGTGCCGGTGACTCTGATCTCCACAGGAAGCGATATCGAGGACATCATTGACCTGCGTTCGGAAAAACTCTGAGGGGGTTAATTGGCTCGCTTGATCATCGCGGTCAGCGGGACTCCCGGGACGGGAAAGTCCACCTTTGCTAAAATTCTCGCCGAAAAGATGAAAGCACAGCTGCTGGACCTGAACGAGTTCATCGAGAGAAACAAGATTTACACCCTCGACCCCGATGGCACCAAAGCTGTGGACGTCGGGAAGTTGCGCCGGAGCTTCGCTAAGGAAGTAAAGTCTTTTCGCGGGACCATGGTGGTCGAGGGGCTGCTGGCCCATCTCCTCCCGAAAAAACTTATCAACCATGTCGTGGTCCTGAGAACCCATCCGGAGGTGCTGGAGCTGAGGCTGAGGAGGAGAAATTACCCCGAGGAGAAGGTGAGGGAAAATGTGGACGCCGAGGCCTTGGATGTGATCCTCTGGGAGGCTGTCGAGGCCCACGGCATCGACAAGGTTCATGAGATAGACACCACGGATCAGGAACCGGAGAAGGCGGTCAGAAAGCTTCTGCGGGTGCTGGAGGGAAAGGCCACCGCGAGGCCGGGGAAGATCAGCTGGCTTGAGGAGCATTTCAAGATCCCGGAGTAAGGTTTATCAATGGGTGAGACAATATTCGAGAAAATGAGGCGGTGTTATGAGCGGAATGGCGAGAACGGCTCTGCTGATGGGAATCCTCACGGCCATGCTGCTGCTGGTGGGAGCCGCGGCGAGTTATTTGACCGGGATACCGATGGCCCAGAGCTTGGGTTTCTTCGTCATCCTCTCGATAATCATGAACCTTGCCATGTACTGGTACGCCGATAAATGGGTGCTCAGCATCTACCGAGCCAGGTTGGTCAGCGAGGACGAGCAGCCCAAGCTTCACGCCATGGTTTCTCGCCTGGCGGAGAATGCCGGCCTGCCCAAGCCCAAGGTCGCCATAGTTCCGGTGGATGTACCCAACGCCTTTGCCACCGGTAGGTCACCATCCCATTCAGTTGTCGCGGTTACCAAGGGCGCCATGGAGCTGCTTGACGATGAAGAGCTCGAGGGGGTACTGGGACACGAGCTGTCCCACATCAAGAACCGCGACATGCTGGTGAACACGATGGCCGCGATAATAGGCGCCGTGATAACCTATGTCACCTACTTTGCGATGTTCGGTGGGCGAAGAGATCGTGACAGCGGTGCCAGCTTGCTGGCCATTCTCGCGCTGGTGACGGTTCCGTTTGCAGCGATGCTGGTCAGGCTTTCCATCTCCCGAGGGCGCGAGTATGCTGCCGACGAGGATGGCGCCAAGATTTCCCGGAAACCGCTCGCTTTAGCCAGCGCCCTGAGAAAGCTGGAGATCGCGGCGAAAAACAGGCCCCTCAGGCAGGGCAATCCCTCAACGGCTCACATGTTCATCGTGAACCCGTTCCGAGGAGTAAACATCGCCAGCCTCTTCTCCACACATCCACCGACGGAGCAGAGGATAGCGAGGCTGGAAAACCTCGCCAGAGCAATGCAGTTCTAGAATCCCAACAAACCTGCTCCGGCAATGTGAAGGAGGATCACAAAGACTATCACGGCGGCGGTAAAAACTATCACACTTTTGGGGGAAATCTTTACCCCGCTGCCCTCCTCCTGGAAGTACCTTATCAGGCCGGCTCCAGTGGGTGGCATTCTCTCCTCAGGTCGCGGCATGGCAATACCACCTACCTATCTGATCATCGGTTGTTTAAATCTTTTTAGTTTAGGTCTTGGCAAGAAGAGTGAAGGCTGAAAAATTTTTTAAGTTGAAGGGCAATTGAAGGATGGAAATCCACAACGGTGATCGTGTGAACACGAAAATGGTGATGTGGATAAGTGGGCTGTGCTTTTTAGTGGTGCTGTTGTTTGTCGACAAGATCCAGGACGCGTTTAAAAATTTCGTGGCCGTGTTGAAAAGAAAACTCACCAGAAGAAGGTACCCCTATTGGTACGAAAGGCAGGAAGAAAGCTGACGAATTTCCTAACAGCTTCCGTGCCCCTTATCATTTCAAATCCTGGGGGATGAACTGGTTTTGGGCTTGGATGATCTCGGAGCTGTTCTTGGCCGCGCGGTATGCTTCGAGCGGCTCGCTGTTTAGCTCCAGAAAGACGGATCCCCACTTAAAACCGGCGAGGATATCCTCGGCCAGTTTCCTCTCGCCGAAGATTATCAGCGCGGCGGCTATGGCTTCGGCCGTGCTTAGGACAGTGGGCTTCCCGTAATTGGTGGGATTTGCGGCGAGGAGATAGGGCAAACTTCTCGGCCTGAACCACTTTTTTAACTTGGCTATTTGGCTTATTTTTTTCCAGGAACAGTCAAAGGCGATTAATCCGTATTTTTTCGCCGTCTCAGCGTCTTCCCTTGACAGGGCTTTCTCGGCGAAGGGGTCAAGCAAAATGCCGCCGCGGGGCAGCTCCTCAATCCGGAAAACAACTTTGGCCTTACCGGATCGGCCCAGACGGAGTGCCGTGCACTTTTTGGGATCACATTCCCGGGCATGGTATATCATTATCTTCATGGACATCAGTGGTGATTACAGGTTATCCCCGACTGCTTTTTAAAGGTTTAAGCCGGCCCAGGGCATCAGGTTTTTGGGGATTTGATGAACCCGTACGAAACGGTTATGAAAATACTGTGTGGAAAAAAGGAAGAAATTGAGAGAGTCCCCTGCGTTAACTTTGCCAGCGTTGCCACTATTGAGTTCATGCAGGCAACCGGGTCCTTCTGGCCCGCCGCCCATAGGGATCCGGTCAAGATGGCCAAGCTTGCTTCCGCCGCCCACCGGATATGCGGGCTGGACAACGTCACCGTTCCGTTTTCTACCATCGTGGAGGCCGAGGTCTTGGGCGCGGCGGTTGATTATCACGAGGACGAGATCAGATGGCCTTCCATCAGGGAATTTCGGGTAAAGGATCTCTCGGATCTGAAGTTTCCCGAGGACGTTTCTAACGCGGGGACGGTACCGGTGGTGATCAAGGCGATTAAGATGCTCAGGGAAGAGTTCGCAGGAACCGTCCCGATCAACGCCTACATTGTGCCACCATTCACAAGCGTGAGCAGTTACTTGGTTGACACCATCTCGTTTTTGAAGTGGTTGATCAAAGAACCGGAGAAGGTCCACGAGTTTTGCCGCGCCACCTTAGCCCTGTATATCGAAATAGCCAAGCTTTATCAAGAGGCCGGCGCCGATGTCATCACCCTTCATGAGATGGGGGCCTCCTGCAACAACATTTCTCCGGGCCATTTTGATGAATTCGTCAAGCCCTATCTGAAGAAAATAATCGGCTCCCTTAAAGCCCCCACCGTTTTGAACATCTGTGGCACAGCGCTGAAAATCGTGGATAAAATGGTTGAGTGCGGCCCGAGCGCCATTGCCCTGGACGAGAGGACCCCCGTTAGCGAGGCCAGAAAAACGGTCGACAGGATCAGGCCGAGCTTCCCCCTGATCGGAAATCTTTCGGCCTACTGGATAATCCATCTAGGCCCCGTGGAAAAAATAAGGGAGGCCGTGAGAAAAGTTTTGGAAGATGGTGTCGACATGGTGGCGCCTGGTTGCGACTTCTGGCTGGAAACACCGACCGGGCACATCAAGGCACTGGTGGAGGCAACGAGGGAATATGGTCTACCTCCTCCCTGGAACAGAAAATGATTCTTCGGTAAATGAATAAAGGTGAAGTGGAATAAGTCGCAGATGGATGGAGCTGGTGGTTTGTCCAAGAAGACACTGTCAAACGTCGTGATTCTGACGGGAAGGGAGCTGGAGATAACGCGGGGTTATCTGGTAATTGAGGATGGGATGATAAAGGAAATTTCCGAGGGTTCCCCGCAGAGCCGCGCGGTTGATTTGAAGGGTGGCTTCATCATGCCTCCTTTCGTTAACGCTCACACCCACGTGGTGGATTCGGTGGCAAAGGAGCTATACCTCGGCAGAAGCCAACCCCAAGTTGTCGGTCCCAGCGGGGTGAAGTTTAAAGCGCTGGAGTCAACTTCACCGGCAGTAGCGAAGCAAGCCACCAAGGCAACCCTTAAGGAGATGCTGGCCACCGGGACCATTGCCCATTGTGATTTTAGAGAGGGCGGGGTCGCCGGGGTGGATTTTCTCCGGAGGATCTCCTGCTCTCCATTGAAGTCGATCATTTTGGGCAGATTCTCCAGAACTGAGGAGATACCAGCATTGCTTTCACGGGCTGACGGCATCGGCCTTCCCAGCTTGGCCATCTTTTCTGAAGATGAGATGGAAGAGGCCGCGGCGGCAGCTCACCGGGCCGGTAAATTGCTCGCCGCCCATGTTGCCGAGAACGCTGAGGAGATGGCGGCTTACAGGAATAAACACCACCGGAGCGAGGTGGAGCAGGCCATCAAGCTTAGCTGCTCTTTCGTCGTTCATGCCACTCACTGCACCGAGGAAGAATTTTTGAAACTCAAAGCAAACGGGATCCCGGTGGTTTTCTGTCCCCGATCAAACAGCCTGCTCGGAGTGGGAGTGCCGCGTATTGACCTCGCCTTAAAGACAGGCGTGGAATTCTTTTTTGGAACCGATAACGTGATGACCTGTCAACCCGACATGTTTGATGAGGTTTCCTTTGCCTGGCGATGCCTTCGCCGCGTAGACACCAGTGCCGGGTCTGAGGAGGCCAGGCGGTTGCTGCTGGCCGCCACGATCAATCCCCTTGAATTCTTCAAGTTGCCCTGGGGACCGGTGGAGGAGGGACAAACTGCCACTTTTCTGGTCTTGGCGCGGAAGAACAACCTCCTGCATCTTTCCGACGTTTACGCAGGGCTGGTTAACCGGGCGCGCGTCGACAACATAAGGGAAATTTACTGCGGCGGCAAAATAATTATAAGCTGATAAGCCTAAACAATTTCGGGAAGACGTCAGCGAGTGATGTTGAGTTTGGAAGCGGTAACATGAAGGTAAAGGATGTAATGACCAAAGAGGTTAAGTGTGTAGAAGTGCCGGGGTCACGTTCCGATGCCTTGGAGCTGCTCAGAAAGCTCGGCGTCAGCGCAGTTCCGGCGGTGAAGCGGGGGACGGAGGAGCTCGTCGGCATGGTGACGCTGCGCAAGCTCTTTGAGCACCCGGACGAAGACCAGCTGGCGATGCTGGTTGACCGGGAAGTGCCAACGGTCAGCCCCGAGGAAAGCCTTGAGGAAGCTGCGGCGAAGTTTTTGAAGTCCGGGGTCAGGAGGATGCCGGTGCTTAAGGATGGAAAAATCGCCGGTGTCATCACCGTGAGGGATATCGTCTACCGCGCTATCGCTGAGATGAACATAGAGCGCCCTGCTTCTGATTTCATGAGAAAGCATGTTTTCGTTGTCTGGGAAGGGACACCTCTGCGGGCCGCCATCGAAATAATGGATTTGGCGGGCTTCCGGGGCCTGCCGGTGATAAACGAGAATGGAGCCATGGTGGGGATAATTGATGACTATGACATCATCAAGGTCAGCGATGTCGAGGTTGGTTCCAAGGTGAGCCAGATGTCTGGACGAAGCGAGGGGGACAGCTGGACCTGGGACAGCGAGGACCGCGTTTACATCACCAAGAGCCTGCTTAAGATCCCGAACAAGCTGGTGAAAGATGTTATGACCAAGGAGCTGGTCACGATTACTCGAAAGACGCCAATCAGCCGGGTGGCCCAACTCATGAAGCAGAATAAGGTCGAGCAGACGCCGGTGGTGTCCTCCGAGGGCAAGCTTGTGGGAATCATCCGAGACATCGATCTTCTCCGCGCCTTGACGGAGTGAATTTCTTTAGAATTTCACGTTTTTGGTGCGTGATGTGAAAGATAAAACAGAGGAAATGATGGAGCTGGCCCGCAGGCGGGGCTTTATCTGGCCTTCCTTTGAGATTTACGGGGGAGTGGGCGGCTTCTACGACTTTGGCCCTCTGGGGTCAATCCTGAAAAACAAGATAATCCAGAAGTGGCGTGAGTTCTATCTCATCGGGGAAAACTTCTTTGAAATCGATTCACCGAGCATCCTGCCAGAAGAGGTGCTGAAAGCCAGCGGCCACGTTGACCACTTCGTTGACGCGATGGTGGAATGCAAGAAGTGCGGGAACTCCTTCAAGGCGGTCGACGTTGCTCGCGAGGCTACGGGCAAGGACATTGAGGGCATGAAGGAGTCCGAGATGGATGAGTTTTTCGCCAAGAATGGCGTCAGGTGCCCCGACTGCGGTGGAGAGCTGGGCAAGGTCTTCCTTTTCAATTCGATGTTTCGCACCACTATCGGCCCTGGAAGTCAGCGGGTGGGCTACCTGCGGCCGGAAACAGCCCAGGGGATCTTTATCGACTTCAAAAGGCTTCAGCGCCATGCCCGCGGCAAGCTGCCCTTCGGGGTGATCCAGATCGGCAAGGGCTACCGGAATGAGATTTCACCGCGGCAGGGGATAATCAGGCTAAGGGAGTTCACCATGGCGGAGGCTGAGGTCTTCTTTGATCCCGAAAACCCGCACCACCCCAACTTCTCCCGACTCGCCGATGAAAGGATCAGGCTGTGGCGGGCCGAGGATCAGATCAAGGGGGAGGAAAAGCTGGTGGAGGTCACGGCGAAGGAGGCGGTGGAAAAGAACTACATTCACAACGAGCTGATTGCCTACTATGCCGCCCTTACCAAAAAGTTCCTCGTTGAGCTGGGCATTCCAGAGACCGCCATCCGTTTCCGGGAACAGAAACCATGGCAGCGAGCGCATTATTCCAGCGAGACTTGGGATGCTGAGGTCCACACGGAGCGTTTTGGCTGGGTGGAAGTGACCGGAATTGCCAACCGCACTGATTACGATCTCTCGCGCCACGCAAAATTCAGCGGCGAGGATTTGACGATGGTTGTGGGTGAGGAGGGCAGAAAAGTCCTTTGTCACGTGGTGGAGCCATCCTACGGGATCGATCGGCCCCTCTACTGCGTGCTCGAACATGCTTATACAGAAGAGGATGATCGCAAGTATCTGAAGTTGAAAAAGTGGCTGGCTCCGGTTGAGGTGGGCGTCTTTCCCTTGCTCAAGCGCGATGGCTTACCGGAGAAGGCCATGCAGGTGCAGAGCCTTTTGAGGAGCAGGGGCCTGTTGGCAGAGTATGATGACTCGGGATCCATCGGCCGTCGCTACGCGCGGGCGGATGAAATCGGCACCCCTTACTGTGTCACAATTGATCATCAGACTCTGGAGGACAACACGGTCACGGTGAGAGACCGGGACACGACCAAGCAGATCAGAGTACCGATAGAACGACTTCCGGAGCTGTTGACTTCGCTGCTCCGTGATGAGATCGATTTTGAAGGGGCGGGAACACCGGTTAAAAAATGAACGTGAACGTTATCGGCAGGACGATGAAGAGGGAGAGCAATGTTGTATAAAATACGATTGCGCTGTACATCTTCAGATCAAGCTTGTAATTCCAAGCCAGGATGAGGTTGAAAAAACCGGGCGGCATTATTGCTTGCACCATCGAAGGACCAGGTGTGATGTCGGTTTTGAAGCTCAACCCCAGCGCCACGATCAAGCCGTAGGTCACTAACGGGCCGATGATGAATCTCATTAACGAAACCATCGTGATGTCCCTCAAATATTTTCGCGGTTTCACGATGGGCATCTGGTAACCCACTAGGAGCAACATAAGCGCGAAGAATGGTTTGGCTAGGTAGGCGTCAAAGAACCCCCTCGCCACCGACGGCAGGGGAGCGCTGAAGGCAACGAACAACAGGGCGACTATGAGCGCGAAAGCTGCGGGAAAGGTGATCACGGTTTCAATCACGGAACCGGCGTTGATCCTTTTTTTCGCCGCAGTGGCTGCCAGCATCACTCCCAAAATCAGATGGGGGACGGAGATGCCAACGGCGTAAAGTGCGGCTGGGCCGAGTCCGTTGAGACCTCTGACGTCAAACAGAGCGTAAATGACGGGAAGTCCTAGGAAGGTGACGTTTTGAAACGCGGAGTTAAGCGCAATCGCCACCATTGTTTTCCGGTCGTCTCCTGAAATTCTTGAGACCGCCACCGAAGCGACGAAGCAGACTCCCATTCCAAAAAAAGCTATGACGAAAGCGTTGCCCATGATGGCAATTTCACTGAGGGAATAGCGCGATATCGAAACAAAAACGACGGTGGGCAACATGACCCAGATGACCAAGGTGTTCAAAATGCTAAACGCTTTATTGGCCAACGGTTTGAGAAATTTCAGTGGCTTGACATTGTGGGTAAACGCTCTGATGAGTATTCCCACCAGGACGATTGAAAAGACATAGAGAGCCGAACTGAAGAAGGTTTCCAGCGTTGTTTCATCCCTATTGGTTATCGTCATTGGTCTTTTTCAGCTTTCTGTGCCGCAAAATTTTGATAAGCCTCGGCAAAAGGGCAAGGGGCTAGAGCAAGCGTTGTTGGTTTAGTTTTTGGGCCTAACACTCACGCTTCTTTGGCCATCTGGCGGCCTTGCTGACCTTTTTGTCGACCTGTTTTTCCCGCTCCCGCCAAAAATTTTTGACTCTCCCTCTCGACAACTACTTTCCGATCTTTTCTTTCAATGTTCCTTCAAAATTTTTTCTTGACTTTTTTCTTCATTCCTTTCTTTCAATCTATATTTTTTGATTTATATTTTTTATTATAGATAAGTTTAAATAGATATTATGTTATGTATAAATCGGAGGAAACAATGTCACCACAGAAAGAAAATGAGGATTTTTATTCGCTTTTTTTGCAAGAAAAGCCAAGAAAAATACTTGTTTATCTAAAAAAGGAAAATAAACAGCTTTATATTGCAATGATATCTAAAAATGTCAATGCCACGTATGCTCATACATTTAATGTTTTGAAAAGACTAGAAAAGCTAAATTTGGTCTCCTTTAAAGAATCGGGACGAATTAAGCTGGTTAAACTGACTGAACTGGGAGAGGAAGTGGCTAAAGTGATCCTGAATTTAATGGACCTTTTAAAGTTGGGAAAAATGGAAAATGAGCTTACAAAGATATATGAAAGCGAAATAAAAGGAAAACTAAGGGAACAAATGGATAAAGAGCAAATAGCAAAGCAAATTAATAGATTGAAGACTGAAATAATAGAATTGAGTAAAGATAATCAGTTAAACGTTGTTGTTACGGCAAAAAAGCTGTTAAAGAGGATGGATGACATTTTAGCCGAGGTTTTCGGGTTTCCCCCAGGATAGTTCCGGATTCAAAATACTCATAAAAGGTGATAATCCTAAAACCGCACCGCACCGGGCCTTAAAGTTTTGACCAATGGATCCCCATGAAGTCGGTCATTTACCTTGTATAGGGTAATCCAAAAAACGGGAAAACTGACAGACAGAAAAGAAAAATACCTTTGAAAGGTGTCAAAGTTACTCACCATAAGGCTTAAATATTGAAATCACCCATAAATGAAGTGAAAATTACTTTGGATGGGTGAGTTTGTTGGAGGAGAGAGGCGGGGCGGAAAAACTGTTGGCGCTGGCCTACGGGAACCATCCCAAGAGCTCGTCGTTGAAACCAGAAGCATTGAAGGTAATGAGGGCGCTGCGAGAGGGTCCCAAGAACATCGATGAGCTGGCAGGGATCTTGGGGCTGGATCTAAAAACGCCGGGAGGCCGGAAGCATTTCTATGTGTTGATGAAGCCGCTGCGGGAAACCGGGATGATCGCGACGAGGAAAGCGGGGGGCAAGACGGTTTACTATTTGAGCTACGATGGGTTCAGCCAGTTTCTGCGCGACATCCGAAAGGAGGCCGAGTACTGGCTAGTAGCCGAGGCGCGTCAAGGTTAAAATAGAGGGAGTGTTAGTAAAAGGCGGTGAAAATTTGACCCGGAAAACCGGCAAGATGGCCGTGAAGGCCAGGCAGCTGGCCCGCTCCGCGAAGCTGGCCAAGTACAAGCGCGAGCTGTCGCAAGCCGGGGTGAGCCTGAGCCTGCCTAAACCCTCCAAAAAGGCCCTGAAGGAGAAGGAGGAGGAGCTCAAGAAGCTGTATCTGGAACTTTTCCCCCAGAAGGCCGAAGGGGAGAAAACGGAAGAGCAGCCAGCGGAGCAGGAGCAAACGGAAGGCGCCGCTGGAGAAGAACAGACCGAACAGGAGGAGATGGAGTCAGGGGAGGACGCCGATCTGGAGGGAGAAGACCAGTATGGCCCCTGAACAAAAACGCCTGCGGCTGGCCGGGCTCTGTGGAATAGCTGCCCCCATAGCCGCCCTTTCACTCATCTTCACCGCAATATCCCTTTCACCTTGGTTCCGCTGGTCGGCGAATGCGCTCAGCGATTTGGGCGTTGGTGAAGCCGCCCTGGTCTTCAACTCCGGGCTGGTGATCGGCGGAATACTGGCGACATTGTTTGCGGCGGTAAATTTTGCTACCTACCACGACGCCCTTCGCCGTCTGGGGGCGCTGGTCTTTCTCCTCGGCACTATTTCCCTCATCGGCATAGGTGTCTTTTCCGAGGCAGCGGGGCGCATTCACTTTTATTTTTCTGTGGCCTTCTTCCTGCTGGTCCCCATCGCCCTTTGGATCATGGGCGCAGGTATCTTCCGCGCGGGCGCTAAATCATTCGGGGTTCTGACGGTAATCATCGGGGTCGTGGGTGCCCTCCCTTGGTTTTTCTCTTGGGCCGCCGTGGCTGTTCCAGAGCTGCTTTCCTCGCTGTCATTCACCGTCTGGAGTCTCCTGCAGGGGACGAGGTTTTATCTGGGCCGGCCCTAGGCTTTTTCCGCTGGGGATGAAATCAGTATACCTTTGAACGAAGAACCAGTATTCAAAAAGCCTTTTCTCCATCTCCCGGTAGTTCTCAAACTCGCTTTTGACCAGTGCCCAGAAGCCCTTTCCATGGCCCCTTTCCCGCAGATGGGCCACCTCATGGCAGGCCAGGTACCAGATCAGTTCCCGGGGCAGGTGCACCAGGTGGAAGTTAAAGTTCAGGTTCCCCCTGCCGGAACAGCTCCCCCACTTGCTCCTCTGCTTCTTGATGCGGATCCTCTCGAAGTTAACCCCGAAGCGGCGGCTGTAGTGGGTGACGGCCCGCTGCAGTTCCTCGGTGAGCATTTTTTTGAGCATGGCCGTGAGCCTCCGCAGCTGGTTGTTGTCGGCGGGATCAAACTCGATCACCCTTCTCCCGGGATCGAACACCAGGGATTTACCCCTTCTGATCTCGAAGAACTCGCCAAAGATCGGCAGGGAGTGGTCGCTTGCTTGACCTCCCAGCTTTTCCAGGGCAGCCGTTATCTCCGCGTGCTTTCGGGAAATCCAGCCCATCTTTTCCCGCAGCAGGGAGGTTTCGTCCCTCCAGCCCAGGGGCAGGATAACTAGCAGCCCCTCGGCCCGGAATTCCAATCGGGGATTTCTCACCCTGCGGTGGACGACCGAGTAAGGCAGGGTTCCGCCGTTGACCCTGATGAATTTAACTTCGTTGTTCTGCGGGAGGTTCTCCGCGGGCATATTTTTAGAATGATTTTGGAATAAAATAAAACCAACCAGCGTCAATAATGGTGGTGGTCGGTGTCATGATCAAGATAGTGTCCTTTGACCTGGACGGGACTCTGGTGGACTGGTCCTTCGCCGACGCCTTCTGGTTTGACTGCATGGCCCGCCTCTACTCCTCCCGCTGGGGGCTCAGTTTCCAGGAATCGCTTCAGGAGATCAAGCGCAGGTATAACCAGGTCGGCATGGACAATCTCGAGTGGTACAACATCGAGTACTGGTGGAGGGAGTTTGGCTTTGGGGGGAGCTGGAGGGACCTGATCGACGAGTGCCGTCCCAAGGTCAGGCCCTATCCCGATGCCCGCGAAGCCTTGGAAGCATTGCGTCAGAAGTTTAAGCTCATCGTGATCACAAACGGCATCAGGGAGCTGGCGGAGGTGGAGATCGAGGAGTCGGGTTTCAAGGAATACTTTGATCGGGTTTTTTCCGCGACCTCCGATTTTGGGCTGGTGAAGAAGACGGGTGATTTTTACCTGGGGGTCCTGAGGGAGATCGGGGCCTCACCGGCGGAAGTGGTCCACATCGGTGACAATTATGTCTTTGACTACCTGGCGCCGCGGGAGGCGGGAATCAGGGCATTTTTCCTGGATCGGGAGGGGAGACAGTCGGGGGACTTTGTCGTCAGGGATCTCAGGGAGTTCTCGCGCAGGCTGCTGTTTTAAGCCAGATCCAGCCGGGGGACGTTTGGTATCGGCTCGCCACCGGTTGTCAAGTTGATGATTTCTGCGCCCAGTTCTGAGGAGAGCCAGCCGATGAGCTCTTTGCCGACCTCCAGCTTGAGCAGCTTGCGCGCTTTATCTTTTCTGCCCGAGTACTTTCCAATAACGCTGCCGAAGTCCATGCCGGCGAGGTAGATCCTTCTCGCCCCCAGCTCCCGGGCCATAAAGGCGGCCCGGTCGCCGTCCGTGAACCCGCCAAAGTTGAAGAGTTTCCCAAACGGCCTCACCTGCGTGGTGCCGATGATCCTTTCCTTTATTCGGGGCACATGCCTTTGGATCTGGGCGAGGTTGTCCCCGTGACCGTGAACCACGAGCCAGCTGCCTCTTCGCCAGGCCCGGAGCTGGTCCCCGACGGCGCCGTCGAGGTCAGTGACGACGATTTCCGGGTTTCGGTAGCGGATTACCGCCGAAGTGGCTCCGTTGGCCGAGATCAGGATTTTTTCTAGGTAACCCGCTTTTTCCATCCTCCTCAGATCCTCCTCCAGGGATGGCCCAGCGCCGATGACGACGCACTCACGCCCCCGGATGATCTCTGCGACGGCTTTGATGTCGGGCTCCGGCAGCAGCTGGTTTAACACCCTGGCGGCTTCCGCATCCGCCCTTTTATCTAGGTTGAGTCGAGCAGAGATTTTATCATACCACGGTTTCCAGAGTTCCCAGTGCACCTCCTCACCCCACAACTTCCAGCTTTATTTCCTCGCCGCGGTGGTTGTAGGCCCTCCACGATTTCTCGTCGTAGGGGAAGGCCACGATTAGGTGAACCCGGCCGAACTTGGCAAACAATCCGAGATCTTCAGCGGAAGGAGCAGCCACGGGAGAGGGATGGCTGTGGACGGTGCCGCAGGCGCTGGGGTCAAGGGGGAGCATGTGGAGGCGGAGCACCGCCGATCCTTCTGAGGATAGCGTCCCGGGCAATACCAGCACCTCCTTTATCACGCCCTTCTGGGCCCGCAAAATTCCGGCAAACTCCCGGGGATGGCAGGAGCGGGATACACCGAGGATGAAGTCCAGGGCCTCGCGCTCAATCTTGTCGATCATCACCAAGCACCACCGCTAGATAAGCTCACCGTAGGCCGTCTCGTAGGAGGCCAGTACTTCCTGCCAGCTTTCCTCGACCCTGGAATAAACTTCCTCCCGGTATTCATCTTTTCCAAAGCGCCCCGCGGTTGGATCTGCAAACAGCCAGCCCTCCCCGAACACATAGACCTCGGTCCAGGCGTGGCCGATGATATACTTTCCCTCCGGGGTTACGCCGGCGATGTCGGAGAAAGGTGGCCCCACCTGGTCGAAGAGGAGATAACCGGTGATGCGCCTGGTGGGCAGCCCAGCGGTCCTGGTGATGGCCAGGTAGAGGTTGGCCTTGTCCAGACACTTTCCCACCCCTGTTGTGAGGACTTCCTCCGAGGTGAACCAGCCCAGCACGAGAGGCACCGGGTAGGTGATGTTCTGATAGACCCACCTGCAGGCATTTTCAGCGAAATTGCGGTCGCTGAGTCCCGGTGTCCTGAGACTGGCGATGATCTCCTGCACCCGGGGCGTGTTGGTGATCACGTATTTCTCGCTCAGGGTGAAATAAACGAGGTTTGCCGGGACCTCGGTTCCCGACCTCGTCAGGTAGCCGGACGGGGCGGGGACGAATTTCAGGCTGCTGGGCAAAGCCCGGTGTTCCCGGTAAAATGAAATGGCCCTCAAAAAGGAGAACAGGGCATCCCTGGGCCGAATTTTTCCGATGGAACTGTCGATGGCATCTGGTGACTTGCCCGTGGCCTCAATGTGGTCGCGCACTTCCCTGGCAATTTCCTCCAGCTCTTCCATTGATAGCACCTGGAGGAAAGAGCCCCAGTCGCCCTCCTCATGATCGGGTGGGCTGACGGCAATTGGTTGATCACCGCTCAGCAATGGATTGGTTTCACCTTCGGCCAGCCTGATGACTTCAGCCGCGGAGTAATAAAGGAGCTGGTGGGGGGAGAGATCATATTCCCTTCCCGCGAGGGAGACGGTGTACTCCTCTCTCTCCCGGCCAAACTTCAGGTCGGCGGTGACCCAGGCCACCGAGTCCTCGAACTGGCGGGGAAAGTCAACGCCGGTATAGTCTATCGACCCGAATCGGGCCCTGTTCAGAAACTCCTCCTCGGTAATCGAGATCAGGCGGGTAGTTATCGTCAGCTGGCTTTCCATCACCACAGCCGGGGCGCCGTTGATGTTCGTCACCCGGATCTCGTCAACTTCCGCGGTGCCGCCGCCGAAGTCGATGCGGCAGCTGAATCCCCGCAAATCTTCATGGTTGGTTATCTCGGCTCCACCGGGCAGAAGGTAGGTCGTCGTTGATTTCGCGACCAGCTGGCAGTCGCTGGAGAGCATTTTGGCGACCAGGGAGAGGTTGGCCTGGATGTTCTTCAGGTGGTTCAGCGTGAACTGGGCATAGGTTTCCCGGTCCACGGGCTCAATTGTTATCCTCCACACGCCGTCTTCCCGGTGGGACAGGAAGGGAATGGTCCACCCCGCCGTCACCCTCAGCGGGCCGCCGGTTTCCAGCTCGAAAAGGTCGCAGCTAGCATGATCCATGTCCCATCCATAGTGGGCGTAGGAACTCTGCAGCTCGGACAGGTACATGATCCTGGCGTTTTCGACCCCGATGCCGTGGACGGTGGCGCCTCCCATCGTCCCTCCGGTGAAGGAGATTATCTCCAGATCGGTGAACGCCGAGGGGGGCATTTCCATGACCCATTCGGCCTCGGCGCTGCCCTCCTCGCTGATGCGAAGGGTCACGTTCTCATAGTAGTAAAAGATCTGGATCTGGTTTTCCGTCTGTGTCGGTTGTAGCGGAGTTTCCTGGGCCCGGGGCTGGAAATAAAAAACCGAGGCGAGGATGACAACGGCGGCGATTACAATTAACCCCGCTGCCGCCCCTCTTTTCGTTTTACCATCCTCCTCCGTCCGCTTAACCCAGCTCAGACCTTACTCTCCTCGTTGCTTCCACCATGTTTTTCAGCTTGCCCACCGCTTCCTCCCGCGAACGCGTCTTCAGGCCACAGTCCGGATCTATCCAGAGCTGCTCCGGATGCAGCACCTCCAGGGCCTTGCGGATCCTTTTCACGATGGTCTCCACGTCCTCAACCGCGTGGGAGTGGACGTCGACCACCCCGAAGGACAGGTCCTTGGTGAAGGGATGGACGCGAAAGAGTTCCACCAGATCGAGATCGGAGTTGGACATCTCCAGGTCAAAGTTGTCCACGGGCAGCCGGAGCATTTCCGGATAGATGAACTCAAAGGCCCCGTAGCAGATGTGGCAGATGAAGTAGGCGTCGATTCCCCGGGTGACGGTCCGAATGGCATCGATCGCGAAATCGGAGAGCTCCTCAGGCCTGGCCGAGAGGGCCGGCTCATCAATTTGAATTATTTTGGCCCCGGCTGCAGCCAGGGCCTTGACCTCCTCATGCAGGGCCTTCGCCAGAGCCAGGCAGGCCTCCCGCCTGGAGGGGTAGTATTCATTGAAGGACCAGTCCATCATGGTGTAGGGCCCCGTTATCATTCCCTTTACCGGTTTTCTGGTCAGTTGCTGGGCGAATCGCCACCAGTCAACGGTGATCGGCTTTTTCCAGCGGATTTCACCGGCGATGATCGGCTTTCGATAATACCGGTTGCCATAGCTGCGCACGAGGCCGCTGGTTTTAAACCCTTCCAGATTTTCCGCAAAGTAGGCGGCCATGTCACCCCGGTACATCTCCCCGTCAACCAGAACATCCAGCCCAAGCTCTTCTTGTGTCGTCATCCACTCCCTCGTCGCCTGTTCCTCCAGCCGCCTGAGTTCTGCGGCTCCCATTTTCCCCGCCGCCACTTTTTGCCTGGCTTCGAGCAGATGGGGGGGCTTGGGCAGGCTCCCCACCGACGTCGTGGGCAACAGCGGTAGCTCAATTCCAAGCCTTTTCAGTTTATCGCGCATCAGATCAGCTCCTCAGCCCTCTCGGCGACCTCGGCCACGAGCTGGAGTTTCCGGAAAGCAATTTCCCTGGGCAGATAGTCCCCGAGGCCGCAGGAGGTGTTCAGGTAGATCCTTTTGCTGTTCAGGGCGGGAAGGATCTGCTTGAGCTTTCCCAGGATCTCCTCGGGCCTTTCCAGCCTGGTGTTTCTTCCATCGATCAGGCCGAGGCCGAGATCCTTGTCGCAACCCCGCGCTTCGATCACCCGCGGCAGCTTGGGGCCGTAGGTGAAGTCCAATCCTATTGCCTCCACGGGAAGATCCAGCAGCTCCTCGTAGAGGGGGGCGGCGTCACCGAAGTAGGTGTAAAGCGCCAGCTGGGCCCCTCCCCTTTCCGCGGAAACCGTTTCAATGGCTCCCCGGAATAGTTTAAAATCATCGGGATGTTTCAGGATGGCGGGTTCATCCAGCTGAATTATTTCAGCACCTTCTTCCACGAGGTCTTTCACCTCTTCCGCAATTATCTCGGCAAATTCACTCACGATGGTCTTCAGCCCCGCCCCCCGCCGGTCGATGGAGTGCCTGGCCAGGGTGTAAGGTCCGGTCAGAACGGGCTTCACCGGCCTGGTGGAGACCTTTTTGGCGAAGCGGAACTCCCCCCGGAGCATCGGCTCCCGCCGTGACAACCTCCCCTCCACCACCGGCTGTCTGAAATAAAAGTTGGTGTCGAAATACCTCAACAGGCCGTTTATCCTGCAGCCTTCAACCTTCCTGACCAGGTGGGATATCGGGTCATACCAGCGCACCTGGCCGTCGGTGATCAGGTCCAGCCCCGCCCTGATTTGCTCCTCGATGACTTCCCGCGTTACTTCATCCTGGACCTGCTCGAATTCCTCCGCGGTGATTTCACCCCTCTCCAGCTGGGCATATGCCTGACGGTGGCGCTGCTGCTCAACGCTGTCGCCTATGCGCGGGTAACTGCCAGCACTGGCCGCCAAGATTTCCATTTTAATCATATTCGATATTTTCTCGAAAGTTAAATACTTACCCGATTTAAGATAAACAGGGGTCCTCATGGAGATTGGCAAAAAGTTCCATCCCCATCCCAACCTGAAGAAGCTCTATTACCTCTACTTGGCTCTCGCGGCCGCGGTGCCGCTGGCGGTGTGCCTCTTCGCCATTTACGCCGCGGTTGTCTACTTTCCGGAGGTCTGGAGATCAAGCTGGTATCTGGTGATGCTGCCCCTGTTGGCGGTGATCGCGGTCGTCGCCTTCGTCGCCTACTGGATTCAGAAATACCACGCTTCAATCACGTACACCCTGACTTCCGATGAGGTCCTGGTCGAGCGCGGGGTCTGGTGGAAGATGAAACACACGGTGCCCTACGCGAGGGTGATGTCCATTGACGTCATTCAGGGCCCGCTGTCAAGGAGATTCGGCATCGGCTCGGTGCAGATATACACCGCCGGTTACACCGGACCTGCCGGGGGGACGGCGGGGCCGGGATCCAGGGGCGCCGAGGCCTCGATCTGGGGGGTTACAAATTTTGTTGAGATCAGGGACACCATCTTGGGCTTTGTCCGGAACCGGCCGCTCTTTGGCAGGCCCGGCAGGGAGACTCCCGACATCAGCTTGGAAATACTGAAGGAGCTGAAGAGCATAAGAAAGGCCATTGCCAAGTGACCGGGGTGAGCTGATGGGCGTGGGCAGGGGTTACGGGAAGGTGATCCTCTTCAACGAGCACTTCGTCGTTTACGGAGTTCCCTCGATAGTCTCTGCGATTGACAAGGCCACGATTGCCCGGGTTGAGAGGGCCGCGGGAGCGGGATGGACGCTGGACGATCGTCGGCCGGCAACACCGGGCTACAAGGAGGAAAAGCTGGAGCAGCAGCGGGATTCAATTGACAGGGTGTTGAGGGCCGCCGGGGTGGATGTCTCCAAGGTCTCCATCAGGATCACCTTGGAGGGGGACCTGGTGGCGGCCAGCGGCATCGGGGCCAGTGCGGCCTCCTGCGTGGCCATCGCGAGGGCCCTTTCCGAGGAGTTTAACCTCCACCTCACCGAGGAACAGATCAATCAGATCGCCTACGAGGGTGAGAAGGCCTATCACGGTAATCCCTCGGGGGTGGACAACACCGCGGCGACCTACGGTGGCCTGCTCTGGTTTGTTCGCGGAAAGCCGATTGAGAGGATTTCGATCAGGCGCCCGGTGGAGATCGTGATGGGCAACACCGGGCTGGTGGCCAACACCGAGGCGGCGGTTGCCGGGGTCAGGGAGCGCCGGCAGAGAGATCCCGCCAGATACGAGCGGATTTTCAGGGAAGCGGAGGAGCTTGCCTACATAGCCAGGAAGGCCCTCCTTGACTATGATCTCCGGGCGGTGGGGAGGCTCATGGACAGAAACCACGAGCTTCTGCAGGCGATCGAGGTCTCCTGCAAGGAGCTGGACTTTCTGGTGGAACTGGCGCGGGAAAACGGCGCCTACGGGGCGAAGATGACCGGGGGCGGCCTGGGCGGCAACATGGTGGCCCTCACCCCGGGAAAGGACCTGCAGGACAAGGTGGCCCGGGCGATAAAAAGGGAGGGCTTCGAGGCCCTGATGACGAGAATCGGGTGATGGCTTGGACCTGCGCAGTTTTTTAAGGCTTCTTGATGAGAAAGGGCTGCTCACCAGGATCAGGCGCCCTGTCGACACGAGGTACGAGATCTCGTCGTTGATCAGGATCAGAAACGACAGGCCCCTGTTCTTCGAGAACGTTAAAGGTTACTCCATGCCGGTGATCGCCAACATCTGCTCCACGCGGGAGCTGGTGGCCCTGGGGCTGGGGATAAAACCCGAGGAGATAATCACGCGGCTGGCTTGGGCCATTGATAACCCGAAGGAGCCGGAGGTGGTGGCAGCGGAGGGGTATCGGGAGGTCCCGGCCGACCTCACCAAGTTCCCGATCCTGCTGCACTATCCCCTCGATGGTGGACCCTACATCTCCTCCGGGGTGGTCATCGCGCGGGATCCGGAGCTCGGCCTGAACGCCTCGTTCCACCGGATGATGGTGATTGAAAAGGACAAGGTCGTGGTGAGGGTTCTGCCGCGGGACTTCGATGCCTTCCTTAAGCGCGGCAACCGGGAATTTGCCATCTGCATCGGCAACTCCATCCCGGTCCTGCTTGCCGCGGCCGTCTCGGTGGAACTGGGAAAGAGCGAGCTGAGCATAGCCAACGCGCTGGCCGAAACCCACCTGATCCAGCTTGGCGGGCACAGGGTTCCGGAGGCGGAGATAGTGATGATCGCCGAGATGACCGGTGAGGAGCACGATGAGGGGCCGTTTGTGGATCTCACCGAGATCGCCGACATCGTTCGCAAACAGCCGGTGGCGAAGATTAAGAGGATTTTTGTCAGGGAGGGTGCCGTTTACCACGCGCTGCTTCCTGGTGGCCTGGAGCACAAGACCTTGATGGGCATGCCGCGGGAGCCGACGATCTTTCGCGAGGTGAACCGGGTCTGCGAATGCAAGGATGTCTACATCACCCCCGGAGGGTGCTCCTGGCTGCACGCGGTGGTCAGCATAAAAAAGAGGGCTCCGGATGACGGCAAAAAGGCGATTGAGGCGGCCTTCCGGGGACACAAATCCCTGAAGCACGTTTGGGTGGTCGACGATGATATCGATATTCACAACCCGCAGGAGGTGGAGTGGGCGATGGCCACGAGATTCCAGGGGGACAGGGACATCGTCATGAAGAGGGAACCGGGATCTTCTCTTGACCCCTCCTCGGACATGAAGACGAGGATGACCACCAAAATGGGCTTTGACCTGACCATACCCTGGGGGGACACCCAGAAGGGATTCTCCAAGCCGGAGGTCCCGATGAAGCTGAACTTCGATGACTACCTGTAGTTCAAGCTCCTTCTGCATCTGGCCGAAAAGATAAAATTTAAAAAATTTGCCACCTTTAAAAGTTGACAGAAGGGCGCGGGCAGGACCCTGTCCCCCTCTGCTGTTCGAGTAATCAATTCCTTTGGTGATGAAAGATGTCTGCAGAAGTTAATCTGGAGACCCAAAAGCTGCAGGAAAGGCTGGTCGAGCTGCAGCGGGAGATGGAGGAAAAGACGAGGCTGGCCGAGGAGAGGCTCAACCAGCTGAAATACCTTCAGGCGGACTTTGAGAACTACCGGAAGAGCCTGGATCGAGAGAAGGAGATGATCATTGAGCTGGCCAACGAGAACCTGGTGAAGGATCTCCTGGTGATCCTGGATGACTTCGAGCGGGCCCTGCAGGGGATGGAGGAGGGCAAGAGCAAGGAGGGGCTCGCCATGCTCTACCGGAATTTTTTAAGGGTTCTGGAGAAGCACGGGCTGAAGCCGATAGAGGCCGTGGGCAAGAAGTTTGACCCCTATTACCATGAGGCGGTGCTGCGGGAAAAGTCGGAACAGGAGGAGGGGACGATTCTGGAGGAGCTGCAGAGGGGGTATATGTTTAAATCCAAAGTTATTAGACACTCCAAAGTGAAGGTCGCGGAAAATTGCGGTGAGGGGTGATCCGATGGCAAGGGAGAAGATCATCGGGATAGATCTCGGCACCTCGAACAGCCAGGCCGCGGTGGTCATCGGAGGGAAGCCAACCATAATCCCTTCGGCGGAGGGGCCCACCGTGGCGGGGAAGATGTTTCCCTCAGTGGTGGCCTTCACCAAGGATGGCCAGCTTCTGGTGGGGGAGCCAGCCAGGCGACAGGCCGTTTCCAACCCCGAGGGCACCATCATCGGTGTGAAGAGAAAGATGGGCACTGATTTTAAGTACAAAATTTACGGCAAGGAGTACACCCCGCAGCAGATCTCAGCCTTCATCCTGCAGAAGATAAAGAGGGACGCTGAGGCCTTTCTCGGGGAGGAGGTTAAAAAGGCGGTGATCACGGTACCCGCCTACTTCAACGACAACCAGAGAACGGCCACGAAGGACGCCGGCACCATCGCGGGGCTCGAGGTCGTGAGGCTGGTGAACGAACCCACGGCGGCGGCGATGGCCTACGGTCTGGACAAGGAGGGGGAGCACAAAATACTGGTCTTCGATCTTGGTGGAGGCACGCTCGACGTCACCATCATGGAGTTCGGCGAGGGGACCTTCACGGTCCTGTCCACTTCGGGTGACACACAGCTCGGCGGCACCGACATGGACAATGCCATCATCGACTGGATCGTGGAAAGGTTCAAGGAACAGGAGGGCATCGACCTGAGAAACGATAAGATGGCCATGCAGAGGATCAGGGAGGCCGCGGAGAGGGCGAAGATTGAGCTCTCCACCGTCCTGGAGACCGAGATCAACCTTCCCTTCATCGCCGCCGGCAAGGACGGCCCCAAGCACCTCTCCCTCAAGCTCACCCGGGCCAAGCTGGAGCAGCTGGTCGAGCCCATAATCAACCGTTGCGCGGGGCCGATCGAGCGGGCCCTGGCCGACGCCAAGTTGACCAAGGATGACATTGACAAGGTGATCCTGGTAGGCGGTCCCACGAGAATGCCCTGCGTCCAGAGGTTCGTGGAGGAGAAGATAGGCAAGAAGGTGGTCCGGGGCATTGATCCCATGGAGTGCGTGGCCATGGGCGCCGCCATCCAGGGGGCAATTCTGGCGGGGGAGATTAGGGATGTGGTCCTGCTCGACGTCACCCCGCTCACCCTGGGCATCGAGACCCTGGGAGGAGTGATGACGCCGATAATCCCGAGAAACACCACGATACCGGTGAGGAAGAGCCAGATCTTCACCACCGTCGCCGATTTCCAGACGGCGGTGACCATCCACGTGCTGCAGGGTGAGCGAACAATGGCCGCCGACAACACCAGCCTGGGAAAGTTCACCCTGACGGGCATTCCTCCGGCTCCCCGGGGTGTGCCCCAGATCGAGGTGACCTTTGACATCGATGCTTCGGGAATTCTGCACGTCACGGCCAAGGACCTCGGGACGGGAAAGGAGCAGAAGATCACGGTGACGGCTTCAACCAAGCTCTCGGAAAAGGAGATTGAGCGGATGATTAGGGAGGCCAAGGAGCACGAGGAGGAGGACAGGAGGAAGCGGGAGGAGGTTGAGATCAGAAACAACGCCGATTCCCTGATCTACACGACGGAGAAGACCCTTTCCGAGCTGGGGGACAAGCTGACCCAGGAGCAGAGGGAAAAGATTGAAAAGGCCGTGAAGTCGCTCAAGTCGGCGCTGGAGGGGAAGGACGTGACCAAGATCAGGGAGGAGACCGAGAAGCTGCAGAAGGTGTTGCAGGAGGCCGGAACCGCCATCTACCAGGAAGCGGCGCGGAGGTATGCGGAGGAGCAGGCGAAGCAGAAGGCCGGTGCTCAGGAGGAGAAGGAGGGCAGCGGGGGCAAGAAGCACCAGGAAAAAGTGATCGATGCCGACTTCAAGGTGGAGGAGTAATTCTTTCCAGATCACCATGACCAAGAAGGACTATTACGAGATTTTAGGGGTCAGCCGGGACGCCAGCCCCGAGGAGATAAAGAGGGCCTTCCGGCAGCTGGCCAGAAAGTACCACCCCGATGTTAACCCCGGGAACAAGGAGGCCGAGGAGAAGTTCAAGGAGATAAACGAGGCCTATCAGGTCCTGAGCGACCCGGAGAAGCGGGCCCAGTATGATCAGTTCGGTCACGCGGCTTTCAGTCCCGAGGACTTTGCTGGCTTCAGGTGGCCGAGCTTTGAGGAGCTCTTCCGGGACCTGGGTTTCGGCGATATCTTTGATGTCTTTTCCGGCTTCGAAAGGGGAGAGCGGGCCAGGGGAGGCCGCGACCTGAGCCTTGAGGTTGAGATCTCCCTGGAGGAGGCCTTCCACGGAGTTTCCAAGGATATTGAGGTCCCCCATTTTTCTGAGTGCCCCGTTTGCCGCGGGACCGGGGCAAAGCCCGGTTTTCTGAAGAAGTGTAGCAGCTGCGGTGGGACGGGCGAGATCCGGAGGATACAGAGGAGCGCCTTTGCCCAGGTGGTGAACATAACCACCTGCCCCCGCTGTCAGGGCACCGGGAGGGTGGTGGAGAAAGCCTGTGAATCCTGCCGGGGCAGCGGGAAAATCAAGAGGATCAAGAGAATTGAGGTCAAAATTCCGCGGGGCGTCAGCGACGGCCAATATCTGCGAATACCGGGGGAGGGTGAACCCGGCGAGGGGGGCGGGCCTCCGGGTGACCTCTACGTGGTGGTCAGGGTTAAAGACCATGATATCTTTGAAAGGCACGGCGATGATCTCTTCTGCCTGACCACGATCGACCTGGGCACCGCCATCTTCGGCGGCGAGGTGGAGGTGCCCACGATAAACGGGAGGGCCATCCTGAGGATACCTCCGGGGACGCAGAGCCACACGGTGTTCCGGTTGCGGGGGCAGGGAATGCCCAACGTCAGCTCGGGCAGAAGGGGGGACCAGCTGGTGAAGGTGGTCGTCGAGATTCCCGAGAGGATACCCAAGGAGAAAGAACCACTGCTCCGGGAAATCTTCGAGAAAAAGGCCAAGACCAGGAAGGGCTTCTTCGAACGATTGAGGGAGCGCGCCGGTTGAGGTTCCTCAGGCCGCGTTTCACCCGCGGCAACAGTGCCCCGAGTTGCCGGCGTTAAGGTGGGCCGGGAAAAGAGGTTAAATTAGGGCAGGTTCTACTTTTAGCTGATATCATGTACCTGACCAGGGAACAGGAGCGGATGCTCGCCGGAGAACAGGGCGAGGTTGTGGAAAGGATGTTCCGCCTGCTGGTGCGGCTGGGGGAGGTCTACGGCGCCGACCGCATGATTCCGGTGGGATCTGTTCAGGTCGCCGGAGTTTCCTATAAATCCATCGGCGATCCCGGTCTTGAGTTTTTGGAGGACATCGCCGCGAAGGGGGCCAGGGTCAGGGTGCCCACGACTCTTAACCCGCCGGGCATGGACCTCGTCGACTGGAGGGAGCTGGGCTTTCCCGAGGACTTTGCCGTGAAGCAGCTCCGGGTCATGGAGGCCTTCAGAAAGATGGGGATCATGATGACCGCAACCTGCACCCCCTACCTGGTGGGAAATCTGCCCCGCTTTGGCGAGCACATCGCTTGGTCCGAATCCTCGGCGGTTTCCTTTGCCAACTCGGTTATTGGCGCGCGCACGAACCGGGAGGGCGGACCCTCGGCCCTTGCGGCGGCCATCTGTGGCCTGACGCCGAACTACGGCCTGCATCTGGACGAAAATCGAAGGCCGCACTTCCTGATCGAGGTGAAGGCCGAGCTGAGGAACAACGCTGACTTCGGCGCCCTCGGCTATCTGGTGGGGAAGCTGGTGAGGGATAAAGTTCCCTATTTCCGGGGAATAAAATCAGCCGACGTGGACCAGTTGAAGGCTCTGGGGGCGGCGATGGCGGCTTCGGGGGCCGTGGCGCTCTATCATGTGGAGGGGATAACTCCCGAGGCCAGCCTGATGGACGTCACCGGGCTGGAGAGGATTGAGATTGGTGAGGGGGAGCTGCGCGAGGCCTACGAGAAGCTGAACACCGGGTCGGAACCGGATATCGTGATCCTCGGCTGCCCGCACGCCTCGCTCAAGGAGATCGCGACGCTGGCCCGCAAGCTTGAGGGAAGAAGGCTGCGGAGGCCGCTGTGGATCTGCACCTCGCGCATGGTTAAGGAGGCGGCGGCCAGGATGGGCTTTGCTGAGGTCATCGAGAAGTCCGGCGGGAGGGTCGTGGCCGACACCTGCACGGTGGTCTCGCCGATCGAGCAAATGGGCTTCCGGGTTGTGGGGGTTGACTCGGGGAAGGCGGCCAACTACCTGCCCGGGTTCTGCAAACAACAGGTGGTTTTCAGAGACCTTGACGAGCTGCTGGAGTTGGTGACGTGAAGGGGAGGACGATCAGCCCGGGAAAGGCCCGGGGCGAGGCCTTGGTTTCAAGGGCGCCGATCGGGTTCTACGGGGGCATCGACCCCAAGACGGGAATCGTCATCGAGAAGGGCCACGAGCTCGAGGGAAAGTGCGTCAAGGACAAAATCCTGGTCTTCCCCCAGGGAAAGGGCTCGACCGTTGGCTCCTACGTCATCTACGGCCTGAAGAAGAATGGCGTGGCCCCGGCGGCGATAGTCAACCGGGAGACGGAAACAATTGTGGCGACGGGAGTCATCCTGGCCGGAATTCCCTGCGTGGACAGGATCGACATTGACAGAATTAAGACTGGGGATCATCTGATCGTCGACGCCGATAATGCTTCAGTTGAGATTGTCTAAAGAACCAGCCCCTTCCCTGGCTCTTTGAATCTATCTTTTTTTGAAGACCAGATCCGATAGTAAACCAATGACTATCACCAGGATTACCAAGATCACGCCAGGGATCACTATCCAGTCCAAAGGTATGGGCGGCACGCCGATGGGCGTTGGCGTGGGCTGAGGCACAATGGGAGTTGGGGTTGGTGTGGGAGTGGGTGTCGGAGCAGGCGTTGGAGCCGGGGTTGGGGTCGGCGTGGGCGTCGGAGTGGGCGTTGGGGTGGGTGTAGGCGTTGGTGCTGGCGGCGCAAGATGAGGAAGCGGGGCCCCGAAGACGCCGAAAAGGGTGAGGTGGTTAACCCATCCGGTGACGGTATTGTTCGCAGTATTTACGACGATGTTGTCGCACGGGTGCCAAGAGTTGTCCGCCGAGCTCCACCAGTAGATCTTCAGCGAGCTCTCGTCCAACTCGGCCACGTCTTCATCCGTGTAGTGGAAGGTGATCATGATGTTCTCGGCTATGTTTTCGGAAGTGCTGATGTCCAAAAACATACCTGCCCGAAGCAAGCCCTCGGGGATGGGGGTTCCGGCGAGGGTCGTTATCACGGTGATCGAGATTTCCCCCGCCTGAGTGGCGTCTAAGGTGACGTCGGCCACTCCTGATAGGCTGACCGTGTTGGCGCCCGGCGCGATTCCCTGGGAGGTCTGGTTCGAAACAACGTTCTCAAAGGACGACATGAGCCAAGGCGCGTAGGCCACATTCTCGCTGATGTTGTCCCCGGAGCCGGAACCAACCCCGCCCGGGCCGCTGGAGTGGCCCCACCAGTTGTAGCGGGCGTTGAGCACCCCATCGCCGCCGTTGTAGACTCCGTAGTTTCCGGCCTCGGCGGAGTTGCCGATGATGTCGTTGTTGTTCACCTTTATTCCCGTGCTGTCGACTCCAGCCGCGATGTGGATCCCAGAGTCGACAGCGGTGTTGTTGGTGATGCGGTTGAAGCGAATGATTGCGAACGTGACGCTTCCATCTATGTAGATGCCATGGCCATTGTTGTCAATGCAGTTGTTCTCGATGAAGTTTCTGGAAGAATCGTACAGGTGGATGCCGTAGTTGGAGTTGCCCCTGCAGGTGTTCTTGGAGAGGGTGGTGTTTTCAAGGTATTGTAGATAGATGCCCTCGGAGTTGTTATCGCAGGTGTTGTTCTCAAGGTGAGCGTTGTCCAGATCTCCTCCCGAGCGCAGGTAGATCCCAGAGCCGCTGGTGTTGGAGGAGGATTTGTTGTTCCTGACGATGGCGTTGTGAAGACCGTAGGGATAGTCCATGTAGATGCCGCCGTCATCGTTGTTCTCACATGTGTTGCTCTCAAGGATGGCGTTTTCCGCGGAATCTCCCGAATATATGTAGATGCCGTAGCCGGGGCTGTTCCTGCAGGTATTCTTTCCCATGACAGCGTTGATTAGGCCGTTATAGATGTCTAACCAAATGTTGGAGTAATAATTATTCTCGCACGTGTTATTCTCAATAGTGGCGCTAACCGGTCCTCCATCCCAATACACATCAGAATATACATAGATGCCGTAGCCATTCGAGCTGTTGGAGCACCTGTTGTTATCGAGCATGATATCGTTCAGGGAGTAATACTCTAAGTAAATACCATAGTCATTGTTATTCTCGCAGACGTTGTTTTCAAGCGTGACATTGTCCGAAGACTCTTCCCAATACTGCTCAGAATATATATAGATCCCGTAATTGGTGTTGTTCGAGCAGGAGTTGTTCCTGATGATGGCGTTGTTCAGGGAGTAATACTCCACGTAGATCCCGTAGTTGGAATTATTTTCGCAGGTATTGTTCTCAAGGGTGGCTTCACCAGAATATTCCGAGTACAGGTAGATGCCGTAACCGTTGGGGTTGTTGGAGGATGTGTTGTTCCTAAGCGTGGCGTTGGACAGACCACCAGAGTAGTACACGTAGATGCCATAGGAGCCGTTGCCCTCGCAGGTGTTGTTCTCGAGCGTGGCTTCACCATCAGAGTCAGAATATATGTAAATCCCATAACCGCTAGTGTTGTTGGAGCACGTGTTGTTGTACAGAGTGTTGTATGTGGAGTAGTACAGGTAGATGCCATTGGAGTTGTTATCGCATATGTTGTTCTCGACGATGGAGTTGTCCGAATGCTCCAAGTAGATGCCCGAGTTGGAGTTGTTGGAGCACGTGTTGTTCCTGAGGATGGCTTTGGACAGGGAAGAGTAGAATAGGTAGATGCCCGAGTTGGAGTTGCCCTCGCAGGTGTTGTTCTCGAGGGTGACGCTCTCCGCAGATCCACCCGAAGATATGTCTATGCCGTGGCCGGAATTGCTGGAGCACGTGTTGTTCCTCAGGGTGGCATTGAGCAGGGTGGTGGAGGAGTAGTCTATGTAGATGCCGTCTGAGCCGTTGCTCTCGCAGACGTTGTTCTCGAGCGTGATGTCGCCATCACTATCGGAATATATGTAGATGCCGTAATTGTTGTTCAGGCAGGTGTTGTTATCAATTCTCCCGTTGATCACGTTATCTAGGTAGATTCCATGGTAATTACTTCCTCCGTTCTCCACCAAGCAGTTCCGGATGACAAAATATGCGGACGTATCCTCTATCCAGATCCCGTGCGTGACTGAGGCGTCGATGGTCCAATTCTCGATGATGTATGGGTCATCCACGGTTCCGGAACCACTGGTAACACCATTTGCGCTTGTGAAGTTATCGTTGCCATTAATGTATATTGGAATAGTAACGATAACAAGCGGATAATTATCCTGATTAGACCCCCCGGCTATCGGTCTCGCGCTATCTACAATTAAATCATAATTAGCGTCGGGGTGCTGAGGGGGCTGCCAGTCGCTCCACCAGTTTCCCTCGCTGCCGTTGTCCCAGCAGTTAGTGCCGCTATCCTGGGCGTTGTTTTCATTGTTAAGCAGGTAGTTGTGGAAGATGGTACTGTTCGACGATTCCGACCAGATGCCGGTGCCGTTGTTCGAGCAAGTGTTGTTGTTCAAAATGTTGTTGTCAGAGTAGTCTATTAGGTAGATGCCGCTGTTGGAGTTGTTCTCGCAGGTGTTGTTCTCTATATTACAGAGGGATGAGTGAACTAGGGAGATACCGGTACAGTTGTTTCCGCAGATGTTGTTTCCGCAGGTGTTGTTGTCGGAGTCGAATAACCATATGCCGTAGCAGTTTTTTGAGCAAACTAAGTTCTCGATCCAGGAGTTTTCGGTGCCTGCGAGGAGAACACCTTGACCATTGTTTTCAAACACCAAGTTCTCCACCCGGATGTTATCGCAGTTCACCAGGCCCAAGTATCCAACGATGTTATCCTGATTAATCACCAAGTCGTTCTCTCCGATGAGATAGACGATCGGTCTGCCGTCAACGAGGTTCGAGTTATCGATGTCGTGGACAAAATGGGAGATATCGGAGCCCTCCACGCTGAAATTGTATTTGTTGTTGGCGAGGGTGTTGTTGTCGAGAGTGCTGTTGGACGAGGAGTTTAAGTAAATCCCAAAGGTGGAGTTGTTGAAGCACGTGTTGTTGTCCAAAATGTTGTTGTTGGATAAGTACAGATAGACGCCGTAGTCGTTGTTCTCGCAGGTGTTGTTGATCAGGGTGTTGTTGGAGGAGGAAGACAAAACGATGCCACGTTGGTTATTCTCGCAGACGTTGTTTTCGATTCTCCCATTGATCACGTTCTCCAAGTAGATCCCGTAGTAAGAAGCTCCGCCGTTCTCGACCAGGCAGTTCCGGATGATAAAGTACTTGGTCGTGTTCTCAATCCTAATCCCATGGCCACTCGAAGCGTCGATGGCCCAGTTCTCAATGATGTATGGGTCATTGACCGTCCCGGTGCCGCCCCCGTTGACGCCATTTTCCGAGTTGAAGAAGTCGTCGTTCTCGATGAAGATTGGGTCGTGGGTCGTGAGGGATTGAGCCTGAGCGTTCGGGGGCAAGATGAGAATTGCTGAGGTGAACAGCAAAATTACCATTGCATAAACAAGCCAAGAAGAATTTCCCATTCTCCAGCCTCTTCCGGACAATCCTTTAAACACCAAAATATATAGCCCTTGTTGTCCTCATTTGGCACTCTTCGAAGATAAAGTGATTAAAACGCCGCTATGGTGAAAAAGAGGGATTTAGTTGCTCTGTCTAAGGTTATGTAACACAATCCGTCTTATTTTGCTCCCCTTGCGCTTTTTCGGCAGGAGCAGCGACAGCAGGACGATGATGATGGCGATAATTCCACCGACGATCACAATCGGCCCGACGTGGGAAGGCACCGTTTCGCCCCCGGTGGGTGGAAGCGAGGAAGCTGGCATGGCCGCCGCCGGTGTGGCCGTTTCCGGGGCGGGTAAGACGGGCAGAGTCGGCGCTTGCTCCGGCTTGGTTGGCAACGTGACCGCGGTGTAGGTCGAAATCGCGAAAATTTGTTATTCTCCTATTCTTCTGGCAAACTCCCTCCCGAACTCGAAGCACTTCTGGAGTTCCTCCTTGTTCGGGACCCAGTTCACCTCCAGGCCGGGCAGGACGATTTCCATCCCCGCCTTCTTCAACGACTCCTCGATGTGTTTTACCGCGCCCCCGCCCCAGCCGTAGGAACCGAAAGCGGCGGCAATCTTCCCCCGCGGCTTCAATCCCACGAGGTCCTCCAAGAAAGGCGCCACCGTCGGGAGGATGCCGTTGTTGATGGTGCCCGAGCCCATGAGCAGCCCCCTGGCGTCGAGCAGTTCCTTGACGATGTCGCTCCTGTCCGAGTAAGGCAGCCGGAACATCATCACCTCGACGCCCTCGCTCCTCAGCCCCTCGACCATCGCCTTGGCCATCTTCTCGGTGCTGCCCCACATGGTGTCGTAAACCACCAGGGCCTTCCTCCTCGCCTCTCCCCTGGCCCAGCTCAGGTAGGCGTTGATGATCTTCCCCGGATCTTTTCTCCAGATGACCCCGTGGCTCGGCGCGATCATGTTTATCTTCAGCCCGAGCTTCTGCACTTCCTCGATTTTCCTCAGCACCAGGGTGCTGAAGGGCCAGAGGATGTTGGCGTAGTACTTCGCGGCCTCGGCCATCAGAACCGCCTCGTCAACCTCGTCGTCAAAGCGGCCGGAGGAGGCGAGGTGCTGGCCGAAGGCATCGTTGGGCAGGAGGAGCCCGTCCTCTTCGACGTAGGTGAACATGCTGTCGGGCCAGTGAAGCATCGGCGCCTCCAGAAACTTCAGCGTCCTTTTGCCGAGCTTCAGCTCCTCCCCGGTCTTCACCACCTGGAAGTCCCAGTTGCCAAAGTAGTGCTTCTCCAGCCCAGCCCGACATCTGGCCGTCCCGATGACCCTGGCTCGGGGTGCCTGCTTCAGGACCTCGGCTATCGCTCCCGAGTGATCCGTCTCCACATGGTTGGCGATGATGTAATCTATCCTCGAGGGGTCGACTATCTCCTTGATTTTTTCCAGCATCTCCCCGGCGAACGGCCCATAGACGCTGTCCACCAGGGCAATCTTCTCATCAACTATCAGGTAGGCGTTGTAGGTCGTCCCGCGGTGGGTGGTGTAAGTGAAACCGTGAAAGTTCCTGATGTTCCAGTCCACCGCGCCTACCCAGTAGATATTCTCCAAAACCTTTACCGGCGGCATCCAAAACCATCCCTTTTATTTTTGAGTCGTCTCCCCAGAATAATAAACTTTTCGAGACGGCAAAGGCCGAGGAACATTATCCTGAAAAGGCAACAGGGCGAAGCAGGGGTGGTGGTGGCATGACCGGACCGGCGGAGAGCAAGATAGAGATCCCGGCGAAGGTGTACCTTCACAAGCGTGACCCCCTCACCCGATCGAAGATCCCCCACATCGACATCGAGTCACCGCTGCTGAACGAGATCATCAAGCCCAACGAGTCAACCTTTGTCAGCGGCAAGGAGGGGGGAGTCTTCATCGCCTTGAAGCGAGAAATGCTGGTGAGGCTGGAGCGCCTGCTGGAGGAGCTGGAAAATAAAAAAGATTAATAGCGGCAGGGAAAACTTAGCTTGGGCCCGTGGTCCAGTGGTTAAGACACTACCCTCACAGGGCTGCTGGGAGCGGTAGTTACCGGGGTTCGAATCCCCGCGGGCCCACCATACTTTGGGTTCGAAACCCTCATATTGGGTGGTCTAAAAACTTTTCACCGATGATCGTCCAAAGAGCAAAATACAAGGATATCCTGAGCGAGATGGATGTGAAGAGATGATACCGGAACCTAGTGAGAGACCCACAGGTGACGGCCGAGGTCTATCTGCGAAGGCTTGGCTGGTTTTGCAAAAGACGGGGGCTGTCACCTCAGAAACTTGTAGCGATGGAGCAAAAAGAGCTTGAGAACTTGCTTCTGGACTTGGTGAGTGAACTCGAAGAGCAGGGGAAGGCCGGGAGCTATATCGAATCCATCATCAAGGCCGTGAAGTCCTGGCTCTCCTTCAATCACCGTGAGCTGAAGGTGAAAATAAAAATCAAAGGAGCCAGGGATACCCCGTCCCTGAGGGAAGAGAGAGTCCCACCAAAACCGAGCTCCTCCGAATACTTCTCGCCGGGGACAAGAAAACCAGAACTGCGGCAGCCCTTGTGGCGTCCTCCGGGGTCCGTCTTGAGACGCTCGGAAATTACAACGGAAACGATGGGTTGAGATAGGAGACTTCCCCGAGATGCGCGTTGAAGACGGCAGGGTCGTGTTTGAGCGCATCCCGACAGTATAGCACGATTTTGCGGCAATGTTGTTTTCAGACCTGGGCCTGCGCCCGCGCCTGCTAAGTTCATCTCCCATTTCCTCAGCTGAGCTTGGTTCAAAAAAAAGACAGGGCCAACCTCATGGCGCCGTGCGTGTAAAAAATGAAATTCGCCTCCCCCTCAAAATATGCCAACCCCTCCCTTGTTTGGAGCCGGCGTTAGATCTAGAGGCTGTGTTTCAAGAAAATTTTTCAGCTTCGATAAAAATTTCAACGAACTCCAAAAGTCCGCCTTCATTCATCAATAAAATTCATTTTTGAACATTTGTGTCAAAGGAAACAGTCCGTCGAGCATGTGTACATTTACTTCCTCTCCCTCTTCAACTGCCTCCTTTCTTTCTGGCACCATGATAAAACCATTGGCCTTTACAACCACACCTATGAGGGAGGAGTCTCCCAGAATAGGTTCAGCTATATAGGCGCCGTTCACTTTAGTTACTTTAACGAATCTCACCCTCTTGAAGGAGACAAACTCTTTGAGTAATATTTTTTGAGAAATTCTCGCATTTAACGTCGTGAACGAGAAAGGCAATGCAAAGCCTCCCATTTGTCTGATCAGCGGTAAAAGGACTAGACAGAATCCCACCAGGGTGGACTGAACATGACCCGGCAACATCACGACAGGTTTATCTTTTATGACACCTAAGCTAGTGACCCTGCCCGGCTGTACTCTTATACCGCGTATGATAGCTTTGCCGAGCCGGTTCATTGCCTCCCAGACATGGTCCCTCTCTCCTAGGGAGGCGCCACCGATCGTCACTACAACATCAGCCCTTTCCGTTCCCTCCTTCAATAGCCTCTTAATTGTGTCCAAATCATCAGAAGCTATGCCCAGATTTAATGGAACCCCTCCCGCTTCCTCAACTAAAATGGAGACCATTTCACCATGGCTATTGAACTTTTTAACGTCGGCCTCGTCGATACGGCTGGTAAGCTCATCTCCAACAGAAATTATCGCGACAACAGGTTTTTTGAAGACTTTCACTTTCCATTTTTTGATTTCCATCAAAAGTTTGATGTCTTGAGCACGTAAAACGTGTCCAGCCTTGAAAATTGCTTCTCCCCTTTTCACGTCCATGCCGGCTGGAACAACGTTTTCGTACGGCCTTACTGGTTTTCGGACCTCGATGACATCTCCTTTATCTTTAACCATCTCAACGGGTATCACCGCGTTAGCGCCCATTGGCAGCCTGCAGCCCGTTGCAATATAAACCGTCTCCCCAACGTTTATCTCGCCTTCGTATTCCTCGTTCAGATGACTCCTGCCAACGACCCTCAGAGAAATGGGGTTATCGGTAGATGCCCCCGAAGAGTCTTCTGCCCTAATGGCATATCCATCATAGTGAGAGATGCTGACAGGTGGAATATTGACCTCAGAAATAACATCCTCCGCTAAAACGCGATTATATGCGTGAAAGACAGATATAACCTCCTCTCCTGCCTTCCCTCTTGTTATTTCTCTTATTGATTGGTGGACCTCTTCTAATGGAAGGTAGTTAAATTTTTTGAGCATCCACATGAGGATCGGACTCCATTTTTCGAGTGTTGTTTTTTCTTCTTTCGCTTATTATTTCAGCGAGTATTGCCGTTTGCCCGGCTTGAGGTTAAAGTTATCTTTTGCTGAACACGAGCACATTCGCTTTTTTCCAACTCAAGCGTGCCCCAAACCCAAAGGAACGAATAGCCAACGATCATGGAAGCCAAAAAGGCAAACAAGATCCTCGTTAGCTCTATTTTTAAACCGAGGATGGCTATTCCGGCGAAGATCTGCGGCACCTCAACCACGGTCGAGGTAACAAGCATCGTCATAAATGCTGGAAGGGCCATGCCTCTCTCCTTGAACGGGCTTATCAAAGGATAGGCGGCGTAGGGGCAAGGCGGAATTATGCTGCCGAACACCCCTGCCGTGAATACATTCCTTGCTCCCGATCTACCGAAAATTTTTGAAAAGGAGTCGCACGTCATCAAGTTTTTCATCAATCCCCCTAAAAACAGGGCCACAAATATCGGGATTATGAGCTTTTGGATTTCTTTGAAGCTGGTTTCAACGCAGGATTTTGCCACGTTAGGATTGATCGCCAGCGTCCCGATATAGATGCAGATGGCAGTGAACAAGACTGCTTTATGGTTGCGGTCATTTCCTAAAACTTCTTTCAAAGTTCTCATATTAGTCCTCCTGAAATGCTAACGAGGTACACCAGGATGCCAGCTACCAGCGCCGTTATAATGGTGAGCAGCAGCCTGAGGCCCATCACCTTCCAGTTGAAATACGCGAGATCACAGGCTAGGACGCAGGCGAATGCCGTTCCCGAGCCGAAGAGCATCCCCAATACCCCAGGGAGACCCGCGCCCAGCGTATACACGCTGAATACGATGGGGTAGGCTAGAAACGGACAGGCAGGGAGGATGCAACCTATGGCTATACCGACGAGGACAGCAATAAATCCCGCCTGTCCGCCAAGATACTCCGCTACAAGCTTCGCAGGGAGGAGGTTTATTGTCGCCCCCGCTATGAAAAGGGCTGCAATTATGTAGATTATGGAACTGCGGATAACCTTAAGGGAATCGATGGCACTTTTCCTTGCAGTTTGCGGTTTCATGGCAAGGAAGTAAGCGTAAAGGAGGATGGTTAGGACCATCAGGATATGTACGCTGGGATTATCTCCCAAGAAGGAAGGCAGCTTGCCTCTCAGGGGGCCCAAAACTGACCATGAGCCTATTAAAATTGCGGCGCCGCAAAGGATGCTCGCCAAGATCCTCCGGCTCATCCACTCTCCGTTTGTCAATGTAAAAAACTGAATATAAGCTTTTTGTTAACCAAAAATCATTAACAAATTGAGTTTTCATACTTTTAGGTAAAGATGGTTATGTGATGCTATGGGCGAAAACTTGAAAAATGAGGATATGTACGAAAGGATCGAAAGGGAATTCAAAAAAATCGTCAAAAAACATAATCTGCAAGATGAAGAAGTCGATTGTAGGATAGTCGCAAAGGGGTTCAGCGATCGTTGGCCGAAAGCTGATGGGTCCAAGGAATTTATCGAGCAGTATTTTAGAATGCCTTCGAAGGAATATGCGCTCGTCAGGGGAAAGGAAGTTATTGTCAGATGTAAGTTCAAGTGTTCCTACGGGGATGCTTTCACGGATCAACCAAGGGCTTTCAGGGGAAAATTAAAGGATGTCCTCGGATTGGTATTCGGCGAAGCAGGGGACAAAGCGATTTACTTCGCAACTTTAAACGCAACGCTTGCCCATTTGGGAATGGTTAGAGGGACAGTTCACTGCAAGGAGGACGAACCGAGAAAATGTGGAGCCCGGCTAGCTGAGTATATCCTCAGGAACTTCGGCAATGTCAAGGTCGCGCATATAGGTTATCAACCCGGCCATGTGGAAGCGTGTTCAAGACATTTCGAGAGTTACGTTACCGATCTGAACCCTGAGAACATAGGGAAGGAGAAGTTCGGAAGGAAAATTTTGGACGGGTCCATAAATAAAGAAGTGATAAGAAAAGCCAACGTCGCCTGCATAACTGGAAGCACCCTGACCAATGGATCGCTACCGGAGTTAATTGAATGGTGTAAAGCTTTTGGAGTGAAACCTCTGATTTATGGGGTTACCGGAGTTGGGGTCTCGAAAATTTTGAACCTAAAACATTTCTGTCCGTATGGACATGATCGTCCTTGATTTTTAGCCTAGCTCTTTTTGTTTCATTGCAGCATTAAAGAAATGTAGCCCTATGTTTTGTGCAAATGAGCACAGTTAATAAGCGAAGTGTGCGGTTGAAGAAAAAGAAACTGCGCGGAAGCGCGATGATTTCAATCAGACAAAGTGGTTTTTAGATCTGCGCCCGCTTCAAGCAAACGCGACGATAAACAAACCATTCAGAAAGACCAATTGGAGAAAAAGAGCCTGCCGCCGGCGGAGAATTCAAACACTCCTCCTTTCACCACCTTCCAGGTTATCTTCATCTTCAAGAAACCGGACAACACCCTTCTCACTAACGTCACAATCTATGGGGCGCCAGAGGGGAATGAGTCCAAGTACCTGGGACAACCGACTCCTCGGGGAGGCTGACCCTCACTGACCCCTCATTTTCTGGACGGACGATCCTCTTCAGCGCCGCGGAGGGGAAGTACGAGGGGCGCGCCTACGTGGGTCCCTCCGGGGGGGAAGTTAACGTGATCTTCTCGGAGACCACTGTCCCCGGAGAATGGATACCTATGGTGGGGGCGTTGGTAGCCGTCTTTCTAGCCTGCGCGGTGCTCTTCTGGATTCTGAGAAAGCGCAGGTGAGCTAAGTTGCCAGCCCTGAGTCCGATCTCCACCTGCTTCAAGAGCGTCCTTGTTTTTGTCTTCGAAATTGCTTTCATTTAGCTTTGGGGCATGTCCAATTATGAATTATCTGTAATTTCACGAACCAAAAACCACCTCAGCCGAGCCTGAGAACCTCGTCCTTTCAACTTCGTTTGGGACAAGTTTCCAAGCGTAGCGGTTGTCCAAACCAATGTAACACGAGATGCCTTTCATACGAAGATTTTCCAACTTCACTGAAAACGGCTCTGCTTTGAACTTCGCAAAACCATCAGCGAACACCTCGACGACGCGCCCGATTTTAATTCCGCCAAGCAACACCTGGTCTCCGATTTTTATTTTGTCTGGCACCATTACCCCACCAAAACCGTAGTGGGGGACGCCCCCGTCCAAAATTCCCATCTTGTCACCAACAAAGACGGGTATTCCCAAAAATGAACCAATGCGTACGTTCGGTCCAGAGACCAGAACATACTCTGGTTTTGTTACTTCAATAGTTGCTTTAAAATTCGAATGGGATGGCGAGCCGTTTAATTCTCCTTTGAGCGTCGCGCGCAATAGCACGCCTCCTCCCGCCCTGAAGAGATTGAGGGAAGGTTTTATCTCCACATGCAAATGAAGATCGGTCCAAAAATCAAAATAGCTGCTTCTAACGAGTTCTCCAAGCGGCTCTCCGATTTCCACTTCATCTCCTATTCTAACCCAAGGCTTAACGTGGAGCACGCGGACCAGATATTTAGAGCTGATTGGAGTTTCCACAGCGATGAGGTACTCCTTTGCTAAGGAATTTAATTGTTTGGACTTTGGGGCGTTAAATTCACGGATGTATTTTATTTTTCCAACCACTGGAGAGGGAGCAAAATCAGATGGAGGATAAATGTCGACGGCTTGGTGATTGAAGTGGGCGAAGTACGGGCTGTTGAAAAAAGACAGTCTACTTCTAGGCGGCGCAAAAATTTTTATTCCCTGCGAGGCAGCGATTTCCGTTGCCAAGTTGGCGCCTCCATTTGAAGTTGGCAAAACTACTTTTGAGACTACTATCAAGTTCTATTTTAGGGTATCTGTCTGGTTTCCGAACTTAATACTTTAGTACACGACCCAAACTAGGATCAGAACATCTGGCGGCATAAAAACCACAGGGCCTGAACTGGTAAATGAAAGAAACCGCCGGCCAGTTGTTTAAACCGGGAAAACCTACAGACAAAAAGGTTTTACTTATCTGCAGTAATACTGCACTAAAAGTGTCCGGAGGAATTATCCCTTGAAGCCAGCGACGCCAGATTTCAAGGACCTCTCAGTTGAGGAGACGATTCGCCTATTGGAGACCTCGGTGAACGGGCTGACAAGTGCTCAGGTCAACGAGAGGTTGGCCAGATACGGGTTCAATGAAGTGGTGGAAAAAGGCAGAAGCCCCGCAGTGGACTTCCTCTCCCGCTACTGGGGGCCTATGCCCTGGCTGTTGGAATTTACGATGCTGATTTCATACATCTCGGCTCATTATCTAGAACTGCTGGTGATCTTTTCCCTGCTCACGATAAATGCGTTGATAGGGTCCTGGCACTCCAGGGGCTCTCAAAAAGCGTTGGAACTGCTGAAGCAGCGATTGGCGGTCAAGGCGAAAGTTCTGCGTGACGGAAGCTGGGCGACGATCCCGGCGAGGGAGCTGGTTCCGGGAGATGTGATAGCAATTGGCCTCGGCGATCTTGTGCCGGCTGATGCGAAGATAATCAGCGAAACCGAGATTTTGGTGGACCAGTCAGCACTGACAGGTGAGTCCCTGCCTGTGGAACGTCGTAAGTCAGATATCGTTTATTCGAGCTCCATCGTGAAACGCGGGGAAGCCAAATGCGTGGTCGTGAGCACCGGGAAAAACACCTACTTTGGTAAGACCGCTGAACTGGTGAGGATTGCCCGGCCAAAGTCACACCAGCAGCAGATAATGATGGCCGTTGTGAGATACAGTCTTTACGTCAGCATGGCCGCTTTGATCTTGGTTCTCGCTTATGCCTTTCTGCTGCACATGGATGCCATGACGATGCTGACATTTGCTCTAGTTTTCCTCATGGGGGCAATCCCCGTGGCGCTGCCCGCCGTTTTCGCTGTGGTGCTGGCTACCGGCGCGATAGAGCTATCAAAGAAAAATGTCCTGGTCACCAAGCTGAGCGCGATAGAGGATGCAGCCTCGATGCAAGTCCTCTGCCTTGACAAGACAGGGACTATCACTCAGAACAAACTTTCAGTCGTGGAATCCATTCCCTTTTCGGGTTTTGAAAAGGAAGATGTTGTGCTGATGGCGAGCTTGGCCTCCAGCGTTGAAACCGGGGATCCAATGGACCTCGCCATTATCGAACGGGCAAGGTCCACCGGCGTTGGAGTCTCTGATTACGTGCCGGTCTCTTTCACACCTTTTGACCCGACGACGAAGAGGTCGGAGGCAATAGTCGAGCATGGAGGGCAGCGGTTCAAGGTCGTCAAGGGTGCCCCGCGGGTGGTCGCAGCACTGTGTCAAATGACGGAAGCGGAGTTCAACGAGAGGATTGACCGGCTCGTGATTGATCAGTCCTCAAAGGGCTACAGGACTCTTGCCGTGGCCCGATCCAAGGGGAGCAACCTCAACGATCTTCAGCTGGTGGGGCTTCTGGCCCTAGCTGACCCCCCAAGGCCAGATTCTAAAGAAATCGTTGAGGAGCTGAAGGAGCTGGGCATAGCGGTAAAGATGCTTACCGGAGACAACGTGGCCATAGCCAAGGAAATTGCCCGGCAGGTTTCCCTTGGGGACAGGATCGTCCGGATGCCTGATCTGAAGGGAAGGAATGAGGAGGAGCAACTGAGGATAGTGGAGGAGAACGATGGTTTTGCCGAGATATATCCGGAGGACAAGTACCTGATCGTCAAACTTCTCCAGTCCAAGGGCTACATCGTGGGGATGACCGGTGACGGGGTCAACGATGCCCCCGCACTGAAGCAGGCTGAAATCGGAATAGCGGTGAGCAACTCCACCGATGTTGCCAAGGCTTCGGCGAGCATCGTCCTGACCGAGCCGGGGATGAGGGGAATCATCGATGCGGTAAAGACCAGCAGGCAGATCTACCAGCGCATGCTCACCTGGGTGCTGAACAAGGTCAGTAAGGTGATTCAGTTCGTGGGGCTGCTTGTCCTCGGTTTCTTCTGGTTGCGTGACTTGTTGCTCGCTCCAATAGGGATGGTCCTGCTGATATTCGCAAATGACTTTGTGACGATGTCGCTGGCGACGGACAACTCGAAGAGCACGACGAGGCCAAACCTGTGGAACGTTAAGAACATCACCCTTGCCGCCCTTGTCGTGGGACTTCTGCTTGTGGTTGAGGGCACTGTCGTAATTTTTGTCGGCATCCATTACTTCCACATGCCGCTGGCCACCCTGCAAACCTTCGCCATGCTGGCCCTTGTCTTCAGCAGTCTGTTCAGAGTCTTCATCGTTAGGGAAAGGGGACACTTCTGGAACTCAAGGCCGGGCAGGGCACTCCTCCTCTCCAGCGTCGGCGCAATCGTTGGCTTTGCATTTTTGGGCGTCTGTGGTTTAGTCGTTCCACCGGTCACGGCGCTGCAGGTCGCCTTTGTTTTGGCCTTCTCTTCGCTGTTCACGCTGGCCATCGATTTCCCAAAGTACTGGGTATTCGGAAAGCTGGGGTTGTAGCTGGCGAGGAAGGCCAATAATGGTCTGTCCTCAGGACCCAAGATCAAGAACACCTTGAAGGTCCGGGTTAATCCCCTTATATTTTGACAGAATCAAACGGCCCATGCGATTCCAATTTTGCGAGATTTTGGGCCACATTGGTCCCCCAACCACGTATTTTGTCACGTAGTCTTTCATTGCCTCTTGACGCGTGACCAGCCTTTTGCGCCAGTCTACGCGGACAACTCCCGCACGTCGCAAATGGTTAAGCCCTTGGACAATAAGCTCCGGCTCGATGGGGTAACTCACGCCGCTCTTCAAATCATCCACCAGAGAGTCTATGGTCACCTCGCTTTCTGGACGAAGAGCGATGACGGCGATCATGTCTTGGATTAAAATCGTGGCCCTGCTCATGTACGGCGTGGCCTCCACAGGAGCGGAGACCTGTTCCAGGAGGGAATAGTACTTCCGGTAGAACCACCTTTTCACTATTTCGGCCAGGGCCAAGTAGGCTACAACAATGCAGACCAAGAATGGGTAGAAGAGCAAGGGGGGCTCCACGAACCCGAAAAGCTTGCCTAACGGGGTGAGGGGCACCAGCAGTGTCACCGCCAAGATGCCAGCGCTGCTTAAAAAGAGGGTCTTGCTCGGCCTGCTCTTGAAGGGCGACATCCTTGTCCTTATGACAAATACCACCAAGGTCTGTGTGAACAGGGATTCTATGAACCAAGCCGTTTGAAATATAGGCTCGATCGCGCTGAAGACCAGTATCATGAGGAAGAAAGTCAGGAAATCGAAAACGGAACTCACCGGACCCATGATGAGCATGAATTTTCTTATGAAGGAAACGTTCATCTTCTTGGGCTTTTCGATGTACTCTGGATCAACGTTGTCAGTGGGTAGGGCAAACTCTGAGAGGTCGTAGAGCAAGTTGTTGAGGAGTATTTGCGTCGGAAGCATAGGCAGGAAGGGCAGGAAAAGGGAGGCACCGGCCGCGCTGAACATGTTGCCGAAGTTCGAGCTCGTCCCCATCATTATGTACTTCATCGCGTTTCCGAAGGCCTTCCGCCCCTCAATCACACCATCGTTCAACACCTTGAGATCCGTCTGCAGGAGGATGATGTCCGCTGACTCCTTGGCAACATCCACAGCATTTTCCACGGATATGCCCACATCGGATGTCTTCAGGGGAGGTGCGTCGTTGATTCCGTCCCCCAAAAAGCCGACGACGTGGCCGTTTTTCTTAAGCGCAAGTATTATCCTGTCTTTCTGGGCCGGGGTGACCCTTGCAAAGACATTGGCCCTCTCGACGACTCTTACCAGAGCGTCGTCCTGCATCTGCTCGATCTCGTTCCCAAGAACGATCCCACTAATTTCGAAGTTCAGGTACTCGCATACCTTTCTGGTGACGATTTCGTTGTCGCCGGTGATGATTTTCAGATCCACCCCGTTTTTTCTCAATAGTTGGATGGCCTCTCTGGCTGTTTCCTTTGGGGGGTCGACGAACGCCACAAATCCTAGGAAAACCATCCCCCCACTCTCATCGTTTATCGAGTACACCCGTTTTTCCCCGACCATCTTGTAAGAAATCCCCAGGACCCTGAATCCCTCGGAGCTGAGGTCATAGTATTTTTGCTGTACCCTGTCGCGCAGCTCTCTGCTCAGCTCGACTGTTCCTTCACTTAATTCACAATGGGAGCATGTTGCCAATATTTGTTCTGGGGCTCCTTTTGATATCAGGATTCGCTGACCATCGCGTTCGACCACGACCGATACCCGCTTCCTCTCAAAGTCGAATGGGATTTCATCTATTTTCTGATAACCTTTTACATCGATCTCTTCGTGCTTAAGTATCGCCTCATCGAGCGGACTCTTCAGCCCGGTCTGATAGAGGCTGTTGAGGAACGAAAAGAGGAGCACCCTGTCGTCTTCCCTGCCCTCCGGATTCACATGTAAAACTAGCTTTATCCTGTTCTCCGTCAGCGTGCCGGTCTTGTCTGTGCACAGGACATCCATACTCCCGAGGTTCTGGATGGATGACAGGCGCTTCACTATGACACCTTTCTTGGACATCGCTATCGCTCCTTTTGAAAGGGTCAACGTGATTATCATCGGCAGGAGTTCAGGCGTCAGGCCCACGGCTAAGGCCACGGAAAATAGCAGAGATTCCAGCACGTCGCGCTTGTAAAGGGCGTTAATCAGAAAAACGAAGATAACCAGCAGGAAAGTGACCTCCACCATCAGAAAACCGAATCTCCTGAGCCCCCTCTCAAACTCTGTTTCGGGAGCCCTTTCGACGAGCCTCTTCGCGATCTTTCCGTACTCGGTGAGGTCCCCGGTGTTGACAACGACGGCCGTTGCCGTGCCGCTGACTACGGATGTCCCAAGGAAGAGATAGTTGTTCCATTCGGTGATCGAGGCTTCCCTCGTTGCAAGAGGATCAGATGTTTTTTCAACCGGCAGAGATTCTCCGGTGAGCGCCGACTGATTGACGAACAGATCTTTCGCACTGATGATCCTAGCGTCTGCTGGGACGATATCACCGGCCGAAAGATGGATGATATCGCCCGGGACGATCTCGCGGAGGTCCATTTCTTTCTTTTCTCCATCCCTGAGGACGGTAGCCGTGGTTGTCACTCTTCTCCTTAGCATCTCCGCAGCCTTTTCGGCCCGTGATTCTTGGTAAAAAAGGAGGAAGGTACTCAGAAGCACTATCACCGATATTATGATGGCGTTCACTAACTCCCCTAAAAAAGCCGAGATCACCCCGGCGACAAGAAGTATGATCACAAGCGGGCTCTTAAAGTGGGAAAGGAATGCGACTAGAGCCGTCCTTCTCTTCTTGGCGAACTCGTTGTAGCCATAGATCTCAAGTCGCTTTTTTGCCTCCTCAGATGTGAGGCCCGATTGAGAGGTTCCTAATCGGGCTAACACCTCTTCGGTCGGTAAAAATAAAATTTCCTCCGGGTCAACAGTGGGTTTGGGTTTTCTTTGGCGGGCGTTTTCCTCCTTGACCATGCTGTAACCTGTAATTTTGCCGCTCACAAATCAGAGCCCCCTAAATGAACAAGGAGCTCCGGTCATTTAGGCGTTTATACTAAATTCGAAGCCAAGCGTCGAATTTGAACCGACGAATAACGGGCCTGCATCCCGCTTTCTTGACTGTTTGGCTATCCCGGCACATCCCCAGCTTTAACATTGAAAAACCTATGGTCTGTCTTTGCATTATTGTGATGGATCCGAGGGATGCTGTTGAAGCATGGCCTTTGACAAATTATTCATAAAGAACTTGTTACTTGCGTTCAGGGCCCTGAATCTACTGAAAGATTTTCGTACCCTGTTTAGCTTATCTTCGACACATGGAAATGGGTAATGGTTCTTATTGCCAGCATGATAATCGCTGCCGCTGAAAACACCGCAATGTACCCTACTATGGAGTTTATTATATCACCTAAGTTTGTACCCGTTGCTGTGTTGAAACTGGCAAAAATCCCCATGTTGCTAGCGATCAACAGCGCTACCATGACCAGCAACAGGATGTATATCTCTTCCTCTACTTTTTTAACAACAGGCATAAAGAAACCAATGACTAACCCTATCACTACAAACACCACCGATATCCAAGCTTGTCCAACTGACCCGATGTATAACTCGTGCACTAGCACACCTGCGATCAAGGATCCAATTAAACCTATGACAAAGAGATAACTAGAAATTCGAGAAGCCTTTGGTTCCATATTCTTGCCTCCACGTCTTGAATTTGTTTTCTTATTGATACTAACCCGTATTTAAACCTAACGATTTCAGCGACGAGGGAAAGATATGCTGACAAATTTATTAGCGCAAAAGTTCACGATATTGGGTTGGTGAACTTATGGCATACTGTGCAAAATGTGGCAATGAGCTTCCCGAGGGCGCGAGGTTCTGCCCAAGATGCGGGAGCGAAGTCTCAGAAAAAGAAAGAGTTTCAAAAGAAGCAAAAGAGCCCGTTGGTCCAGAAGTTCCCCCAGAGCTATCTTCCGCTGACTACGAAAAATTGAAACTCAAGGTCGAGGTAAAAAATGCCTCAAGGAAGAAGAGGTGGGGAATCACCGTTGCCGTCCTTGGATTTTTGGTAACGCTCACACCTACAGTCTTTCTAGCAATGGACTATGCTAAAACTGTAGAACAGGTGATAGCTTTGGCTGATTTAGCGAAACTTTGCATCATACTTGGGGGATTGATGTTGATATCCGGTATTGCCTATTCAACTTATGGCTCTTGGAAGGAGAAGAAAATAAGGAAGAAACTTGGTCAAGAGATGTCAATTTCTCTATAAAAATTTTTAAAGTAACAGAACTGGACTAAGAGTAATGGCCCGAAAGAAAGACAATTGGAGGTCTGGTTAACTTCTTCCATATCACATCGATGTTGTCAACACGATCCCATTATTAGCACTTGAAAAACAGATGATCAGCTTAAACCCCACAATTCAACCATGGCGTGGGTGCAGAGATAATCTTTTGGTCAAGCCGTAGAGGTAGTATTTCACGGGCTTCGGCGCCTTGACGGGTTTTACTTCTCTCAGGATGGGCAATATGGCGGCGGAGAAGGCTAACCTCAGCAAACCGGAAAGCAAGAATAGAAATAGAATTATCGAAATGAACCCGACGTTGCCGTATGTGGCAATCAAGCCCCCAAAAGTTGCGCCGAGGAATACTCCAATACCGTTGAGCGCATCAAAGTAAGCAGAGCAAATTCCCAGCCTTTGTTTCGTGACGCAATCGTATATGTAGTTTAACGCCGCCAAGTTGAAACCACTCCACAGAATTCCGGCCAATGCTTGCACAGTGGCCAGATATATTGGATTGGGCGATAACAACCAGAGGATCGGGGGAATCGGCACCAAGAAACCGCAGATTCTGAGCACCAAGAGGTTCCCGTACCTATCCGAGAGCTTGCCCCAGAAACGCATACTTATTGCTCCAGCGATCGCGTAGCTCAGCGTGATGGACACAAAGGTAAGGTAACTGTATTTTAGATGACTCAACAGATATACAGCGGAAAATGGGTTGGCCAGGTTGAGAGCGAATGCCATCAGCGAAACGTAAATGGTGAATCTGCCAAAATTGTTGTCCTTCATCCTCTTCAGAAAGCTCGAGAAGGAGAAATAGAATTCATCCTTGTACTTGAATTTCGGCTCGTATTGCTTACTGAGGTAGTAGCATGAAACGAAGAGCGCGATCGATGCAGAAACAAAGAGAGTTGCGAAGCCAAGCAAAGCCTGCTGAGCCATCAAGTTGAGGAACACGCCTGCAGCTAACATGGCCGAAATGCTTGCGATCCCCGTAATGGCGTTCCTCCTGCCAAAGAATCTCCCCCTTTCCTCATCGCGCACAAGGTCGCCCATCCAAGAAAACCAAGCAGGGGTTGTAAACGAGCCGAGAACCAAATAAATCGTGTAAAGCATGATGAGAATCGTTGGAGCAATCAGGGTGTTTGGGTCAATGATCGGGAAAATTAGGGCTAGAGCCGCGATTGGCAACAAAACGAGCCCTTGAATGAAAGTTCCCGTAATTACTATCTTCTTGCGGCACACCTTCTCCATGAGCTTTGGCGCCCGGGTTTCGGAAAGGTTGGCTGCCAAATTGGGTATAGATGTCAACAGACCAATCTGAAGGTTGTTGGCCTTCAGAGCAATTGCATAAGGTGCGATGTACGATGGGCCTAAAGCGTTGCATGTTGCCCACGCCACGCCCTCTTTGATGCTATATCTCAAGCTCGCTTTACGAGTATTTTCATCCATCAGCGGCACCCTCTATGCTTTGCCATATACAGCCGTTTATAATTTTAATTTGACCAGTACCTCCATAAGTGACCTTTTCGGCGAGTAAAATGCCCTTTTGGAAGGTGCTGAAAGGAAGAAGAGAAGTGAAAAGTCTCCCGGAGGAGCCTATGGATCCCTTCTCTGCCCTCGGTTGGCTTGAAGGGGACCTCGCACTCGGCACCGCAGGAAGCCCTTCCTTAGCTGTTACAACCACTTCTTCTTTCTGAAATAGAAAAGCATCGATATGCATATAGCAAGCATAATAAGCCAAACCAAAGGATAAAACCAAGGTATCTCGAATTCTGGCATGTATTTGAAATTCATTCCGTAAATGCTTGCTATAAAGGTCATAGGAATAAATATCGTGGTAATTATCGTTAAGACTTTCATAACTTCGTTTATTTTATTGCTCATGTTTGAAAAGTAAACATCGAGCATCCCGTAAGCTATGTCCCGCAGCATCTCTATTTTGTCGAGTACCTGAACGGTTTTGTCGCAAACATCTCTAAAGTATGCCCTAGTAGACTCTTGGATCAGCGATGATTCCCCTTTTTCCGCCTCACTGATTGCCTGCTCTAAATGCCAGACCGACTTATGTAGAAATATTATATTCCTTTTTAAATTTTGGATCGCTTGTAAAGTTTCTTGTCTTGGATTAGTTATCAACTCTTTGTCTATGGATTCTATCTTATCTTCAAATTTCTCCACGATTTTGAAGTAGCTATCAACAATTGCGTTGATCAAAGAATAAGCAAGATAATCGTTTTTCATCCTTCTCATGCGGCTGTGCTCATCCCTGATCCGTTCTTTAACATGGTTAAAAACATCGCTTCCTTTCTCCTGAAAGGAAACGACAAACTTGCTGCTAAGAATTAAACTTATTTGCTCTGTAGTTATCTCATTGTGTTCGTCGTCGTAATCAAACTTTTTCAGAACAAAAAAAAGGCGATCACCAAAATCATCTATCTTTGGATGCTGATCAGTGTTTAGGATGTCTTCAACTGCAAGTTGGTGGATTCCAAGATAATCGCCAAGCTTTTTTATCATCTCCGCTTGATGAATATTATTCGCATTTATCCAAGTAACAGTTGGTATATCTATAAAGGGTGAGCAGTCCTCGACCGTTTTTATTTCCTTCTCTAAAAAATGCTTTTCATCGTAGTCAATGAGCGTAATCCTTGTCTCGGCGGTCTCTTTCTCCCCGATATAGGAAGTTTCTGGGGGCCTAAGCATTGTTATCCTCTTGATTGTGATTAGGCGCTTCCATCCCTAAAAGTCTTGAGCACTCTATCAATTCAGTACTCCCGCAGCTATGTGGGATTTAAGCATTTTCGGCGGTTGGTCAGCTCAACTCTAAGCACAGTGACGAATGCAAACTGGAAGAGTTCAATTTTTTTGAGCTAGCTAGCGGGCGTATACTCCTCTGACTTCTTCAACAATTTTGCTCACGACAACTTGGGGTAATTTTGTCACCTTCTCCAGTTCCTCAGATCCGTAGCCGAGCAGGTCCTTAGATTATCCCGGACTGAAAGAGCTGACCCTTTTCATGGGATCCGACAGATCTCAGAACTGTCGCGGAGTACGGTTTCTTCTCCTCTATCATCAAAAAAAACATGAGAATCTGCCTCTAGCGAGCGTGTTCGAGAAACAGGATGGAGCCGGGAGCTACATTGGGCTATCGTCAAGATCACGAAGCCTTGGCTTTTCCACAATCACTGCGAGTTGAAAGTGAAAACAATCTTCACAAACGTGATCTTTTCACCTCAGTTCTCTTCAACGTGCCCGACGAGTTCGTGAACTGATAGTATGGCGTAGCAATCAGCATCCACAGTGATTTTTAGCGGCTGGGCTCTGGCGCTTGGTTTATCCCCCCGGCCTTATCTCCAGCCTCAGGAAACGCAGGTAAGATATAACAAAACAGGCTAACATGCCCACAAATATCGCCAACACTTGCGGCCAGCTCGCAGCGATGCCTTGGGCCAGCGAAGGTCTGATCTGCTGCTGCATACCTCCGACGACGAAAAATGCCGAAGCCCTCAGCCCGAGTATTGAGGATGCCGCTTCGTTGTAGAGGTTTGACGGTGATATTCTGCCGATATTTGTCTGTATTTCCGACCTCGCCTGCATCAGCGAACGGTATTCCTCCGTCTGGGTGGCCTGTCCGAAGCCTCTAAAGTTCTCAGGTGCTCCAAGCGGCTGGAAGGGAAGTGGCACCATCAGGCTAGCGACCAAGGCTGCAATTACGGAGACGATCATGACTGAGAACAGCCATGTCGCTATCGACGCGAGCATTGATGTTGACGTTTTTTTGGCGAGCACCGAAAACAGGAGACCTAGGCTTAGCCAGAAGGCCAAGTAGAGGATGGTCAGAAGCGTCAGCGCGACTATTGACACCATCTGCTCAAGTGTGGGGCCAAACCCAAGCAGAGGGGTGGCAACGCCGCACATGATGACGATGGTGCCTCCAACAAGCGACGCGATGGCAGCGACGCCGGCAAGGAATTTGCCGTTGAACACCGAGTCCCTGAATATCGGGTAGGTGAGAAGCACAGACAGGCTGCCACTCGTCCTCTCCTTGTTTATTGAGTCGAAGCCGAGGGCCAGACCTACGAGCGGACCGAAATAGACCATCAGTGAAATGAAAGAAAAAGCCAATCTCCCTCCGGAGAAGATGGCGAGAAATCCTGCATCGGGGTTGTTTTTGATGTAGTCCGCTCCCTGATAGGCAGAAAGTGTTGAGAGCAAAATTATGATTGCGAACAAGATAAGAAAACGTTTGCTTCCTAGGTGATCCGACAGCTCCTTTCTAAAGACCGTCATCATCCCGGCCATTTCATCCTGCCCCCTTGTAATATCTCAAAAATATCTCCTCAAGCGTGTACTCCCTAGGCTTCATCAGCAATATTGTCGCGCCATACTTTGTGATCGCCCGAGAAACGTCAGCCCTATTGTCCCTTTCCATGTAAACAAGGAGCTTTCCACCCTCCTCCTCAACAGACGTCACTCCTTTTACAGTTTTGATTTCTTCTATCAACCTCCGCGTAACCTTGTCCAGTTCAAATTCCACACAGTACCCCTCTTCCTTGGCAATCCCGCGGGATAAGTTCTCAATAGTGTCGGTGGCGATCAACTTACCTTGGCGTATGATCCCAACTCTGGAGCATGTCTGCTGCACCTCGTGAAGAAGGTGCGAGGAAAGAAAGACCGTAAGCTTTTGCTCCCTGTTCAGGCGAAGGATTAAATCGCGCACTTCCTTCGTCCCCTGAGGATCAAGACCAATGGTGGGCTCGTCCAAGAAAATAATCTTGGGATCTTTAATCAACGCTTGAGCAATGCCTAAGCGCTGTTTCATGCCCCTGGAGAATTTCTCGACCTTCACATCCCTCCATTTGCCCAAGCCAACGAACTCCAGCAGCTCGTTCACCCTTTTTTCCCGTTTAACGCGCGGTAGGTCGGCGAGCTGTCCGAAATAATCCAGATTCTCCTTTGCGGTCAAGTCCTCGTAGTAGCCCGCTGCCTCCGGAAGACAGCCGGCTATCCTCCTCACATCCCTCGAATTTTTAATGATGTCATATCCTCCGACTCTACCTGTGCCGGAAGTAGGCGTGGTTAACCCCATCAGCATCAGGATCGTCGTCGTCTTACCGCTCCCGTTGGGCCCGAGGAACCCAAAGATCTCTCCCTCGTTAACCTCGAGGTTTAGTTGGTCCACCGCAGTTACTTCCCCGTATATCTTGGTGAGTCCACTGGTCTGGATTATTCGCTCCGGCATTTTCTACCTCCTGCTAAACTTCTTGAAGATGAATATCAGCAATGAAACGGCTATGACCGCAACCACGACACCTGCCAGGGCCCAAGAGGTTGGAGCCTCAACCGTTACCCTGAGCTGGACTTCGTCGGACACATACTGGTCGCTCAACGCCTTGACTGAAATCAGGTAGTCCCCTGCTACGGTGTTTGACGGCGGTACGACAGTGACGGTGAAGCTGTAAGAATCTTTGGGATCCAGACTGAGCGCCCTCGCTGGAGAAAAGGAAACGTCCCAGCCGGAGGGCGCGGTGACCTGGATGCTTAAAGTCGTGACCGGTGACAGGCCAGAATTCGTGACCTTGACCGTGGTCGTCAACGGGTTGCCCGCGGTAACGCTGGTGTAGAGCGTTGATGGCTGCACATCGAGCTTGTAAAGACCAACTACCTTAGCCTTGAAAACAACTTGCTTGACCGTTGACCCGCTCTCGGCCTCGACCACGATTGAATAATCCCCCACGGAAACCTCACTTGGAGGGGTAGCCTGGAAAATGAGATCAAGGGACTGGCTGGGATTGAGGGTGATCCTCGTTACTTCTGTGTCGCCAGATTTAAACGCAGTTTTCCATTTTTCAGGCGCCGTCACAACAGATAGAATTATCTCCTGATCATTCGCGCTCAGGTTTCTCAGGGTGATGGGGTAAGTAAGGGATTTCCCCGCCTCGGCCGTAACTTCGGGAAATCTGCTCACAAAATCAAAGTCTGAGACATTCTCCTTTTCCCTCAGAGCGATCATCAGCTCCATTAAGGCGTTCACCACACCGTCTTCACTCGATGCCCTCACTGTTAGAGTGTATTCCCCGGGTGTGGCGTTATCTGTAGTTTCCGTCTCCAATGCGAGCGTTATCGATTGTCCCGCCGCGAGGTAGACGCTGGAGACCTCGCTTTTGTCTTGGGTGATAAATCTGGTGGACCAACCCTCCGGGGCCAAGGCAGACAACCTCAGGGACTCACCTGACTCTCCTCTGTTTTGGATTACAATTGAGTGCTGAACAGTCTCCCCCACTTGGGCCACGATCCCCGGGAACGTTGCCACTAAGTTTATCTCACGGATGGGCTCGCGCAACTCGACTGACAGTGATTGAGTGCTGGCATATTCCGCCATCCAAGAATACGCCATAAATGTCAGCTGGTAGATCCCCGTGCTTGAATTAGGAGCGGTCAGGATTTCGACCGTTACCGTTAAAGATTCCCCGGGCTTCAAGGTGAGGGATTTTACTTGCTCGCCTTGGTAAAAGAACTTCTCCTGCCACCCCTCAGGCAGATCCAATATTTTTAGGTCGTAGGTGACTGGGTCCTCACCTAGTCTTGCCCCGTTGGTTATCTGAAGATCGAAGTCCACGGCGTCTCCCGGTTTCACGACCTTCCAAGTCACCCTTGCGAAAATTGCTGTCTTTGAAGTTGATTCGGTGGCTGCAAACGCGGTTGAGGCAGTTGCGACAAAGGCCAGCAGCACAAACGGGACAGCCAAATATGCGCTGCCCCTAACTTTTCTGCCACGTGTTTTCATTTTATCACCCGCGAAAGAGCCCAATCTTGACATCCTCCGGCAGCTGGCATTCGGATTATCGACAGCCTCCCCGCCGCCGGCATTGAAATTGCTTTCTTCATTTTTTCACCATTATTCGCGTTCACTTTCGCTTGATGCGGTATTTATAAAGTTTCCAAAGACTGTTGATAAAAAGATTTTTTTAAGAAAAATTTTAGCTATTTTCATTTTTTCGCGCTTTAAAAAATGATCAAATCGTTCATATCGCCATATAAAGCTATTTTTGGTTTTTCAAAACTTTTAAAAGCCTTTTTTAATTCCTGTTTGGTATACGAAATAGAATCCACCAAACAATTTTCTTGGGCACTCGCGCCTTTATCTCATCACTCTGCTCCAATGACCTCTTGTTGATAAGCTATATTAGCATGCTTTCAACATCATCTCCGTTGCCGGCTCTAGCTGGCGAGAATCTCAGAGGCGAAAAGCCAACTTTCCTCTGGAGCTTAGGCTGTTTGTAAAGTAAACCGAACATCCTTCAGAGCTTCAGGCCACCGAAGTAGATGCACCTGCGTGGCGGGATCTTCGGCGATGTCCTGGGTTTATCAACCAGCTCAACTTCAGCCTCCCGCACCACGGCCACCGGTATCCGCTCACCCGCTTCACCCATCACCACTTGCGCCGCGCTTGCCAGCTGGTCGGCGATGGCGCGGTAGGTTATCTTCAGCGGCTTGCCGTAGAGGTCGGGCCTGCCGCGGACATCGATCACCGGCTCCAGGCCCGCGGTGCCGATCGCCTGCCCCACCGTGCCGAGCCTCAGGGGATGAACAACGCTGTCCGCGATTATCACCCCCACCCTGGCGCCGGAGCCGGAGCTGAGCGCCAGCCTTAATGATTCGGCGGCCTTGTCCGGGTGGCGGGGAAGCAGTATCGCCTTACCCGCGGGGGCGTTGGACAGGTCAACGCCGGCGTTGGCGCAGATGATGCCGTCCTTTATGGTGAGAATTGCGCCGCGGCAGACGCGCAGCACCCGGTCGGCCTCGCGCAGGACCAGCTCAACGAACTCCGGGATCTGCCCGCTCCTTTTCGCCATTTTTCTCGCCTTTGTTGACGGGCGAACCCTGGCCAGCTCCTTGATCCTTCCGGCCGCGACCGCCACCACCTTGGAGGCCACCACCACAACATCTCCATCATGAAGCCCACCGATCTGATCGGCGGCCTTCAGTATCAGCGAGGGCAGGTCATCCCCCGGTTCAACCAAAGGCAGGCTCAGTCCTAAAACCTCCACCTTTTCACCTCGGCAAATCCCTTATGCTCTCCGCGATCCGGGCCGCGTGCAGGGTCTCGACCGGGTCGTGGGTTCTCAAAGCGTGGGCCCCCTTCAGCACGGCTATGGCCGCCGCCGCGAGTGAACCGTAAAGCCTTTCCTCCGGATCAGGAAGGCCGAGGACATCTCCGATGGATGACTTTCTCGATATGCTCAAACAGATGGGCCGGGAGATCTTCAGCCTTTCCAGGTTGGCCAGGATGTTCAGGTCGAAGAATGTGGCGAGGCTGTAGCCCCTGCCCCGAAGGCGCCGCCTCGCTCGCGGCCCCAGACGCGCCAGTCTCGCTGGCCACTGCCCGAAGGCGGGATCCACGACCACCTTCTTCAGCGGGACGCCGTGCTCGCGACATATCTTCAGGCTTGACCGCAGCGCCTCCTGGATCTCCCCGATCTGGTAGACATCACCGGGCAATCTTCTGGCGGCCATGAGGATCGCCGAGCAGCCGCTGCTCGCGACGACCTCCGCCATACGGGCGTCGGCCTTGAAACCGCTGACATCATTGATTATCGAGGCCCCGGCCTCAGCCGCCGCCTCAGCCACCGCCGCTCGTTGAGTGTCGGCAGAGATTGGAGCGGAGATCTCCTTGGCGACTGCCTTGATTGCCGGAATTAACTCCTGCAGCTCCCTGTGCTCCGGAACCGGCCGCGATGTCGGCCCGGTGCCCACGGCCCCGATGTCGATGATCTCAGCACCTTCCTCGACCATCTCCCGTGCCCTTTTGACGAGGTCATCGCGACCCCGGACAATCGACCCGCGGTAAAAGGAGCTGTCGCCAAGGTTAATCACGCCGATGATCACGGTAGGGTGGCCGTCTCCGACCATCACGTCCCCGAGCCTTGCAGAGACCACGGAAGCACCATAACCACTCTGGCAGCGAGCAATAAAACGATGTCCTAAAGGGGAAAACAGGATCAGACCACGATCTCGAAATTCTCCGGTGAGACATAATCCCCGTATCTCTTCCGGGCCTCCATCAACCGCTGGCGCTGGTTCTCCAGCTCCACGAAGACCTCCCTTGGGGTGTTGGGCACCTTGGTGGAGTAAATCCGCATTATCCGGTCTATCTTTGCCAGGTGCTCCGGTATCCTCAGCTTGAACTGCTTCAGGTAGTCTTCCCTGGCATAGTCGATGGCCAGCACCTGCTTAAAGAGCCTCTTGAGATCCTCATAGATTGGGATGAGCCCGGTCGGGGTTTTCCTCGCCCTGACCTCGTTGTGGCAGCGGAGCTCCATCCACTTCAACCAGACCGCCTTATAGAGCTTGTCGGTGAGGTATCTCCCCTCCTCCTTGAGGAAGTAGTTGACCGAGAAGATCTTCGGGGGCCTCTCCAGTTGGGCGCCGAATTTTAAGTTGATCTCGATGTACTTCCCCAGCGGGATGGAGAGGAAATCCAGGTTGGCCATGGGGTTGAACTCCCTGGTCCCCTCCTTGCCCAGAACGGCGGCGGTGGCCTCCGACTCCAGTGAGGCCCCCTTGGTCACAATCCCGTGAACCCAGTTGAACGCTTCCTCCACCGGAACCCAGGTGTCCGAGTCCCTACCGCCGTAAATTATCCCGGAGACCTCGACTCCTTCGGGGTCGTTTATCCTGGGGTCGAGGTTCTCCAGCAACTCCATGTTCAGGGTGAGCCTGGCATTCTTGTGGGAGGGGGGAATTTCGTTGCCCTCGGCGTCCTTCTTTCCCGGATACCATTCCCCGGAGTGGTTGATCCCCCTCTTGGGTACCTCGCCATCATGCCCGATCCAGTAGACGCTGCCGTCATCGAGGACGAGCACATTGGAGAAGATGATCTCCCCGGGGCTGTGGAGGGTTTTCCAGAGGATCGGGTCATCCTTGGAGTTCACCCCCTGAATTATCCCGAACATGCCGTACTCGACATTTACCGCGCGAACCTCCCCGTTCTTCACCTTGAGGTAGGCGATGTCGTCACCGACGATTTTTTCACCTTTCATCATCGAGGTGGACGTCTTGCCGCAGAGGGAGGGAAATGCTCCGGTGAAGTAGGTCAGCCGCCCCCCGGGGCCATGGACGCCCATGATGAACATGTGCTCGGTCAGCCAGCCCTCCTCCGAGGCCCGTTTTATCGCCAGCCGCATGGCGAGCTTCTTCAACCCGATGGTGTTGCCACCGTACTGGGTGTTGACGCTGTATACGGTCTCGTCGCTGAGATCCACGTAGATCCTGCGCTTATCAATGTTCTTGCTCACCCCGTTGACCAGTTCACCCTCGGAGTGGACGAACTTGAAGAATCTCGCGGCCCTGCCCAGCCTGAGGAACTCGGAGTAGCCCTGGCGGTAGAGCAGGTTTTCGCTGTGGGCCACATAGGGGGAGTCGGTCAACTGCAGGCAGGGGATGGCGAAGTCCGAGTGGGTGGGACCGAGGCAGAAAAACAGGACGTAGAGCCGGTGGCCCCTCATGATGTCCTTCAAGAGCGCGTGAATTTCCTGCAGCCCGGCCTCCCTCTCCAGCTGGCCCAGGCTCTCTCCTGCGGCCAGAGCCCCCAGCCCGAGATCAACACCTTTGGGCAGGAGCAGCCTGGTGTTCTTCCTGTCCCGGGCTTGGTCATAATACCCGTCAAAGTGGACGGTGTGTCCCTCGATCGCCAGCTTCCTCTCCTCACCGCTTCTGATGGCCTCCTCCCTGATGAACTTCAGCTCTTCCGGGGTCCCGGTGCTGACAAAGACATCGTCCGGGTTGCAGTGCTCCACGTATTTGGCCACAAAGCGGTGAAGGGCCGGGTTGTCTATCTTCAGCAGCTTTTCGAGGTCCTCCCGGCGTAACCTCTCCCTCAGTATTTTTTGCCAGGAATTATTCTCCTTTACCATAATATCGAATGCTACTAACAAATGAACCCTTTAAATGTTGCTATGGGTCCCTTTCCCCAGCTTCATGCCAGCTGAGCCATTATTTCCCCCCATTTTGCGATTGAATTGCCAAAAATCACCTTTTTCAAAAAAGATGGCTTAAAATCAGATTTTTTTGGACATATAGGGTCCCTCGCGCTCATAGCCCAAGCGCCGATAATACTCCCGGGTGCCAACCCCGGCCAGAACCAAAATCTTCCGGGCATCGAAGCTCTCCCGGGAGACCCTTTCCGCCTCCTCCAGCAGGCGCTCCCCCCAGCCCCGGTGCTGCCACCGGCTTGGGCCGGCCTTGGTGCCCACGCGGACGAGAGGGCCGTAGACGTGCAGCTCCCGGACAATGGTGGTGCTGCCTGGTTTCACCTCCGGCCGGTGGGCTCTTTCCGAGGGATTTCTCAACCTCAGCAGCCCGATCAGCACGCCGTGGCTAACGTCCTCAAAGGAAAGGAAAACCTCGTCACCGTTAGAGGCGCGATATTCCTCGGAGAGCAGCGTGATATCCTCCGGGCGGGGCTCAAACCCCTCCTTGTACTGAACATGGCCGACCTCGCGGCACCTGATGCACCGGCAGGTTTTTCCTTCCTTCCTTAACCTCTCCTGAACCAGGGATCTCAGGTCACCGCGCCTGACCCCCGCGGCCACGAGGTTGGCGGGTATATCTCGCTGGATGCGCTGGATCCTGACCCACCTTGGGACCAGCTTCTTCACCTCGGCGATCAGTTCAACCAACCTTTCCAGGGGGTAGGGCTGGTAATCCCCCCGCCGCCACATTTCATACAGCTCCGTCCCCGGCATTACCAGCGTTGGATAAATTTTCAGGGCATCGGGCCTGAACCTCTCGTCATGGAAAACTGTCCGGAATGCCTCAAGGTCGCGCTCGTAGCTGGATCCGGGCAGGTTGGGCATGAGGTGGTAGACGACGGCAAGTCCCGAGTCCTTGGCTATGCGGGTGGCCTCAACGACATCCTCGACCGTGTGCCCGCGCTTCACCAGCCGGTAGATGTCGTCGTAGACTGTCTGCACGCCCAGCTCCACGCGGGTCGCGCCGAGGTCAAGCAGGAAGTCCACGTCGGGCTCCTTGCAGTAGTCGGGCCTGGTTTCCAGGGCGATGTCGCTGATGCGGATGGCTGCCTTCTCCGCGGCCAGCTGCGCCTCCTCCATTGTCGCGGCCTTTGAGCCCGTGATGGCGTTCAAACACTGGATGATAAACCATTCAAGGTAGTCCCGCGGGTAGCAGGTCAAAGTCCCGCCAAAAGTGATCAACTCAACCTTGTCCACCTCGTGACCTATGGCGCGCAGTTGCTCAATCCTGCTGCTGACCTGAGCCCGGGGGTCGTAGTGGTGTTGCAGCGCCCGGGCCGCCGCTGGCTCTCTGCCCGTATAGGACTTGGGCGTGTTGTACTCGGGACCGCCGGGGCAGTAGATGCAGGTTTCCTCGGCCGGGCAGGGGTATGGCTTGGGCATGACGGTGATCACCGTGACTCCCGAGATTGAGCGCACGGGTTTGAGCTGGAGAGCCCCGAGAAGCTTGGCCCTCTCTTCGGCCGTGGCGGCGGCGAGCAGTTCCGAGTTCCGCGGTGGACGGGTCAGCCCGAACTCGCGGCAGACTTCATTTTTCAGCCGGGACAATTCTGGAGGGCGGACTGTCCCCTCCTGCAGGATCTTCCTGATTATCTCGCGGCAGGCCATGGAGAAGGAATCCATCCCTTATCCCTAAGGTTAATCTACATGGGGGCTAATTTTCTTGACGGTGCTGTCGTGGATATCGCGGAAATATGTGGGAGGTACGGGCTGCCAGCTCAGCTCTCGCAGATATTTGAGAGGGCGGGCATCCGCAGCCTTTATCCTCCCCAGCAGGAAGCCGTGGAGAAGGGGGCCCTCGACGGCAAAAACCTGGTGATGGCGATACCCACCGCCGCCGGTAAGACGCTCATCGCTGAGCTGTGCATGCTCAAGTCGGTGTTCCTAGAGAAGGGCAAGTGCCTCTACATAGTGCCGCTGCGCGCCCTTGCCAGTGAAAAGTACGATGACTTTAAGGAGAAATACGGGCCGCTGGGAGTGAAGGTCGGCATCAGCACAGGAGACTTCGATGTCGCCGACCCGAGACTGGCCTACTATGATATTCTGGTAGCTACTTCGGAAAAGGTGGACTCGCTGCTGCGTCACCGTGCCAAGTGGCTGGCCGATGTGGTCACCGTGGTGGTTCTGGACGAGGTCCACCTGATCGACGACCCCGGCCGCGGTCCGACGCTGGAGGTCTTAACCGCCCGGCTCAGGCAGGTCAACCCGTCCACGCAGATCCTGGCCCTCTCGGCAACGGTGAAAAATTCCGACGAGATCGCCGCCTGGCTTCAGGCTGAGCTGGTGAGGAGCGAGTGGCGCCCGGTGCCGCTGAAGAAGGGCGTGTACTACAACAAAAGGATAGTATTTGACGACGGCAGCCGGCTGAAGCTGGAGGTGAAGGCGGAGGATGACCTCACGGCGCTGACGAACAGCACGGTAAGGGACGGCGGCCAGGCCCTGGTCTTCGTCAACACCCGCCGCTCCGCTCAGGCCGCCGCCGCATTGATCGCGAAGCACGTGGCACCAATGCTGTCCCCTGAGGAGAGGGAGAAGCTTGCCGCTGTTGCTCAGGCTGTCGAGGGGGCCCTGGGGGAGCCCACCCGCACCTGCCGCGAGCTGGCCGACTGCATCCGCAAGGGCGCGGCCTTCCACCATGCCGGCCTTCACCACCTCCAGAGAAAGGCGGTCGAGGATGCTTTCCGGAAGAACTTGATAAAGGTCGTCTGTGCGACCCCGACCCTGGCCATGGGGGTCAACCTGCCCTCGCGCCGGACGATCATCCGGGACTACAGGAGATACGTTGAGCCCTACGGCCAGGTCTTCATCCCGGTGCTCGAGTTTTATCAGATGGCGGGCAGGGCCGGCAGACCCCAGTATGACAAGTACGGTGAGGCGGTGTTGATTGCGAAAAGCCGGGATGAGGTGGAGGCGCTTTTTGAGAGGTTCATCAGGGCCGAGCCCGAGAGGATAACCTCCAAACTGGCAACCGAGCCCGCTCTCAGAACGCACGTCCTTTCCTCGATCGCGGCCGGCTATGTGAGCGATAGCGCGGCCTTGCTCGACTTCATGGCGGGAACTTTCTTCGCCCACCAGTACGGGGTGGCCGATGTGGAGCGGGTGGTTCAACGGGTGCTTGATTTTCTTGAGCGGGAGGAAATGATAAAGAAGGAGGGAAAAATGCTCCACGCCACCGAATTCGGGCGGCGGGTCTCCATGCTGTACATCGATCCCCTTTCCGCGGTGATACTTCGCGACGGCCTCAGAGGGGTGGCCACCAGGGAGCCGACCGAGATCGGCCTCCTGCATCTGGTCTGCCACACTCCTGACATGGAGCTGCTCTATCTCCGTCAGGATGATTACGAGGATCTGGAATCCTTCTATCGAGAACACGCTGAGGAACTGCTGACGGAGATCCCGGACGGGCAGGCCGAGCCCGAAAAGTTTGAAACCCTGCTGGCGGAGCTGAAGACGGCAAAGATGCTTCAGGCTTGGATAAACGAAACGCGCGAGGACCAGATCCACGAGATCTTCGGCGTCGGGGCCGGAGATATCCGGAGGGCAGCCGACACGGCCAAGTGGTTGCTCTATTCGGCGCACGAGATCGCCAGCCTGTTCAAGATCAGGGCGGCTCTGGCTCCGCTGAGAAAGCTGGAGCAGCGGGTGAAACACGGCATCAGGGAGGAGCTGCTGGAACTGGTGCAGCTCCACGGGATAGGAAGGGTGCGCGGTCGCAGCCTGTTCCGGGCCGGCTACCGGAAGCTTGCGGACATCGAGAAGGCCAGCGAGCAGGAGCTGGCGCGCGTCCCCTACATTGGCACCGAGATCGCGCGCAGCATCAAGAAACAGGTGGAACAGAAAATTGAGCCCGAGATCTGGCAGCCGGAAATCTGATGGGACACCGCCGCTATGGCACAACGATGAAGGTGAAAACAGAAAAACTATTAATTGACCCATCCTACTGTATTTTATGCGATCAAAGTTCCTGAAGACCCCGACCCACCCCCTCGAGGTACAGCCCGGGCGCAGCATCAGCAGCCTCACCGATGGGCTGCTGGCGACCGGTTTTCAGGGGAGAAAGCTGGGTGAAGCCGTTGATGTCTGGGCGAGAATGCTCCGGGAAAAACAGAACACGATCTGGCTGGGGCTGGCGGGGGCGATGGTCCCGGCCGGAATGAGGCGGATAATCTCCTACCTGATAAGGCGCCGGATGATCGATGTTCTGGTTTCCACCGGGGCCAACCTCTACCACGACCTCTATGAGGCCAGGGGAAAGAAGCACTACGTCGGGAGCCATCTGGTCGACGACGTGAAGCTGAGGAAGCACTACGTGGATCGAATCTACGATGTCTTCGCCGACGAGACCGAGTTCTACAAGACCGACCTCTGGATAGAAAAGGAATTCTGCTCGCAGCTCTCGGACGGCTACCGCTACTCCTCGCGCGAGATAATTTATGAGCTGGGCAAGTTTCTGGAGAGCTACGGGGCGGAGAAGGACTCCATCATCCTGAGTGCCTATCAAAGCGGTGTTCCCGTCTTCTGCCCGGCCCTGAATGACAGCTCCCTCGGCTTCTCCATCATGTTCGCCAACAGACGGAGAAACCGGCGCATCATCCTGGATTCCCTTAAGGACGTTGATGAGAGCTCGCGGATAACTGAAGTGGCCGGGACCACCTCGGTGATCTACGTGGGGGGCGGGGTGCCCAAGAACTTCATCCAGCAGACGGCGGTGATTGCCGGCTACCAGACGAAACGAGATCGGAGCCACAAATTTGCCCTGCAGATATCAATGGACGCGCCAATGTGGGGCGGTCTCTCCGGATGCACCTTCGAGGAGGCCCAGTCTTGGGGCAAGATTGACCTTCGGGCGAAAAAGGTGATGTGTTACTCCGACGCAACGATAGCCCTGCCCATAATCTCGCACGCGCTCGCGGAGAAGTTCAAGAGGCTCAGGAGAAACGTTCCCCTCTTTGAATGGGATAAAAACGGAAACTTGAGGATAAAGTACGAAAGAAGGGAGCTGTGAACTCCGCATAATTTTCTCTAGTCGATCCTGATGATGTGAACCTTTCCGTTCTTGATCTCCACATCGGCCAGAGTCTTCACCGTCAGTCCCGTCTCCTTCTTCACCCTCTCGGGACCATTGCCCCGGTTCATCACGATGATCACGTCCTTCACGATGACGCCGACCTTTTTCAGCCCCTGAATTACTCCGGAGACGGTGCCGCCGGTGGACATGACGTCATCTATTATTATCACCCGGTCGCCCTTGTTGACGGAGTTGATGTAGAACTTCTGTCCTTTCTCCTTACCGGCAATTTTGCGGTAGCTCCTTTTCACCACAACCTCAATTTCCCCGGGCAGATTGAACTTCTTCTTTCTGGCGATGATTATGGGCACGTTGGTCATCGTGGAGACCAGCGCTGAAACGTGAATTCCCATGGCCTCGATGGTCACGATCCTGTCAACGTTGAAATCGGCCAGTTCCACGATTCTCTGTGCGATTTCCTTCAGGAGCTCGGGCTTAAGCGGCGGGGCGACTCCCTGGGTCGGGTTCACGAAATACTCGTACTTCCCCATCTTGACGACGATGGCATTTTCCAGAGCTTCCTTGAGCAGGGGCAGTCGGGTCATCTTTATCCACCTGAGGGCATCTTCACTCGAACTCTATGGTCGCCGGTGGTTTACCGGTCAGGTCATAAAGGACGTGGGTGACAGACGGGTTTTCTTCCCTTATCCTCTTGTCGATCCGGCGCAGGACCTTCCAGGGCAGCGCCACCGCTTCCGCCGTCATGGCGTCCTTTGATCTCACCGCCCGGACGACAACGATTTCTCCGTATTTTCTCTTGAGATCCTTGGTCACCCCGGTGGCCCGGTCCTGCAACAGCACCGCAAAGGCCTGGAAGCAGGGGATGTTTTTCGTTTCCTCCTCAACCACTCTGGTGGCCCTCCGCACCAGCTCCACCCTTTCCGGGGTCACCTCACCGATGACCCTGATGGAAAGTCCCGGTCCGGGGAAGGGCCGCCTCAACGCCTCGGGCTTCATTCCCAATGCCTTGGCGACCGCCCTCACCTCGTGTTTGTAGAGGTCCTTCAGCGGCTCGAGGATCCTCAGCCCGTACCTCTCCAGCGGGTGAACGTTTATCTGCTCCAGAACGTTGTGCTGTGTTTTCACCCCGGCCTTGGTCTCCACCACATCGGCCGCGATGGTGCCCTGGATCATGAAGCTGGCACCGAGTTCCTGTGAGATTTTGCCCAGTGATCTGTAGAAAACATCCCGGAAGGCCTTTCGCTTTTCCTCGGGATCGGTTAACCCCTTCAGCGCGCTGAAGAAGTCGTCCCCCAGGTGATAGACCTTGGCATTCAGGCCGAGCTTCTTCAACCTGTTGTAGACCTGTTGAGGTTCTCCTTCCCGCATCAGCCCGTCGTCAAGGAATACCGCCGTGAGGTTTTTCCCAACGGCCATGTGCCCCAGCACCGCCGCCACCGTGCTGTCGACACCTCCGGAAACGGCGGCGAAGGCCTTTTCCTCTCCAATGGTTTCTTTTAACCAGGCAACTTTTTCCCGAACAAATTTTTTGGCATCAAACATTCAACAACTCTCCTCGGTTGCACACTGATAGGTTGGGTTTCCCTATTTTAGCCTTTGCTGTTTCCTTCCGGAGCATTTTTGGCCCCGCCCGCCTGGCAAAGTCATTTATCCCTCTGAGTCAGACCTGATTGTTGGTGTTGGGTGCCCGTTGATATGGATGAATCCATTTTCTGGTCCAGGAGGAGAGGTTACAAAAGCAGGTGTGAGATTTGCGGCCGGGAGGCAAACGACATCTCCGCGGCCCTGAAGGTCTGCGCAACCTGCGTGCGGGAGCGCTTTACCGAAGCCAGGCCCTACCTTGCCGCCGCCCACGCCAGGATTCGCCGGGAGCACGGCCTGCCGCCCCACCCTCCTCAGGACAAGGAGGGCTTCAAGTGCAATGACTGCGGCAACGAATGCAGGATACCGCCGGGGGAAAAGGGTTTCTGCGGCCTGGTTGAAAATTCCGGGGAAAAATTGGTGCGAAGGTTTGGGACGCCGGAGAGGGGGTTACTCTCCTGGTACTACGACCCGCTCCCCACCAACTGCGTCCCCGCCGATTTCTGCGCTGGGTCCAGCGGCGCGGGCTACCCGAAGTGGTGTCGGACGCCTCGCGGCGACATCGGCTATTATAACCTCTCCATCTTCCTGGGAAGCTGCACCTACAACTGCCTCTTCTGTCAGAACTACAGCTTCCACGAGCTGACCGCCGCGGGATCGCCGACCATCAGCGCTGCCCAGCTCGCCGAAAGGGCTGACGAACGGGTCGGCTGCGCCTGTTATTTCGGCGGCGACCCCTCCAGCCAGATGCCCTTTGTGATCGCCTCGGCGGAGATGATGTTGGAAAAGGCGCGGCGGGAGGGGCGCATCCTCCGGGTCTGTCTTGAGACCAACCTCAGCATGAACCGCAGCAGCCTGGAGAGGTTCACCGAGCTTTCCCTGGGCAGCGGCGGCGGCGTGAAGGCCGACCTGAAGTGCTGGTCATCCGAAATCCTCTACGCCCTTTCCGGAATTGAGCACCGCAGGGCGTATGAGAATTTCAGCTGGCTGGCAAGGCGCCATAGGGAGCGCCCCGAGGTGCCGCTCGCTCGCGCCAGCACCCTGCTCGTGCCGGGTTATGTTGACGACGAAGAAATCAGGGCGCTGGCTTCCTTCATTGCTGATCTCGATCCAACCATCCCCTACTCCCTCCTGGCCTTCCATCCTCTCTACCACATGGAGGACATGCCGTTTACCAGAAGGGAGGACGCCGAGAGATATTTGAGGATCTGCCGCGAGGAGGGGCTGGAGAGGGTCAGGATCGGAAATCCCTGGCTTCTGGCCTGAAGGGGGTAAGCTTAAACCCGGCCCCGAGAACTCAAAAATGATGGCCATGGGAACGGACCTCAAGAAAGTTATTTCGGGGTTGGTGTCGCTGGAAGGGGAGGAGGGCTTGGCCCGCATCAAGCTGGATGCCCTTAGGGCCCTGGTTCATTATCACGGGGCCATCTGGCTGTCAGAACTCGTCCAGGAGCTTCAGCTAAAATCCGCGGCCGATGGTTCCCCAAAGCCAGAGGAGAAGCTGTTGAAGAAGGGTCTCCAAGATCTGGAGCGGGATGGAGTCGTGAGGATAAAAAAGGCATTCCGAGCGACCCTGCAATCGCGCGATGGTGTGAAGGACGAGTTGATTTCACTCGTGGACCTGCAGCTGACTTACGCCACTCTTGCCAAGAACAAGGCGCTTGGTTCCTTCTGGTTCAAATGAAACAGCATCGGAGCTCAAAACAGCAAGATCGAATGGGGAGAACGCTGAGGAAGGGGAGTGACTTTACCGGTTGGATGGCCTCAGCTCCGGGATTTCGTCTTCCTGCCTCTCTCCCACCAGTAAGGCTGCTTTTTATCCCGTCTAAAAATTTTGATCATCATCTTGACCTTGCCCAAAAACAAATTTAGTTTTTTGTTTCAAAAGTTGCAACATTTAGCCCCGGGCGTCAGGCGGCCTCAGCGTGCTTTTCCCGGCAATCAGCTAATTAATCGCGCCCGACAAGGGAAGATTGGGAAAATCATGAGCAGGAGAGTGGTTGGAGTCGCCCTAGTGGTACTGGGTGCCGCCGGGCTGGTGCTGGCATCAGCCTACCTGTTCTTCTACCGCGAAGAGGCGCCAGAACAATTGCCGGAGCTGGAGGGAACTGTGATAGGGCTGCCGCAGCCGCGTTACCGCGGCGATGTTTCCCTCGAGGAGGCACTGCTGCAGAGGAGATCGGTCAGGGAGTACACTGGTGAACCTTTAACGCTGGAGGAGATCTCACAGTTGCTCTGGGCCGCCCAGGGAATCACCGACCCCCGGGGGTTCAGAACTGCACCCTCAGCCGGTGGCCTCTATCCGCTTGAGGTCTACTTGGTGGCCGGCGAGGTAGCTGGCTTGGAGGCCGGTGTTTACAAGTACCGGCCGCAGGAACATAGCTTGATCAGGGTGGTGGTTGGGGATAGGAGGGAGAACCTGTGCACAGCGGCTCTGGGGCAGGTGTGGGTGAGGGAGGCAGCCGCAGACATCGTCATCCTGGCCGTCTACGAGAGGACAACGGTGAAGTACGGTGACCGGGGAATTCGGTACGTGCATCTGGAAGCGGGGCACGCGGCCCAGAATGTGTGTCTCCAAGCAACCGCTTTGGGCCTAGGCACCGTCACCGTCGGGGCGTTTTATGACGATGAAGTGCAGGCCGTCCTGGGTGCTCCGAAAAACGAAAAGCCACTTTACGTGATGCCGGTTGGGAGAAAATAGTTTCTCAGGGATCAGGATCGATTCCGGCGGCCCCAAGGGAAAGATTAGAATGGGGTGGAGGTGTTTCCAGGCAACACGGGATAGACTTAGTAAAAACGACTCCTCATGCTGCTCGACCCAATGATCAGTTTTTGCGTGGTGCGGGGGAGGGGATTTGAACCCCCGAACTCCTAAGAGACCAGCCCCTCAAGCTGGCGCCTTTGACCTGGCTTGGCAACCCCCGCGCCAGCAGAACTATTGTCTCACTGTTTTAAAAATCAAAGCTTTTTGACCAGCTTGGGGAATTCCTCAAATTTTTCCCGAAGGGATTCAATCGCCCTGAGAATGATCTGGTCCGGTGGGAGGGTCCCCGTCGATTCCACCCTGAAGATGAACTTGGACGGATCCCCGGAGACTCTGACGGCCTCGGACGAACAGGATTCCACACAGGCCTTGCACATGGTGCACTGCGTTAGATCCTTGACCCGGACCCTTTTTTCAACCACTTCAAGTATCCCCTTGGGGCAGGCCTTGACGCAGTCACCGCAGGCATTGCAGAGCTTGGGATCGAACTCCAGGACGGGCATGTATTTGTAGGCAACTATTCCCGGCTGCCATTTCGCGTGATCCTTGCCGAAACCCAGACGGGCGATGGCCACCAGCTCGAGCCTCTGCCCGTTCTCAAGTTTCACGATCGGTATGGAACCGCTGACCGGCCTCACCTCTTCGTCAGATGGCTTCAGCGATTCGCTGTAAACCATTCCCGGACCCTCGGCCTTAAGCTCCAGGTCCACGGAGCACTTCTCGCAGCGGCCTTCCCGGCAGCCGCATTCGCTGGGCAGCTGATAGCCCTTTGCCGGGGTCGTCAGCGGAATCATGGCGAGCCTGTGGGCGATGATTTCATCGTACATCGCAGAATCATTTACCTTGAATTCCACTTCATCGATTGCCATGATGGGGACGTCGCGTAAAGCTGCCCGGCGGATGGAGTTAGCGAAGGCAGGGTTGGCACCGGAAAGCACGAACTCCATCTCGTTGCCATCGAGTTTTCTGATTTCTATCTCCATACCAACACCAAAATCGTCCTTCAAGATGTTGTGTTTCGCTTAAATATTGCTTTCGGTGGTGGTTTAAAAAAGCATTGCAATCGCCGAACAGATGAGGAGGGCCCTGGGCTAATCTGGCGCCCATCGGCGGAGGTGAAGCTCCTTGGCCGGGATTTGAACCCGGGGCGGAGCCTCGACAGGGCTCCATGTTAGACCGGGCTACACCACCAGGGCCCGTGTGCTACTCGGTTTCTTCTAACGTTTAAACTTTTTCTGCCTTCCAACCAACGAGGAGCGTCAGTTCAGTTAACCGGTTATTTTGCATTTTTCGAAAGTTTAAAAATCCGGCCCATATGTTGGGGAAGCGGATGGACAAGTGCATTATGTGCGGGAGAATTCTGCCACCTGATAAAAAACCTTTCTGGGCTCCGATTGGAGGGGGTTAGATGCAACTACGGCTTGAGGATTTCCGTAAAGGCGACAAGACAGCTCCTGATCACAAGAGGGTGATGGCTGAAGGGAACTCGGCCAAGAATAATCGGGGTTTGTCCTTGGTTCTGGGCTGCGGCGATGTCGGGTTTGAGGTCGCGAGCAGGCTCAGGGAGCGAGGTCTGGCGGTGGCGGTGGTCGAGAAGGACGCTGGCAAAGTGGAAGCGCTGAGACTTACTGCCGGTCACGATGCTCACAGGGGTGACTTCAGGTCGCCCGAGGTGCTGAAGCAGGCCGGGATCTCTCAAGCGGAGGTCGTGATCCTGACAGTTCCGGATTTCACCATAATCAGGCAAACCCTTGAAGCCATCAGTCAGTTGAAAAAGGAATTGGGGATAAACCCCTCCGTGATAGCATTGGTTAAGCACGAGATGGAGGCGGTGGAGGTGAAGAGGCTAGGCGCGAGCGAAGTCGTCCCACTCGCCCAGACGATCGCCGATGCCATCGTCAACAAATTAGGGAAGGCAAAAGTTCATCTGGTTCTAAAAAATAGCAGCTGAAGACTAGTGCCTTTCGCCCGGCAGAACGTTTTGGCTTGGTGTTTCCTCAAGTTGTTTGCCCCTGTTTTTAACCAAGGCCCTCAAAATTCCTTCCACAGCTTCTTCGATGCCTGAAGTCTCCGTGTCGATCACAATGTCCGGGGCCATCGGTTCCTCCATTTGCTCATGGACGATGCGCACGGCCTTTTCCTCTATTCTGTCCTTCCGGAGTTCATTCCGTTTCAGGCAAGTCTGCAACGAGCACTTGAGGTATATCGTCAGGATTTCCTGCCCACTCTTCAAGGCAATTGTTTTGATGCTGTTCCTCCATTCCTCCCTGTGAAAAGTGCCATCCAAAATGAGGTAATCAACCCTGCCCGCCCACCTCTCCGCCTCAGCAGAAATGCGCCGGTACCTTTTTCTTCTGAACTCGGCGGTTGATATCAATCTGGAGCCCTTGAGCCTTTCGGCGAGCCTCTTGGCGATCTCCGTCTTACCCGAAGCTGGAGGGCCGCAAAACACCAGTATCATTTTTACCAAAATTCAATAGGCACGCCTGCGTTAAATTTACTTGGAACGGCCGGTCCATCATGAGGAGGCGGTGGTCAATGGTCATGAAAATAGTTTCTTACCAGTTTGGCCGGATGAACATCGATGGGCGGGAATACTCCTCCGACCTGATAATATTTCCGGGCCGCGTCGAGGAAAATTGGTGGAGGAAGGAGGGGCACAAATTGCTTAAGGAAGATCTGGCTGAAATAGTCAAAGCTAGGCCGAAGGTGCTCATCGTCGGCACGGGTTATGCTGGACTCATGAAGATCCCGAAGGAAACCGAGGATTTTCTCCGCCTCCAAGGCATCGAGCTGATCGCCGAACCGACTAAAAAGGCGGTGGAACACTACAACGAACTATCGAGGACCAAGCGAGTTGTTGCGGCTTTTCACCTCACGTGCTAAGGGAGCTAAACGGCTTTAGCGGGGGGCGGCTGCAAAAATTTATTAAAGCTGGTGGAGGCAAGCTTTCACTTTCCGGTACAGGATCCTGAGCAAACGCTTGGCGCTTCTCAGGGCATAATAACACAGCTCATCTAAGCGGGCGTATGTAAATGAAACCTCAATCCCGAGTTCCCGGGCAATCTCATAACGCAAATTTCCATCGACAATAATGCCGCCAATCTTGGAAACCTTGATGGGTTCTTTTATGCCCAACTCAGCGATGTTTCTCTTCAATTGTTCCCTCTCTTCCTTGGTGTGAACAAGCCACCAAAGGGGGAAATGCCTCATCTCTCTTTTCTCCACCCCACGGCCATCATCCCCATCAATATTGTTAGTTACCGTTCTAAGAAAAGACTGTGTTGGAGCCGACTGAAAGCAAAGGCTGAAACCAACCGCTTTTCTCCAAGCAATCCCTTCTTGAACATTAATTATCGAAACCTTAGCCGTTTTGAAATTAAGAACGGCTCCATAACGCGATGGCAGTTCATTAACCAATGAGGTGACTCCCATCGCAGCTCGCACCGGAGTTCATCCCGGCCAACCCTTCCCGGCATGAGGCAAAGGTGAGCCCCGCCTCTTCGCACGCACGCTTGATATCGCCCATCAGCTTCTGCCTGAGTTCACGGGGCAGGTACCAGCTATTGTGATGCCGTTGCCCGCGCTCGAAATACAGTGGCCGCAACCGGGCAGCGACTTCGGGAAAAGCGCTCTGCATGCGCCGCCAGCTGTCGGGCCTCGGCTTGAAGGTGGAGGACGTTACGTGCTTGGCGCCATGTTCGGCCGCTGCCCTGACCAAATTTGTAAACCCACTGTCGTTCAGGAAAGGGATTACCGGATCCAGTCTCAAACAGACCGGAACCCCGGCAGCAGCGAGACGCTTCATGGCCTCCAGCCTTCGCTCAGGCGGGGGCGCGTTTGGCTCCAGCATCCGGCTGAGCTCCTGGTCAAGCGTCACCACGGTGAAGCTCACAACCGCCCGCATCTTCGTGAAGAGGTCAAGGTCCCGCGCGACGATGTCCGACTTCGTTATCACCTGCACTTTACAGTTCTCCTGGGCGAGGAGCTTCAGGCACGAGCGCGTTAGCCCAAGCTTCGCTTCAATTGGCGGGTAAGGATCGGAGCTGTTCGACATGCTTATGGGGCGGCTGCGGTCAATCTGCTTAAGGTCACGCTCAACTCTCGCGATCAGGTTGTGCTTCGGCCTGCACTCGAAGGCCCGGGGGATGTAGGAGGTGATGTAACAGTAGAGGCACCCGTGCTCGCAGCCCGTGTAGGGATTTAGCCCGTATTTCCTGGGGCAGGTGCAGAGGGGGTCGTGCCAGGGATCAAACTCCCGGATAACGTCCACGCGGTCACCTCCCTCAATCGGGTTTCTTGGGATAATCCAGGACCTCACCCTTACGGCCGATGTGAACCACCTCCCACCCGAGCTTTTCCAGTCTTTCCGCCACGAAGCGCCGGTGACAGGCTTTCGGATGGGTCTCCACGCACATGATCGCGGAGAGGTCCTCGCTCGCGAGCCTCACCAGTTTTTCCAGCCCGCTTCTGAACTCTTTCGTCCTCGTGTACTTCTCATAGCCGCCCCGATATCCTCCCAGCTCCTGCAGATGAACGTAATCGATCCCTCTGGCCGGTAGACTGGATTGCAGGCTCTCCTTCACAAACTCAGGCCACTTGGAGGTGGGGAAACGTCTGACGTCAATCACGCGCTTCACGCCGAGGCGCTTGAGGAGACCGACAAAGTCCTCAAACTTCTGGCTCCCGTAACCGACCGTGAATATCTTCGGCATGATGCTTCTCCAACCTTCTGTTTTTCACCCATTATTTTTTAACTGCCCGGCAAACCCGAGTGGCGTCAGGCGATAACTTCAACCGTCATTATCTCAGGAACAGACCCCACGCATTGTTTCCCCACGGGCTCTGGTTTTGCCATGAGCTATTCCCCTGTTTTTGCAGAGGGGCGCGACAGTTGAAGGAACCAAAAAATGCAACGGTCGTTAAATGGTTGGCAGCGAATCGGGTTTCCCTTTGGCTTGCGCACAAAAGTACCGCCCGACACGCAGGCGAGCTTGACTTCCGGGATCTGACGAGACCGGGTATTTCCTCGCCGCTGTGGCCGCCAACCATCATCATTGTTGTGTTTCAGTTTTTAAAAGTTTCGTGGTCCCGCGGGGGAGAGTTTCAGCGGCTTAACCGCGTTTGAACTCCCGACATTTACCGGAATCTCTCCGATTCTGTCGGTTTCAGCGCGGCCTGGGTCTACAGCCGACCACTCTAACCAGGCTGAGTTACCGCGGGACCGTTTTAAAATCTGGAATCTCCATTATTAAGGTTTCACCTCATTAAATGCAGGGGCCTTTGCCCGGATCCACCGCTACCTCAACAGCGGAAAAGATTGATTTATATAGCGATGGGTGGATTTCGATGGTGATGTCGACCAGGATCATCTCGAGAAGCGGCTCAAAGCACACCCTCCTTCTCAAAAGCGGCATCGCCATCTTGATCCTCGCCACGGTCCTTCTGGTGACGTCTCCTGCACTCGCTCAGGCAAAGCCAGCAAAAGTTCTTGAAATAAAGGTCCATCAAGAACCGGGCGGGGTGACCAGGTTTGAGGAATATGTCACGCTGTCTCCTGAGCTAGGTGCCCCTCCAGGATCTTTCTACAAGGTCAATGTCTATGCCATCGGAGCCCGTGAAGGAATCGTCCTCGTTGACTGCGGCGTCGAGAGCCTGTATCCCGATCTCATAAGGGAAATCGATAAAAGGTTTCCCAACCGGCCCCTCCTGGCAGTGCTGCTGACCCATGGCCACGCCGATCACGCCGGCGCCGGGCATTACTTCCTCGAGGCTGGTGTCCCGGTTTATGCCTCCGCGGCCGACGCCTATCTTATTCAGATGGGCATGAATTTCCCCGGGGTCCCCAGTGACTTCAGCTACACCGGATACACCCCGACCGGACTACTCTACGGTGGCGAGACGCTGTTTGGGCTGAAGGTGATCCCAACGCCGGGGCACACCTACGGCAGCCTGAGTTTCCTCGACACGAAGGGCAGGGTTCTCTTCAGCGGCGATACCACCCTCGCCTACGCGGAGGACGACCAGGGCCCGCTTGACCTGACCTATGAACTTGAGTACATGACGATGCTGGCCACGGACAAGGACAGCCTGCAGCTACAGATGAACTCCCTCAATCTACTGCTTGACCTGGTGAACCAGGGCGCGGTCAAAGCGATCCTGCCAGGCCACAACAAGGCCTACCACGGCAAGGACGTGATCCCCTTCCTCCAGCACTCGATCGACTTGGTGGCACAGGCGCTGAGTCTCAATTAGTTCCGCTGGTGGGTGACCGGAGCCGCTTGTGCTCAATCATAAGACATCGGTCCATGACAGCATCAAGCCCGGCTTTTTCCGCCAGGGCAGCCGCGCTTTCATTGACTATGCCGAGTTGCATCCAGACGCCCCTGAGCTTACCGTGCTTTCTCTTCAGCTCGATCGCCTGCTTCACGATCGGCGGAATGTCCTGAGAGGGCCGGAAGATATCGACCAGCTCTATCTCCCTCTGGATCTCCTCAGGAATATCCAGAAGACTGGGGTAGCTTTTTTCGCCCAGGATCTCCTCCGCCGCCGGGTTGACCGGGACAATTCGATATCCGTGTCCTTTCAGGTAAGCTCCGACCTTGTGCCCGTACTTGGAAGGATCTTTAGACATCCCGACCACGGCGATTGTCCTGACGCTAAGCAGCATCCTCAGCCCATCGTCATCTTTGACAACCATTGCATCGGCCCGGTTCAGGCGTACATTTTCTCGGGCTCAACGCTGGCGGTCTTCTCGTAGTTCTCCGCAATCTCCCTCAGCTTCTCCCTTATCTCGTTGGCTCCTGCGATCAATTCCGAGGTGTCGATCTTGAGCCCGTGAGACCGGTTCAGCGCTTCGATGAGAACCGCGGCCCCCTCGGGGTCGGGGATGGTGGCCATCGCCGGAGTTAAGATCGCCGTGCCCTCTATCTTCCTCGTCAAGCATTCGCTGAGGATTGCCCCGGCGATGCCGTAGATGATCCCCTTTCTGAGCAGGTTTATCCCCCGGTCCTTGAAATGATCGCACTTGCCCAGCTCGGTCACGCAGAATGGCCTGCGCTCCGTGGGCAGTCCCGGTACCGGTATCCCCTCCAGAACCAGTATTTCCTTGGTGCCCTGCTTCTCGGCCCAATCGAGGAGCGCCGATGAAATTGAGTAGAGACCCTCCTCCTTCAGCGGGATCTCGCAGATCACCACGCAGATGTTGTCCTTTTTGCTGGCATGAATTCGGAAGGGATGCCTCAGCTTTTCCTCCACAAATATCGCGACGGGGGGTAGGTGCTTTGACTTGACGTAGGCCACCTCCTCCATTTTAAGCTGGGTTATAATCTGATCCACGGCAATTGAGCCCACCAAGCCAGCCCCGACAAAGCCGGCGATGATCAGGGGGCTTTTCAGTCCCAGATCTTTGACCTCTACTATCTCAACCTCCGCGGCATCTAGGCCCTTCGCCATAGTTATCCCAAATTAACATTCACCGGCACTATTAAAGGCAATCAGTTAACGCCGCAGATCAGCCCAGAAACTCATGAAGCCGGCGGATGGCCTTCAGCTTCTCATCCCGCCCGCATTTTGCCCCTTCGATGGCGGCCCGGAGGACCTCGGTCGTCTTCTGATAGGTGGCCCTGTCCACCGGGAAGGGCACGCCATCCTTGCCTCCGTGAGCAAACGAGTAGCGGACCGGGTCCTTCCAAGAGGGCGGTTTTCCGTAGATCAAGGCAGAAACGAGCGCCAGCGCCCGGACCGCCGCCGGACCGATTCCCGAGATCGCTATCAATTCCTCATAGTTCTCCGGCTGAAGTTCATAGGCCCGCTGCAAGGCAAGGACGGTCTGCTTCGGCAGCCCGGTTATCGTGTGCTCCCGCGGCATGATGAGCCTGGGCATCTGCTTTCCCTTTTCCGTGTAATCGTCCAGAGAGCGCTGCCCCGCTTCCAGAACTTCGGCAAAAAGTTTTTTCGGGCCGTCGCACACCAGATCCACGCTTATCTTCCGGGCCTCCTCGCTTTCCCCGGCGGTCATGTCCAGCACCGTTTCCTCCCCGCGCTCGCCGATTATTCCCGAGTGCGGCTCCTCAACAAAGCTGTCCACCCCCTCAGAGAGCCAGTGATATCTCCGGGCAAAACTTTCGTTCATCCCCTGCTGGACCACCGCCCAGTTTCCCGCCTCGTCAACCAGAAAAGCGTGATGGTAGAGCTGGTAGCCATCCTGCACGCAGGCGTTGTCCACCTTTGCCGCCATCCTGCTGGCATATTTCAGTCCCTCAACTTTGGCGGTGGTGAGGGAAAAAACATCCGCCAGCCTTTGAATCTCCAGGGGCACGGATCTCGACACTTTTCCCTTGCCGCCGCACACGGCCAGCCCCAGCTCCTCGGGCTTCAGCGCCTCCTTCAGGGCACCGGTGAGCGTCGTGGTCAGTCCCGAGGAGTGAAAGTCAAAACCCACCACGCAGCCGAGCGATTGAAAGAAGAAGGGATCGGCCATCCTGCGTAAAAATTCCTCCGTCCCGTACTCCAGCACGATGGCTTCTGCAATGGCCCCCGACAGCCGCACCATCCTCTGGAAGAGCCAACGCGGGCAGGACCCGTAGTGAAGGGGGAGTTCAGCCGTCCCGGTTCTTTTCACCCAATCACCCCTGAGAGTGTTATCTGGCCTGACAAGCCCATTTTAATGGTTCCCCTCACGATTTTTCTACTTTCACGAGGGGTGACCGAAACTAATTGGCCTTCGGTCGCCTAACCTGCCCTCCACTGGGGTGGTAAAGGAAAAAATAAAAAGTGGGGAAAAGCCCGCAGTCATTTTATGAGATGGTATCCCGCCGCCTTTTCCCTCGCCACGCGCTTGGCAAAGCCTTTCGCGACGAGCTCCATCAGTGCGTTGTTCACCATCCCCTTGGGAAGGCGGGCGGCGCGCATAACATCATCCGCCGTCTTCAGCACCTCAGGGCTTGTCGCACCCAGCTTTTTCAGCGCCTCGTAGACTTTCTGGGCATTGGGCGTCAATTCAGCCATAATATCACCTCGATTTCTGCTATTTTGTCGCCGATTGTCTTAAAAACACTTACTATGGGGTTATTTAGCCCTTCCAAGTCGTTCGGACCGGACAGCTTCTTTGATCTTCAGCGCCATGTCAATCGCCGGCGAACGCATTGTCATATAACTGGTCGAGATGGTGTCCACCCCCGTCGCCGCGTATTCAGCGATGTTGTCCGGAGTGATCCCGCCTGAGGCCTCCAGGGAAACCCTTTTTCTCAGCCCCGCCTCTTCAAGCATTTTTATCGTGCGGGCTATCTGCTCCGGTGTCATATTGTCCAGCATCACGATGTCGGCCCCGGCCCGCGCCGCCTCCAAGGCCTCTTCCGGGCTGGTGGTTTCCACCTCAATTTTTCCCGACCCGACCCGCTGCTTGAACTTTCTCACCGCCGCGGTGATGGAACCGACCAGCTTCAGGTGATTGTCTTTGATCAGAACTTGATCGCTTAAGTCGAACCGGTGCGGTGATCCACCTGCCACCGCAACCGCGCGCTTATCAAAATACCTCAACAGCGGCACCGTTTTCCTCGTTGCCGCAACAGTTGCCCTGGGGTTCTCCTTTCTCGCTCGGTCAATCAGTTCCCGCGTCGCCGTGGCGATGCCGCTCATCCGCATCATCAGGTTCAGGGCCACCCTCTCGGCGGAAAGTATCTTCCTCGCCGAACCCTCCAGCTTTAAGATCACTTCACCGGGAGCAATTCTTTCACCATCACGGCGCACAATTTTTACGCTGACGCCCACCTCCCGGAAAACCATCGCTGCCTCCCTCACCCCGGCCAGCACCCCCTCCTGCTTGGAGATGACCTCGGCCCTCGCCCGGAGCCTGGGGCTGATGAGGGTGTTTGATGTCACGTCCCCCCGTCCCAGGTCCTCGGCAAGCATCTCCCGGATCTTCTTTCGAAGATTTTCCTCAGTCACTGGTGGCCCTCCCGGAAAGCTCCAGCATCCTTTCCGTTGCCCGGCGGGCTCTCGCAGCAATGTTCTCCGGGACCGTCACAACGTGTTTCAGATCGCGCAGCGATTCATACAGCTTCTGCAGGTTGTGTTTTTTCATCTGCAGGCAGACCGCGGTCTCCCGTGCCGGGATAAACTCTTTCCCCGGAAACTCGCGCCTGAGCCGCTCCACCATCCCTATCTCGGTGGCGATGATGAACCTTTTCGCCGGAGACGCCTTGGCCCGGATCAGCATCTGGCTGGTGCTGCAGAGGTGACTGGCCAGCCCCTGCACCTTGGGATCACACTCGGGATGGACCAGCACCTCGGCGTCGGGGAATTCTTCCTTCTTGAG
>Ga0078972_1001445_pt1 | contig 88802 bp, 65 predicted proteins | sample YelNatPaOPGAMG01_FD_67568 | JGI IMG/M metagenome (GOLD analysis project Ga0078972, IMG submission 67568) | Hot spring thermophilic microbial communities from Obsidian Pool, Yellowstone National Park, USA - OP-RAMG-01 (SPADES assembly) (version 2) | ecosystem: Environmental > Aquatic > Thermal... | reverse complement strand
AACTCAACTACCAGCACTTATATCAATCAGATACCCCAAAATCCACTAAATCCCAGGATAAATAAGAGAATTTAGTGGGAATTTGCGAAAGTTGGGCTAGTGAAATTGCAGATCTCTTAACTCTGCATAACGTTCTCGCACCCAAAGTGTCGGCTTATCCTCATACAATTCATAATCATGCAAATCCCACGCAGGGGGTAATTCTTCGCCACTCAAAACCCATGCTGCTTGCCTGGCTGCCCCGTCAGCGACGTGCTCACCTTCATCATTTGCCGCATAAACTGGTCTGCCAAATATTTGTGATGCTATTCGCCTAACAGCTTCAGAGCGGCTTCCCCCACCGGCTAAAATAACTCGTTCCACCTGTACACCTTGTGCTGTCAAGGCGTCCAAACCATCGGCTAGGCCACATAATACCCCTTCAATAGCAGCTCTTGCCAAACATCCTGGTGATGAATTTGCAAGGTTCATCCCATATAAGGAGCCGGTGGCAAAAGGTCTGTTCGGTGTACGCTCACCTTCAAAATATGGTATGAGAGTTAGTCCATCGGCTCCAGCCGGAGCTTCCAGCGCCATCTTATATAATGTCTCTCGATCTATACCGAGCAACGTATGGACAGCATCGAATATACGTGCTGCATTTAAAGTACAAACAAGAGGCAAAAAATGCCCGGTTGCGTCGGCAAAGCCGGCTACCTCCCCGCTACTGTCAGCAGTAGGTTTGTCAGAGATAGCCATGATCACTCCCGATGTCCCTATGGAGACAACCGCATCACCGGTATTCATCCCAATACCGAGAGAGCTAGCCGCATTATCTCCTGTCCCGGGAGCAAGAATAATCCCATTAGGCATATGGCCGGGAGACTCCTTTGGTGGGATGACCTTTGGCACTAGAAGAGAACGTCCAAATGCTCTTTCCAGTAAATCCAGTCTGTAGTTATTTTCTGACGGCGACCAGTACCCCGTGCCACTCGCATCTCCTCTGTCTGTAGTCAGTTCGTTTATATCCAGATCAGCGGCACGAAGTTTCCATGTAAGCCAATCGTGGGGCAGGCACACAGCTCTGGTAGCTTTAGCGTTGGATACTTCATGACGTGCCATCCAACGCAATTTGGTGATTGTGAGCGAGGGCACGGGTACCGTTCCTACAGCTTGAGCCCAAGCTGTAGGACCTTTTTTACCTTCTCCGAACTCGGCAATCAGGTCATCTGTCTCTTGAGCTGAACGTACATCATTCCATAACAAAGCAGGACGGACTACCTTGGCAGACTCGTCAAGGCAAATCATTCCATGCTGTTGGGCAGCAATAGAGATTGCCTCAACTTGCTCCAAACCACCGGCTGACTCCAAAGCGCTATTGAGAGCGTGCCACCAATGTTGCGGATCTATTTCTGTCCCATCGGGATGGGGAGCCCGTCCTTGCCTTACAAGAGCACCTGTTTCATAATCTCTGATTACTACTTTACAGGCTTGTGTTGAGGAATCAACTCCAGCCACCAGGGCAGATTTCACCTATCTTGCACCCAAAGCATGCTCGACGGCGAGCTGGCTCAGACGAACGAAACCGTAAGAAATATCAGATGCTGCCTGTACATCAAAATCTTCATATGAAGTTCTATCCATAAGGAAGGTTTTCCAGTCTTCACCTTGATTTATTGTTGGTTCCGCCAGTGCAGATACCATACTATTGGCAAGTGCTTCTTGTACCTCAGGATCTGACCTAAAAGATTTTGCACGTTCTTTTAAAATAAGATATGTAGTCATATTGGCACTTGCTGATTCCCAAACACCATCCATCATCTCAGTACGCAATGGCTTATAATCAAAATGCCTTGGGCCATCGTAAGCAGGGGTACCGTTTAATCCTCCGTTCTCCAGTAGATCGACTAGGAAGAAAGCATTCAGAAGATCTCCGTGACCAAAAATCAAATCCTGGTCAAATTTTGCTCCTCGCTGCCCGTTTAGATCAATATGAAAAAGTTTATTATGCCAAAGTGCTTGGGACACAGAATGAACAAAATTCATTCCTGCCATCTGTTCATGTCCGACTTCAGGGTTCACACCCACTATTTCATGATGTTCCAAACTAGAAATGAATGCAAGAGCCGAACCTACCGTTGGAAGGAGGATATCCCCTCTTGGCTCATTTGGTTTAGGCTCCAAAGCAAAACGCAAACCAAGATTATTTTCAATAACATACTCTGCCAGAAAATCAATTCCTTCCCTATATCTATCAAGAGCTGCTCTGACATCTTTTGCGGCATCAGTCTCCGAGCCCTCGCGTCCTCCCCAAAATACATAAGTGCTTGCACCCAATTCAGCCGCAAGATCTAAGTTTCTCATGACTTTACGTAGGGCAAAACGACGGACTCCTCGGTCATTACTCGTAAAGCCACCATCTTTAAATATTGGGTGAGTAAATAAATTCGTTGTCATCATAGGTACGACAAGACCAGTATCCAATAGGGCATTTTTAAAACTGGTTATTATTCTGTCTCTATCAGCTAAGCTCGCATTGAATGGTATTAAATCATCATCGTGAAATGTTACTCCCCATGCGCCACGCTTAGCAAGCTCATGTAAAGCTACAACAGGATCCAGAGGTCGACGGGTAGCATCGCCAAAAGGATCTCTGGCTTGCCAGCCTACAGTCCATAATCCAAAAGAGAAATGGTCTTCACGCTTAGGTATTATTGTCATGCTTTCTCCAATCACTCACTCAGCAAGGCTCAAAAGTTATAATTTTCTCCCTGCCGATTCAATCTAATCCAGCTTTATCCAGTAGGATTTCTACTGATATTGCTTTAGTGACTAAACATACTCACAAAATAGCCCTCTTGTCAAGTACTACTTCGCCGGCGCAAATCAATCAAAGTTGGTAACCATTGAAACAGGAGGAAATAATAATCAGGAATCTGCTTAAAAAATAATTGCAGTATTAATTAGACCGAAGTTTAACCCCAACTATCAAGGCTCGATTGTCTTACCAGGTAGTGACCCTTAAATCATGAAAATTACATGACTGCAGTAGTCATGTTTCATGAGCGTCGCCCCTGGTAAAACCTATTTCTGTCGATAGGAAAGTGAACTACGGATTAGAAAGCAATAAAACTTTTTATGGGAACAAGGTTGTATAAGCCTGTAAACAATAACCAGCAGATATCGTAAAATCCATAGTTGCTATTTATATACTTCTAACTAAAAATTCAATATTGTTCGCAGATCAAAATCTCTAAAAGGTTTAGCCAAGAATATTTCAAAATACTTATCAAAATATTTTTAATTGTAGTATCAACTTTACAAACTACTTTTTACTCTATGTAGGAGTCATATCCCAACTAGTTATGTATAATTTACCTTGCTTTATTGTGGTTACTACACGCAAATTATAATTTCCAGGTGCTCTGCCTCCAGTGATAGCTACTGCAGTTGACAAAATAGCAGAAGTTGCGCTAATACCATTGGCCTCAGCAGTCACATTCATGGCAGATAGATAAGCTATCGATGTATAACCTTCAAAAGGTGCCGGTGGATTTAACTCCGGGGCAATCATCTTCCACCAACCTATTTGGCCTTCATCCAATGCTTTATAGCTACCGATATAATCTGCCAATGCGCTGGCTTCAATATTTAATGGGCCGGGTGACTCTATCCAAAGTGGCGATGGCCTGCCACCTAGTGTCATTAAGCCCATAGGAATTGAATTAGTAATAAGTGTAAGACCTTGCCTGGCTAGCGCTTGTGGCACTGGCACACCTGGGGGAGATTGATAAGGTACTTTTTTTTCAAAGGGTTTAGGCTTTTTCTTAACAGCTATACGCCTCACTTCGACCAAATCGACCATATACCTAGAGTTTGTAAAATATAATGCATTTGTGGGCCAACATGTTACTAATACCATGGTGGCATTACTGCTGTTATATACGGGGCTACCGGCCGCAATTACTGAACCGCTATGCACAATAAATTCATAGTTGTAGCAAGGGGTATCATAATAAACCACTGCTCCGGGCTTTAGTTTATCAATATTAACGAAAAAACTAACATCATGAGCCTGGAAGACTGCTGTCCCAATTTGACCAGGCCAAACTGATGATGGGTCATGGCCTGCAGCTATATTAAGCTGTGGATCATTCGTACCCTCTACCACGGGAGCGATGAGCTTAATGCTGGGTATAACCAGGTAGGCATCGTATGCGCCAAAGTGAATACTGAGGTTACATACATAACGCTGTATTCGCTTTTTATGTGTAGATATCTTTTTGCGCTTTATTGGACTCTGGTAGCTCACTAATGAAATGCCGGTATTTGCTTGTTTGGGCTTATTAGCAACTGGGGAAAAGAACAATCCCGATAGCACTAATAATAAAACAGCAGTGGCAATCAAAAATTTAGAATTTACAGCATCTATCGTAGAAGAATACATAACTATCAGCCTTGTCCTAAACAGAGAAACCACTATTAACCTTTCTTGCTACAGTACGTATAAGATCAGAAATACCCTAACTAACAGTTATCCTCAGCCACTTGACTGAGGATAACTGTTAGAGATTAGAAACCAACTTTCACCTAAACTCTTTTGATATGAATCTTTCTTTTAGTAAGTCCTAGACCTGTTAGAAGAAGTCCAAAGAAGCTGATAAGTAGCAAGTAGAGATTTGCACCTGACCAAGGTTCACCTGTGTGCACCGTAGTTGCTCCTACTACTACTTTTTTAGTCGGTTTCGGAGCAGGGACTACTTTCTTCTTCGCTTTTACTTCCACTTTCTTCTCTACTTTCTTCTTCGCTTTTACTTTCACTTTCTTCTTCTTATGGTGACGCGGGGTAAGAATATTTAGATGACCAATCGTGAGAGTTGAAGTACCTGTAACGTTTGGACCTGTCGGAGGTGTTCCTGTGGCAGTACCGGTGTTGGTGAGAGAACCTGCGTCATAATCTTTTTGTGTTGTCGTATAGGTAGCTGTGCAGCTCTCAGTTTGAGTCGGGGCAAGTGAAGTATCCGGACAAGAAACTGATGACAATCCCGGCATCGGGTCAGTGACAGTTACCGGGTTAAGGGTGACGTTACCTGTGTTTGTGACCACATATGTATAGGTGATAGGAGTAGGTAGAATTGTGTAGGCGAACACAGAAGCTGACTTTTTGATTGCTATCGACGGGGTCTGCTTGGCAGGTATCGTAACAGTTGAAGTACCTGTAACGTTTGGACCTGTCGGAGGTGTTCCTGTGGCAGTACCGACGTTGGTGAGAGAACCTGCGTCAACATCTTTTTGTGTTGTCGTATAGGTAGCTGTGCAGCTCTCAGTTTGAGTCGGGGCAAGTGAAGTATCCGGACAGGAAACCTTGGAGAGACCTGACATCGGGTCAGAAACAGTTACCGGGTTAAGGGTGACGTTACCTGTGTTTGTGACCACATATGTATAGGTGATAACAGTGCCGGGAGCTGAGTAGCTGGTAACAGAAGCTGACTTTTTGATTGCTATCGACGGGGTCTGCTTGGCAGGTATCGTAACAGTTGAAGTACCTGTAACGTTTGGACCTGTCGGAGGTGTTCCTGTGGCAGTACCGACGTTGGTGAGAGAACCTGCGTCAACATCTTTTTGTGTTGTCGTATAGGTAGCTGTGCAGCTCTCAGTTTGAGTCGGGGCAAGTGAAGTATCCGGACAGGAAACCTTGGAGAGACCTGACATCGGGTCAGAAACAGTTACCGGGTTAAGGGTGACGTTACCTGTGTTTGTGACCACATATGTATAGGTGATAACAGTGCCGGGAGCTGAGTAGCTGGTAACAGAAGCTGACTTTTTGATTGCTATCGACGGGTTTGGTGCGACTGTGGTTGTAGTTGGTGCGACTGTGGTTGTAGTTGGTGCGACTGTGGTTGTAGTTGGTGCGACTGTGGTTGTAGTTGGTGCAACTGTGGTTGTGGTTGGTGCGACTGTGGTTGTAGTTGGTGCGACTGTGGTTGTAGTTGGTGCGACTGTGGTTGTAGTTGGTGCAACTGTGGTTGTAGTTGGTGCGACTGTGGTTGTAGTTGGTGCGACTGTGGTTGTAGTTGGTGCAACTGTGGTTGTAGTTGGTGCGACTGTGGTTGTGGTTGGTGCGACTGTGGTTGTAGTTGGTGCAACTGTGGTTGTGGTTGGTGGTGTCATAGGTGGCGGAACAAAGTATCTTTCGTGGGTTTCTACATTGGCCGGATTGGTAGCTGTCCCAAGTTGGTATGCAATCAGGTTACCGTCTATTTTCCCGTTATTGTATTGAACAGTTGCAAGAGGAGCTAAGATTGCTCCTTCCCATTGGATACCGTTTTCAAATGACATTGCTGTCATATTTGGGAAATTCCACAGAGTGGCTTCGTCTTCCGGAATGGTTGCTGCCGCTCCGTTGAATTCTATATTTGTTACGCTGTTTGTATATGTGGTGCCGGTTACATTGATGATACTTGTCGATCCGGTCGGTACCGTTATATCGACGACCCCTGTCAGCTGACTGGCTGCTACGCTGAAGTAATTCACAGTAGGTGACGTACCTGTCAGGTTAACTCCGCCAGGAGCAACGGTTACCGTCGAATTGGATGCAGTCCCCGCCCATGTGGATGAATCATTGGCGGCAGTATTCCAAGCTGATGTAAAACTGGTTGTACCGGATGAAGCTACCGGGTTACATTGAGGGTTGGCATTTGAATATATATTAACATTTGTTAGCGTCCCGCTGTAGAGAGCCATCCCTTCCGCTATCGAAAGTGTGGTTCCGGCTGCTGCACCTACTATATTCCCGCCAACGACCAAAGTATTATCGGAACAGGTATAGGTAATGTTAGGCCCGTCTGCCACGGTGAAGCTTCCCGTGATGTTGAGGTTCCCACCTACAGCCACGCTCCCCCGGCTGTCTACGTTTGCCCTATACGAGTTGGTATCAATAAACTCATTATAAGAAAAAGGGTTATTTCCCGGTCCTGTCGCCGCCGGAGTAGCAGGCGCGGCAGAAGCCCCTAAAATAGGGGTGGCTAAAATAGCGGATGAAAATCCAAGAAAGACGCTTAGGACAATCATCATAACTGGAAAAGTTTTCTTCATTTTTACAAGTGAAGCAAAAAACTTATTCCGCTTGTGACTATAGACGTCACCAATATACATAATAAGAACTCCCATCGGTCTTATGTACTAAATTCATTCCAGCAAAAACGGTATATGTACCTTATCTTTTTCTAAGCCCATAATTGGCAAGGTGCCTATTTTTGACACGTGGTTAGAGAAAGTCCTCTGCAATTACCCCTTCATCATGCCAAAAACTTCTATACTTGTCAAATAGGAGTTATAACATATAATATGCCAAAAAAGCCTTATTTAGCTATTTGTGCTGAATTGACACATTAGAAGCATCTGCTATTTACTCAAAGTAAAATCACTTATGAAAAATTGCTATCTTGAAGTGGAGTTATAGATAGTCAGAAATACTATATTTTTATGGCTAGACAGATACAGTATCTCGAAATTGATAATGTTTATGTAAATATCTTCTATTATAGTACCACTAATAGTAATATTAATACTTCTCTAAGTAATCTTATCTACTACTCATCGTAATGATATAGTTACTTAGTGAAGTATTAAGTGACCGATTGGCCCCGATAAGGGTTTCTCATCCAGCAAAAAATATTTAAATATTTTCACTTTTTTAACACATAAAATAACATGAAATCGCGTCAAATGCTATCAGTACATACCTAATGATGTAAAAGAAATTTTGTCCAAACTGCTGTGGTGCTACTTATGCGATAGCTGGGACCAGCCGCCATTATGTATGACCTAATATCTTGAGAGAAATGATTTTTAAGACTCAGCCGGGATACATTACCTGTGTCGTAGAAATGCGGTCCTGACCTGTCATCTGACATCTTCCAGAAACGGTTATCTTTCAAATATTAGAGTCGTCATCATGGATCTCAGCCGGTATCAATATCCTGCCGCAATGTTCACAGTAGTGGATTGTATTTGGCTCAGACTTACATATCGCTATTTCTCCGGTAGAAAGTTGCAAGTGGCATCCTGAACATCGAGAACCTGTGATATGGGCTACCCCGGAATCTTGATATCTTTCGTATATGCCTGTATATACAGCCATTAGATCGGGGTCTATGCTCATCGCTATTCCCAGGCGCCTATCCTCAAGTTGGCGAATCTGCTCTTTTATCCGATGTTGCTCTGCAGCAATCTCTTTTTGAAGACGGAACAGCTCTGTTTTACAAGCCTCTGTCTCCTTGAGAAATACACCTTGTTTCTCCGCTAGCAGATCTTCCTCTCCCAGGCATAACAATTCTTCGTCTTCTAGGTTACTTTGCTGTTCCAAAAGAGACGATAGCTCCGTAGCCATAACTTCTTGATCCCTATAGGAAAGAGAGGTATTGTTTTGAGCTTCTGATTGAATAGATTGGATACGCATACTAATTTTACTACGCGCATCCTCCAATTTTAATTCGTTATTATGGAATGCATCAAGAGCTTTTACAACATCATCCATCTCTTTGGCTATTTTATCCATTTTTAGCTTTATCTCACGAAAGGCGGTAAGCTCAGGTATTGTTCCGAGCTGATGCTTGAGTTGGCTGAGTGCCAAGTCGATTTTGCCCAAATTCGCCAAACCTTCAAACATGATTTTCCCTACTGTCTTTATTCAAGATATGACTGCTCATCGCATAAAAGCCAAAATCTATTTGTCAACTGTTACAACATACGATCTGCTCGCTACAACAACGTATTTACATATTGGAAAACCCGCATCCCAATTTAGCGTTACCAATTATTATGCCGCAATAGTAAGCCTTGATCTGTTGCTTATTGAGAACAACTTCGTCTTTGAGAAAGTAGCGCAGTAAAAATACTTTGAGAAGACGCTGCTATAGGACTTCTTCTGGCAGCATAATCAAGAGTGATCAGATCGCGATCCCATACTTCCCCCACTATAGCACCGGCCTCTTTTGCGATGAATAATCCGGCTAGATAGTCCCATACCCCATGAGTATTATCTCCGTAATCTACATAAGCGTCAAACGAACGTCCGGCCACACAAGATAAGTCCAGGGCAGCGGCCCCAAGACACCTGAATTGCCAAGACTCTATGGGCGTAGGAGGTAGCGACGAAACGGCTACTATCGATTTTGACAGATCGACACTGCCGTCAACTCTAATTGCTTGGGTGTTTTTCGTAGCCCCGCCGCCTTGCAATGCTTCAAATACCGTTGGTAAGGCTAAATTTTCCACTCGCGCTGCTTGTATGTCTAAGCCGGTTACAAAGCAAATACTGACCGCATACCAAGGCAGCCCCCTTGATGCATTGGTAGAACCGTCCAAAGGGTCAATGATGGCCACATGTCCGTTATTACCCGGTAAAAATCCTGATTCTTCACTTAGTATTGAAAAATTGGCGGCAGATAAGATATCCACGGCAGCTTGATCCGCCATCAAATCTATATAGTATTGACCTTTTTTATTCCCTGGTCTTGTCCAATCCGGGACTCTGCCAATAGCTTCTTTGACAGATGCGGTCACATTTTCTGCTATCGACAGCATCTGCTCATTTGTCAACATTTTATTCTAAGCTTCCGGTCATAAAACCTCATTTGAGATGAGATATCAGATGTTCAATCATAATTTATTAATAGCAATTACAGCCAAACCCATATTTATCCGTAGCATCAAAATAGCCGTGTTTTTGTATCTCCATTAGCTCAATCGGACAATACATCGTCATTATAAGTGTTCGTGTCATCCAACACCAACCGGAAAAATCAAATTAAGACTGAGGGAACAGACCTTCTTCCCAAAGTTTGATACCCCCAAGTATGCCGGCTATGTTTTTTACGAAAGTAACTTTTTCCTCAATATAACCCTCTAAAAATTCAGCATTTCCCCCGCCTATATAGCACTTGTCATAGTTCAGCAATACTTGAAAATTCCCGATGGCCATTGACACTCTTGAACGCCATTTCTGCTTACCTATTTTTTCGAAAGCGGCATTGCCCAGCTGGTCGTTATAGGTTTCTCCTTTGCGAAAAGGATGGTGTGCCAATTCCAAATGAGGAGCCACTTGTCCTTCGTAAAATAAAGCCGATCCGAGACCGGTTCCAAGAGTCAGCACGAGCTCCAACCCTTTGCCTTCTATAACAGCGATGCCTTGCAATTCAGCGTCGTTTGCAGACCTGACAGGCTTAGCAAGCAGAGCAGAAAGTTCCTGATTTATATCAAACCCTGTCCATAGCTCTAAAAGATCCTTGTCCGGTTCTACTTTAATCCCCGGGCCTCCAAGAGAGACGAAATGTGGGGCAGTAAGGACTTTCCCTTTTCTTATCACTCCGGGAAAGCCCAGAGAAACCCTGTCATAGGCGGGTAGCTGTGAACTCAACTGGTTGACTATCTCCAATAAATTTTCGGGTCTGAATGGATAGGGAGTTGCTATCCGTACTTTTTGGGCAACCATATTGCCCTCTTTGTCAAGTACGGAAGCTTTGATCCCTGTGCCGCCGACATCCACGGCTAAAGTCAAAGGCTTTTCGTAAGTATCTGAAGTCATCTAACCGAGCTTATATCAGCTTGATGCGTAAAGCTCAATATTTAGAATTTTTATCAGGCTCTGCCCAATTAACAATTCTTAGCCCCCATGGCATTGCCGCCCAAAGTCTGCCAAGACTGCAGTAATTCGATCAGCGTCAACACTCCAAAACCTGTGGCTCCTTTGGTCAAAAATCCGTGTTTGGAATCGCTTCTGGCGGGGCCCGCCATGTCGATATGCGCCCACGGTATCCCACCTACGAACCTTTCCAGGATAAGGCCGCCTATCAGGGCACCGGCCTTCGGCTTGGATGCAACATTTTTCATATCTGCTATTTCTGATTCAATCATGGACTTATAGATGTCGGGCAACGGCAATTGCCAAAATTTCTCTCCGCTTATTTTGGATGCTCCCAAAATCATATCCATCAGCCTTTGATCGTTGGTCATCACGCCGGCTATGGATTCACCCAGAGCGACGACGCAGGCTCCGGTAAGGGTGGCCAAATCTATTATTGCATCGGGTTTTTCTTCGGCGGCAAGGGTAAGCGCATCCGCCAGTACCAAACGTCCTTCGGCATCGGTATTGAGAACCTCTATACTTTGCCCTGATCTGGTTTTCAAAACATCACCGGGTTTGGTAGCCGATCCCGAAGGCAAGTTCTCCGACATGGGCATTACCCCCACCACATCTACCGGAATTTTCAGATCGTCCAATACCGACATAACAGCCAATACGGCTGCGGCTCCCGACATATCAGTTTTCATCGTCATCATTGCTTCAGGAGATTTCAGAGATAAACCTCCTGAGTCAAAAGTAATCCCCTTTCCAACCAAAGCAACTTTGAGAACCGGTTTTCCAGGGTCTGCTGCCCTGTCGGACGGATCTGTCTTATAGGTCATCTTGACCAAACGGCACTCCTCGTCCGAACCCTTGGAAACGCCCAAAAGGCCGCCTAAGCCCGCCTGTTTTACCGCTTGTTCATCCAAGATATCCACCGTGAGGTTTGCCGATTTAGCAACCTCCATTGCTATATCGGCAAACCGGCTCGGAGGCAAAGATCCGGCCGGCTCATTGATCAAATCTCTGGCAAGATAGACTGCCTTTGCAGTCAGCTCTGCATATGTCGCAATTTCTGTTGAGAAATCATTGGAATCCTGAGGAAACGAGATCCTCACTTGATCCTCGCCTCTGGCTTTTTTATTTTTGGAAATACCCAGAGACAAATATTTATCGAATGAGTAGCTTGCCAGAGAGATTCCCTGCCCGAAGGCAACAATTAACTGAAATATTTCTTTGGTTGATGCTGATTTATTTGAAATAGGCCTGAACTGATTATATATATCCATAAAAGCATCTCTGTCAAGTTCGAGCACCTGTGCATGCGGAGTTGCGTTGATCACGGCCGCACCGGCTTGACGCATGATATCGGTCGTGAGGGAGGCTGCTTCGCCGACCCCTGCCAGGAGGATCAACCGGCCGGGCTCGCTAATGCATAGCGCTTCTCCCGGCATTGCCGAGAACCCTATGGATTGTACGAAATTTTGGTTTTGGAGTATAACTTCCAAATTATTCAAATTATGGGCAGAGCAAAGAATCACTTTTATTTTTTTGTTCCTGATATCTCCGTCGGATTCCGTAATGTTGCCTTCAAATATAATTCTTTTTGATCTTTCAAATAACATGTGATTCTCCTAATCTATATATCAGACCGATAAAATTTCTATTCCGGTCTCGGAACCATCAGTCCAATGAGGATATCTGATGGCCATATCCTGATTTATTGTCTTTTGGTGCACTCAGTGCATGGCTCGGTTCCAAGCTTCTTGCCAACGCCCAACAAAAATCTGACAGCCTATTGAGATACTTTTGGACTTCGCTTGCCCCCATGCCTATCTTGACAATTTGCCTTTCTGCCCTCCTGACCACGGTTCTGGCAAAATCCAAATATGCCGATACTTTAGATTCGCCCGGTAGCACGAATCCTCCTGCCAAGTCCAACTTATCCGTCATCTCATCGATATAGCTTTCCAGCAAAAGTGTTTTTTGGGACAGGTCTATGGTGGTTTTATTTTTTACATTTGAGTTATTATCCTGTTCGATATCCCGATCGGCCACTACTGCCATCAGTTGCCACAAGTCTCTTTCTATCTCCAAAAGCTGTGCATTGACATCGGGAAGTGAGCCGCACTCGGAACGAGCCATTCCTAAAACTGCCTGAACTTCATCCAAATCTCCCAAGGCGCCTACGATATCATGATCTTTGTTGACCTTGGCCCCTCCCAAAAGCCTTGTCATACCGTTGTCGCCGTTTTTGGTATAAATACGCATCTAACCTCAATCACCTGCCATCTTGTCCGGAGTATATCCGGTCAATAATTCAACTTATTTTATGTTGCCGCATAACTGAGAAGCGGTACCAAAGCTTCCGCACCTGTCATAGCGCCGTGTCGAGATACTAATTGGAACTCTCCGGTGTCTTCAGGGTCAAAAAACGCCACTGGCTCGGTAGCCACCAAAGCAACATCTCCTATTCTGCTCCTGTACTCATCGGTCAAATGGCCGCCGAATAAGCCCATGTCTTCAAGCTCTCGGGCCGTAGCAATTACCGCCACATCGCCAAAAACTTCTGCACACATTTCCCTGACCCGTTCTTCCAATCCTTTTTTGACATGGAGCCACCTGAATCGGCCTTCACCGGATAACAATGTTGTCAGCTCCAATATATCTTTCGGTATCTCCAAAGGAGGATTTGTCACTTCCACCTGCCCGTGGTCGGCGGTGACGACCAACGTTGCATTTTTGGGAAGACATTCCAAGAGAGCAGCGACCAAGTAATCCGCAAATTTCAATTCCTGATCATAGTATTTCCCCAACCCATATTCATGTGCGACAGTATCAATCCCCGGATAATATAAATAAATAAATTTTTTACCCTTTTCAAGTAAATTTCTTGTCGTCGTGATCATGCTGGAGGGAACCCTGTAACTGTGCAAAACACCGCCTGCCAAATGCATCTTGGAAAAACCCGTACCGTTATAATCATTACGTGAAACCACCGGAGCCTGATAGCCCAAAAATGCCGGATAATGCTGAAATTTTGTCGGTTCCAAACCATGATTAGAGCCGTGCTCTTTGCTTCGCCACTGCAATACGTTCAATACATCATTGTCTGGAATTTTGACACGATAACCAAGCACCCCATGCTCAGACGGCATCTTAGCTGTTGTGATAGACGACAGCGCCGTTGAAGTGGTCGTGGGGGCTACGGAAGATATAACGGCTTTGTCCATCGCACCGAGTGCAGATGTCGAAGCGATCCTGGAGATGAGCTGTTCGTATCCAAGCCCGTCCAAGACAAGTAAAACGTATTGTGCCGAGGCTGGAATCATTGCCAAGGCAGAGTCATTCCTATCTTCATCGAAACGAATACGCTTTTCCCCTTGGTCTTTTAGTGAAAAGGATTTTATGAATGCGTCGTATTCATCGTCAGTCGTCTTTATCCGGCCTTGATCGGAAAAGGAAACGATATTAAAAAGAAGATGAGGTACTAAATTTGACAGACAGTCATGCTGATAGTCAGGAATCAAGAAATCAGCTGTCAACATCGTATCTTTGGCACATAAATCGTTCGCAAAAGTTATTTTTTTCTTATTAAAAGGCAAATTTAATGAATCCATATTATTTTACTCACTATAAACATTAGTAGACAATCGAGTTTACATCTACGATAGTAGTGTGAGAGTATCTACAAGAGGAGACTATGCTTGCCGCGCTTTGCTTTCTTTGGCATTGCGCAATAGCAACCCTGTCCCTGTTCCTGTTTCGGTACGCGATATAGCCGAGAGAACCGGTCTTCCCCAGCCTTATCTTGAACAAATTCTCCTGGCGCTGAAAGGTGCCGGCGTTGTTCAATCCAAGCGGGGTGTGGGAGGCGGATATGTTCTCAGCCGATCCCCGGAAGAAATAACCCTCGGAGAAATTGTAGCTGCCGTTGACGGTCCCATCAGCGTAGGAGATTTTGGGCCCCCACACCAAAACGGCGCCTGTGACCACGAAGGACAATGTGTCTTGCTTGCCGTATGGGCTGAAGTAGGAGAACATATGCGCGAACATTTGGACACCTATACTTTGGCGGACATGGTGCTGAGGACAACCGCCGGATCATCAAATATCTATGTCAATGACTAAACGGAAAAATTCCCGTGCTGCTTTGCGGCAGAGCAGTTCTTCCTCCCCGAAACATAGGCGACGTATTTTTTAAATAACCGTAGGTCATGCCGAACCATACGTGCTGTGATTGTTATTAATGGTCGTGCTTTAATTTTGACCCAGCCTCTTTGGATCACACATTCCAAGATATGATCATACCGCCTAACGGTGATTTTGCCAAAACGCTGACCCTTGCCGTATCCATCTGTATTTTTTGGGCAAATTTTATATCCGTATCGATAAATACAGTAGCCAGTGACCTCAGAAGGTGACTGTGTGAAAATACGGCTATCGGTTTTTCCAGATCCTTTATTTCGGTCAAGAAACTCTGACACCTTTTTACAACTTGCATGGGAGCTTCACCTCCTTTTGCGCCGTGATCATAGACATCCCATCCGGGCTCAATATTTTGGATCTCACTCTTTGTCAGGCCTTCATAATCGCCGTAATCCCATTCCATCAGGTCATCGTTTCTGATAGCTTTTGTGCCGTATCCGGCCAGTTCGCAGGTAGTCACTGCCCTCTTGAGCGGAGATGTAAAAACGTATTTAAACTCGATATGGCCCAACTTGGTTTTCAATGATTTTGCCGCTTCAACACCGTCTTCATCCAAAGATAAGTCTGTTCTACCTGTATGTCTACCGCTTTTGCTCCAGTCGGTAGCCCCGTGACGTACCAAATAGACGTCGCCCGCAGCCAAAGAATTATTATAAGTAACGTTCATCTGCCTACCTTTTATCTGAATTTATAGCCTATTTGTATTTTCAATCTAAAAATTACATGTTTCGATTGTGTTAATCATAGGAATACCAACGACAAAAATGACAACTTTATCCAAACTCCCCCGCCTGGCTCAGAATTGGGCATTTCATTGACGACTACACCGGGATTTACTGTCTCAGGCAGATATCTGTCCACAAAAAGAATTATTTCCCGTATATCTACTTGGCCGAAACTGATAAAAATTTTCTTTGCAGATTATCAACAGTTTTTGGACAAGTTAGCCGTTAGCATAATCGAAGACGCTGAAAGACATCGAATTTCAATTAAATAACCTGATTTGTGGAATCTTTAGAGGATGATGTACGTTGAGTAATATAGTTGCGTAAACAACAAATGTTTTAGACCAAACAGAGAATGTGAAAACGTGGAAAATAAGAACAAAGCTGCAAAAGAAAATTTGGATGAGATGGATGACAGATCCAGCGGAAGTCTGGATCCAATGCGCCTTTTCTTGGATGACATAGGCAAACATCCTCTCCTGGACATAGAACAGCAAACTTTATTGGCGCAAAAAGTGGCGGAGGGTGACCCTAAAGCCAAGGCTGAAATGATTGCGGCCAATTTAAGACTTGTCATACATTGGGCCCGACGCTACCAAGGAAGAGGTGTGGACCTGGTAGATCTCGTCCAGGAAGGTACGTTTGGCCTTGTCAGAGCCGTCGAAAAATTCGATTGGAAAAGAGGTTTCAAATTTTCCACTTACGCCACTTGGTGGATTCGTCAGTCGCTGCAACGAGCGGTTCAGTCGAAAGGACGTGCGATACGTCTCCCTGAAGATGCCGTTGCCCAAGAGATGGCAACCGAAAAAGACGGCGGTGATGTACAACTGAGATTGCCCAGAGTGGTCGCCAGTTTGGATCAGCCTCTGGGACTTGACGCCAATGCAACCCTTGGGGACATAATCAGCGATGAGACTTCTTCTATGGAAGATGAAATCAGCATGACCCTTTCTCTCAAGAGCCTTGTAGATGCCATAAAAAGACTTCCTCCGCTGGATCAAGAAGTTGTGAAGCTTAGATTTGGTCTCGAAGGCAAAACTCCTTCTTCTCTGGAGAATACAGCTAAAACTCTGGGAATAGGAGTCAGAAGAGTACGGAGTTTGGAAGCAAACGCTCTGCGCTTTCTTGCCGCCCAACCGGAAGTAAGCTCGCTGTATTCAGCTGCCTGAATTAGCTAAGATCTGATAAAACGTTTTCCAAATCATCGGGAAGACGGCTGTTACAGATGACTTTCTCTTGGGTAACCGGGTGTAAAAATTCGAGTTGGTGAGCATGTAAAAATTGCCGTTTTAGCCCCAGGTTGTTGGATTTGTTGCCGTAGGTCTTATCTCCCATGACTTTATGACCGATAGCTGCCAGATGTACTCTTATCTGATGGGTTCTGCCGGTAAGAAGATTTACTTTCACAAGCGTAACTTGATTATGAATATATCTTGTCATTACCTCATAATCGGTTATCGCTTGTTTGCCTTGCAGCGTTACGGCCATAGACATAGGAGATTTAAGAGAACGACCTATGGGAGCATCTATCGTACCCTTATCATGCTCCATCAGTCCGGATACCAAAGCGACATACTCCCGCTTTACTTTATGATCGCTCATCGCCGCCACCAAAGCATGATAAGCCGGGGCAGTTTTGGCGACAACCAAGAGGCCCGAAGTATCTTTATCCAGTCTGTGAACAATCCCGGGCCGTAAAGGATCGCACCCGCATTCGGCTACCAAATTACCGATCATCGGACGATAAGCCAGCATGGCCGAAACCAATGTGTTCGCTTCTTTTCCCGCGCCTCTGTGTACTACCATACCTGCGGGCTTATTGACGATAATTATATGCTCGTCTTCGAATGCTGTCTCAAGGGCAATACTTTCATCCGTACTTGCCTGTACATCGCTAACCGGAGTGGCTAATTCCGTCTGTAAAAGATCAGGATTTATAATTCGCAGTTTGTCACCGACAGTTATTTTCCTGCTCCTTGAGGTGACGAGCTTATCGTTGGCAAAAACCAAACCTGTATCTATAAGATCACTTGCCAAAGATCTGCTGCAACCCAAAATAGTCGCCAAAGCGCGATCCAGCCTTTCCCCCGATAAGACCTGGGGAATTTCAATATATATTGTTTGTCCGGTTTCATCACTCATTTTAAGTCCTCATATGGATACGCGGTGGATTCTTAGTTTATATATCCCATGTCGTAATACCGATCGACATGTCTCAATCAGCTGATATTTTGTCCCCTTGGGCAGTAGCTGATTTTTCTCTGCCGGGATCTGATCGCTTGTAGTCTTTTAGATAAAAGACGGCCAAAAGAGCCGCTCCTATGACTATAGATGCATCAGCCAGATTAAAAATAGGCCAGAACCCAACCTTGATAAAATCGACCACTGCGCCTTTAGAGCGAAATAGCCTGTCGCCCAAGTTCCCCAACGCGCCACCCAGGACAAGGCCTCCTGCGATCAACGGCAAACCTTTGGTGGCATGCTTTAGGATGTAGAACACTAAAAGCATAATCACAATTATTATTAGTATGATAAGTCCGCCCAAGCTTTGCCCAAGCGAAAACGCTACTCCTGTATTATAAGAAAGCTGTAAAGTTACAGGGCCTATAATATGGATGTCGCGATGACCAAGCGCCTGCAATGCCCAAATTGTCGATACCTGATCAATTGCTACAATAAGTACTGTAATTATAAATAGGCGTAAAAAGAAACTTTTTTGCCGACCCATACTGGATGCGTCACTTAGCGGCGTGACAAACCTCCGCTTTTACATGCCACACATAGCCTTGCATACGGGAGTGCTTCAAGCCTGTCTTTGACAATCAATTCCCCGCACCCTTCACAAACCCCATATTTTCCAAGCTCTATTTTGTGCAATGCATAATTTATTTCCTCTACGGCATTGAGAGCCTGAGCCGACAAAGCCAGATCTCTTTCCCGATCGACGGTCGCCGTACCGCCTTCCCCGGACTCTTCATCAAATTGCACGTCACCGGGCTCCGCTTCGTTGATCAGAGACTCCGCTTCTTCGCGCAAGTTGTTTGCTTGTTCCAGATATGTAGACCTTTCCGCCAGTAAAGCCTCTTTTTGAGATGCAATAAACTCAAGGTCATGCTGATATGTATTGGCTTCATCCACGCCGGACGAAGATTTTTTATCCTTTGGCAATTCGACATCACCGGAGAGAAGAGAATGTGACTTTATGTTATCTGCAGCAGATACGTCTTGGTCTTTATTGTTCGATATAATAACGCCGTCGCTTCTTTTAGGAGATGCGGTGATGCCCCTAGCTTCTTCTTCGTCAGTAACCTCAGAGACCTTGTCAACGGTTTGTGTCATATCAGCAGGCGTTTCTGTTGTTTTTCGTGCACCCCGTGCGGTAGCAGAAGCAGCCGGCTTTTTAGCAACTCTTTTCTTTGGTAAATCAGCGGATTCGTCTTTTACCTCGGCAGTTTTTAGATCGGTTTTTTTACTTTTTACTATGCTCTTTTCCGTTCGCGCACCCCCTACGGCAGCAGAAACCTCAGGCTTTTTAGCAACTCTTTTCTTTGGTGCGTTTGATGAAGAGTTCACTTCATCTTCTTCTGTATACAGATAATTTTCTTGGCTTTCAATCATAGGGTCCAATGATCTGCCTTTCTTATTTTATTGTATTTTTGATATTACCTTTAGTTTTAAATCGGTTAGGTCAGCTCGCTGTGCTGCGATCACGAATACAGCTGTCTTCATGGCTGTATCAAATATAGAACCTATACAAACTTCCATTTATATCACCCGGTTACCTATTGTAGAAGCGATAATAATTTTTGATTTATCAACTGCTGAGACAGATCCGTCTTAGGAATTAAATAAATTGAGCTCGCACCCATAGCATTTATATCTTTTATTGGCGTAAGCCTAACCTCGCTTCCATGTGAAAGACGCGTAAGAATAGCTTATAAAAATCTACTTTGTGGGCAAAAAGTAAATATATTTTTATTTAATAACGCGATAGATACTATGGCTATTCCAATTTGGGATGAAGCCGCGGATAACAAGAGACAACCAAAAGTCAGAAATATTTCCTCAGCTGCGGCCTGCAGAATGACTATCTTCGTCCGATTTCATTCACTGGCAAGAGAAATATCTAGCTGGCTGCACATTCTCCTATGCCGACATCTGCCACGTATGGACCTGTTTCATCAAAATCTATATAATAATCCGGGTTTTCATCCGGTTGAGGCCAGGTATCCAGATCTTTCAAATCTTCGGCCAATTTTTTCGCTCCGCCAACCCTCTCAACGAAAGAGGCGAATGTTTCACCGTTGTTTCTCTCTTCGGCAAAACGCGATATCAGCCTAACCACTGCCTGTGATGCCGCTTTGGCCGGTAAGCGCAGAGCTTTTTGGGCAAATTGCACTTCCGTATCCCCAAGGTATCCGCCTAAAAGAAGTTGGTAACCCGGGGCGGAACGCCCATTGACCCGTCTCTCTACACCGTGGAATCCTATATCGGCAACGTGGTGCTGTCCGCAACTGTTTGTACAGCCGGATATATTGATTCTTACGCCGCCTACATCGGCCAGACCTGCTTCTTCCAAAGCCCTGCCTATGTCTTCAGCCAGACCGCGACTTTGGGTAACAGCCAGGTTACAAGTATCTGCCCCGGGGCAGGAAACAACATCGGCCGCAAGTTCTGCACTCGGCTCCGCCATGTCAATCGCGTCAAGCCTTCTAAAAAGCTCTTGGAGATCGGTTTTTCTCAGATTGCGTATAGCAAGATTTTGACGGTTGGTTACACGAAGGTCTAAATCGAAATCTCTTGTGATCGAAGCCAGCTCTCTGAATTGGGCAGCGGTGATATCACCAAGATGAGCATGGGCTATAGCCGATACTGTGCCTTTCGCGACGCCGTAATATACATTGGTTTTTTCCCACCTGCTAAACCTGTCATCGGAAGGCTTGAGAGTGATCTGCACCGGAACTCCCAATTGGCTGATTACTCCTTCTGCCGCCATACCGGCAGGTTCATCACCGCGGGCAGCGACAACGTCCGGAATGCCTCCCGGCCAAGATGAAGATGCCAAAAGCAATTGACGCTCTCTCAACACCCTGCGCCGCAGTTCATCGATACCCAATTCGTCGATAAGCCATTTTAAACGGGCCCTCAACTTGTTATATCTGTTGCCAAAGTGATCAAATGTCCTGAGAATCGCTTCTATAGTCGGCAAAAGATCTTCTCTTGGCGTGAATGGCTCCAATGCTTGGGCAGGATGTGGATTGGCGCCGAGACCACCTGCCATATATATTCTGAATCCGGGTTCTGTGGTTCCGTCTTCAAGCGGTCGCGTAACGGCAACCACACCTACATCGTTGAACATTGCCTGCCCGCAATCGGTGGCACAACCGGAGAAATTGATCTTAAATTTTCTGGGCAACCGTTGCGAATAAGGATGCCGCAACAAATAGTTAAATGTTGCTTCGGCCCAAGGCGATATGTCCAAGACTTCAAAGGGACAGGCTCCGGCTAAATGGCATCCCATAACGTTTCGCACTGTGTCACCGCAAGCTTCTCTGGTGGTCATCCCAACCGAAGCAATATCTCTTAACAAACTCGGCACTTGCTCCAATTGTACGAAGTGAAATTGTATATTTTGCCTTGTTGTCAGATGGCCCCAGCCTCTGCTATAAGTGTCGGCGACTTCGGCCATCATCTCCAATTGTTCGGCATTAATTGCCCCGTATGGAACTTTGATGCGCACCATCTGGTTGAATCCACCTTGGCGCTGACCATATATACCGTTATTGAGGCGGAATACCCTAAAAGCATCCTCATCGACACGACCTTCGAGATGGTCAGCCAACAGCTTCTCAAACTTTTCTATGTCCTCTAAAATGTTTTGGTCAGTAATAGTTCTCTGCACAAATCTTATTATAGCAAAATATGACTTAGTAAGTCAACTTTTAGTTGAACTTATTAATCTTCCATCTTTTGATCACTTTTCACTTACCTCAGACCGCCAAAGTGCATTCGGTCTACAGTAACAAAAAGCTGCAAAATCTGTCAACGTCTAAGTTTCTGTCTCTGCCTTATCTGCTTCTTCCAGATACCGGGCCAGCTGTTTTAAAAATTGCCTTACAAATTTACGGCTTAGTTCTTCGAAATTATTTTTCGTGAGAAGTTCTTTCAGATGACCCTGCCGTATCGAAGTTTGCAGTACGATCTCCGTACGGTCGTCATCCAATTCCAAAATTTCCAAATTGGCCTCGATGGAGCTGACAGGGCTGATGTCGTCTCCCCGCCACAAAAAAAAGACGACTGTATTTTGCCCTGATTGCCGAGTTTTTGCAGACGTATCTTGCTTTGACGATCGTTTCTTTGAAGTACCACCTTCTGTTTCCGGTAAAGCCGAAAAGTTTTTTGTCTCAGAAAAAATGCCTTTTCTAATACTGTCTTTGCCGTGAATGAGACTCCCCGGAAGCGATAAAAGGCTATCTGATTGTCGCCTTGAGGATAGCACGGAACGGTAAGCAGCCTCGAGTAGGCCATCGAGTTCATCCGTAGTGGACAAACTTGTCAAATTTTTTCTAAGCTTTATAGAACCTATTTCGACCTGGACTCTGTCGTTTACATCAATAGCAACGGGATGTGATCGATGGGCGTCGGCTATATATTTATAATTTCCTTCTTCTATTGCAATGTCACGCTCGGCAAGTTCTCTTAAAGTGGTTGCTTGCAGTACCTTTCCTATAGCCTGGGTTGCCGCAGTCCATGTTTCATGCAAAGGACACACGTCGTCCCAACGACACGGCTCTTCTCCAAGGGCACATCTGTCTGCCCTCAATAACCCCTCGGCTGATTCAACAACTTCCAGAGCCGAGATGGACGAAGGGTCTTTCGATAACCTATAACCACCTTCGCGACCGGCCCTGGATATAACAAGGCCTGAACGTACCAAATCAGCCAAAATCTGCGGAGCAAACGTATTGGGGATTAAAGTATCATCGACTATTTGACGTACTTTCCTAAAAGTTGCCTGTTCAAATGCAGCTTTATTATATACGTTATCGGAAGAAGCTTGGATTTTTCTTTTTGAAGCATTCTTCGAAACGTTTTTATCTCTATCTTGATCGGCTTGTATCCACACTCTGGCTAAATAAATTGCCGATTTCATCACATAATCGCCGCGTTTTGACAATGTCATGTCCATGCATTCCAGATTTATCAGCTATTGGGCCTTGATGTAGGTATTTGACCCTTATTAATTAAAAATTTTTGTCTCAATCTCATCTTCTCCGGGAAAGTAGTGCCACAAACGTTGGTAGCGTGAAGTTCACCGGCAACGAGAAACTTCGAAAAAATTTTGAAATAACTAGAAATTTCCGTAACTTTTTTTAGAATACTCACCCAAAACCAATTATTAAGGTGCTTAGATAATTAAGTGTCAGATAATAAGGCCTCGCCGCGTCGTAGTAAAATTACGATACGCCAAATCGCAGACAGAGCGGGAGTCTCTATTGCCACCGTATCCAGAGTATTAAACGATCACGGCGACGTATCAGTCGAGACCAGGGAAACGGTTTGGAAAGTTGCAAAAGAATACGGATACAATATAGCCAGAGGACAAAAAACTAACCGCGGAAAAACCGGTCTGATTGCCTTGACTATGCCGTTTACCGCACCCGAATACTTCGCACTGATACTTGCCGGGGCAGCGGAAGCTTTGACAGAACACGGATTCAGAATTGTTCTTTGCCCCACGCGCCATGACCGTGACAGGGAAAAAAGTCTCTTGGATGAACTCAGTCATGGAGCAACAGACGGAGCTTTATTGGTTCTCCCTGAGGAATCACACGAAGAACTGCGCTCTCTTTCAGATCACGGGTATAGATTTGTGATAGTAGATCCCCTTGAGAGACCGGACAGCAATCTCCCCACCGTGTCGGCTGCTCACTCTTCTGCATCCATGCAGGCAACGCGGCATCTTCTTGGCTTGGGTCATACCCGCATAGCCGCCATCACCGGTCCTACCAGATCGATGGCCAGTATAGAACGTTTACGCGGTTACCACGCGGCATTGGCAGGTGCTGGTATCATGCCTGCCCATGAACTCGAGATACAGGCAGATTTCTTAGTGGAAGGGGGGCGGAAAGCAGCAAGAAAGCTTTTGCAACTTCCCGAGCGGCCCACTGGCATAGTTGCATTCAATGATGATATGGCTATAGGAGCCATGCAGGCAGCCAGAGAATTTTCACTTTCCATCCCTCAGGATATTTCCGTCGTCGGCATAGACGACAACAGAGAAGCACGTCTTGTCACTCCGCCGTTGACCACCGTCAAGCAGCCTTTGGTTGAGATGGGAAGAATGGCAGTTAGCATCCTCACCAGGATTTTGGAAAACCATCAGCTCGAACCCCTTCATGTCGAACTCGCTACGACATTAGTCGTCAGACAGTCAACAGGCCCTTGTCCTGTGAAAATATAGGCAGTCCGAGCTTCTCCCGATAGCTGCGGTCATAACAGCTTATGCCGTTTTAGCCAAATAAGCAGCAGGACTGCAACCTTCAAGCCTCAACCTGACCCTTAAAAGAACCTGAATTTTACAGATTGAGTAAGATTTTTGTTGACATGCCAGCGAGCTATTGTGTATAGTAATAATTCCGGAAACTTTTCCGTAACACTATTGAAAAGATAGATTATAACTCTATATAAAAACTTTGAGTATGTTAAAGGTAAGAGGTGAATGTCATCGCGACGTTAGAAAACATGAGTTTGGATTTATCTGCCAACCGTATCTGATGGCAGATGAAAAGACGGCCCGGATATAGTTAGTCATCGACTGTCCTTGCATAAGGCAGCCCCCCACTGATGGCTATCTACTCCGGATCCGGTGAGACGCTCTTTTTGCTGACAGTTAAAACAGCATAAAGAGCGTCTCAATTTTTTTGGGTTTTCCGCTTATATATAAATAGTGTCTGATATCAAAACTCAATAAGTCTTGTCGGCAAATGAATACTGACTCACGCTCAAAGACACCGATACATTGCTTTGCTGAATATAGCGAACTCTGCCGATCTTCTCAAGCTCTGGCATGGTTGTGTAGCGGTCTCATCGGCACGATCCTGCGATCATGGTCGGAGCGTTTGCAGCCAATGCTGCCGAACCTGCAATCGACGGAGGAGCAGGTACCGTAGCGGGTGCAACCCCTTTGAGCAGCTTTGTGATGTCGACTTCCCCGCCTGAATACCACCTCAGGGTTCTCGTATCGAACACGACGGCGCCGCAAGGGGAATCCACAAACGCTAAGAGGTGATCACCGAATAGCGCTTGATAGATCAGCGGAACCGCCTGTGGATTCGGCGGATACGACACGTTGAAGGATGCGAAGTCGTGCGGCGTATTTGCATCGAGACAGGCGCCGTCCGATGGAATACAGGTCTCTGTGGCAATCATCGCACCTCCCGGGGTACCGGCAAGCGTTGCTGCGGTCGGAGACATCCCGTTGCCAAAGACAATCCACTGGTCGAATCCGGATACCCTAAAGCAAATCAGCTGTCCGAATTGCTGCGTCAACTGTGCATATTGCGTAGCGGAGAAGAAATCCGTGCCACATTCGATGGTTGAGTAGTTGGGCCCGAGAGAAGGTGGTAGGACAGGCATCGATTTCGGGACCGCAGATACGGGAGGTGGTGTGAGTAAAGCTTGGCACTTTTTCGCGGGCATCCCTCTTGTACACATAGTCGTTCCAGCGTCGGCGACTGATGCCGCCGGAGCGATGGTGCGTAGCCCTCCAACACCAATCAGGACGCCTATCGCCACGATAGCAACACCTGCCAGAACAAGCGCGTCACGAAGCCAATGTGTGCGTCTGATGATACTTAGCGCCCTTCGGAAATTACCTTTATAAACTCTTTTGGCATCACTTAGCTTATATGTAATGTAATATTATATAATAAACAGGATTATATTGTCAAGACAAATAGGAAATTATTTCTAAGAGTTTTGAGATTCATAATTGCTTTAGAATACCTCCTTTGTTATTTTTTCTGCATAGTTGTACCAAACCATTATCAAGACAGATGCATATTTGATTTAGCTTTGAATGATTTAGAATTTCTATTCTTTCTCTAAACCCGAATCTCAGGCCCATCTGTCACTCAGCAAGAACTGTAAAGGATACACGTATTTATCTGTATGCTAAGCTCCTATATAACTTAACCTCCGGATAAAGCATGGACTCCGCTTTGTTCTACAGATGATGATATCCCCAAAAGAGACAATTCGCTGACAAAAGCTCTCCGCCCTAAAAAGCAAGGATACAAGATGCCGCCAAGGTAAATGACGACGGAGAAATACTTCACAACTCTGTTGTATCATCTTTCGACTCTCACCAGTCGTAGCATTGCCTTTAGCAAGGATAAAGATTGAAAAACTCTGTATTTCAACTACTCTTAGACCCAAGTAGACAGAAACTTTATGCTCCTTTTTGATGAACTATCGGATCAAAGTGGGCTTCCTCGTCAATTCAATCGTAAGTTCGGGTTAAGCAAAATTTCGTCTGTACGCATATCAAAGTGATGCGCAATCCGAACGAAAAAGACATCATCAGAGTGAACCGTCGAATAAAGCTGCCAGTGCCTCTTCTTCAATAATGTCGATATTGAGTTGCCGGGCTTTTTCCAGTTTGCCTCCCGGGTCTTGACCCACGATCAAAGCAGTAGTGTTTTTTGAAACGGAATTTGTTACTTTCGCCCCCATGTTCTCCAACCTGGTTTTTAAGCTTTCTCTGGAGATAGCAGCAAGCGCACCCGTGATCACGAATGTCTTACCAGCAAGAGGCTTGTCATCGCCTCCCGAGGAAACCAGGTCCGTATCAGTTCTGAGGCCGTATCTGATTAATTCCTCAGTCAAGGATCTGTTTTTTTCGTTCGCCAACCAACTGACTAAGCTGTCCGCGATTTTTTCTCCTATGCCTTCCAACAGACAAAGATCTTCTTTGCCTGCTTTACAGAGTGCATCCAAAGAAAGGAAATTTGCGGCAAGTTCTTGAGCGGCACCCGGGCCAACATGTCTTATGTTGAGAGCCACCAATAGTTTTTCCAGGGGCTTTTGCTTAGAAGCAGAGATAGCCGTCAATAAGTTCTCTACGCGTTAACGAATGTTCAAAGACACCCCTTTTTGGTCCATATCGAGTGTCGAGGTGAGCGACCAACATGCCCAGTATGTCATGGCAAGAGTTATTCCAAGGCAAGCTCACTCGTAGAGCTTATTGAGTTACCAAGCTTTGGCCGCCCTGTCAGACTTATCTGGCACAAGCGCAGGTAGGTATGTAAGGATAAGAACTGCAGTGCCCCTTCATGGGGTGACTCAGATACACGCATTGCAGCCCTAAGGCTCAGTCTCACTGATAGAGCCTCTAGATTCGCAACACGAGCAGTTGGTAGAGATGGATGATCGGTGTCATCAATAGCCAGAGAGCTCGATTGTGATTGACACACGATCAATGATGCGGTCATTGCCTATGGGACTCCCCTCGTTGAGGATCCCACCGTTTTGACTCTGTCGACTCACTTGGACTCGATGAGACCCTGTTTTGTCGCAAGGGTCGCTATCGTAGCCAGAAGTGGTCGACCTCAATCGTAGATACACAAAGTGCAACGCTTCTCGATGTTGTCCCTGGTAGAGAAGGAAAGGAGCCAAAGAGTGGCATGACAACATCAAGTGGGGAACCATTGATCTATCTGGTTCCTACCGGTCAATCTTTCGAGATGCGTTACCCAACGACACTTTGGTCGCCGATCCATTTCATCTGATAAAGATCGCCAATACTCGCCTTGACGAGTACAGGAGACGGGTACAACAAAATATCTGTGGACATCGAGATAGGGTGGGAATCCCCTCTATCGTATCCGGCAACTCCTCGGTATGACTAAGGGACGATTGAGCGATGAGGGCAACACCAAGCTCACTCGCTTTCTTGAGGCTGGAGATCCAGATGGTGAGGTAGCTACTACATAGAGAGCCAAGGAGTCCTTACGAGAGCTCTATACCTATCGTGACTAAAATCTTGCCAGAGACCACCTCGACACTCTCATCGGTGACTTTACCGACGAACACCGACCTCCCAAGGTGCAGCTACTTGGAAGAACCTTGCGAGGTTGGCATGATGAGATCTTGGCCTGGCACAGCGCCTTCGTAACAAATGGACCGAGAGGGTCGATGAACAATCTTATTAAGCGGATTAAGCATATCGCCTTTGGGATGACGAACTTTGCAAACTTTAGAATCAGAGCGCTGTTAGCGGCTGGTAAGCTCTATTGGTCACTACTAGCTGCGGTTATCCTGGTGGCAACTCACGTCTCAAGCGCACTTGGTTTGTAACAGGATCAAACTAACCGCACAAGTAAGACACTAGGGAGAACCCCTTGGCTTCTCTTGCCCGTTCACGAGTTGTGTAGCTTAGACCTCTCCGAATGACGGCTTCAATCTGGCCAAGCACCTCAGAACGCCCAGCAACTTGCCGATTCCTGGTCGATCTTGGTACCGGAATACCGCTTAAATCCGGAGACCCGGGAAACCGCAGCTTTGTATCGTGATTGGTCGGCTAACTCGACAATTCCGGCATAGATCCCATCTGGAGGCAACACCTCGTCCTTCGACAGCATCGCGTCCAAACATAGTCAGTGGCGCTCGCTTGACGCTTCGCCCATGGATGCATCATCAACTATCGAATTGCCGATGCTAGTCGAAGTTCCAGTTCGTAAATGATCTGCGAGCAGGTTAGCAGTAGGAAATACAGGTAAGCGACCACGCTGGTCCAGCGAACGACTTCACCTTCGACAACCCACTACATTAGAGCGATGCTAGCAAAACTTGCTCTATGGACATTGCGTGACGATCGCGTAATCTCCCAATGGAGCGTGATGTATTCAGCTCATTTGCGTACAGGGTGCTTTACGCGACTTACCTTCTTGGGAGTAGGATGCTTGCCCACAGTGAAGGTCTTGTGCTCCACGACCAAGCGCCTTGAAGACGCTGTGCGTACCCTTGCCATGTCGACGGTCATCAATACCACCAACCGACGATTGCGCTGAAGCAAAGTGCGCGCACTGGGGTGAAGGATGACTCTCAGCCACTGCGAATGCCTTGGCGCAACATTGAAGTGTATTACGGCGACTGTCACAACACGCTTAACTTCGCTGGTGATGTAGCACTGGCGAATGGAACACGTAGACGTAGCAATATCGACTCTCCCTATAGGAGTCTTGATGAATATGCCCTTCATGTGATAACGTATAAGCATTTTTACCATCTGACCAAGTTTGATAGTCCCAGTGCAACGACTTACTTCACACGTGACTTCGATATGGCCTACGGCACCGACGGCGATTATCGGCGCGTGTACAATCAGGCGCGGAACTGCTTTCCTTTTCTTTAACCTGACTCGCACCAAGGTCGTCGTAGTTGTACTTGCGGCAACAGGTGTGGTCGTGATTGTCATCGTCGCTGGCGCATGAGTGGTTGTTGTTGTTGGCGCCTGAGTGGTGGTGGTTGTTGTTGTTGTTGTTGGCGCCTGAGTTGTCGTCGTCGTTGTTGTTGTTGGCGCCTGAGTGGTTGTTGTTGTTGGCGCCTGAGTTGTCGTCGTCGTTGTTGTTGTTGGCACCTGAGTGCGAGGAGATCCGCACAATCCCCCGGGAAGTGCCGCTCTGGGAGCACCGAGGCCGGTGGCCATATCGTAGCCGGAGGTTATCGGGTAGGCACCAGAATTAGTGCCCAAGAAATCATTGCTATTTATCGCCGTGTTCTGGACGCTTGTACCCGGGACAATGTCGTAGAAGTACTTCGAATAGTTCGATGATGCTAACGAATACAACGCCGGGTTCAAAAACCCGAGGGGGGTTGCATTGCACGCAGCACTCGCATCTGACAGCGCGGTGAGCGCTGCCCACAACGGAGCCGCCGCGCTAGTCCCGGCAAATACTTCTTGGGCTCCTTTGTAGTAGATAAGGTATCCCCAATATGGATCGGCACTGGCGGACACATCGGGGACCTCTCGGCAGTACGAACCTACGCTTACGCCGCAGCCAGTATTACTCGAATAGCCGGGTTGAATTATGTTCAGCGCAGTGTCGCTCGTCGCTGTGCTGGATTGATACGTGGGCATCGGCCAGATAGAGGAGACCCCGCCCCCGCCAGCGCCATTCCCTGCGCCTGAGCTACCGCTATACTGACGGTCGTTCCATCCAAGCTGGATCGGCTTGCTCCCCGAGCTGCCGCTGGAACCCGAATTGCCGTAGCAGTTTGAAGGAGGCAGATTGGATCCAGAGCTACCGCTGCTAAAACCTCCTTGTAAAAAATTGCCCTCCATTATTCCACTCGATGCAGTTGTATACGCACATTCAAGTGACGTTCCTCCGACCCCGGTGACATAGGGTTGGCTTGCCGGGTCATCGACTGCCAGAGCCGTTGAGCCAGTGCAGTCCTCAGAACCGGCATCACTGCCCGCAGCCAGCATCGTCTGCCCCTGGGCGGCGGCTTGCTGGAAAAGTGTGTTCTCTGCGCCGAGAAAAGCAGTGGAGTTATCGCTCTCGCAACTTCCCCACGAGGTAGAGATCACCTGCGCCGCGTCCGCTTGGATGATCGCCGTGTACGTGTCTAAAATGTTGGCATTGTAAGCAGATCCGCCTTGATAAACGATGACGTTTGCCTTTGGGGCTAAAGCCATCACCACATCTATGTCGAGCACTGGTTCTGAATCAATTGGCGTTGTACCAGAGTTTGCACCGAGGCCGTCACCGCCATCGACGGCCACGTAGCTCACTGGTGCTGACGAGGAATTACCGGTATAGCACGTCCATGCTGCCTGGATGTCGCTCGTGTGGTCGGCTGCGAACTCCGGCAAGGCGACCGTGATCCCTTGGCCTTGATCGCCGCTCGCATAAAGCGGATCTAGACCGTTCAAATGAGCTAGCTGGTTGTAGGTCCAAGCTGTAAGGCCTTGTCCATATTCGCTCGACTGGGCCGCATCTTCACAGGACGTGGAAGTTGGGCCGTCATGGGCTACGACGGTGGCTCTCGAGGCCGAGCCCGTGACCAGTAGAGGGTCAGCCAATGATCCGCTGGCGCCGTTTGCTCCGCTGACACCACTCGAAATCAATTTCGCAAAGTTGGACCTGACCAGCTGCAATGTACTGTTGTGATGTACGGCTTGCACCAGACCGACCGGCTTGGCTTGGACCAGGTTGTTCAAGCCCACGACGCCGAAGACGCTTTGAGCTACTGTCGAGGGAAAGACAGGGGCTACGGTGTTTGCATACGCCACGCGTCCCGAGTGCAGGTGATATCTACGGATTTGAGTGCCAAAACCATGCTCGGCGACAGCCGCAGTTGTCTTCACCGCGATCGAAAGGTTATCCGGCGAGACCTCGAGGTCGTGAAAGCCTGCAGATCGAAGTCCCTGCTCGACAGCCGCGATAGTCGCAGGTGTGGCGGCGTAATCCTTCGCGAACTGACCCGGTGCGAGGTAGTGGTGGTAAAGAGGTGAGCCTGGAGTCGAAACTCCCGTCGCGAGCTGTGCTAACGCGGCAGGGTTGCGGGGCTTCAATATGACATCCAACTCAAGCGGTGTGCTCGTAGGTAGGTTCCCGATCGTGCTGGTCGCTGCCGGGAGCGCCGGGGAGCGCCCAACACGCACTGGTTTAGGCGGCGTGCTCGCCGCAGCAGACCGGGCTGCTCCAGCCAATCCCGCCGGAGTAGCTATGGCAAGACCAATGAATAGCGACATGAGGGCCGCGACCGTCAAGGCGCGGGTAATGCGCCATTTGATCTTGGCATAAGCCTGGCTGGTATCGGGCAGTGCTAGCCTGTACATGTGGAACTCCTTCAGTCATCCAGTCATCAAAAAATAGGCTAAGTCTGACACCTGTCAAGACCGAGGTACTCAGACTGCGACCCGTCCTGGAATTACTCACGAAATTGGATACAAGGCTTAGCTTAATTTGTTGTAGTGTAGCAGATTTTTTAAATTTACATTGGAGATTGATAACTAATTTTTGGTAACGTCTTTTTCTGTTGTAGTATCTAGACCGAAGTTCCTCCTTCTGAAGTATTCCACTCTAGGTAGGAGGCCTATTTATATGCTTACCATCGGCAGTGATTTTAGAATAAGTGCTGTTAGAGCCATTGCAAGGAGCATTTGGGGGGGACTTCGGTCTAAATCCAAGAGGAGATTTCTGCTTGTGCTTCTGTTCCCGTGACAAACTTTCTTTTGTAAGCGAGTTCCTTTTTAAACGAAGCCCATAAAGACTCTGCCATGGCATTATCATAGCAATTCCCGACACTCCCCATTCATTGGGCCACTTTGGAAAGATTAGGAACTTCTCTGAACTTACTAGTAGCTGAACCATAGTACAAGCAAATCTATGCCAGTTTGCAAATTAAAGACATCATAAGGTGTTAGGAAGGTTGTAGTGTCCAAAATCAGACCATATAAGTTTCCTGCTAGGAGTGTTTTCCTAAGATCTGAAAGTTGTCTCGACTCAAAACCAGAAGCTGGCTGCACTCAAATCACTTTTGAAGTATGGCGTACAGCGAGATATCTCCATGATGGCTTCGTATTTAGAACTTTCTAAAATACCAGCCAAGAGAACACCTGGTTCCAAGGTACAGTATCTGTCGGAAAATACCCTGGAAGCACTGCTGCGATAGCCGAACGGAAAGACTCGACTTGGAATCCGGGACAGTTCTTTTATGGTGATGCTTTACGATACCGGTGCCCGAATCCAAGAGATACTGGACCTTCGTCTTATGGATCTACACCCAAGCGATGCCGTTCCATGTGTCTATCTAAACGGAAAGGGACAAAAAACACAGGCAGTGCCGCTACTTTCAAAAACTATCCGGCATCTGAAACTCTATATGGAGCACTTCCATATGAAGAAGCCACAGAACCATAATGACCTACTCTTTTACACGGTGATAAAAGGTAAAACCGGAAAAATATCACCAGATAATGTCTCATGTTTCTAAGTCGTTATGAAGATCAGCAAGACAACTCTGTCCAGAGGTCCCCGAACGAGTCAACCCTCACCTTTTCCGTCATACTCAGGCAATGCACTTGTACCAAACAGGAACGCCGCTCTCATATATCAAGGATTTTCTGGGACATGTAAGTGTTGATACGACCGATGTCTACGCAGCAGCTGATTTGGAAATGATGAGATAAGCACTTGAAAAAGCATACGTAAACGGCGATGCTTTTCGAGAGACCCCGATCTGGCAAGATAACGAAATACTATTAATGCAATTATCCGACATGAGATAGAACACGTTAGTTATCCCGAAGATTTGCCTACCCCTATCAACCTGAACAGGGTATAAACAGTTAATTCGGGATAACTAAAAGTTCGGGATAATCTCGAGGGCAATAGAACCTACGTTTTATCCAGGTAAGTTCCACTTGCCTGCCAAATGAAGTTAAATCGTACAACTTAACTACAGGACGATCTTTTAGCTTGGCTTTAGTTTTACATTTATCACAAATTGCCTTGGTGTTCTTAGTCTCAACCGTTACCTTTAAATTAGTGCCACTTTCATCTTCTTCAACTTCAAATACATTTATGTTTTTTAGCCCAATTAAGATTTCAACCATTACTTTTGGATCAACTGTTCCTAAAACACCTCTAATTAGTTCAAGGTAAACTTCGATAAAAGTCTACTTCAGCAGATGGGCAATTCCCTAGATTTCCCGCTAAGGCGCGGAGAGTCGGGAAAGAGGATGCTCACCGAGATGGGTAACACACAACAAAACCTATACGAGATATTCAACTTGGATCGCTACGCTCCGAAGCGCTGAACTACCAAAACCTAGGTACTACACAAATAGGTACCATCTACCCATTCTGAATAGGTGTGATGCGCAATCCGAACGAAAAAGACATCATCAGAGTGAACCGTCGAATAAAGCTGCCAGTGCCTCTTCTTCAATAATGTCGATATTGAGTTGCCGGGCTTTTTCCAGTTTGCCTCCCGGGTCTTGACCCACGATCAAAGCAGTAGTGTTTTTTGAAACGGAATTTGTTACTTTCGCCCCCATGTTCTCCAACCTGGTTTTTAAGCTTTCTCTGGAGATAGCAGCAAGCGCACCCGTGATCACGAATGTCTTACCAGCAAGAGGCTTGTCATCGCCTCCCGAGGAAACCAGGTCCGTATCAGTTCTGAGGCCGTATCTGATTAATTCCTCAGTCAAGGATCTGTTTTTTTCGTTCGCCAACCAACTGACTAAGCTGTCCGCGATTTTTTCTCCTATGCCTTCCAACAGACAAAGATCTTCTTTGCCTGCTTTACAGAGTGCATCCAAAGAAAGGAAATTTGCGGCAAGTTCTTGAGCGGCACCCGGGCCAACATGTCTTATGTTGAGAGCCACCAATAGTTTTTCCAGGGGCTTTTGCTTAGAAGCAGAGATAGCCGTCAATAAGTTCTCTACGCGTTTAGGTCCCCATCCTTCCAAGAGTTCCAATCTGCTCTTATAGTCTTCCAGGCGGTAGATGTCTGCTACGTTGGCGAGAATACCCATCTCGTTCAGCATTACTACCGTTTTCTCTCCGAGAGTATCTATATCCATTGCCGTTTTGGAGCAAAAATGGACGAGTGACTCTATAATTCTGTTTGGACAGTCTATATTTTCACAGTAATAGTTAACTTCTGCAAATGGCTTAATTAATAATTCGTTGCAAAACGGACAATTTCGTGGCATCTGCCAAAGAGCAAAGGGAGTTGTCCTGTATTCGGCAACGGATTTGATAATCTCCGGTATGACATCACCTGCTCTGCGAACGAGTACTTGGTCTCCGACCCGAATGTCTTTCAAATGGATCTGAGCCTCATTATGCAATGTTGCACGCGTAATAACGACACCCGATAATTCCACCGGCTCCAAAATTGCATAAGGTGTTACTTTACCCGTTCGTCCGACATTAACTTCTATCTGCAGTAATTTAGTTTCCTTTTCAACGGGAGGAATTTTATATGCTATCGCCCACCTGGGGGCGCGAGCAGTAGATCCCAACTTGTCATGGAGGGAGAGGTCATTTACTTTAAGTACTACCCCGTCGATCTCATAAGGAAAATCGTGGCGCTCCGCAGTAAATTTTTCCAATACACCCCACGCACCGGCAAAATCCGTAACCGTCTCTGCCGGTTGCGGCACAGAAAAATTTTCTTTTGTGGCCCAACTGAGAAAGTCGCTGTGTAAAGTAAAGAACTCTTGATGTACTTCAGAGAAATTGCCCCCTTCGGTTTCTCTGTATACGCCTCCAAGACTATGTGCCAAAAACCGTAAAGGTCTTTCCGCCGTTACGGACGGATCTTTTTGCCGCAAAGCGCCGGAGGCTGCATTCCTGGGATTCATGAATGCCGGCTCCCCGTTGGCAATCCTGGTTGCGTTCATTTCCTGAAACTCTTTCAGAGGAAAATATACTTCGCCTCGGATTTCGATAAGAGCCATCTCTTTTTTAACATTTAATCGTTTTGCTATATTGGCAATCGTCTTTGCCTGCAGGGTAACTACTTCACCCGTAATGCCGTTCCCCCTTGTAACTGCTGTTTCCAATACTCCATTTCTATAAATTAGATTGATTGCCACTCCATCTATTTTTGGTTCGCATACATATTCAATTTCGCTTTGACCAACTTTTTGCATAACTCTTATAAAATAGTCGTTCAGTTCTTCCCGACTGAACACGTTATCAAGCGATTGCATGGGGGAGAAATGCCGATAAGGGGCAAATGCTCCGCTGAGAGGAGGACCCACTTGTTGGGACGGAGAGTCCGAACGTATCAGAAAAGGGTGTTCTTTTTCGATCTCTTGCAGTTCGGCAAACAAAGTATCGAATTGCTGATCCGATAAAAACGGATCAGATAACACATAATACCTGTATCTTGCCTCTTGAATTACGTCTACCAATTCGTCATAACGCTTCAGAACATTGTCCGGCATTTAATCTCCAAATCAACTTTTATTGACAGGCCGGAAAAATTTGATGGCGGCCAGAATTTTTACTGTAGTCAAAGAGCGAGCGACCAGAGATAAGTTCTTTCAACAGGCTATTCCCGAACCCAGCACTTCATCCTCGTCGTATATAGATACTATCTGTCCGGGAGCAACGCGGCTGGCCCTGGATGTGAAAACAACACCTTTCTCGCTGATAAAAGCTTCGCGAGGCCTGCCATGTGCACTGACTTGCACCTGGACTTTTCTACCCTCTGTCAAATTTTCATTTGTTACCGTTCTCTGCCTGAGTTCCACTTCTTCGACTAAAAGGTCTTCTTCGCTTCCAACGAAAACTTTTTTGTTTTCCATGTCAATCTTTGTTACGTACTTGCGTACGCCGGCGCTGAATGACAAGCCTCGTCGCTGGCCTATCGTTACCAATTCGATCGCCGGAATCTCACCAAGCTCTAATCCTGTATCTTCCGCTATCAACTTAGCGCTATGGAAGGCAATTCTCTCTTGGAGAAACAAGCTCCTGCTTTCTGATTTATGTAGTGAACTTATAAAACACAGGTCTTGGCTGTCAGGCTTTGCCGCCGTCCTCAACCCTAAGTTCGCCGCATAACTTCTTACCTCTTCCTTGGTAATCTCTCCTATGGGTAAAAGACATTTTTCCAAGACTTCCTGTGTCAATACGGATAAGACGTAAGACTGGTCTTTTCTTTGATCCACTCCGCGCAAAAGCTTGACGCCGGTGTGATCCCGTTTGATCCGAGCATGGTGACCGGTTGCGATACCATCAAAGCCCAGACGCGTCGCTTTATCCAAAAATGTCCTGAATTTCAAGTGCCTATTGCACTCCACGCAGGGGTTCGGAGTAAGGCCTTGTTCATGGGAGTCGGCGAAATTTTGAATGACTGAGGATTCGAATTCTTCCGTCATATCAAAAACCAGATGCTCGATCCCAAGCGAGTCACAAACACGACGTGCGTCAATTACGTCTGAAACCTGGCAGCAGCCGGAGTCAGACGAACCACCCCACAGGCGCATTGTCGCTCCTGTCACATCGTGGCCTGCCTCCAATAACATAGCCGCGGCGACAGATGAATCAACGCCTCCCGACATACCGACGAGTACTTGCATAACACTATTTTGACAGAAAAGAACCCGACAGGAAATGCTAATTGGAATTTAGATTACAATCACAAAGATCATCTTCCTCAAGTATCCCTTCAAAAAGTATTTCTCCGCAGGCAAACAAGGACAAATTTAGTTTTGATCTGGTCTCCGGCAGCACAAAAGAATCTACTTCATCATCCAAATGATTTGAGAACTTTCGAAAAAGAATGCAGAAACCTATCGATCTCTGTGTCGCTGCTAGTCCATCCCAAAGAAATTCTTATCACCTGTCTGGCTTTTTGTCTGGGCCAGCCCATAGCAAGAAGTACGTGACTCGGTTCTCTCGCACCGGCAGCGCAGGCAGACCCGGTAGAGACTTCTATATTTTCTTTGTCCAGCAGATAACAGATTTCCTCACCGAATACATTTGGAGTATGCAGCAGTATTATGTATTCAATTTTTTTTACCTCTTCGGAAACAACGATTATTTCTGAAGATATCTCTTTTATTCCTTCTTTTAATTTTTGGGCCAAACGACTCAGCCTCTTTGTCTCTTCTGCCCGCTTTGCGGCAGATACCTGTGCCGCTTTTGCCATAGCGATAATTGCCGGTAGGTTTTCCGTTCCCGACCTATAACCTCGTTCCTGTTCCCCTCCGCGCATAACGGGCTGAAAATTTCTTCTTGCTCTTTTCCGGACGACAAGTGCTCCCGTTCCCATGGGTCCCCCGAACTTATGCGCGCTGAACGACATCAGATCTATCTCCCCCGTCATCTCTCTCACGTCAAGGGAAGCGAATGCCTGGACGCAATCAGAATGAATTAATGCGTCAGGATAATAGCTTTTCACCAAATCCGCTGCATCTCCTATAGGCTGAATAACACCGGTCTCATTATTGACGAGCATAACTGATACGAAAAGCACCTCTGCTTTGCTCATCTTATATTCTTCAAGGAGAGTTTGTAAGTACTCCAGGTCGAGCACACCGTTCGGCAGTACTTTTATCAGAGACGCATGAATAAGATGCGCAGGTTTCAACACTGCTTCATGTTCAATGGAGCTGACCAAAATCTGCGGGAGTTGACCTTTATCCTTTGTTGCTGAAGAGTTAAAAAAACTGTTCGCACAGCCGTAAACAGCCAGGTTGTCAGATTCTGTCCCTCCCGAAGTAAAGATGATGTCTGTGTCGTCACAACCGAATTCGTTGGCTAGAGTCTCTCTGGCGTCATCCAAAGCTTTGCGCAAAGATCTGCCTGTTTGATAAAGGCTCGACGGATTCCCAAAATTGTCCCCCAAATATTCCAAAAGCACATTTTTTACCTCATCGTACATTTTGGTAGTTGCACAATGGTCAAAATATATTCTTTCACTTTTGGTAATAGTCATATCATACGGCTCATTGTATATAACACTCTTTACTGCTGATAGGTAGATTTGGTAAGACCGGAGCCGTTGCGCCAAATGTCATATGGGCTACCTGTGGAGAAGAATCTCCCAAATCGATGAATTGACTACCAGGTAGAGTATTCTTTTCTGCCAAAAGAAAAAAATCAGATGTTACTTTGGAGACGATAGCAAAGGCAGGTTTATCATTTCCATCATATGGCGGCAGGTGGTTGGCATTGTATAATTCCAAAAACCATTTTTGGCTACTTGGGATGGCATCGTAAAGGTCTTGGGCTTCCTGAGGAGGGTTACATGTATCCGTGGCGCTTTGCACAAAGAGTACGGGGGGGGAATCCTGTGTAGCTGTATAGCCGCCAACTCCGATTTCATCTCCGGAAAGTACTTCTACGGCTTTAAAAGATATATCACCGAGTAAATACATATAGTCTTGGTCATACATCAGGGCAGCGACTACCTGTGCTCCGTCAGATTGTCCTGCCAACATCAATTCATCGGGATTAATCAGGTGGTATAGAATTTTGCAATTGGGCGAAATAACTTCTGCATCATTCACTACACTCTTGGTAACAAATGCAACGTCAGCAGGCTCATTGGAAGTATCTTTTTCGCTGATCGCAACATTATGCATTTCTCTGACAGCTTTGGCGTTTGTGTCCGGGAACATCGGGGCTATCACGACAAATCCTTTGCTGACCCAGAAGTCCAGCAAAGCCCTGTAAGTGAAAGGTGTAACTTTATAGCCTTCAGCAAACACAATTGCCGGGTAAGGAGATTTCGATGCATCGAGCGATCCGCTGTTTGCCCCGGATAAATCCTGGCTTTTGTTGGGGTAGAAGATATATGTATCAAGCAGTCGATACGGAAGCGACTTCTTCGTATAAAAATTATATGTGGAACGGGAATAGTCGATAAATGTACAGCTGGCGACGGCAACCCCGGCATGGGATTGTTGATCAGCACCTGTGCTACTGGTTGTGGTTGGCGGTGGGTTTGTAGTGGTGACCCTGCTTGGATCGCTTGTGGTGGTGCCGGTTTTGCGATGAGTCCTGATAGCGCTGCTTGTTACAGACCTTGAGTTTCCCAAATAAAATATCCCCGCAGCCGCCAAGATCAGCATTATGACCAAAGCCAATGCAACTCTGTTTCTCAAAATTTTTTGCCGGCGCTTGGCCCTCAACCTCTCAAGCTGGTCTCTGGTCATTTTTGATCTGGCAAGTTCTTTGGCCACACGGGAATTGGCTGCTCTTGCCCGCGCTTCGGTAGCCATCGCCCTTCTCTGGGACTTGGTCGGCAATGGCTTTGGCGGCGGCATCTTGCCTCCGCTCCGGGGGTATGCTTTGCCCTTTTCTTCTTTAATCTAAATCTTCCTCATGAACTTGACTACGAATAAATACCAATATCAAGATATCAGTATAGAACATCTTCAAGCTCAGTTAGCAACAACCGATTGCGCAGACAACGCTTCGGTTGCAGATAAAATTTTTATCTGCAACTCATCCCGGATGGATCAGTGAATAAGGCATACCTGCAGCCGTATCTATAAAATTCAAACTATGGCCATTCCCGATGATTCTCAAAAAGCAGGTTGCAAAACCATAAAAACCAACGCCACCAAAAAACACAACGTTGTAACAGAAGAAGCTCTTTCAATCCGGAGAAAGATGCTCTTTATATCTGTCGCATAACTGTCAGGCACAGTAGCATTTTTTGCATCTTTATTCAATTGGCATATATTAGAAATATTATTTTCAAGATTTGATATTGAAAATTCTTCCTTTGCAAATTGATTTGTATCTTGGTTGATAATCAATCCCAGCTTCTTTTCCTGTGGAAAAATAACTGTGGCAGCGATCGAGGATCCTATGATCCAACACGCCATTCCAACCCATGGGTATGGATGGACTAGCTGATGCCAATTATGCAAATACAATAAAATAATACCAAATACGGGCACTAAAAATATCACATAGCCCGCATAGTTGGTTTTTCCGTTGAAATATTTGGCTATCGCTTTGGATGAAATAGGATAGGTCGTCTTTTTTAACATGAAAGAGTAGATGCCTGAAGTTATCAATGTTCCAAAGCCGATCACGGCAGATAAAACATGTAAAATAATAAAAATGCCGTATGTCGGATCTCTCATAAATATTCCTCGATACCTTAGTTTACATATCGATATAGCTTATTCGGCTTATGGCTGTCTAAAATATAATCATATTTTTAGACAAATATAATTATATGATTATGCATGAAATTCACTCTGGGAGAGTATCTAAACACGTAAGGTACTGATCAATCAATGCTATAATTACCATTGATTGATTGATAGGGGCTATAGTATAATGGTATGGAGGAGGGATAAATTTAGGGCATGAATATATTAAGGCTCGACCCACTTTCAGGCCGATGGGTGGCGATCTCTACCGACAGGGCACACAGATCCCAATTCTTACCCACTTACGACCAAGATTATGATGAGTCTAAAGAGCCGTGCCCATTTTGCCCCGGGAACGAAGAAGCCACTCCTCCGGCGCTTGAAACCTATAACAATGACGGCCATTGGTTAGTCAGAGTAGTTTCCAACAGGTTTCCGGCATTTAACGGTAACGGTCCTTTTGTTTTGCAACACCATGGGCCTGTTTTCATAGACGCTCCCGCCACGGGCATTCATGAAGTACTTATCCTGTCTCCTGACCACGATACGACATGGGCTGATTTTACCCCAATACAAACCGGATTGGTCATGGAAGCGATTCGCGACCGCATAGAGGGACACCGGACCACACCGGGCCTGCGCTACAGCCAAGCTATAGTTAACTCCGGGAGAGAGGCCGGTGCTTCCGTGCACCACCCGCACGGGCAATTGATGGGGATTCCCATCATTCCGAGGGAACTCATCGAAGAGCAGGGTAATTTCTCCAGATTCTCGGGGGGTTGTCTTTTATGTGTCGCCATCGCCGCCGAAGAAAGTGCCAAAGACCGCTTAATTCAAAGCACCGATCACACCATAACCTTGGCACCCTATTGGAGCGGTTCGCCCTATGAACTTTTGATCCTCCCCAGGACGCACGAGACACACTTGGAACGTTCGGATGAAAATACCTTGGCCGGCATAGGTATCGCTGTCAGGGATGCCTTGCAAGCTCTAAAATCTTGTTTGGGCAATATTGCTTACAATGTTGTATTCCACTCGGCGCCGTACCGATCTACCAATTTGTTTCACTGGCACATTCATATCCTGCCAAAACTGATTACACATGCCGGTTTTGAACTTGGAACCGGGCTTTATATCAACGTCATTCCACCTGAAGAAGTTGCTGAAAATCTCAGACAATACACATGCAATTCCGTCAAGATAAAACAAAATGATGAAAAGGCCGCTTCTTGAGCTTAGTCATCCAGATGACACCTATGTTAAATCCTTTGGTTATTCATCTTCCTCATTGATCTGCTCTACGTCGGCGCCCAATAACCGTAATTTGTGGGCAAAGTGCTCGTAGCCGCGATCGATATGCCCGCCTCCAAGAACAGTGGTCTCGGAATCGGCAGCCAAACCGGCGAGCACCAAGGCTGCACCAGCTCTGATATCGGAAGCTCTGACATGTGCCCCCGACAGTTTTTCCACACCTCTGACAAGAGCGTGATGGCCTTGTATCTTAATATCTGCTCCCATGCGCCTAAGCTCATCTATGTATCTGAACCTACCGGCAAATAGATTCTCGCTGACGATTGCCGTGCTGTCCCCTACGGACAGCATCGTGACGATGAGGGGCTTATAGTCCGTTGCCACACCCGGGTATGGCAACGTTACTACATCCACTGACTTTATTTTATCGGCACAACTTACTCTGATCCCGCCTAAAAAAGAATCAATCCCAAGGCCCATCTGGGAGACTTTTTCCAGCAACATATCCATATAATCTTCTCTGGCTCCGTAAATATCTATTTCACCGCCGGCCAGACCGACGGCTGCGATAAAAGTGGCGGCCTCCACCCTGTCTTTTACAACATGGTGAACGGCGGGCTTTAATTCGTCCACCCCTTCAACGATGATTCTTGAAGTACCCGCACCTTCAATTTTGGCGCCCATCTTGGTTAAGAATTCCGCCAGATCCTGGATCTCCGGTTCTCTGGCCGCATTTTCGATAACCGTTTCCCCTTTGGCCAGCACGGAAGCCATTAAAACGTTGTCGGTGGCGGTGTGGCTGGGAAAGTCCAGTACTATTCTGGTTCCTATCAGTTGATCACAGGATGCTTCGATGTAGCCATGACTGGTATGGAATTTGGCACCGAGTTCCGAGAGGGCTCTAATGTGAATGTCTATCGGTCTATCCCCGAAATCATCTCCTCCCGGAAGGGAAACCCTGGCTTGGCGCTGTGTGGCCAACATCGGGCCCAAAACCACAACGGAAGCCCGCATTTTTTCAACAAGTTCATAAGGGGCATAAGGTGTGATGTTGTCCGGACGGGTAATTCGCAGATGACTCCTGCCATCTTTCTCTACCGACATACCCATAGAGGTCAAGACTTCCGCCATAATGTCTACATCGACGATTTGTGGCACGTCATAAAGCTCGGAGGTTCCTTTTGCCAAAATACAGGCTGCCATGAGTTTTAGAACGGAATTTTTCGCTCCTTGCAACTCTACTTTTCCGCTTAATCTATTTCCCGGTCTTACCGTAAACTTATTCATCTGCACCAAAATTACATTACCTCATATGCTTTGGAGAGTAAATAAAGCCAATTTATCCAAAGCCCTGATAATTGCCGGCAAGCCGACCGGAGCCATGGCAAAACTTCCCGGCTGCGAATTAGGAAACTGAAAAATTCCTGATCTCATCCTGGATAGCTGCGGCGGAATAAAAGAATTTGCTGTGCCCGAACAGATATGATTCATAAGCCAATAAGGCATTTTCGCTTTGATGGAGAATATGGGAAAAGTATTCGACTTCCGACAACCCGTATTCAAAATGGCAAATAGGCAAAAGGTCTGCTATCAACTCTAAATCATGACTATGCAGCATTGCAATTTCGCTATAACCGGCTAAAAAAGCTTTCAACCCTTGCCTGTCCCAAGTGATTACCCCGGGATCAGACAAATAGAGCCAATCGATAAAGGACCTTTCTATCGCGATTGCGATATCGTGTTGGAAGAATGAGAGATTAGCCAGATTAAAATCAAAAATACTTGTTACATCGGCATCTTTTGTTGCCTTGGTCCACATCATATTCGAAGGATGCCAATCCCCGTGTATATAGCAAGGTCTAATAAATTGTTTATATTGCGCAAGTTTTTCTATATAAGGTAAATGGATTTCAGAAAACCTATCGAAAAAATGATTGATGGATTTTGCATTATTTATAACTGATTCAGCAAGTGTAGGGCGGTTGTCCATGAGATTTTTGAGCTGTGCGAGAGGATCGTCTGCCATAATAATACATACGGAGTTCCGTAAGACGTTAAACTCTCTTTCTTTACCTTTAAAACCTTTGATCACATTGTGCAATTTGGCTAAAGCTTTACCTGCATTATAAGAATGATCGGTGCAAAGATATGGAGACCATGAAATCCGGTCTCTGTATAAATCGATTCCGGATGCCGTATCTGATACTTCATAGATAAACTCTCCCTGACAAATGGCTGTTTTGCCATCCTGATCGTGATGGAGAAATGGAACATTTACCAAATGATCACAGAGATAGATGATAAGTTCGTGTTCACACATTATGTCCGTATAGTTGCGGACGCTGCAATGGTGACGCTTGATAAATAATTTTTTATTGTCGATTTCTATGATAACGGCTGCCGACATGGGTCTTGGACTTACCCAAAGTAGGCGTAGCTCATTTGCTATTTTATGTGAGATGTCGGAAGCGCCTGCCCGGAAAAAGCTGCGGTCAATTTCTAATTTTGAGACAACAGTTGCGATATCACGTCCTGTCATAGGGGGCCATGAGGGCTGTGTCATTTCCCCTTTCATCCCGTGCGCAAGCCCTTCTGAATAAATTTTTTCCATCTTCATCATTCTATTGATAAACGCACTCATGGAATTGCTGCAGCGCCAACCTGTTCCGCCTATTCCTTGCTAGCCGGAACCCCGGAATGTTTCTTCGTCATGTTGCCAAATACTTCCTCACCCGGCAGACATGCCTGTCTCTTTGATCTTGGAGAGGTAAATACTGTATGTAAAGGCAATATCTGTTTCGCTCTTGAGATCGGCTTTGCTATTTTAAATGGTTGAGGCAAAGCTCTTATCACGGAGCTTTGCCTCAACCATATCGGCCATAGTTTTAGCTAGATGGCCTCATGACCCCTTTCTCCCGTTCTGATTCTGATGATGTCTTCTATGTCTTGCACCCAAATCTTGCCGTCACCGATTTTGCCGGTTTTGGCCGTCTCAAGAATAGTGTTGACGACTTCTATGGTCTGCTCGTTGTCCACTATTATCTCCAGGCGTATTTTGGGTACTAAGTCAATCTGATATTCGGCACCCCTGTATGTCTCGGTATGGCCGCCTTGCCTGCCGAAACCTTGGGCCTCGGTAACCGTTAAACCCTGGATACCAATAGCTTTTAATGCCTCTTTCACCTCATCGAGTTTGAAAGGTTTAATAATAGCCGTGACTGCTTTCAAATTACACACCTCCAAGTGGGTCTAGGGATCCCAGTCCAATTCCAATACCAATGCCGCTTCCGGTCCTACTTGCCAGCTGAGGCGGTTCGACCTCTTCGTCATGAATGGCCTTGTCGCCCTCTTCCAACTCAGCATCGCTAAAGCGTAACGGAACTCTCAATATATACTTGATAATCATCAGCAAAGCTGCCGTAATTAACCCGTCCCAAATAATGATAGTAGCGGCGGCACCGAATTGCACCAAAAGCCGATCGGAATTACCGTATAAAAGACCTGCGGCACCGTTGCCGCCTTGCCATAATGCGTTTGCATTAACTTTGCCAAAGACGTATTCGTTCATCTGAGGATCGGCAAATATTCCCGTCAGAAGACCTCCGGCCAAACCGGCGATTCCGTGTGTATAGACCACACCGAGAGCGTCGTCAACCTTGGAAAACGGCCTGATCTTCGGCAGGTAATTCCAGGCAAAGAATACTATGACCGAAGCAATGATGCCCATGAAGAAGGCTCCCTCACCGCTGACAAATCCAGCCGCCGGCGTAATGGCTACCAAACCTACTATCATCCCGTTGACGGCACCAAGATAAGTGGGCTTTTTCGCTTTGGAGAAAAACATATCGCAGACAATCCAGGTCAGAAGTGCGGCTGCTGTTGCTATGTTGGTATTCATGACCGCAGCTCCGGCATCCGTACCGGCATAATAAGGGTCTCCGCCGTTAAATCCGTTCCAACCCATCCACAGCATACCGGCACCTACGGCTACAAACAATAGGTTGGTGGGCGGGAAAGATTGTCGGTCACGCATGGATCTCGGACCTATAATCCAAGCTGCCACAAACCCGCTTACACCGGCTGCCAGGTGGATAACATAACCTCCCGAGTAATCCAAAGCTCCGTGTTGGGCCCAGAAGCCTCCGCCCCACAAAAGCGCTGCATTGACAGTATAAGCACAGGTGGTCCAAGCCGGTACAAAAATCATCCAGGCTTTGAAATTCATTCTTCCCAAAACAGAACCCAAGAACAGGAGAGGTGTTATCGCTGCAAAAACGAATTGAAAATATGCCAGGGTTGACGTTGGGAAGTGGAACGGCGGCGATGCGGCCGCTAAATTAGGGATTATGGCCTGATTGGTTTCTTGTCCGGGCCCTGTTACTGATCCCGGAACGCCTAAAAATCCATCAAAGAAATTAGGCAACGCGTGGCTGGACAGATGCGCCGGGGCAAAAGTAGCACCGAAGCCCATCTTATATGCCCAAAAGACCCAGACAATCAGTACCGCTGAAAATCCGGAAAAGGTCATCATCAATGTATTGACAACCCACTTCTTTTTGACAATCCCTCCATAAAGCGCTGCAATCCCGATGACAGACATTAGGCCTACCAACGTGGCTGCAGTCAGCTGCCAAGCGTTATCGCCCGGATTCAGCCAACTTGGGTATGGGAAATACATCCAATCTCCTTCGCTCAAACTGTCAAATGACAGCAAACCTACAGGAGAAAAGAATAATTAGAACTCATTTCCGATTAGTAGCCGGCAAAATAACTCTGTATTGCCTGTTTGTAAACAATATGTTAACTGCCTGCCAGGCAGGATCAAACGTCAGATTTGTACAGTCCGGCCCGTCGGGGAAAAGCCAGTACCGTGTCCGCTGAAAATCCTCATGGCAAAAATGCGAGAGGTTGTATCTCTTAGCCGGCCTGCTTCTTTACCGCATCAGCCAAACGGCTTATTTCTTCCGGATCACCTAGATATTTTGATTCGATAACATTCAGAGAACCGTCAAAACGATAGAGGCGTGGGATCCCTGTCGGTATGTCCAATTCCGCTATATCGTTGTCCGAAATATTATCCAGTACTTTTACCAACGCCCGCAAGCTGTTGCCATGGGCCACAACCAAAACATCATGGCCGTCCAACAGCGCGGGCGCTATTTGATCTTCAAAATAAGGAAGCATCCGCTTCAGCACATCGGCTAAGCATTCGGAGGACGGCAACGCCGCGGGAAATACATCCCGATATCTCAAATCATTCCTGGGGTGCATCGAATTCGTGAACTCAAGCGGTGGAGGTGGCGTAAGATAGCCGCGTCTCCATGCCTTTAGTTGCTCCTGCCCGTATTCGCTGGCCACCTGTTTTTTGTCCAAACCCTGCAATGCACCATAATGCCTTTCATTGAGCCTCCAATGTCTAAAAACAGGCAGATAGCTAATTTCTGCTTTCTCAAGTACGATTTGACAAGTCTTGATCGCCCTTTTCAGAACAGAGGTGTGGGCTACTCTCAGCTGCAATCCGGGTTCATTTTTAATTAATTCTCCGGCCGCTTCCGCTTCTTGGATACCTTTATCGGATAGGTCTACATCCACCCATCCGGTAAAGAGGTTGGCTTTATTCCAGGCACTTTCGCCGTGTCTGATTAATATAAGTGATGACATATCTACGAATCTACACCAGAAATGCTACCGTCGTCTATTAGCAATACGGCGTTAATGAAAGTTGCTTAGTATAAATAGCATGGCTGATTTTATTATGCGTGTATGGCTTGCGGACAGACCTGGGGCTCTGGCACAGGTTGCCGGGAGAATCGGCGCCGTAGGCGGAGATGTAATCAATATAGATATTTTGGAACGTGATAACGGCAGGGCTATAGACGAACTCACGGTTACTCTTCCAGACGAAAAATTAATTCCTCTGATGCTGACTAAGATTGCAGAGCTTGATGCCGTGGAAGTGGAAGACATCAGAGCTCTCAAGAATGACTTGAGTGGCCCTTTCCAAGATCCGTTGCAAATAGCTTATGAACTCCTACTCTGCGACAGCAAAAGCTCGCTGACCGATAAATTACTGAAAGGATGCGTAACAGGTTTTAGTTTAGATTGGGCTGTCATGGCAGAAGTTGACGGACAGATGATGACCCTTGTCGGTGACAGAGTTCCTCCGCAAGCTTGGCTGGAGGCTTTTGTTAACGGAGCCAAAACAAACTCCGGAGAAAAAGACACCGTCAATGCCACCGATGATACCGCCTGGACTAATCTCTGCGGCCAAAATATGATCCTGGTTCTTGGCAGGGCAAACAGAACTTTCAGATCCAGAGAGAAAAAGCAGTTCGGCCTCCTTGCCCGTATCGCAGATCATATTCTGAGCTCGATACCGCTTGCAAATTAGAACCGATCAAAAATAAATATCACCGTTTCCCGATCTCGGCAAATAGCTTCGAGCGGAACTCTGTGAGGCTATTTTCCAGCTACAATGTTTTTGTGAGTCGACCGGGTGGTCGCGGCAAAAGAAATTATCTTTTGCTGAGGAAGGTCGGGGCTCCATAGGGCAGGGTGCTGGCTAACGGCCAGTCAAGGTGACTTGGGGACAGTGCAACAGAAAGCAAACCGCCGATGGTTTTTATGAACACAGGCAAGGTTGAAACGGTGTGGCAAGAGCACACCAGCGATCAGGGTGACTTGATCGGCTATGTAAACCCCACTCGGAGCAAGGCCAAGCGTTGGAACGGGTTGCCCGCCCATTAATCCACAGGTAGGCTGCTTAGATAGATGGCCACCGCTTAGAAACTCTAAGTACAGAACCCCGCCTATAGGTCGGCTCACATTTACAGTCGGCTGAGATAACCCGGCAAAAGTCCCGATCCAGCTCGATTCAAAAAGCTCTGCTACAACTGAAACAACGTACGTATTTTCCAGACGCAGGTCCGCTTGTTCCGAAGTCATCTTCAAACTCGTACCACTGTACACACGGTTGCCAAATCCGCCTTTGCCCGCACTCCTATGATTAACAGTATCGCCAGACGGGAATCGCACCTGTTCGTCGATCCTCGTATCTCACCGGTTCCGACCGCACCAATCGGCTTTTAATATAACTTGCTTTATGTTCGCTTGCCGCCTGCCTTTACGGCTGGGGCGGCCCTCATTGCTGAGATGTTTGGCAGATCATAAAATACAGCTACGAGGGGATAAAGCATCGCATTGAAAGAATCTACCAGAGCAAAAACCTTGGCATGTATCGGCAGCACGATAAAGAATGGCTTATTGTGCAGGTAAGCAAATCGAAAATCAAGTATCAGAATATTTATATCAAAATCTTGACAATACCACACTCAACTTCTATATAGTAGTAATATACAACTTGTGGTACTAACTATATAGAATATTTGCCACGGACCAATATGGAGGAAATTATGCCTAAAGCAGTAGGAATTGATCTTGGAACAACAAACTCGGTAGTCAGCGTTCTGGAAGCCGGAGAACCGACGGTAATCCCAAACTCTGAAGGAGGAAGGACAACTCCTTCCATAGTCGGGTTTGCCAAATCCGGTGAAGTACTCGTAGGAGAGATAGCCAAACGTCAGGCAATAACAAACCCCGACCGTACTATCCGCTCGGTCAAAAGACATATGGGTACTTCCTGGACGGTTGACATTGACGGAAAAAAATATACTCCGCAGGAAATATCAGCCAGAATCCTGCAAAAACTGAAAAGAGATGCGGAATCATTTTTGGGCGATACCGTTACGCAAGCTGTGATCACCGTACCGGCCTACTTTGACGATTCTCAAAGGACAGCCACCAAAGAAGCCGGACAAATAGCCGGCCTTGAAGTCCTGAGGATCATCAACGAACCGACGGCGGCGGCCCTAGCCTACGGCCTTGATAAAGAAAAAGCCGAGCAAACAGTACTTGTCTTTGACCTCGGCGGAGGAACTTTTGATGTCTCCCTTCTTGATATAGGAGACGGGGTATTTGAAGTAAAATCCACAGCCGGTAACTCTCACTTAGGAGGAGACGACTGGGATCAAAGAGTAATTGACTGGCTGATCAAAACCTTCAAAGACACCGAAGGTATTGATCTGGCGCAGGATAAAATGGCAACCCAAAGATTAAAAGAAGCAGCTGAAAAAGCAAAAATTGAGCTTTCAACCACGCAGGAAACTACGATCAATTTGCCATTCATCACGGCAACACAAGACGGACCGAAACACTTAGACATCAAGCTGACCAGATCTAAATTCCAAGAACTGACCGAGGACTTGGTACAGGCTTGCCGTGATCCTTTTGAACAAGCGATCAAAGATTCGGGTCTGTCAAAATCAGAGATTGACCATGTTGTATTGGTGGGAGGTTCCAGTCGTATGCCTGCCATCCAGGAACTTGTCCAAGAACTGACCGGTAAAGAACCCCACAAAGGTGTTAATCCAGATGAGGTGGTGGCGATAGGGGCCACTATCCAAGCCGGCGTCCTCAAAGGTGACGTAAAAGATGTACTGTTGCTGGACGTCACTCCCCTTAGCCTCGGAATTGAGACAAAAGGCGGTATCACACATCGTCTCATAGAGCGCAACACCACAATTCCGACCAAAAAATCGGAGGTTTTTACAACAGCCGAAGACAATCAGCCCTCCGTGGAAATACATGTCCTCCAAGGAGAACGCGATATGGCTATGTACAATAAAACCCTCGGTAAGTTCGAGTTGGTAGATCTCCCTCCCGCTCCGCAAGGAGTTCCCCAAATCGAAGTAACATTTGACATCGATGCCAACGGTATTGTACACGTATCGGCCAAAGACCGCGCTACGGGCAAAGAGCAATCCATGACTATTACCGGTCAGTCGTCCTTGCCAAAAGATGACATTGAGCGCATGGTAAAAGACGCCGAAGCGCACGCCGAAGACGATCGCCGTAGGCGCGAAGAAGCAGAGACCCGCAATAACGCTGAAACTCTTGTGCACAGGACGGAGAAACTTCTAAAAGACGAAGGAGAGAAATTCAGCGGAGAAGAGAAAACAAAAGTTGAATCCGGTTTGGAGGATCTCAAAAAGGCATTGGCCGGAACAGACACTGAGGCTATCAAAAAAGCTACGGAATCTCTGATCACGGCTTCTCAAGCTTTCGGGCAAAGATTATACGAGGCTGCTTCGGGCGCTGCCAACCAAGCAGCTGCCAACACGGGAACTTCTACACCGAACGACGATGATGTAGTAGACGCCGAAATAGTGGACGAATCCAACGACTAGGAGAGACCGTGTCTAACAACCACAGCAATGACCATCACGTCAAAGCAAATTCCGCCAAGAAGGATGCCGTTGCAGAAAATGATTCTGATCCTTACGGCTTCACGGCCGAAGAAGACGATTCTTTCTCGCCTGCGGACTCAAAACAACATAGCAACCCTGAGGACGATGTGCAGGAAACAAACGATGGTGTTGAAAGCAAGAGGTCGGAGACAAACGAAGGTACTGATATGGAATTTTCAGAAGAAGATTTTGTCGAGCTCTCCGAAGCAGAAAGGATATTAGACGAGCGTAACCTGTATCTGGACTCTTTGCAAAGGTTGCAAGCCGATTTTGACAACTTCAGAAAGCGCACCTTGCGTCAGCAAGCGGAATCAAAAGAACTGGCTCATGCGCAACTTATCGAGAAACTCCTTCCCGTATTGGATGCTTTCGAACTTGCCGTAAGTCATATAGACAACAACTTGCCTTCGCAGGCAGGCGATCCTGAAGAGCCGTCGCCAAGCGGCAAGACATCGGATAATTATGCTTCCGGTAATGACGAAAAAGAGAGTTCAACCCTCAAATCCTTCATGCAAATAAGATCCCTTTTGGAAGATACCCTTTCCAAAGAAGGACTTACGCGGATAGGAAATCCGGGAGAACAATTCAACCCTTCATATCATGATGCGGTAAGCCATGAACCGACGGATTCTTTGGAAGAAGCAGGTATCATTATAGATGTATTCAGGTCAGGCTATAAACTAAAAGACAGAGTCCTGCGGCCGGCAATGGTGAAGGTCAAAGGATAACAATACCAGCAACAGATATGTCCATAAAACAAGCTAATACCTGCAGTATCGAAATTATTTCTGATACTGCAGGTATAGAAATATTTTATTAACTCAAGAGGCGAAGATATGGCTGCACAGAGAGAATGGATCGAGACAGATTACTATAAAGTATTGGGCGTTTCGTCAACGGCCACCGACAAAGAAATAGTCCGCGCCTATCGCCAACTGGCAAAAAAATATCATCCCGACGCCAATCCGGGCTCAGAGGAACGTTTTAAAGAAATTTCAGCCGCTTATGATGTTCTTAGCGATACGAATAAACGCAAAGAGTACGACAATATACGTAAAATGGGCCCTATTTCCTCCGGGCTGGGAGGCCAGGGTGGATTCAATTTTAAAATTGATGACATAACGGATCTTTTCGGCGGCATATTTCGAACAGCCGGCGGCGGAGCGGGGAAAAGACGGGCTTCATACTCATCCGCGTCCACGCCGAAAGGCGCCGATCTCCATGAGGAAATACATCTATCCTTTTTGGACGCCGTCAAAGGCCTGGAAACCTCAATCAATGTAGCCTCCAACGCCAGGTGTTCTGTCTGTTCGGGAACGGGAGCAAAACCGGGAACCTCCCCCGTTACCTGCCCCCGCTGCAAAGGTACGGGTACCATCGAGGACAACCAGGAACTTTTTTCTCTCTCTACCCCTTGTCCCGAATGCGGCGGACGCGGTGTCAAAATTATTGATTTTTGTCCCCATTGTCATGGAACCGGGATAGAGAGAAAAAACCGTCAGGTAAAACTTCGCATCCCACCAGGTGTATCGGACGGACAAAAGATAAGAGTTCCATCCAGAGGTGAACCCAACTCCAGGGGAACAAATCCGGGTGACTTATACGTTATCATCCATGTCGCCAAGCACCCGATCTTTGACAAAAAAGAAAATGATCTCCTATTAACAGCCCCCATCACTTTTCCGGAAGCTGCTTTGGGTGCCACAATCAAAGTGCCGACATTGGACGGAAGCGTTACTCTAAAAATACCTCCGGGTACGAAAAGCGGCAGAACGTTCAGAGTCAAAGGAAAAGGAATATCCCAGGGAGCAAAGCGCGGTGATCTGCTTGTCAACGTAGAGATTACCGTGCCTGATAAACTCAATGACCATCAGAGGAAAGCTCTGGAAAATTTCGCTAAGTCCGATTCCCCTTCTCCCAGAAGCAAATGGGAAGGTAGTACAAAATGAGCATCGTGCAACCGAATAAATCCGATCCGGACGATATCAGCGCCAAAGCTGTTTATGTGATCTCGGTGGCAGCAGAAATTACCGGCGTGCACCCCCAGACTCTCAGAATATACGAGCGCAAAGGGTTGCTTGGCCCCAGCAGGACGGCCGGGGGCAACAGACGTTATTCTTTTGCCGACATAGCACGGCTGAAACGCATTCAAGACCTGACGCATCTCGGTATCAATCTTGAAGGCGTACGAAAGATATTGGAACTTGAAGAAAAACTCACTGCTTTGCAAAATGAGCTGGATTACGTCAAGCGTAATGCCGAAGCTGACATTATCAATGTTCACAAACACTACAAAAGAGACTTAGTACCTTTAAACAGGGAAAGACTTCCGATACGCTGGTCCCCCGTCTCAACAGAATTACAGTTTTTGATTGAATTTTGGAACAAATACAATTAACATGCTTGCGCCGAAGATTATTTTCAGATCAAAATTACCTTTGCCGTCCGAAAAAATTAAATAAGATCTGCAGCCAGGAGGTATTCAGATGACACTCGATCCGAGTAAATGGACACTCAAAACACAAGAAGCACTTGCCGATGCTTCGAAATTAGCCGAAGAGACCAACAGTCCGGAAATTCTGCCCACCCATTTCTTGCTGGCGGCTTTAAATCAGCCTGACGGTATTTTTATACCTCTTTTGGATAAAATGCACATTGCTCCTGCGCAAGTAAAAAAACGGTTGGAACAAAAAATAGCCTCACTGCCTAAGTCATACGGAAGCTCATCTCCGCAGATATCCAGGGAGCTGACATCGGCATTCAATAAGGCAGACGATATCAAAACAGACATGGGAGACGGTTACCTCTCCATTGAGCACATGATCCTGGCATTGAGTGAGGATATCCCTGCAGAGAAAAATTTACTGCTCAATGCGTTGCGCGAGACCAGGGGGAGCCATACTGTCAACTCACAGACCCCCGAAGAAACGTATCGGGCTTTGGAGCGCTACGGTCGCGACCTGACCGAGCTGGCTCGAAAAGGAAAACTTGACCCTGTCATAGGAAGAGACGAGGAAATCAGGCGGGTAATCCAAGTTCTATCCAGACGTACAAAAAATAATCCGGTTCTTATCGGCGAACCCGGTGTCGGCAAAACGGCTATCGTCGAAGGATTAAGTATGCGGATCGTGGACGGAGATATCCCTGAAAGCCTTAAAAACAAAAAGGTTATAGCCCTTGACCTTGCCTCCATGATAGCCGGTGCGAAATACAGAGGAGAATTTGAAGAACGGCTCAAATCTGTCCTGAAGGAAATCACCGATGCCCAGGGGGATGTCATTACTTTTATTGACGAACTCCATACCATAGTAGGAGCAGGAGAAGCGCAGGGAGCGATGGACGCCGGCAATATGATAAAACCCATGCTGGCAAGGGGAGAGCTCCGCCTGGTGGGAGCGACCACACTTGACGAATACCGCATGAATATCGAAAAAGATGCGGCTTTGGAACGCCGTTTCCAGACCATCTTTGTCGGTCCGCCTTCCGTGGACGATACCATAACTATCTTACGCGGGCTCAAAGAACGTTATGAGGTGCACCACGGTGTACGTATCCAAGACAGTGCTCTCATCGCTGCCAGCGTATTGTCTGACCGTTATATTACCGGACGCTTTTTGCCCGATAAAGCGATCGACTTGGTTGATGAGGCTGCGAGTAAATTACGTATTGAGATCGACTCTATGCCTACCGAGATAGATGTTATTACGCGAAAAATACGACAATTGGAAATTGAAAAAGTGGCTCTGTCCAAAGAAACAGATCCTTCCTCCCGACAGCGCCTGGAAAAATTGGAAGCGGAAATAGCCAATAACAAAGAGAACCAGAGTGCAATGATGGCACGCTGGCAAACGGAAAAAACTGCTATTACCTCTATCCAGAACCTGAAAGAGCAATTGGAAAAAGAGCGCGCCAACGCAGAAAGGTTCGAACGAGAAGGCAACCTGGACAGGGCATCGGAAATCAGATATGGAATTCTGCCCGGTATCAACTCCCGGATCGAAGAAGCCACCAAAAAACTCAATGAAATTCAAGATGACCAAAAGATGTTGAAAGAGGAAGTTGACGCCGAAGACGTGGCCGAGGTCATATCTAAATGGACGGGAATACCGGTTACAAAACTATTGGAAAGCGAGACTTCCAAACTTCTCGACATGGAAGTAAAAATCCATGAGAGAGTAGTTGGTCAAGATGAGGCTGTTCGACTGGTTTCCAATGCCATCAGGCGGAGTAGGGCGGGGCTCTCGGACCCCAACCGTCCGATAGGATCTTTCTTGTTTCTCGGCCCGACCGGGGTCGGCAAAACAGAATTGGCCAAATCTTTGGCTGCTTTTCTCTTCGACGACGAAAAGGCCATGGTGCGTATCGATATGGGTGAGTACCAGGAAAAGCATTCCGTCTCCCGATTGGTCGGAGCGCCCCCGGGTTATGTTGGTTACGACCAAGGCGGCCAATTGACCGAAGCTATAAGGCGCAGGCCCTATGCCGTAATTTTACTTGACGAAGTTGAGAAAGCGCATCCGGATGTCTTCGATATCCTGCTGCAGCTCTTGGATGACGGACGATTAACCGACGGCCAGGGAAGAACCGTTGATTTTACAAATACTATATTGATCATGACTTCCAACCTGCGGGAAGATCCGATGCATTTCTTCAAACCGGAATTTATCAATAGAGTCGATGAAATAATCCATTTCAGACCTCTGCAACCGCAGGATATGTTACCGATAGTAGACATTCAGCTGAGGAGTCTTGAGGAAAGGCTTACGCAGCGGTCGGTAAAGCTCAATGTCTCCGAACAAGCAAAAATATTTTTGGCCAACAAAGGTTATGATGAGATATTCGGCGCCAGACCGTTGAAACGCGTTATCCAGCGAGAACTTGCAGATGAACTTTCGGCCAAGCTCATCAAGGGTGACCTTGGGAGTGGCAGTACCGTAACCGTTGATTTCGCGCAGGACGGGCTGATTTTTTCCTCCAAATAAACAGGTTGCATCAGCATTACCCATCTCCCCAGAGATGTAGCGTACATGACACCGATCGTCGTTACAACCACAAGCTAGATTGATACACTGTGCACATATTAGCTGACGAGGGAACCTCAGAGTCATGATAGCAAAATCTGAACGCTGGCCGCTGGCGCTGATAATACTGATTTTGCTGGTAGCTTTCGCTAAAATTATCTATATGTATATGACCGGAGACACACCGGAATATAATCTCGTCACACAGCTTCAACAATATACGTCACACTCTTATGGCTCAGCGGACTCCCCTCTCTTTCGCACCCGGCCAAAAGGTGAGCTGACCGATATTGTTTTTGTTGATCCCAGCTTTTCTTCAACCTATACGGCACTTAAAGTGCTGACTTATGTTGACAATACCTGGCATCTGGTCACCACTATCCCCACGAAGGCAATGAACCTGGGTCCATACGACAGACATACTGATGCATCCAGTAAAAATGCTTATATCTGGTTTAGAGTCTTTAACCTCAATAGCGATACACCCGGGGTTGGACTTTATGACAATGGTAACAGCGGCTGGGACGGACTTGTTGTTGCCAGGTTAAAAGGCCGCTGGCAAATAATCCCATTCATTAACTCCGGGGGTAAAAAAATGCAGTACCTCATCGGAGATCCGATGTTCAGATCGCCGACGGATGTCGTTACCACTTCTGATAATTGCCACCCGTTCTGCTACGACGGCAAGATTACAAATACTGTCTATAAATATGATAAATATAAAGACTCATTTATTGTTATAAAATTCATCCCCAACGGCACCACGCCTGACTATCCGTATAAGTAATGAGTGCCTCAAAGTCTGACTTAGACTCAGGAAATGATATCAGCGACGTGTAAGAAAAGATGTTTATAATTTGTTGAAAAATACCCTGCTATGGACATGAGACGAAGCAATCTGACCAATTGTAAAGCAGAAGATACTGGGGCCAGCGAGAGTGCCGCTGTCACCGAAGATAAGTACTGGTACTACTCGCTCTCTGCGCCCGCGTTACCGAGTAGCCACTTGGTAACCCTCGTCAGACTGAAAATGCTACGATATAGTCATTCGCCCCTTGAAGGAAGCCGCGACATCTGTGCTGTGTCAGAGGACTCGTCGTCCACGACGATGACTTCGAACTCATCGAGACCGATGTCTTGCGCCTCCAGGAGTTCAGCATTCGGACCAGGAGGGTAGACCTGTTGTAGGGTAGCACGATAACGGACACGGACGGGTTGATGAGACATAAGCTCCTTTGATCATGCCGACACAAGCGGCGCTCGCCCTCAGCGGTCAAAGCCACCTTCTGATACAAGGGTTTGACCGGTCACCCATTGCGCATCCGCACTCAATAGCCAAGCGACGAGGCGTGCTGCGTCGTCCGGCTCCCCCCAGCGGCCTTGCGGCTGACGCCCTAGGATGTCTCGATACAAATCGGCATCCGCCCAACCCGTATTGGTCGGGCCGGGATTGATGCAGTTCACGGTGATGCGTCGAGGTGAGAGGTTTCGCGCGAGGCTTGCGGTCATCTGTTGGACGGCGCCCTTGGAGATCGCGTACGGCAACTCGTCTGGCATGGGCCCCAGATGCTGTCCGGATGTGAAAAGCACGACACGACCGCCTTCTCGTCCGTCATGCTGCGATGCGAACTCTTTCACCAACAGGGCTGTCGAGCGGGTATTCACAGCGAAGGACCGGTCAAGTTCGTCGGCAGTGATGTCCTCGAGCCGCCCCGCAACACCTCTTGCGTGGTTCGCGACGATGGCGTCGACGTGACCGAACGCTGAGACAGCGGCTGCCATCACTAAGCTCGCCGAATCGGGTTCGGCGAAGTCGGCCGACACGTGCTCGGCTCGGACACCCTTCGCTCGTAACTCAGCGAGCAGTAATCGAAGACCTTCTCCGTCCTCACCCCACGGCTGCTCAGCGTCATACGGCGTCCACGACTGGAGCATTACGTGGGCACCTTCATTTACCAACTTGCGCGCGACAGCGGCACCGATGCCACGCCGACGACTGACGCCCGTCACAAGCACCACCATGCCATCAAGGTGATACTCGACCGGCCCCACCTGTATCTCCAAGTTAACATCTCCTAATCCGTGTTTACACGCGAAACACTCCGACACCAAGTCTATTTGTTGTGGCGGTTAATGTCAGGCTTGTTGTCGCATTAGTTATTCTAGGATTAGTTGGCAATGAAATCAAAATTGTTATTTGTCTTGGCATCCGACCTTAGTTACGTGTGTGACAATGAAGGCTTTGGTTTTATTCCTTGCCCAACGCCTGGGATTTTTCTCTCTGGCATATCAATAGATCTTTTGTCTTTTGGCAAAGATCTCTATGTCTAAACCACTGTATCTTTGCTCAGGGGTAACGTAGGAGATTCCATAGTGAAGATGATAGTTATCGTAGTAGTTAGCAAGGTTACTTACCCACTTTCTTGCCTCATCAATGCTGGGAAATCCTTGATAGGGATAGGATGGGAAATACTTTAGATTTCTGAAAAGTGATTCAATGTGAGCATTATCATTTTTTACTCTTGGGCGAGAATAACTTTTGATTATCTTCAAGTGAGTAGATGAAATCAAGTAAAGTCCTGCCTTTCATTGGCACCCCCATTCTTACTATCTGAATGGATCAAAAATTCAAACCGCATCACGTGGTAGATAAGATCAGCAAGCCATATCCCCTGCCCTGTTCCATATACCGAATGTGGCCTTCTGCTCTATTTTACCGACATGACATTTATCTCTTGTGGCAGGATTGCAATATGGCTATCGCCAAAGATTACATGACCGACAAAGCACTCTGGCCGCTGTATGGAAACAGGATCTCCGCCGAGGATGGCAATAGCTAAGGTACCTGAAATACACCGGTGAAGCTATCTGAAAACCTGCGTTGTCCCCAAATCCATATCGGCCTTATACGGCTGTCAATAGATCTTGTGTCCTTATACCCAAATAATTCGAAAAATCCATTGCGGCTAAAAACTCTTCCCTAAAACGGGAAAATCCCCACTATTATTTAGGCTAGGATTTTATCCTAAGACCTAAAAGGAGTAACTTGCCAGCTACCATCGTCATTGGAACCCAGTGGGGTGACGAGGGAAAGGGTAAGCTAACAGATCTCTTCGCCAAAGACATGAGCTACGTAGTCCGTTATCAAGGCGGACATAACGCCGGCCATACAATAGTGGTGGGAGAAGAAAGCTTTGCTCTCCAACTTGTCCCATCAGGTGTCCTGTATCCCCATATCATACCCATAATCGGCAATGGCGTAGTCGTCGACCCGGCTGTGTTGTTGGAAGAATGCCAAAAGCTCAATAGCAGGGGAATTGATACAAGCAAATTAATCGTATCGCCCAATGCTCATTTGATCATGCCCTATCATTATGAGCTGGATAAGCTCAGTGAACGGATGCTGGGCCGCAATAAACTGGGAACTACGAAAAGAGGGATAGGTCCCACATACGCCGATAAGGCAAGTCGCACCGGGCTGCGCGTGCAAGACATGCTCGATAAAGATATATTTATGCAAAAACTTGAGGCTGCCTTACGGGAAAAGAATGCCGTTCTCTCCAAGGTCTATAACCGCCTTAATCTTGATATGCATGAAATCGCTGATCTCTACTTAAATCAACTGGCTCCCAGAATTGCTCCGATGGTTCAAGACAGCGTCGGTATCATCCATGACGCTTTGGAAAACGGTGAAAACGTAATGCTGGAAGGAGCACAGGCTACTTTTTTGGATCTGGATCACGGAACTTATCCGTTTGTTACATCCTCCAATCCAACCGCCGGCGGAGCCTGCGTAGGAGCGGGAGTTGGCCCTATGCATATCAGCAGGGTCGTCGGTATCGCAAAATCTTATGTTACAAGAGTCGGGGCAGGTCCGTTCCCGACAGAGTTGACGGACGAAACAGGGGAATTGCTGATAGAGAGCGGACATGAATACGGTACCAATACGGGCAGAAAGCGTCGTCCCGGTTGGTTGGACCTGGTCATGCTGTCCCATGCCGTCCGTTTGAGTTCAGTATCTGAAATTGCCCTGACGAAATTGGACGTGCTTTCCGGGTTGGATACAATAAAAGTATGCGTAGCTTATGACCTGGACGGTGAAAAATACACAAAGGTACCTTACCAACAAACAAAATTCCATTTGGCAAAGCCTATTTATGAGCAACTTCCTGGATGGAATAAAGATCTTGGATCGTCAAAGACAAAAGCGGATCTCCCCAAAGAAGCCGTTGATTACATCGACTTAATCGAGCACTATGCCAAAACAAAAATATCTTTTGTAGGAGTGGGGCCGGGACGTGATCAGTTCATACCTCTCTGATACTTCCGGATACAAAGTCGAGGATTGCAAAAAGATCATAAACATTTTTCTCGGAAAACAGCAGTTACAAGCAGACGAAGGTGTGTAAATGATTCCCCGCTATCAACTAGAAGAAATGTCAGTTCTCTTTACCGACGAATCACGTTTATCGATATTTGTCGAAATAGAGTTATTAAACTTAGAGGCCCAGGCCAAGCTCAACCTGATCGATCCTTCCTATGCCGAGCATGCCAGGGCAAATGCCCCGATCGTCGATCATGATTTTGTCAATCTCGTTAATGAAAGAGAAAAAATTACCGATCATGATGTAGCCGCTTTTGTAGACGTTTTGCAGGACAAAATAGGCCAACCCTCGGGCCCTTATATCCATCATGGTTTAACGTCATCCGATGTCGTCGATACTGCCTTGTCTCTGACCTTAGCGCACGCCGGGAAATTGCTGATAGAGGCGACCGGCGATCTGGTGCTGGCTCTGAAAAATAAAGCTATTGAACACCGGAACACTTATTGTCTCGGCAGGACCCATGGCATACACGCAGAGCCGACTACTTTTGGCGTTAAAATGGCCTTGTTCTGTCTGCAGATTGACAGGGATTTAACCCGGCTGAAGGAAGCGACGAGACAAATCAGCGTTGCCAAGCTCTCCGGTGCCGTCGGTACTTACTCCAACCTTAGTCCGGAAGTAGAAAAATACGTTGCCGACGCCTTGGGTTTGGAACCCGTACCGGCCAACCAGGTTATCTCACGCGACCGTCATGCCCAATACTTATATGCCATAGCATCCCTCGGCTCCGGCTTGGAAGCAATCGCCACGGAAATTAGACACTTGCAGCGAAGCGAAGTGGGAGAAGTCCTGGAGCCTTTCAAAACGGGGCAAAAAGGCTCTTCAGCTATGCCCCATAAGAGAAACCCTATTCTCAGCGAGCGGCTGGTGGGTATCTCAAGAGTACTGCGCGGATATTTAATGTCAGGGCTGGAAAATATATCTCTTTGGCACGAACGTGATATATCTCACAGTTCCGCAGAGAGGATTGTCTTGCCTGATGCCAGCATGCTTTGCTACTACGCCCTCAAAAAAGCTACTTATCTGATAGAGAACATGACAGTCAATAAAGAGAGAATGGAGAAAAACCTTTTAGAAGGTTCTCTCGGACTTGTCTTTTCCCAGACTGCCTTGCTCCTACTTGTAGAAGATGGCTTGACAAGAGACAGCGCTTATCGTTTGGTGCAAAGGGTGGCAATCAAGTGCCTGAACCAAAATATTAATTTCTACGATGCCCTGCAAAGCGATCAGGAATTAAATGATTTCCTAGGCTCAGCAGAAAGCATGGATAAATTTTTGAAAAGAGTATTCGACCTCCCAAGGCTACTGGCAAATACCCATATAACCATCGATAAGCTGGACAAGGTGTCCTAACCGTGTATCCTCTCATATACCAAGGTAAGGTTAGGGACGTATATCAAGTCGATAACGACCGCTTGTTGATGGTGGCAAGTGACAGAATCTCGGCGTTTGACCATGTCTTTACAGAAATTATTCCAAACAAAGGTAAAGTACTCACGGCCATGACAGCCTTTTGGAATGATATTTTGCAAAATAAATTTCAGACTCACTTGATATCCACTGACCACCGGGACTTTGGCTTGAGCAGCGACCAAATAGAGAAATTCTCTCTCAAAGGACGTTCGATGCTGGTCAAAAAAGCGGTTATGTTGCCGATTGAATGCATAGTCCGCGGCTATATAGCAGGGTCTGCCTGGAACGAATACCGAACAACCTCAACTATGCACGGACTCAGATTGCCGCCGGGGTTAAAGCAGGGTGCCAAGCTGGATCATCCTTTTTTTACCCCATCGACAAAAAATAAATTGGGACACGACGAAAACATTTCTACGGCCCAAGCCAAGGAGTTGCTGGGCACCGACTTATTCGATCAAGTAGAATCTTTGTGCATATCAGCATATCAAATTGCTGCAGATGTTGCTCTGACAAAAGGCATCATAATCGCCGATACCAAATTCGAAATAGGATTGATCGACGGCGAGCTGGCTGTATGTGACGAAATCCTCACACCTGATTCTTCGCGCTTTTGGAGCTTGGATGACTATGAAAACAATTTGATTCAAGTCTCATTTGACAAACAGCCCATCAGAGACTGGGCCGAGAAAACTGGCTGGGACAAGATTTCCGAACCCCCGCCACTGCCACAAGAAGTGATCGACAGATCTTTGGATAGATATATTTACGCATATGAGCGTCTGTCATCAAAAAACTTCTCCGATTGGTCCGGCGAGAAGTAAATGAACGTATCAAGCGTGTTATCTGTTCCCGGTATATATAATTTATTATTACCGTCTTGCAAATACTAAAAAGGAAACTATCATGGTCTACCAAGTTCAAATTATTATAAAACCTTTAGAGCAAATAGCAAACCCGGAAGGTCAAGCGATAGAGCGTGCCCTTGCGGCATTGTCATTTAGCACAATTGACAGTGTACGGGTAGGTAAAGTTATCAACTTTAATATCCGTGCGGTCGATAGCAGCGAGGCTCATGAACTTACACAAGCAATTTGCAATAAATTACTTGTGAATCCTGTTATGCAATATTCAGAGATATCAATCACTGCCGTCGCCGATTAATATGTATCCAGCAACAATTAATTATTTTCTCGATCATAAAATTTATATAGGGATAATTACAAAATGACATCTTCGATAAAGATAGTGACTTTCCCCGGTACCAATTGCGAACATGATGTCCTAAAACAAATACAGTATTTGCAAGGAGATGCCGAACTCATTTGGCATCAAGAGACCAATCTGGGATCTTGCAGCGGGGTCATTTTACCAGGCGGGTTCGCACACGGAGATTATTTGCGGCCGGGGGCCATAGCCAGATTCTCACCTATAATGGATGAAGTCATCAAATTTGCCGAAAGCGGTGGTCCCGTATTGGGGATCTGCAACGGATTTCAAGTTCTGACTGAATGCGGGCTGTTGGCCGGAGCCCTCAGCATCAATAACGGACTGCGCTTTATTTGTAAAACGCTTCCCTGCATCCTTGAAACGACTCAATCGGTACTGACCTCAGCCGGCCAAGTCGGCAAAGAACTGCTTTTGCCTGTCAACCACGGTGAAGGAAACTATATCTGTGACGATCAAACTCTTGACTATCTTAAAGAAAATGACCTTATAGTGCTGACTTACGCTGCTGACATCAACGGCTCCATAGATCGAATTGCCGGGATTAGAAACAAAGCCGGCAACGTAGTCGGTTTGATGCCTCATCCCGAAAGGGCCGTAGATCCCCTGCTCGGCTACACGGACGGACAAATTCTGTTGCAATCTTTTATCAATGCGGCAAAATAAAAACCTACATATATTGGAAGACTGATATCTATGAAAAATGCTCATCTACTGCTTGGCTTGACTGATGACGAATTCGACCTGATCAAAGAAAAATTGGGGCGCATACCGAACGATCTGGAGTTGGCCATGTACTCGGTCATGTGGAGCGAACACTGCTCCTACAAGTCATCTCGCATCCACTTGGGCCGTTTGCCGTCAGAATCTCCTTTGGTGCTCGTTGGGCCGGGGGAAAACGCCGGTGTGATCGACGTAGGGGACAACCTGGCGATAGCACTCAGAATAGAAAGTCACAACCACCCCTCAGCGATAGAGCCTTATCAAGGGGCCGCCACCGGTGTCGGCGGTATTATCAGGGATATTTTTACCATGGGGGCAAGACCGATCGCTCTGATGGATCCGTTGTTTACCGGCCCGGTGGAAAATCCTCACAATGCTTATCTCTTGGACGGGATTGTCAAAGGAATTTCCGGCTACGGTAACTCCGTCGGAGTCCCCACCGTAGGGGGCAGTATTACTTTTGACTCCTGCTACAACCAAAACCCATTGGTCAACGTGTTTTGTCTGGGCATCTTGCCCCAAGACAGGCTTGTCCTCGGACGTGCTTCCGGCGTGGATAACCTGGTCGTACTTTTGGGTTCTGCCACGGGACGCGACGGGATAGGCGGTGTCTCCATACTTGCATCAGCGGGGTTTGGCTCGGATGACATTGATGAAACCTTGGATCAAAGTATCGCTACAATGACTGATGAAAACTCATCCAAAAGACCCAGCGTACAGGTTGGGGACCCCTACGAAGAGAAGCGTTTGATTGAAGCTTCGTTGGCTTTGCTTGATGCCCATCTGGTAGTTGCCATCCAGGACTTGGGAGGAGCCGGATTGGCCTGTGCCACCAGTGAATTGGCAGCCAGAGGCCGGGTAGCAATGGATGTTTATCTCTCCTCGATCCCTCTCAGAGAGGCGGATATGACGCCTGCCGAGATTATGACGAGCGAAAGCCAGGAACGCATGCTTGCTATCGTCAAACCCGAAGACTTTGACGATGTAAAAGCCCTTTGCAAAAAATTCGAGGTGAAATCAACCATCATCGGCCATGTTGTCGCCGATAATCCGGATTGCCCAAGTCAGCTGCGTATTCTTTCCGAACAGAACGGAACGGTACTGGCAAATATGCCGGCTGCTACTTTAGCCGACGAAGCCCCCAAGTACGACAGACCCATAACTCCGCCACAATTCCTGGGCCAACTCAACGACTTCACATCTTCCTCCTCTCCCGACAGAGGACAAACGTCTCATATTGGCAGCTCCGCTATTGACCAGACAACTGCAGAAATAGCCAAAGACATGCTGCAACTCCTGTTTGACCCGTCTTTTATTTACGAACAGTATGACTATCAACTTTTTACAAATACAATATGTGCGCCGGGCGAAGCAGACGCTGCCGTTCTGAAATTGTCGGCGCCTGATATTGCTTTCACCGGAAAAGCAATCGCTTTGTCCGGGGATGCCAATCCCAACTACTGTGCCGTGGATCCGAGACTCGGGACCGCTTTAACCGTAGCTGAATCGGTTCTAAATGTTGCCTGTACGGGAGCAAAGCCGATAGGACTGGTCAATTGTTTAAATTTCGGCAATCCTGAACACGGAGAAGTGATGTGGCAGCTTTCCGAATCCATAGACGGAATGGCCGCCGCTTGCCGACAATTGGATATTCCGGTCGTCGGGGGTAACGTATCTCTCTACAATGCCAGCGAAGGAAAAGATATTCTGCCGACTCCGGTGGTCGCAGTAGTAGGGCTTATTGAAAATATCACCCAAAAACCGCCTTTGATCGGCCTCGAAGCCGGTTCGACTCTTATTTTGCTTGGTGAAACAGAAAGTAATTTATGCGGATCGGCCTTCTCCCGGCTGCATGAAGACGACATCCCAGCCGGACATAGTTGTAAATTGCCCCAACTTGACTTCGATACCCATAAAAGGCTGGTGGCTTTCATCGGGAATATGATCGGAAACCAAATAGGTAACACCGGCGAAAAAGATTCGTCTTTGTCGGCGGAGGACTTTGGCGGAGAGAAAAATATTATCAGCCATATCCATGATGTATCATCAGGAGGTCTGGCAACGGCAATTTGTGAGATGGCCGTAAAATCAAACTGCGGCGCTCTCATCACAGGTATCGAAACGGAAGAGGAATTGTTTTCGGAATCTCCGTCCCGCGTGCTTGTTGTCACCAAATTTCCCGAACTGGTTACGGCTCTTGCCGACAAATACGGCATTGCCAATAAAATTTTAGGTACTGCCGGCGGAACAGAATTGATCATACAAAATATAGTGAGCATCACTCTGGCAGATATTGAAAACAGGTACTTCGGCTATCTGCCGGCTCGTCTGCAAATCACAGAGGGTTCATCTGCCGACTTTGCAAGCTGACATGGAACTACGGCTGCCCTGATCGCGGTAATCTCCTTTAAAAATAAGGAAAAGGTTATTTATATTTCGAACAATTGCTCGGATAACATGATGGCGCCCAACAAATATAGGACGGTTTTATCCGCTTTGCTTACCCATGGATTTGACTGAGACGAAACCGGCGTCCATGCACACGGTTTCGTCCGATGATTGTTCGCTGCGTTAGGTTTTATCTATATCGCGTGGCCATAACGACAGATGTCAAGATGGCTACAAGTCCCACTATCGTATACCAGTTGGTGGGACTGGAGGGCAATGCCCCCACAAAATTCAAGATGATGACAAAAACGCCCAATATCAGCAATCCCAACAAAACATATGGATACCACCTGGGACTGCGCTTGACAGATTTGGGAATGGGAGCGGTATAACGTCCGTCAGTCCTGTCTACCTTCTGTCTTGCCGGTCGTCCTGATACTGCACTCCCGTCAAAAGAATCCGGAGCGCTTCCGGTGTACCCCGAAGGAGTGCGTTCTATTACTTTACTTTTTGCCTTAGCCCGTACGGTCATAATATAAGATTAGCCATCTTTAAGCCTCCGATGCGACTAACCTCTTAAAATATGATAGGAAAAATATTAGTCATTGACAATTATGACAGCTTTGTTTACAACTTAGTCCAATATTTGGGAGAACTCGGAGCCGATCCCGTTGTCATCAGAAATGATGACATATCACCTGAAGAACTAAAGGAACTGACACCTGACGGTGTATTGATTTCGCCGGGCCCAGGACGGCCCTCCGATTCTGGGATAAGCATGGAGGCTATCCGCTATTTCGGATCAAAATTCATACCGGTACTTGGAGTATGTCTCGGCCACCAATGCATCGGAGAACTCTTCGGCGGCGAAATTGTCCAGGCCCCGGAAATCATGCACGGCAAAACTTCTTTGATCCACCATGACCGCAAAGGTGTCTTTTACGACCTAATCAACCCGGTTGAAGCTACGCGTTATCACTCATTGGTTGTCAAGCCTGACAGCGTTCCGCCGATACTCACGGTATCTGCCATGACCGCAGAAGGGGTAATTATGGGCCTCAGACACAGAGAATTGCCGATAGAAGGCGTCCAATTCCACCCGGAGTCCATCCTCACCAAAAGCGGACATGAAATTATCGGCAATTACCTAAGGCAAATTACCGTAAATGACACGACCCGTTATACCTCATAGCCCATATCCAGGGTTTTTTGCAAGCAATACCTGCAACCAATTCACCTATAATCATCTTTCATGATCAAAAGAGTCCTTTCGGTAAAATATAAAGCTTTCCTCGGCGGGCATTTAATGAAAGAGTTTATCTCCCAAAATCAATGATTTCCCCGGCTGAGGCCCGGAGGGATTCCTCCCGGAGGACCCTGACCCTGTCCGGAGTTGGGCAATGTGGTCGTAACACCGGAGTTGCCGGAATTGCCGGAATTGGGTAATGTGGTCGTAGCGCCGGAGTTAGGTAATGTGGATGTAACGCCGGAGTTGCCGGAATTGGGTAATGTGGTCGTAGCAGCGTTCTCTGCGATACCCATGACAACGATAATTTGCGATCCCGGCGGCACGATTCTCCCGGCAGCCGGAGAAGTATAGAGGACGTTGCCTATGGCACCGGCAATGGCTGTCGGCCTGTATCTCTCCTGTATTCTGGTAATCCCCAGAGACTGCAAAGTTTGAGTGGCTTGGGTGAATGAATACCCGATAAGAGAAGGTATCGTAACTCCGGGGCCTTTTGATACCGTCAGGTTTACCGATGAACTGGGAAAAACATTTGCACCGGCAGCCGGACTGCTGGAGATAACATTGCCCTTTGCCACCGTTGATGAAAACTGGTATGTAGTACTGCCTTCGAGAAGCTTATCATTTTTGAGTGTCGCAGAGGCTTGGGCATAGGCTGTATTAGCCAGATTGGGAACGGGAATCTCTTTTGTACCCTCGATAACCCCGATAGTCACTGTAGATTTAGGCGATCTCATAGATCCTGGGCTCGGGTTTTGCGTAATAACTTGACCTTGGGTTTCTGACGGAGTGGTAGCTTGTAACAAATTAGGTTTTACTTGAAAACCATCGTTTATCAGCTTATTTGAAGCCTGTACCTCGTTTTCCCCCGTAACTTTAGGGACTCTTATATCCTTGATCGATGAATCGATTATGATCGTAACTTGATTGCCTTGTCGCAGTTCGGAATATGCTTTTGGATGCTGACTGGATACTTTGCCGGCATTGGTTTTGGACGGCGGCCCTTCCACAATAATTGGCAACAGACCGTCGCTGCGTAAAATTGATGTGGCGGCGGATTGCTTTTTACCTTTTAGATCAGGGACTTTAACAAATTTTGCCGCACCAAAATAACCGAGATTTCTTCCTCCGGCGTATATACCGACACCAATCAGGACAAGAAGTACTAAGGCGGCGACGAGCCAGCGGGGAGTATTGGTTTTATTTTTCGGCTTGGGCGGATTTTGCCGGACTGTGGCCGGTGCTATTGCCGTTGCATCCAAAGAATTCGTAAGGTGACCGGAAGAAGGAATGAGCTGGGTCTGCTGATCGATTACTCTGGTTTCTTCGGCAACAGCCATACCGGCTGGTACATTTGCCATTGCTGCGACCCTGATCCCCTGTACAAATCTTTCCAGGTCTACTTGCAATTCCTGTGCCGTCCCATAGCGTTCACCGGGCATTTTGGCCATAGCCTGCATGATGATTGTTTCCAGGTCGACGGGAATTTCAGGAATCAAAGAACGGGGCATGGGAGGCTGTTCGCGAACATGCTGATAAGCTATGGACACGGGGTTATCTCCTGAAAAAGGAGGCTGTCCGGTTACCATTTCATAGAGAACCACGCCGAGTGAATAAATATCGCTCCGTCCGTCAACAGGTAAGCCCTGTGCCTGTTCCGGAGAAAAGTATGTGGCCGTCCCCATCACAAGCCCCGTTTGGGTCACCTGCTCATCGGAACCTATGGCTCGTGCTATACCAAAGTCGGTAACTTTTACCTGTCCGTCCGTAGTAATAAGTACGTTACTGGGCTTCACATCCCTGTGTACGACTCCGTGCCTATGCGCATATGATAGAGCTTTGGAAATACCGATACCTATCGACGCTGCCTGCGTGGCTATCAGGGGTGCTTCTGCTTTGATAATTGCCGAAAGAGGTTCGCCGTCAATATACTCCATCACGATAAAGTAACTTGAGTCTGACTCTCCCCAGTCAAATACGGGCACGATATTAGGGTGAGACAGATTGGCGGCGGCCTGGCCTTCCCGACGGAATCTCTCTACGAACAAATGGTCCGTGGCAAATTCCGGAAACAGTACTTTCAAAGCGACCGGCCTGTCCAAAACCAAGTCTCGCGCCAAATATACTTGGGCAGTGCCGCCCCGCGCTATCTGACTCCTCAGTTCATAACGTCCGTTATATATCGGAGGTTGGTTTGGTGTCATTTTACAACCTGCCTACAATGTTTTGCATTGCTTAATACAATAGTCTTTTCTGTTCTCAATTGCATTCTTATCTATAACCTACTTTGATCCTATAGTATCGCTTGACCGATAATCGATAAAATATTCATCTCTATATGTTTATTATGTTTATTCACAATCTATAAAATTATCCACTGTCAATATATATATTTATCCTAATCTACAGTCCGTATTTCAGAGCTGCCGTCAGCACCTGAGAAACGACCGGCCCCGCCACGGCTGCTCCTGTCCCGTCGCAGACGACTCCGGCACTGGCTCCGCTGACAACAGCGGCTACGGCCACTTTTGGTACCTGTTGATTACCGGCCGGAGCGGTCGCCACAAGCCAGTCGTCTATGCAGGCATTGGTACCGTTTTGTGAGGTACCTGTTTTTGCAGCCACCTGGACACCGGGCGGCCAATTTTGTGTCGCTCCGGTTCCGCTTGGATTTTCAGTTACCCCCAACATCAGCTCACGTACTGCAGCTGCCGTGGAAGGTGTCGTGGCCTGCCTCCACATATGCGGTTTGTAAGTATAGACAATTTGGCCTTGTGGCCCTATCACACGACCTAAGACATGGGGAGTCATCAGTCTTCCGCCATCGGCTATCGCCGACACTACCATGGCATCCTGTAGGGCTGATTCTCTGACGTTTCCCTGACCTATTGCCGAATACGCCAGGAACGGCGGAGAAATGGTGGACGGCAGAGGAAATTGCGAAGCGGCGGCTCCCGGTAAATCTATGGGTGGTATCTGATCAAAACCAAACCTTCTCGCTTGTTTATACATCAGATTGCCTCCCAAGTCCAAACCGATTTGTGAATAGGTGGTGTCGCAAGAAACCGCCAGAGCCAGAGCCAAGCTTCCGCCACAGACTTCATTATCGAAGTTATGCAAAGGAATATTTGAATCCGGCAGAACTATCGAAGGTAGGAAAGGATAAGAATCGGCGGCAAGTTTAGGGTCGTAGTCATAGATTGTCGAAGTAGTCACTAGTTTAAAGGTTGAACCAGGAGGATATGTCAGCTGAGTCGCTCCGTCAATCAGGGGAGATGCCGCCGGGTCACTCAGGTCTTCCAATTTTTTAGCTTCCTTCTCGACAAAAGCAGCATTATGGGAAGCAAGTAAATTCGGGTTATAGGTGGGATTCGCATAAAGGGCCAAAATGTCACCGTTCACGGGGTTGATGGCTACTACAGCCCCAACTCTGCCTCCCAAAGCTTCCGCGGCGACTTTTTGCAGTTTTGTATTCAACGTCAATATAATGCTGTCAGTCCCAACCTGCTGACTAAGCAGGCCCCCGAAACCGGTTTCCGATGCAACGTGCGATTCCAAATAGTTATTATAAATAGATTCCACCCCATATTGGATAGATCCATCCACCACATCAAAATAACCGGTGATGTCTGCGGCTAATGACCCTTGCGGATATATTCTCTGATAACCGTATGCATCGTGCGAAATGACCGATTTTGCCAATACTGTACCATCTGAACTTATAATTTCGCCTCGCGGCAAATCCAAAACATTTTGTGTAACATTGTCATAGACATTGGCGGATTTATACCTCAGAGATTTTTCCTGCAAAATTTGGAGATTATTCAGCTGTAAGAAAAGCAGGAGAAAACAGAAAAGGATAGCCAGCGTAATCAATTTAATTCTTTTGTCCATTAAGACCGCCTACCGGCAGTGACTTTGCCGTTGGAATTCATAGCGGAAATTTTCTCTGCAGCTAACCGTGAATGACCTTTGGATGGGACAGAACTTGTCGGTGTCGAGACAAGTGTCGTTGTGGTTGCAAGTGTTGTTGTAGAAGTAAGTGTTGTTGTGGTCGTGGTTTGAATAAAAGTTGTCGTTGACGGCGCTATACCGGGCTTGACGAAAACCGGGGTAGCCCCGACCGGAACGGAAAACGACTCTGCGGCCGGAGCAGAATTGCCGCTGGGCAATTTCAGATAACTGTCGGCATTATCCAAGTTACGGACAATTTTTTCGGCTTTTGCTAACGATGACTCGAGCATCCCCGCCTTCAGCCCCGGTATCTCCGGAGAAAAAACTTTTCCTATGGGTAAATCTGTCTTTTTATATAAAGTAGGTTTTATTGAGAGGAATCCTCCGGGCCTGCCTTGAAAAATAGCGACATAGCCGTTGTCTATGCCAACATAATACGAAGAATGCAAATACCAGTAAACAGTACCGCCGATCCCGGCAAATATCCCGATAAACAAAATGACAAAAGCCACGACTCTGAAGGTAAGAGGCGGAGCCGGTAAATCCGTCACCACTTCTTTGACTTTACGATCAGCTTTTACGATACTCTTTGCGGGCATAGATAACTTGTTATCGGGATTCGCCCGCTTATGGCCATAACGGTTTCCTTTAGCCTGTATCGAGCTTGCGCTGTCGGCGCTTAAAACATGCCTCACTAATCCCCGGCTTTTGACTGTATCCTCAGGGTTTGTCTCACCATCTGAAGCAGGAGAAGATCCTTTTTGTATTTTTTCCGGGTCTTTATCTGAACTTACGTTATCTTCCGGGAAGTCTCCCGCTGCCTTGGTTGCGGACTCTGCCACCAGCTCGGCGGTATCCGGTGGTAGCTTCGGAATGGCCATTGTCAGGCCTTCTTCTCCCATATGGTAATCGCCGTCGAGAAGATCGGCCAGATCCTGATGCGAAACATCGAATTGATTTTGCCCCGGGTCATCATTATCTGCCGAATCTGCGTCCGCTTCTGCCGAATCATCCGTGCCGGAGGTCACGGCCCCTATGTCTGCTATGACAACCGTGACGTTGTCACTCCCGCCGTTGGCCAATGCGGTCGCCACCAATTGATCCGCTGCTTGCTGCGGGGATTTATACTGTGTCAATAAATCTTTTATCTCTGCTTCGCTGCACTCGTTAGTCAGTCCGTCACTGCAAAGCAATATCCTTGCCGGGCCGTCCAACTCAAGTTCCCACGCATCTATTTCGACATTGTCGTCGATACCTAAGGCTCGCGTCAGGATATGACGATGGGGATGTACCAAGGCTTGTGCTTCGGTGATTTCCCCCCTACTAACAAGTTCTTCCACCAAACTATGATCTTCGGTAAGCCTGGACAAATCTCCGTTTGATGACAATAGGTAGGCTCTCGAATCTCCTACGTTGACTATTACGATGTGGGATACGACGTCTTCATCCATGACCAATGCGGCGGCAACCAATGTCGTCCCCATACCTTTTAGGTCGGCCTGTCTGAAGGAACGATCTATAATCGATCTGTTTGCCCCTTTTATGGCTCTCAGCAACCCGTTGGTAGAGTTATTTTCCTGAAAACCTTGATAGATAATATCTACTGCGATTTTAGCGGCTACTTCCCCGCCGGCATGTCCGCCCATACCGTCTGCCACTGCCACCAAATAATCTGTGGCCAAAGACCTATCCTGGTTAACCGAGCGGATATGACCCTTATCCGTGGCTTTTGCCACTACAAATCTGCTCATGGAAGGTATAACCTCATCTGCTTACCTCCAATACGGTAGATCCTACCTTTATGGAGTCCCCACGTCTCAATCTTATAGGTTCTTCCAATCGAACGGCATTCACAAAAGTACCGTTTCTCGATCCCAAATCCTCAACCCAAAATTCTCCGTTCAGCTGATAGATACGGGCGTGGACGGAAGAAGCAAAATTGTCATCTTCCAAAAGTACTGCACACCCCGGAGCTCGCCCCATAGTAATCTCTTTATCAAGCGGGAAAATCATGCCTTTCTTCCTGGAAGGCTCCACGACCTTTAATTTTAAATCTACTTTTTTATCCGTTACCGATGCAGCATCAGGAAGTACTTTATTAGCCGCTTCAGATTCCAGCTTGGCCCTTTTTACCTCGACAAAAGCTATACGTATGGCGTATAGGAAGAAGAGCCACAAAAGCCCCAGTAAAAAATATCGCAATATCTCGAGTAAGCCGTGTGACATATAAAACTATTCCAAGCCGTCCTGTTGGGTGGTTTCAAAATATATTCTGGTAGTACCGACCGTTATCACATCGCCGTTATTCAACCGTAATCTGGTAATGGATTGGCCGTTTACTTTTGTACCGTTTGTTGAGTCTAAGTCGGCAACAATAATAGCATCTCCGTCACGAAATACCTGGGCATGGCGTCTGGAAACGTTGTGGTCATTGATTACAATGGCACATTCTGGCAGTCTCCCTATTGTAATTGGCTCTTCCTCGATTGCTATTCTGGTGCCGTCTGTCAGCACAAGCCAGCTTGGTGGAGGAGGGTCACCCTCAACGAAATCAGCGGACACGACGAATGTGCTCTTTGCCAACTCCTCGCTCCAGCCTATTGAGACCTCCACAGGACCAAGAAATACGTAATTTTCGTCTTCGGCATGTTGTTTGGCGGCTTCCGCCAGTTCCCCGGCCAATACCTCTACGAACGAACCGAACCTCTCATAATCGGCTTGTGAAAGCAAGATCTCAAAGCTGTTGGGCGCGAGAATACCGCTGACGATAACGGCACGTTGCAAATCCATTTCACGCGTGAGACGCCGCCCGATTTCAACCGGTTGCAAGACACCACGGAAAGCCTTTGCAAATGCTCCCTCAACCAGTCTTTCAAGACGCTGTTCGAACTGTTGAAGTCCCATGACATGATCAGATTACCCGCATTATTACCTTCGAAAGTAAATTATTGTTAAGAAAATATAAAATTAGCGACTAAAAGACTGTCTCTGTAGCAGAATCATCAAAATCGTACTTAATATAACATTTGGACATAAGATATTCGTGCTAATCTCATTTTTCACGGGCGAGTGGCGGAATTGGTAGACGCGCAGGATTCAGGTTCCTGTATCTGCAAGGATGTGGGGGTTCAAGTCCCCCCTCGCCCACGTTTTCTCTTCACCGGAGTTCAGATTTTGTAAAACTGACACAAGGATGGTGCTAAAAAGTTTTCTCGGGGGTCAGCAAGTTCATTTATCCTGGTAGAATATTGTTTTATGAGATAATAGCAACCACCTAAGTGATCCCGGCAACAGGTTGAAATCCGCTTGGCCGCTTATAGCGTTTCACTGGCAAACTGTATTGGATATCAGATATGTGCGGAAAATTTAATTTGATTTCCACAAGAGAACAATTGGCGCAATTGTTCTCTGTTGATATATCGGACGAAATATCGGGAGCCCATCGACCGCAGGGAGTCGCTACTCCTGGTTCAACTGTTATCGGTATATCAGCAGACGGATCTGAGGGTAATTTTCATTTCAGGTATTATCGTTGGGGTCTTACCCCCAAGTGGCTGGCCGGGGATTTGAAAACAAACTATTTATTCAATACGCGATCTGAAACTATCAGGGACAAGTATACATTTCGGTCTGCTTTCCAATATCGGAGGGCTATCATACCTGCTGATAACTTTTGGGAGTGGAGTTCCGTCAAAGATCCCGATCTCAGCTATAAGAAAGACCAGGAGTCTTCACAAAAATATATAGCGGAATCGTTGTTTTCTTTAGAAGACGGGATAAGCCGAGATCAACAGTCGCGCAGTAAAAAAACGAAACAGGGTTTTACCTTTTACCGGAATGACAAAATACCTTTCGCCCTAGCCGCAATATTTGAGATCTCAGTTATGCCAAAGAGTGGCTTGGGAACCGACGTTTCTTACCCTGCCGGCAAAGATCAGGATTTATATATTGTCAAAGAAAAGAAGGATGTTCTTCTATATTCCTGCAGTATTATTACCACTGCAGCAAATCACGATATGTCATCGATTCATGACAGGCAACCTGTAATTCTTGAAGAGAGAGACTGGGGTTACTGGCTTGATCATCAAAGCACGTCCGGAGAGCTGATTGACCTTCTCAAACCGGCACCTGACGGTATATTTCGATGTGAGAAGTCCGGATGAAATATCACACCTCACCATGTTTATCTGACAACAAACATGCATTTATTTTTAAATAAAAACATATAATGTGGCATTTTATACTTAAAGTATAAAAAATAGAAGGGAGAGGCTCTCGTTGGTAACATGGATTGATTTGATAATCAATCCTGATATCAATTTATACAAAATATATTTATTAACAGAAATGCAGCTGGGTTACTGATTATTTTCTATCAAAGAAAATTACTATTTAATTTATTAAAAAGATTTTCCGGATTTACCGTATTGACAATATCATTATGAAATGCATCCTGATCTTTATCATCATGCGGCATGGCAATTCTAACCTGATCGTTTGAACTGTTATGATCGAGCAAGTCCAACTGCTTTATAATTTTTTCAAGGGATGATTCTATGTTGTCTATACGTTTGATTGCCCTGTCTAATTCCGATTCAGAATCTGTTTGAGAGCCGGATGTTGTTTCGGAAAGTAACTTTTCTTCAAGTATTTCCAAAATCAACAGATTTCGTTTGCGTATGGGAAGTGATTTTAATTTCTTGATTAGGGCTTGATTCTTAATAGTGATTTGCAGATCAAATTGTTCCGTTCCGTCATCGACCATTAGGCGCCCGCCTTCTGGTTGCCGCACTTACAACCATTTAGAGCAGCCAAAAATCCTCTTACGTTGGCAGTTTGCGGATCATCGGGAACAATAACATCTCCCGACCAAGCGGCTTGTAACTCTGCAGCTCCGCCTCCGACCAAAACCGTACCGCTTATTTGATGAATACGATTTTCCAATTTCGCGCTGATCTGTCGCTCCAGCTGGGCAGCCAAAATCGACTTCCAGTCAGACCTCATAGCTACCAAAGAAACTTTTTTGCCTCTGATAACTATTTCTGTCTGGTCGCCAACCGTTTCAGCAGTCATCGGTACATCATAGAGAGCCTCCAATTGTCTGGCCACTCGCTCGTAGAAGTACCTCATACCTATTTCTATCGTTCCTGCCGAGGAAGGGTCGACATCCATTTCATGATTATCGGTAATTTGGCCTATAACGTAATCCGTCGTTCTCCATCCGATATCGACCACTAACCAATTACCGACCGCAGCATTGGAAAGCGCCGGTATTGAAGCAGCAACCCCCTGAGGAGCCACTAACACATCCGATATCTTCCATTTAAAATTGGTACCGTCGGGAGAAGATACGTCCCAGTCACTTGAAAGCAGTGTTCTTCGCAAATCTTTTGCTTTAGTTGCATACCAGCTGAGAGGCAGTCCGACCGCCAGATGAATCGCCCCGTCGCATTTTAGAGAAGCAATTGCGACTGCCAGCAAGGCGGCTGAGTCTTCGTCTGCTTTGTCACGGCCCCATAACGGCGCAGCTCCCTGATTAGAGGCTGCTTCGCCGACATAGTATTCCTTGTCGTTGATGCGCCATACATGACTGGTTCCGAAGCTTCCAAGGCTAACCGACTTGGGAGCCGGTATGATCAATGCTTGGAATTTAGCCGTAGTAGCATCATCAGCCAAAGCTTTTACCCAGCCGTGACCGACGTCAACCGCTATATGCCTCATATCGCTATCCTTTCGCAGATACTTTTATTATTTAATATCCATTATCAGACATATTTATAAAAGAACTTAAAATTTTATGCTATATCCCCAAAATACTTACAAATAGAAAATCCAACACTATCTGAAACTTTTACCACAAAAAATTATGCCCCGTTTGAAATATGACGAACTTCATATGACCATTAATCTTACTCGAATGTCTTGATGAAATACATTGATAAGCACTATTAAAATTAAACGCTTCGGAAAGAAAAACTTTTTTCGCTAAAAGCTGACAAACAAAAGGGTCCCGTGTAAGTTTTCATCAAAGCCTAGCCATTCCCCGTTTCGATATCCGACCGCAAAAAATGGCTTTTGCCAAATAATGACACCGAAAGGCCTTGGGGATTATACCGACTTGACTTAACATGAAACTAGTGCAACACCATATTGATTTTTTATCAATCGATTACCGCATGTCCTAATCTCCGGGGGAATAGACGACTGAATTATCACCTTGAGATTGATGTAGTCCCAGCGTGTTGTCTCAGGTGAGAAAACAGAGAACAGTTTCGAGAAAAACTCATTTAGGAATGGGGAAATCGTGCAACACGGATCCATGACAGAGATTATCCTTCGATCCATAGAATTGATTTAACAGGTGACACCCACATAATAACCCTATGATAATTTGCATAATAAATATATATTTAATGCGCTTCCTAAGGCTGATATTTCCAAATTCTTCTTTACCTGTGTCATGATCAACTCATTTCAGAACATTAAAATCCGGAAAAATCAACTAAAATACTTATAATCCATGCAAAGAAACAAAATATGCGCTAGGTTAGTTATCCATGGCAACAGGCATCCGAATCAAACATTGCTCTGTAAAGCTGAAGAAGTCAAAAATACCGGGTCTATTTTTCGTGGGAGTAATCAGCTTATCTATTACTGCCGGACTTAATATAAATAGATTGCCCGATGCATCAGCTTCAATTACCACAGATCGCTCTGCGGCACATAACCTGGAAAACAAAATTGCTCAAGACGGCACCTTAATACAAACTTTGGTGACAAAACTAAATCAAGCCCATGCCCAAGATACTTTGTTAACCCAGCATGAACACTCCTTGGAGAAAGCTTTATTGCAGGATCAGAAAAATCAAAGTGCAATGAAAAGACAGCTCAGACAGGTCGCCATAGAAGCGTATGTAAGCACCAATAGCCAGAACAACTCTATCTTATCAATACCGGCCACAGGTACTGCGGCTGCTTCCGTTTACAGCGGTATAGCGGGAGGTACGCTAAGCACCGCAATAGCAAAATTTCAAATAGATCAGGCAAGGACGCGGACAGCGGGAATAGAGTTGTCAAAAACCCAAAAAGCATTAAATACAACTATTGCCAATCTCCAGCAATCCAAAATGGCGGCCGACGAAGCTATCGCTACCGACGATTCTCTGCTTACCCAGGTAAAAGGCAATATAAATGCCATTCTTGCAGCAGAAGCACAAAGAAACTTGGCCCGGCAACAACAAGCGGAATTGGAAATGGCTCATAGGGCAGCGGCCGTAGCGGCTGCCAACCAGGCCTCAGCACAGGCGCCGGCGCGACAGGTAATACAAGTAACGGCACAGAATCTGGGAACATACGCAAACCCGTTACGTTCGATAGCGGCTTTATCATCTGACCGAATCGACCAGGGTGTTGATTACACCGGGTACGGTCCCATTTATGCCGTGGGGGACGGGGTCGTCCTCAGCACATATAACGGCGGGTGGCCCGGAGGTACTTTTATTTGTTACAGACTGACCGATGGTCCGGCGTCCGGTCTCGTCGTTTACGCGGCGGAAGATATCAACCCGACCGTACAGGTGGGTCAAAGCGTCAATGCCAACACCGTCATCGGCGATGTATACGAAGGCCCGGACGGAATCGAGACGGGATGGGCTGCCCCTGCCGCCGACGGATTGACCATGGCCTCAGCAAACGGTCAGTTCTACGGTTCTAACTCCACTGCCTTCGGAGCCAACTTTTCTCAGTTATTGCAGTCATTGGGTGCTCCGGGAGGAGCATTGCAAAATCCGCCGACGGGTGCCGTACCGCCGGGTTGGCCGTCTTTTTAGAGTTTCTATCACCACCTGAAATGAACCTGCGGGGCGATTTTTTCTCTGTAAATATTTTGCAAACGTAAAATCGTATCTTGATCCAAGTTCCCCAATTCTCCGGCAAAAGCATTTTCTTTAGCTTGGGCTACATTTTTTGCCCCAGGAATCACGGTTGTAACGCCCGGGTGCGCATAACAAAATCTAAGGGCTAAACTGACCAGTGATTCGTTTTTACCCAGTAAGGTTTTCAGTTCTTCCACGACGGCAAGCCCTGTTTCAAAATCCACCCCGGCGAAAGTCTCTCCAACATCAAAAGCTTCTCCGTTCCTGTTGAAATTACGATGGTCGTCTTCGGCAAACTTTGTATCTCCGGTGATCTTTCCGGTTAAAAGGCCGGACGCAAGGGGCACTCTGGCTATTACCCCGACGCCGGCATCTTTGGCGGCGTCAAGAAAACGATCCGCCGGTCTCTGACGGAAAATATTATAAATAATCTGCACACTCACAACGTTGGGGTAATCTATGGCTTTTAGGCCTTCTTCGACTCTCTCTACGCTCACGCCATAGTGAGCGATTTTTCCCTGAGCCTGCAGGTCATCCATGGCGGAGAAGACTTCGGGGTGATAAAACAAATCAGTCGGCGGGCAGTGCAGCTGTAGCAGATCCAAACAATCGGTTTGGAGATTTTCCCTGCTTCTGTCAATCCAAGATTCCAAATTCTCCGGGCTGTAAGCCGATACAAGTTGCTCCGGCGCCCTTCTTCCCGCCTTGGTCGCGATGAAGATATCGTTTCCCGATTCCTTTTTCAGCTTCGCTACAAGACGTTCGCTTCGACCGTCTCCGTATACATCAGCGGTATCAAAAAAGCGTACTCCACTCTCATAGGCTTGGACGAGTGCTTCATATGAATGTTTGTCATCGACATCACCCCAGCTCCCTCCTATAGCCCAGGCGCCGAATCCTATGACGCTTACATCTCTTTTGGCACGTTCCATTCTGCGAAATTCCATATTTATACGCTAGCTGATTTCCGTCAATAAATCACTGATGTCAGCTAAAAATACGTCTAGGACTTGCGCTGAGCCAAACGACTCACAAATGCCGGTTCTATGACCTTTCCGCATGCTTTTCATATTCATTTAAATCAAGCAATCCCATGGCCTTGCCAAGCGAGGGAAAAGGTTCTATTGTTTTAGATGAGTCACCGTTGCGATATAACAACATCGAAGGCTTGCATCGACACGGAAGTCGGTGTTGCTACCAATGTTATTATCAATTGGTATTGAGCGAAGTTTTATAATATGATAACCCAGAAGGAGAAATAAAATGACATATAAGCTACCTGAATTACCTTATGATTACAGTGCTCTGGAACCGCATATTTCCGGCCATATAATCGAATTGCATCATGACAAACACCATAACGCTTACGTACAAGGGGCCAACACCACCTTGGAGAAGTTAGACGGTGCCAGGCAATCAAACGAATACGGCGGCATAGTCGGTCTGGAGAAAACACTCGCCTTTAACGTTTCCGGTCACGTTCTGCACTCCATCTACTGGACCAATATGTCTCCCGACGGAGGCGGAGCCCCCGAAGGTGATTTGAATCTTGCCATCACTGAGGCTTTTGGAAGTTTTGCCAACTTCAAGAGCCAGCTGACACAAGCCACCGCCACAGTCCAAGGTTCAGGATGGGGCGCACTTGCCTGGGAACCACTTGGCCAAAGACTGATTATTGAGCAGATATATGATCATCAGGGCAACAATGGGCAAGGGGCCATCCCTCTTTTGGTGATAGATGTCTGGGAACATGCTTTTTATCTGCAATATAAAAATGTTAAGGCCGATTATATCTCAGCATTTTGGAACTTGGTCAATTGGCAGGATGTTGCTAAGCGCTACAATCAAGCTAAATCCATCGCAATCAGCTGATATCTAAATTACCTACAAGATAACAAAAGGTCGGGTACAAAATACCCGACCTTTTGTTATCAGTTTCCAGGTGATACGAGAATATCTCTGGATAATCGTCATCAATAAACCTAGGTTCATCTGATCAGATATTTCGCGTATTTTCATAAAGCAACCGATACCTTTTTACCATTTTTTCTAATCAACAGAGCTTTACACTGGCAATTTAGGATTGGTTCATCCTGGGCCTCAATTATATTTTGTCGACATGTCTAAAACACCGTACAGGTGTATTGCCGCGGGATTGATTGTGCAACGGTAAAACTCATAATTAATATTAAACGGCACAAAATAATAATCAAAAATTATACCCGTCTCGTTACGCATAGCATCGTATAAAATACTCGTAACCGCCTGAGACATTCCCCGATAGGAGAATAAGGGAAATTTGTAGTGAAAGCAGCAGGCAAAAATATTGAAATCTGCGAATGAAGCCTCTATAAATTAATTTATCTCTCAATCAAAATATAAAAATGGACTGTCTTCAAGAAAGTCTAAATGACTTAATTACACTTAGAACCAGGAAATAAAGATTATTTACTATTTGTATATATCCCGATTCCCGCATTATCAAAAAATAATATAAATATTACATGCTAACGCTAATATAAAATATTTGAGTATTCATCATTGTGCTTTCTGCTGATCCATAGACAACACTTAAACTTCCGATCAACAGAGTACTTTCAGACACAAAAAAATTATCTCATCCGGTTCTGTTATCTGAAGATATCTAAATTTCCAGGTAATCGTCAATGGGCAACGAAAGCGGACCAGCGTCTGTCATTTCTGACAACGTTGATGGGTAATCCATAAAGATTTGTCAAATTGCCGTTAGTCAATATATCTTCTGCCTTGCCGGAAATAACAGCTTGACCATTTTTCAACAAAATGACATGGGTGATATTTTCTGGTAACTCTTCCAGATAATGGGCTATGTAGACGCTTGCCAGCATCTTTCCTGATTCAGCTAAATGATCTATCGTAGTTAACAATTGTTCTCTGGCAGGAAAGTCCAACCCTACAGAAGGTTCGTCAAAAAGAAATAATTCATGCTCAACCAAAAGTGATCTTGCGATCAATATGCGCTGACGCTCCCCTTGCGAACAATCACCGAACATTCTTTCTGCCAAGTGGCGGCACTTAACCGTCTCCAAGGCTTGATAAGCAGCCTCCTCATCACCTTTTCCAAAGGTATCCCACCAAGGCGCCAATATATTACGCTTTCCTGTAAGGACTATTTCTATAACTTGGCTTGCGGGAGGTAAACTTTCAACCAGCTTCTGACTGATGACAGACACTTGTTCGCGAACATTTCTTATATTGCCAAAACCGAATTGCACGCCACAGACATTGGCTTGGCCTGAAGTAGGATAAAGCTGCCCCGAGATGACTGCAACCAACGTTGATTTACCCGCACCGTTTGGCCCAAGCAGCGCATAGTGTTCATGGGCGCCTACCTCAATGCTGACTGGGCCCAGGATCGTCCGCCCTGACCGGACAACGGTGATATCTTCTAAGTTGATCATATAATTACATCATAAAGCCAAATCTAGGCTGTAATAATTTATTTTATACAGATAACTGCTCCGGTAGATAAATGCCGACGGGTAGCAGGTTAAGGCATTTTAATGATCTAAGGCGATTTGGAACCCAAATCGCCTTAGATCATTAAATAAAATAGAAATACAGCTTTTTATTGCTTGATGGCTTCCAACTCTATCTCAATCTTAATATCTTTACCTATTACAAAACCTCCGGCTTCAAGTACAATATTGGTTGTCAATCCAAAATCTTCTCTGTTGATCTCTGTCGATGCCGAAAGACCTATCCTTTGATTACCGTAAGGGTCTGTTCCGCTGCCTGTAAATTCAATCGTGAGAGGAACATCTTTTGTAACTCCGTGCAAGCTCAGTTGGCCATCTAAAATCCACTTGTCGCCGTTCTTCCTTACTTTATTTCCGGCATATGTCATTTCCGGATGCTGGTCTATATTAAAGAAATCTCCCGATTTCAGGTGTGCGTCACGCTGTTCCTCGCCAGTGTCGATACTTGCCAATTTGATGTTTGCCGATACGCTTGAGTTTTCGATATCATCGGCTACATTAATTTCGCCTTCAAATTCCTTAAAACTTCCTCGTACTTTGGAAAACATCATATGTTTGACCACGAAGCCAACCATTGCGTGTGAGGTGTCTATCACATATTTACCTGCTGCCGGAACTTCTGTCCCGTCAACAACTCTGGTTAGTCCATTGCTTTCCGTCATTTTATTACCTCCTGTAGAATATCGCTTGACAATAAAGTAATACTATCATACAAATATTGAGCGCGCAACTATTTTATAGTGTAAAATAGTAATCGTGGCCAACAGAACAATAAAACTCACAAAAAATACTTCGGATACCGTCTCCAAAACCTCTGGCAAGCTCGCAGAAGACGAGGAGTTGATACCGGATAGAATTACCTTGATCGGGCTTATCTTTGAGACAGCAGCAGGTCTGAGACGTAGCCTTTCGCCGTCTTTGGAATGTGAGATAGGCGTGGGTGGCCAATCATTTGAAATTCTGCTTAGGCTACTCAGGACACCGGGGCAGCGACTTCGTATGGCAGACTTAGCCGCCCAAGCCGGGCTGAGCCCGAGTGGGATCAGCCGCGCCGTCGACAAACTTGTACAGGCAGGCCTCCTCGATCGCGAAGACTGCGATAGTGACAGAAGGGGTTCATATGCTGTGCTGACAAAAACCGGACGGGTCCATACGCATCAGGCCTTGGAAAGCCATCTGAGCGATATCGACAATTTGCTGGGAGGCGTACTTAAACCTAACGATGAAGATCGACTGGTTAAACTACTTACTCAACTGCGCAATCGTGTATACCCTGATGCCGTAACCGGGGTAGAAGAATAGTTCCTTATCTTATATTTTAAAAGATAACAGTCGCAGGAAAGAAAAATCTTACCCATGCAGTAATTGGTCTTTTGTGGGGTAGAATAAAGTATCTTATGTCTGTTCTACTCTTAGAATAGATTTGAAATGCCAGAAAACGGAGATGCTGATGTCATTAGATAGCTTTAAGACCAAAACTACCCTCTCGGCTGCAGGCAAAGACTTTACGATATATTCACTGTCAAAGTTAAAAGACCACTTTGAGATCGATTCCTTGCCGTTTGCCACTAAAGTCCTCTTGGAAAATTTATTGCGGCATGAGGACGGACGCAGCGTTACCAAAAGTCATATTGAATCGCTGTGCAGACTTGGAAGTCTCGGGTCGCAAGAAGAAGAAATCGCTTTCAGCCCGGCAAGAATCCTTCTGCAAGACTTTACAGGGGTACCTTGCATAGTGGATTTAGCTGCTATGCGTGACGCTGTAGAATTACTGGGTGGTTCACCTGAAAAAGTCAACCCGCTTATTCCCGTAGATCTTGTAATAGACCACTCCGTTATCGTTGAATACGCCGGTGAAAAAAATTCTTATGAAAAAAATGCCACTATCGAGTTCGACCGTAATATCGAAAGATACAAATTCCTAAGATGGGGACAGCAAGCGTTTGATAACTTAAGGGTTGTCCCGCCTGACACCGGTATCTGTCATCAAGTCAATCTGGAATATTTGTCCCAAGTCGTATTCAATGACCAAGACGGAAACGCTTACCCTGATACCTTGGTGGGGACGGATTCCCATACCACCATGGTCAACGGCCTTGGCATAATGGGATGGGGAGTGGGTGGCATAGAAGCAGAAGCTGCTATGTTGGGGCAGCCCATCCCGATGCTCATCCCGGAAGTCGTTGGGCTTCGCCTATCGGGACAATTGCAAGAAGGGGTCACCGCTACCGATTTGGTTCTCTCCATAGCCGAATTACTGAGACAACATAAGGTAGTGGGTAAAATGGTGGAATGCTTCGGCTCCGGACTAAAAAATCTGCCGGTTGAAAATAGGGCCACAATAGGCAACATGTCACCTGAATACGGCTCTACCGTTACCGTTTTCCCAATCGACGAAGCTACGCTGTCATTTCTCAGACTCACGGGCAGAAGCACGGAGCAAATCGCTCTGGTGGAAGCTTATGCCAAGGAACAGGGCCTTTGGAATGATCCTGATCATGAAGCAAAATATGCTAAAATTATTGACCTGGATATCTCCTCAGTCGTGCCCAGCATTGCCGGACCTTCCAGGCCACAAGACCGCATTCCTCTCTCTGAGGCAAAAGCAAATCTTCGTTCATTTCTGCAAAAGACTTCCGCTGTTGGCACAGAAAACCAATCCGAGAGTACCAATACAAAAAGCGTAAACGTGCAGTTATCAAGCGGTGATGCCGTTTCTCTGCAAGACGGTACCGTGGTGATCTGCGCTATCACAAGTTGCACCAATACTTCCAATCCGGAAGTTATGATCGCAGCGGGGCTTTTGGCTAAAAAAGCTCTTTCTCTTGGTCTTTTAAAAAAGCCTTGGGTAAAAACATCCCTTGCTCCCGGATCACGCGCAGTCAGCAGTTACCTAATCGATGGCGCACTGATGCCATATTTAGAAAAACTGGGCTTTTCTCTGGTGGGGTTCGGCTGTACAACCTGTATCGGCAACTCTGGCCCGTTAGCGAGTGAAATATCGCAAGCCATCAATGATAACGCTCTTTCTGTCGCCGCCGTCCTGTCCGGGAATAGAAACTTTGAAGGGCGTATCCACCCTGATGTAAAGCTCAACTACCTAGCCTCTCCTCCTCTTGTAGTTGCTTATGCACTTGCGGGAACAATGAATATAGATCTGCAAAATGAACCGATAGGAATCGGGGAGAACAATACCCCTGTTTATTTGAAAGACATTTGGCCGAGTGCCGAAGAGGTCAATTCTGTCATGCGTTCAGTGCTCAATCCTTCTTTATTTACCGAGAGCTACGGAAATCTTTTCCTGGGTGACGACAGATGGCGCGGATTGGATATAGCAACCGGTCCCAGATTCTCCTGGACAGAAGACTCTACCTACATACATTGTCCGCCGTTCTTCGATGATATTAATTTTGAGGAAACTTCCGTTTCGGATATAGAAAATGCCAGAGTCCTGGCTTATCTGAGTGACAGCGTCACTACTGACCATATTTCTCCGGCGGGTTCCATCAAACCAAGTTCTCCGGCCGGGGCCTGGCTTCAGGGGCAAGGAGTTGAGATAAAAGACTTCAACTCCTACGGCACGCGAAGAGGTAACGACCTGGTCATGGTCAGGGGAACTTTTGCCAATATCAGGCTGCGAAATAAACTTACTCCCGGCATAGAAGGCGGAGTCAGTATCCATTTACCCGACGGGTCACCCGGCAATATTTTTGATATAGCCATGGCTTACAACAAAGAAAATACTCCCCTTATAGTCATCGCTGGTAAAGAATACGGCACCGGCTCTTCACGGGATTGGGCCGCCAAAGGTACGGCATTACTTGGTGTAAAAGCCGTAATTGCCGAAAGTTTTGAGCGCATCCACAGATCTAATTTAATAGGTATGGGTGTGCTGCCATTGCAATTTTTATCAGGTGACAGCGCTGAATCGCTTGGACTCAGCGGAAAAGAATCTTATTCCATTATCGGATTGAAAAATGCTAAAACAACGGATCTGATAGGTAAGAAACTAAAAGTAAAAGCCAATGACAAAGAATTCGAAGTGTTGTCAAGAATAGATACCCCTACGGAAGCTGAGTACTACCTAAATAAAGGAATCTTGCGTTTCGTAGCAAAACAACTGGCGGCACAAGAATAACCAAGTTGCTTTGATCCATCCATAGTTGCTATAAATAAATTGCAACAGAAGTGATACGGTGTCCGTCTATGATGACATATACTGCTAATACAGCTGAGTGACTCTGCTACTCAGCAAAATAGCGATTATAATAAACGAGAATTACACCATATAGTAATTATATAGTGACTATATGGTGTAATTTTTACTTAATTCCTGATCTTGCTTTTTTCTCATTGCCCGGTTAATATATATATGCGATAATACTGATTATAGACATTTAAGTGGGGATATCTATAACCAGTATTATCATAGCCATACACGGAAAATCTTTTCGTAAATAACAAGGGGGGTATTTAAAACGTGCACATCAAGGGACGAACTACTTATAAGCGGCTAAAGCGACACCTATTCTCGGCATCGTTGATAGTTGGAGCGAGCTTGATTTCCATCCCGGCATTCTTAACTGAAACGGTAAATCAAGCTGCTGCTGCAGCAAGCAACTCCGGGGCTTTGACGGCTAATGTCGCAATTAACCCATCTACGGTTCTAAACACTGTACCGTCAACAGCATTCGGATTAAATACTGCTGTCTATGATGGTGATTTGACAGATCCAAAACTTCCTCCGTTATTAAAAACGGACGGAGCTGAAATGCTGCGTTATCCCGGCGGATCAACGTCCGATTCATATAACTGGGAAACAAACAGCATAATAACCAATTCCGGTTGTACTCATTGCGGAGGCTATGCAAATCCCAACAATAATTTTGCTAACTTCATGAAAGTTGCACAGGCTACCGGCGCGCAACCGATCATCACAACCAACTACGGAACAGGCACGCCGCAAATGGCAGCTGCCTGGGTTCAAGATGCAAACGTAACCAATAACTATAATATCAAATACTGGGAAGTCGGCAATGAGGTATACGGTGACGGAGCATATGGTTCGAGTTGGGAAGCCATTGATCGCAGTGGCCTTGGGCCCAGGACATACGCCACTAATGCCCTTAGCTATATTCAGGCCATGAAAGCTGTTGATCCAAACATCAAAGTAGGAGTGGTTCTCACAACACCCGGTAACTGGCCTGACGGTATCGTTCTTTCCGGCCAAACACTGGACTGGAACCAAACTGTTTTATCAACCGTAGGGAGTGAAGCGGGCTTTGTTATCATTCACTGGTATGCGAACCAAACATCGGTCAGCTCTTTATATGCTTCCCTCTCAAAAATCCCCGGAATGGTCTCTAGCGTCAGAGCATTGCTTGAACAATATGATGGCACTGCCGTTGGAAGTAAAATCCCAATTTTTGTCACGGAAACCAACTCCAGCATAAATAGCGAAGCTTACGTATTGGACAGTCCTGAAGCAGGAGTATTCGCCCCGCTAGACGAGCTAGGATGGATCGCTTCCGGTGCATCTAACGTCGACTGGTGGGATGTACATAATGGAATCGGAACTCCAACGACAGATCCTACTACAGGAATATTGGACTACGAAGACCAGGGTATTTTGTCAAACGGCAGTTGTAGCGGCAGTGTGTGTGAACCTACTGCTGAAACACCATTTCCTCCATACTATGGATTGGAAATGATGAAATACTTTACTTCTACAGGCGACTCTATTGTCTCTGCAACTTCAAGCCAATCAAGTGTAGCCGCCTACGGAAGTACATCGCCGTCTGGAGGCCGATCTGTAATTTTAGGTAATGAAAGTGATTCAACTTATCAGGTAAACCTGTCTGGCATCTCAACATCATCGGGCTCCGATGCATCTGTATACACATACAATCCGGCAGCAAATTCCGGCATAGTTGAGACCCAAGCATCTGCTACCTCTGTCACACTACCTCCATATTCGGTAATTGTCGTAAGCAACAGTGCTACTAATTCAGGTACCACATCATCTGGTACATCTTCTGGTGCAACTACTACCACAACGGCTAGCGCTACAACTACAACCATGGCTGCCGCTACAACCACTACAGCTGCTGCTACAACCACAACATCAGCTCCTACAACAACAGTTGCTGCCGCTACAACAACAGCTGCTCCTGTTACAACATCCAGTTGTGGTGTGACAATGACTATCTCCAGCCAATGGGCCGGGGGCTTTACAGCCAATGTAAACATAGACAACAACACATCATCCAATTGGACAAGCTGGTCTGTAGGATTCAACCTTCCTTCAG
>Ga0078972_1001444_pt1 | contig 88844 bp, 69 predicted proteins | sample YelNatPaOPGAMG01_FD_67568 | JGI IMG/M metagenome (GOLD analysis project Ga0078972, IMG submission 67568) | Hot spring thermophilic microbial communities from Obsidian Pool, Yellowstone National Park, USA - OP-RAMG-01 (SPADES assembly) (version 2) | ecosystem: Environmental > Aquatic > Thermal... | reverse complement strand
AATCGGGTATAACGAATGCGAGGAAGAAAATTGCTGCATGGAATGCAGGAATGAAAGAGCACCTGGAAGCTTTGAGCGAGGCGACGAGCCGAGGCGCGGACTTTGACGCTTTTCGAAAGTTTATGGAAGTTCGCATTGCGCATTGGGATACGCTGTGGGAGGAGTATACCAAGCCCCGGTGGGCTCGTTTGCGAATGAATCGATACGGCGGGAAACAGCGGGCGTTCGCGAATTTTTTCAATGAGTTGAGTGCCCTGAAGGAGGATGAAATTCAAAGGCTCGTAGTCGCATACGGAGCAGGACGCCGGGAATCCAAAAAAGGGCGTACACCAGCTCCAACGACGAGAACGTACAAGGAGTGCGCAAGGCGTTTTGTTACGATACCTGTAGATGAGTTCCGAACATCGTATACACATCACGAACTGGAGTGTACACCTCAGAGTGTCGAGATGGAAAAAGTGCCAGAGGAGCCCTGAGGGTATAAAAAAGTACGGAGCGCTGACGGAAGAGCAAATGGAAAGGAGGGCAAAAGTTCGTGGACTACTCGCATTCGTAAGTACAACCAATGGCAAGAAACGTATGGAGTTTGTGAATTGAGACTTTAACGCCGCATTCAATGGAAGGAAATGTGCGGTGCTGGAGAAGAGACCTCCAGAGTCGACAAGAATGAACTTTATTGGACAACCTCTCAAAGTCGACCTATATGAGAAGAAGTTGGAAGCAGTAGGAGATGGCCGGTCGATCAAGACTGGGAGGCGTCTGCTCCTCAGTTGGAGACGTTTTGTCTAGGGCGGGTTTCTCGCCACTACTGCACCACTGGCGACAGCAGCCTTTTTCTTTAGAACGGCGTTTTCTGTTCGTAGCGGATGCCAGAGAACTGACGTTCATTTGATTCGCAGAGTAGAGGACGCTTATGCGTTCGGGATTTCTGCACGAAGCAGAGCCGCCGGCTCTGGATCCTGCAGATGCGGTGTGGCGACGTCTCAGTTCAGTTGAGCAGCAACGATACTTTCTTCATCGCATCGTGCTGCACACTTTTGCGCAGAAACCCTTAAGGATACCGACGGAAATACTCGAACACAACTCAGGACAAAGTGGCGTTCATGAGTGGCAAGGACCGGTCGCCAGTTTCCTGCGACTGCTCCGTCGACTCTGTCACGGCCTCCGGTGGGAACACCGCGGTGCCGAGCGCTCAGTCGTCGTTCTCCACCCTGGTGTGTACGTTGGCTGTGTTGCCGACGAACACACTGTCGACGACGTGCCTCTCATCGTGCACCGTTGCGACGACCTGGGCGCTTACTCGGTGACGGTGCTGCTGGAGCCCTTGCTGGTGCTGGCCCCGTTCGGGAAGCAGGTGACACGAGTGCGCTTTCGCAAGGCCGTCACCGAGAACAGCAGCCCAGAGACCATCGATGCGTTTATGCACGTCACACTCCCGCTGGCACAGGCGCTTCTCGGAACGGATTCGTGGTCAGAGCTGGCGCCTTGCCGGGCGCTTCGGGTCCAGCTACTTCGACGGGATGTGCCTCAAAGCGGCTCCGATACGCAGAGGATGCACGCACCACGCGGCGTTGTTCTGTTCGAGTGTCCAGTATTGAAGACGGGGCTGCACTGGGAGACGCTTCGTGAGACGCTGGCGAGGGGCTCGTTCCCACATGGACGCAGCGTTATTCAGCGGCTGGGCGGGGTGGTGTCCACGGCAGGTGTTGCGCCAACATGGGGTCTGCGCCTCATCAGCATGTCGCGTTCGCATTTCGAGCGCTGGTTGAGCGACGTGTACATAAGCGCCGTTCGAGTGCCGAAATCACGGACACCCATGTGCAGTCTGACAGTATGGGCGGAGAGCGCTGACAACTGCGCCTACGTTGCGAACACGAGCTGGTTTGAGGACTTGGATACTTTCTCGAATGAGCGCCGGGACCTACTCGGTTTTGCCGCCTTAGAAAAGATATTTTACAGCAAACTGCTTCCTCGTCTACGGCGGCGTATTCGGAATGCTGGACGCGCGGATACGCAGCATCACCCCCTGTTGCTGTGGTTCATGGCAATGGCACCTCCGAAGGGGCCACTTCAGACGTGCCTCGGGGCAGAGGTAGCGCTGCCAAGCCACCTACTTATACAGGATTTGGAGCATGTGCTTGGTGTGCGGTTTCATCTGCAACAAGACCAGAAAACTACGCTCTGGTGGTTATGCTGCCAAGGTTTGGGTTACCAGAACTGGAGCCGCGTTCGCCATTAGGTTATTCAGCGGGCTGGCTTGCTCTTGCTGAGTGCGATTTCCTGCTTGTCTCGTTTGATCGAGGCTGACTAGCACAGTCTGCAACGCGGCAGGGGCACCAGTACGCGGGATGAGCGGAGCGCTCGATCCCGGATCCTGTTCGACTCGGTACGAGGCGTAGGCCCAGAGCGGGGTCGTTGCCAGCGCGTCGACTCGCTGCGAAGCAGGTCTGACTGCCCACTGTGGATCGTAGGCTGATGGGAGCTGCAGCTGAGCGCTTTCCCAGTTGCGATCCATCGCTACATTCGTCCAGATTGAGGCAAAAACGCCAACGTCCTCTGTTTGCGTTGCAACGGTTCGTGCTTGTGTACGATGGAGTTCCACTAGCCACTCGGGGCGGCGTCCTCGCTCTACGGCCGGATACTCCCATTTACGGGCATCTGTGTCCGGAACTGGGTCCACCAGGCCAGTTCGATCCGGTGCGGCGACTGGGGTATCAGTTTGCGTCGCGCGGGCGACGACGACAGCGTCGGTGCCAGCCCGACTGGCTCGCTGCGAGTCTGCAGTAGCCGCCGTCCAAGCTGTATGCGTTTCGCTTGGATCCGTTCCGAGTAGCGTAGCCGCCTCAGGGGCTGCGGCCTCTGGTCCACTACGAGAGCCGGCTTCGCTGGCGCTGGCTCCCGTTGCAGCACGCGTCGTAAAAACGCTTTGCTGGACGAGAGCGCCTGGAGCCTGCGCTCCCTCGTAAAGCGTATGGAGTTGGAAACCAGGCGCAACGAGCACTGAAGCGCCTGCTGCTGTCGACGAGGCCCCTAGCCAGCTGGGAAAGGCCTGCCCCAGTAAGCCCGCTAGCCGACGGCCGAGATCGTACCAGAGACGTGCACCTCGCAGCTGCGTCTCTGACAGCCGGTCCAGCGAGTCCGCGTCAAAGTACCCGGCGAGAAGGGCCACTATGCGTGCGGACAAGCGCCTCATTCGGCGCTGCAGCAGCGCGCGACGCCTTTGCAAGAGACGTGCCGCGATAACCGCCTCACCTGCCACGGTAACTTCCGTACTGCGCGCAGCTGGCTCGTCTTCCGCACCGCTTTCCTGGGGCGTTTCTCTCTGGCGCCGCATATTCGTTTGTGGAAGCGAAGCGCGGCTTCAGCATGCGCACATTCGCGTGTGCAAAACTCCAGGTATTCGCAGCGCTCAGCTGCTGTTGCCCTTTGGCGGTTTCGAGCTCCACCTTCGTTCACTGTGCAACTGCTAAAGCCCACGTGTCCTCTTACACCAACGTTCAGTCGCGGTGCCGCCTGCACGAGTGCGTCTCGGAACGCTTCCGCTGGTGCGCAGGCGCTGTGCCTATGCGCCTGCGCTCATGCGATCCGTTGGACGAGCGCCGGCCAATGGCGCGGCCGCTTTCGCGCAATGTGGACCTATCGTTTCTACGCAGTCCATGCGACAGATTCCGTAGATTTTATGGATGCTCGGGACGCTATATTTGGTACGGATGATACCGACCGTGTTTCGTCATTCCGGGACGGTCGTCTGCGTTCAGTAAGCTTGCGTGATATCACGAATGACGTTAGCCAAGGTTCACAAGTACGTGTTTGTCTACGTCTCTGCGTACCTGCACGCATCCAGAAACATGGAGCCCCGACCTTCGGATGCAGTGCAGAGCGATCGCTGTGGGCGGGACGCGATGGCGCTTGGCGCACGCTCCACAGCTGCCGGCTGAGTGCGCCATCGATACACTTGTCGCTACCCGAACAGGAGAATATCGAAGAGAAGAGCCATGTGCGTCTGGAGGAACGAGCGCAGTCAATTACGCTCTGTGCAGTGCATTCTGGAGTACGCGTGAACTCCAGAATGCTCTTTTGTTCTTGCTCGCAGGTATTCAAGAAAAGAAGTGAATCCCCTGGATCGCAGAAAGTTCGCGGAACGAATGTGTCCCGTCACTCCTAGATTGCAAAGAAAGGCCTTGCATGGACAAGTCAAATGTGCTATGGTCTGCAGGCGGATGCTTCCCTCTTTTCATGGTTCTTTTGCTGGACGTCGTCCATCGAAAATAGAAGTTACCAAACTCAAGCTCAACGACTGCCTCCGCCTGGATCCATTTCACGCCAAAGGACCTCCGAGAAAAAGCTGCAGGATGTGAAGCTTTCGCATCATGGATAAGAACGACGGTGACGATGCGCGAATGAACAAAGCGACAGGTACCCATGTACACGAGACCATCGCGCGATGAACAGCAAACGCTGTCGGCTTGGGAGGGAAACGCGGTCGTCCATCGCGGGACGGACGAATGTTCGGCTCATCCGGTGAGACTTGATTCGCGAGAAATTGCGGAGCTGTTCATGGGCACTCAGATAGGCGTGGAACGCAGTTCGCAACCGAAAGACAAGACGGAACGACGGCGGGAGCAGTCCGTGGGCCCTCTCAAGTGTCTGGATACGAAAAACTCGTCAAAAATACAGGATCGTTCAACACCTCATCCCTCGTAGAAGCGCTCCCCGGGGCCTTCTCTGTCACGCATTCCTCTGTCCTGCTCTGAGCCGACGTCGCATCCCATCACTCGCCAGCCGGAAAGGAATATGCTGCTGATACTGGGGTTGAGGTACTCTTCGTACCAGTCTATGCTGCCTTGTGCAAGCTCATCGAACGCGTCGTCTGTCGTGTTGGACGCCATCTCAAGGCTAGCGGATCTGAATACGAGTGGTTTCCACCCATGACATCGAAGGCAATCGAGAAAATCATTCTTCGACAATTCATTGTCTACCTTCAACAGCCCTGAATTGCATTGTTGTTGCTCGTCTGCTCGTGCGCGTGAGGGTAGCGCGAAGAAGCGCTGCGTTTCACGAGGCGCACCCCGTGTCCCTGGACTGCGTCGAATCCTCAGCGTGCTGGCGCAGCAGCATGGAAACTGACGGAGACGATCTCTCGAGATACTGATGGAGGCAAGTCACGAGCTGATGATGTCATATTCGTTCGCGGCGGTAGCCAGTGCCCCGGAAACGTCGCAGTGAGCTCGAGCGTCACCTCTGATCACCAGAGCTCAACGTGGCGTACTGGACCCCGAATCGCCGAACGTCAGCTCCAAGGAATGGTAGACACATCGTGCCTGGCTGGAAGCCTTGCCTCCTGCGGAAATGCGTGTTCCATGAACGAGCATCGTAGAGCAAAGCTGTAGCAGAGTCCGGATCCGAGCGCATTCGCCTTCTCAAGCTCCTCTCTGATGTCTTCCTGATTCGTCAGATCGAGGTCTATTGTATCACCAAAGAGTCTTCAGTGGTATATGGCCGCTCTCAGTGAGCTACGACTGGTCTCTGCAAGCAACGATGAAGCATTATGACAACTTTACGAAAAGCACTGGTGGAGCTCGCTCAATCTTTTCCTTCAACACAATGGAAATAGAATGAACTGAACAGGGACGATCAACACTTTCGGACGATCGACCTGCATGCACTTTGTGAAACCCTGGTCTCAGTCGAACAATGAGACTCATTTTCAACCGTTTTTAGGTAGATGAATAGAGATAGTTTCAGATACGCGGGAGTCCGGGTTCCGGGGCACCGCGGCCGTCGCCATACCAGCAGATCGATCGAGGCGGTGGAGCCCACGACCTCACAAGAAAACTAGATGGGGCTGCGCATCTTCTTCCAATGCTAGGTTGCATCGCTGGCCGGGTATCGTGGCCACCAGGACGCATATGGTCAAGCGGAATGACAGCAACGGGATCGATGTCGACACCCTGAGCATCCTGTCGAATCGAGACGGCTGTTTCATGCGCTTCATTCAGAGACAATATATGACCGTGCCATCGGCGCATGCGGCCGATCTTTGGCAGGAGGATCTGACAGACTGCGCTGCGATCGCGAACAGTATCGGTGGTGCGGAGGCAACAGGCGTGCCTTTACCAGCCTGTTCAGTGCACCACATAAGGAGCTGATGGATGCGTCCCGTTATTTGGTCATAGCCTACCGCGCTGAATATGCTGTAGCGCGCATCATCTGCACTCCTGCTCCTTCGACGTGCGCGGACAAGGAATGCAGGAATCGATTCTGTAAGATTCTCATCGATGCGTTCAGGACGACATCCACACATGAAGAGAATGGGAGCACGTTGCATGATCTAGAAAAGATAACAGTGAAACACAGCCGAATGCTCGATACGGTGCTGGGTAAGCTGAGCGAGCGTCGGAAGGCGAGGTGCTCGAATAGCGAGGCTTTCTATGAGGTCATTTCACCTGTGCAACAATGGACGTTACCGCTTTCCACACTGAGCATTCTACACCGCGATCAACTTGCCGGAATGCACCGTGCCTCGGCAACATCCAGCAGCTTTGCGTTGAGCGAAATTCCGTCAGAATCCCATACTACAAAGTCTGCGCATTGTACTGAAACTCTGAAGACTTTTGGTGAATAGAGAACCACTGACCAGGAGCGAAGACTCCCAGAATCCTATACGGCAAAGTCTGGGCAATGTACTGAAACGCTGAAGATGTTCGATGAAAAAGGAACCGGTGACCAGGAGCGATGCGTTCGTATGTAATCGCCCGGAGCAAGGCGCTGGTTCGGTACGAGTCAGCTATCCGGCAAGGTTGCGACGCCGTATAATCCACCCACTCACACACATTCACACAAGGAAGCAGTGTCCTGGACATTTGATAAACGATCATGGTAACCCTCAATTCGGTGTTACGAAATGTATCGGGATCGTGAACCGCACCTCTTCCGCAAACGCTTCCTGGGTTTCAGACCCCTTCGATCACCGGCATACCCCCTGCTATGCAATTCAGGTTGGATCACAACGGCAGTGTCATAGACGGCACACTGTCGGACGACTGCACTCTTTCAAAGTCAACGTTCTTTTCGTCGGTGTTCTCCCCGGTGTATCATCCATGAGTCTGCATACGAAAACTCCCTGTCCGCCATTCATCGCATCTTGTGCGGCATTTTCCTCTCCTCGCCTCCGCTATTCCCATCGTTATCGTTATCATCATCGGAGTTTTCCACGAGCGCTTCTGCTCGCCTGAATGCGGACGTCGCCCGGACAGTACATTTGCATTCGGCGACGGCGTGACGAGCCCAGGTAAACGCACCACCTCATGATCGTCGAGCAGACCTGCTCTGCATGTACGGACTCGTGCCTGTGTCACGAGACATGTCCCCATTTTGTCGGATACAGGGAACGCCTCATTCTCGAGCAGCAACGGAACAATGGGCCCCGCCAAACCGCTCGTCGATGGTGCACCACAGTGCCGAGGAACAACTGCGGCGCGTTCACGAGTTCCTGCATGGATATCGCACCTGTAAAAAGAGGACGCTTCCATACGTTTACACGAAACATGTCATGTATGGATACGGGTAAGCGGCACCACCGCGTCGAAGCCGAACGCTCGGACGCACCGACGCTCGCCCAACTCGTCCCAGATGGTATGCAGGGTCACCAATGCGCCGCTTGATACCCCGAGTTCGGCATGAGAGCGATAGAGCGATAGAGCGAGCGACAGAAACCGGACCCGCTCGAGATCGGGCGCTGATGGATCGCGGGACGCCGCTGCGCCCCACGGGGCGAAACGGAAAAAGGACGGGTTGGTAGGCGCGCTGGTACCGCAGCTTGGCACGCGAGGCTTCCTGTGTGTACGTACGCGTAGCTTGTCGCTTGACGTACGGGAAACGTTTCGTCGAGACAGCAGCGCACAGCGTAGGTGGTCATTATCCTATTTATTCTGATATTTATTGGACAACGGATAGAATCTTTGGCGATGCGGCAACCAGCGAGTTTCACGTCGCCGCTGTGCGTCGTGGTATACGGAGAGCGGGAGCGCCCGTCGCTCGCGAGCGCACCCTCGACTTCGGAGCACAGCTCTTGGCAGGGCTCTGTGTTAGCGAGCGCGTCCGCTCAGTCGAGCGCAAGCTCGTCGTCCAGCGCAGGTAGTCGCTGGGGCGCTTCACAGAGCCTGCTCACGTACCCGGCGGTGTTTAGCGAGTCCAGGGCGGCGATTCGCGCCCGCTTCCAGGCTCCGCCCCCGACACCACACTGTGCGCGTATGCCTGACGGTCGTCTGTGCTGGTTGCGCAAGGAAAATGTGGCACATCATTGAGCGTCAGCAGACGGCGGCTGTGGCGGTAGTGGCTGTCGTTGCTGTCGTTGCACCCAGTTGTTGGTACGCGACGAGCTAGAGTCGTTGCCTGTCGTCGACGCCGAGGCGTTCGAAGGCCGCTCGCGCCCGTGTCCTTCGTCCATGGACTGGCGCTGCGGCTTGCTCGCTTGACTTGGACTCGAGCGAGCGGCGCCTGTGTGCCCGTCTGCGTTCGTGCTTCCGTCAGCGGGTTTCGGTGCAGCGGATGCAGGTCCGTTGTGGCTGCCGCTCGCCTGCGAAACGCGGGTCGAGTCGTTCCGCGTCGACCGCGGCTTGGTCGACTGCGAAGCAGCAGGCGCCTGCGCGCGCTCTCTGCCCTTGTTTGCAGCTGTGCTCGACGCGGGTGGACGGGATGTGCGTTCCGCTCTGCGTACCACGGTAGTTTCGGTTGTCATACGCACGGTCCGCTTTGTACCGCTGCTGCTCGTTGTGGTTGAAACCTGCGTTGTGCGTTTCTGTACAGCCGTGCGCGTAGCGTCATTCGCATCCGTCTGCGGAGTAGTAACGGGTTTGCTTCGGTCGGGTTTCGCTCGGGCCTCCAGTTCAGCGATGGTGCGAGCAAATCCTCGGCGCTGCTCCGCTGCAGATGGCGTATTCGACCAGGCAATCTCCCCGCTGGGGACTCTCTCCTGGAAATAGTTGCCCGTATCGGGATCGAAGACGTCGTTCTGGCCGAAGAGGTCGCGTCGGCGTTCCTCGCTGGTGAGCTCCCGATGCGGATCAATGGAGCCCACCGCCTCCAGCAACCGTCGCTCTTCAATAAAAGGCAGCAGAACAACTGCCTCCCAATCAAACCGCTTGCCATTCAGATCTGTACGGAACTCTGCGGGATAAAAATCACGCACCGGGCTCTCTAGATCGAGCATGAGCTGTCGATACGGAGGTGGTAGCTCGCCGCTGCTTTCAGGGGGCAAAACGCCCAGCAGCTGGGTCAGCGGCGTGAAAGGTTTCCCCTTGAGAAAACGAACCTTGTACGAGCCGAGGTCGCGGAGATCCGAACACAATGGTGCGAAATAGTACGGATAATACCAGGTCCACGACGGGCATCCGTGATGGTAGTACTGGAGCACCCAATGCAGACCTTCGAGATAGCTCTGAATCACCTGTCCGCGTAGTCGCTCGTTCCCGTCTGGTGCATCGAGGTTCAAACGGAATTTGTCCCGATAATAGGCGACGCGGTAGCGCTCGGGGTCACAGTACTCCTGGATGTTCTCGTCGACGCCTCTGCGATTGAAATACGCGCGTTCCTCTTCCGCAAGACGAGCTGCGAATGCCTCCAGTCGGTCTGGATGGATTCGGTGCTTGTCGGTGAGGTAGCCACCCATGATGGGCAGCAGCTCCTTATACGCGCCGAAGAGGAGTTCCAGCGCACCGTCAGAGATATCCAGATGGGGAAGGTGTGGCAGAAAGTCGTTGCCCACGAGTACGCCCATGAACATAAAGTCATCGACGATGCGCTCCAAATCAACGTGGAATGGCGGGGCATCGCTTCGCTGGCGACTGGCCAATTCAGCGAACTCCTTATACAGTTCGTCGCGCAGGAGATTAATCTCCAGCAGGTGAAACTCCTCAAAGTCGTCCAGATTGGCGGGTGCATCGACAAGTCCCATGCGTCGGGCGGCAAGCGCCCGCGCCAGAGGCGAGTTGTCGCCGGACTCGCTCGCCGCAGCCGGGTTGCTCAGCGACGTTATTGGCGGCGAGCGTGCTGCTGCTCCGAGTCGCTCACCGATGCGTCCGCGGTACACGAGTTTCTCTCGAAGCAGCGCAAAGTACGGCTCGTGGGTCACGAGTCCCAACATAATCAGATCCGCATCGAGTCCATACATGCAGTGCCGGATGGGCATATCCCCGCGGTGGCGGTGTTGCCGCTTAATCTCCCGGATCATTTCCATGATCTTGTGCTCGCCTTCGCCGGGCACCTCGGGTCCACTGAAAACCACTTTGCATCCGGTCTGCCACGCCCGATCGTTTCGCATTTTGTAGTCGATCCATTCGCGAAAGGCCTGCGACAACCGGTCCATGAACGCAGTACCAGGCGTGATGCAGTTCGAATCGAAGCGTTCTTCAATGAATCCGTCCTCGAGATCGCCACGGGCAATGGCTTCTGCGAGCACTCGTTCCGCCTCTTTGGCCGAGCGGAAGCGTCGAGAACGTTGCTGGTTCATCTTTGCGCGTGGTGCTACACCATCCACAGCCAGAAAGAGGAACTTTCGTGGTTTCACAATGCGGTAAAGACGATCGGTGTAGGCAAAAATGCGGGCAAACATCTCCACTTCATCGAGAAAGATGATATCGCCGTCGTTGTTATGGGTGCAGGTGTGGATGATACCGTTCATGTCGAGGTAGAAGTTGTCGAACTCACGATCACCTTCAAGCGACTGGTTGATGACCGGATAGCGCAGTGAGAGCCAACGAAAGAAGCGCGGAATCCCCATGGTGCAACGCCGCTGCTCGGACACGCGGAGGCAGCACAGCGCCTGACGTGCTTACGAGAGAGCGTCTGCAGGCCTCCGTCTCGAGCGCGTCAACGGCTGCTGGCCCAGCGCCGTTTCCCAACGACACTTACGTGAGCAAAGATCTTGTCAAAACTGCTGGATTCGCGTATCCGTACCAAAAACACGCAACACACGAGAACAAGTTCTTTCTGAACGAAACGAAAGGTCCGACACCAGTCGCGAGCTTTCGTAGACTTGAACGAAGGGTTCAGGCACCCGAGTCTCCAATCAATTGTAGATTGGATCTTGGATAAAAAGTCTCTCTTGGTGGCCAGATCACGCACGAACACCAGTCACGAAACGAAACGAAACGAAACGAATCGTCGAGCTTACACAGCACGGAGTCGTGCACCTCCCCAGTAGACGCTTGCTTCCTCCTTTTCGTGCGAACACGACTTGCGTTTTCAACGTTTGATAGAGCACTCGTTTTGCAACGCGTTCCGAGTCTATGCTACCGCTACGACGCACAACCCAAGCGCCTCGTGTGCCTGGAACAACTCCGTCAACGAGTCGTTGAACGCTTCGCAAGCAGCGTCAGAAGCGGAGAGGCGCAGTGCAGACGCCGTACGAAGAAAAGCACCCGCACATTTGCGCCCGCCGGTGGCTGCCGCGGATGCATTTCGCCTACCTCCGTGAACAAGCTGAGCGAGTACCAACAGCAAGGCACATAGCCGCAGCACCGCAACGCAAAACTGACCACGGATTAGGGGACACTAAAGCCCGGACAACTGAATCTGATTGCACTTTCGGGGAACCGTGCTTGGGTGCTTTGATTGTACACTGTAAACGAGGGCATACGGATTCATCGACTGCTTGCACGGCACTTGGTGAACGGCTCGAAGGGATGCGTGGCCTGGAGTCGCACCGGCTCGGCGCGCAGCATCTCTTTCTAGGTTTTACGGTGCCTTTCTGGACAGAGAAGAATGAATCACCGAATAGGCCGACTAAGCGACAGCTTCTGGCCATTAACCGGAAGCGACGCGGCTTGTTCGGCACTGCTGGTGGGCTGCTCGCAGGCGGCGCTGCGGCGCCTGGCTGGGAGGCGGGCCCCAGGAGCGGTACACGCGGGTCGTTGCTGCGCCTGGAGGCTGCACGAGCTGCCTCTGTGACAGAAAGGCAACACCAGGGAGCCTCGGTTGTGGGAAAAACGACACCTGAGGCCGTCGCCTACGAGATCGATCGGCACGGGTCTGTGTACGCGTACCGGGCAACAAGCACGGCGGGCGCGGGGTCCCTGGAGCGGCTCGCGGACCTGCGGAGTAGCGACTGGCGCCAGCGTGCTCGACAGGCGTTGGCAGCAGCACCTGGTCAGCTCGTGCTCCAGTTGCGCTCAGTTTTCCTGCCCGAGGGGTTTCCAGAGAGCGTCGGGCCATCCTACCTGCGTTACTCGTTGTGGCGCGGTGCCCAGAACGTGGTCTCCGCGATGACCGCAGTGCTATCGACGCATGCCCTGCTCGCAGCAGTTGGTCTATCGTCGACGCCGGTGGCCGCGGCGACGTCTTGGGTCCTCAAGGACGGCATTGGTCAGCTGGGAAAGCTGCTGACGGCGCGACGCGGTCGAGACTTTGATGCCGATCCCAAGCGATACCGCCTGTCGTCGGACCTGCTCTATGATGCTGGGTTATCGCTGGAGATTCTGACACCGCTCTTCCCGCAATATTTCCTAGCGCTAGCTGCGCTGGGCAACTTTACGAAATCGGTAGCGATTACAGTAGGCATGGCTTGTCGTAATTCAGTGCTGAGCTCGTTCGTTTTGCGTGGCAATCTGGGGGATATCAGTGCCAAGAACGATGCCCAGAACGTTGTCACGAATCTGACTGGCATGGGGCTGGGGATTGTGACGGCGCGGGCGTTGCCGCCAAAGCCATCAGTTCGCCTGGGGGCCTTTGCTGCACTGACGGCCCTGTACAGCGTCCTCAATTACCAGTCCATGAAGGCAGTGAAGTTAAATGTGGTGAATCGTCAGCGAGGAGCAATCATTGCGGACTCCTTCGTGCGGAGTCATGCTGAGGATGTGCTCGATGTTGAGACCGTCAATGATCTGGAATGTATCATTCCATTTGTACCGGAGCACTTTCAGTGGTTGCCCCTTAAACTGGGCGTGTCCCTGGAGCGAGTGGGTCGCTTGCCGCCGCCCCAGCGAAGACCCCGTGCTCGCTACGTGATGTCGATGAATGAGCGGGAGCTACGCGTGGCGTTGCACGAGCGAGCAGCTCCTCGCGATCTGCTGCAGGTTTTGTTGCAGAGCGCGTATCTTCGCTACTTGGTAAGTGTGCGGAGTGGCGGTATGGAGCGGTGTAGCCCAGCACGGCAGCGAACAGCCATAGGTTTGCCACGGGTCTGTTTTCCGCTACGGCTTTCACCGGATATGGACCAAGGGCAGCTGATGGCCCAGGCAGAGGCGTATGCGGAACGCTATGTGGACGCGTTCTGTAGAGCTCTAGAGCGGCGTGGCTGGAACACAAGGGTTCTGCAGCTGGCCCCGGATCGCTATCGCTGTCGCTGGTGAGCGGCTCTAGCTCTCGGGACGGAGAGCGCTCTCGATCGAGTCCAGAAGCTTGATTTTTATGCACACAACCTGAGATCCATCCGGAATATCCTGACCCGGCTCATGGAACGCTGCGTATTTGCGACGTTGCTCGGGGGCATTTTGGGCGTCCAAGTTTGGTTCTCAGGCCATGAACGCTGAAGCCGGATTCACTCCAAGCGACATGAAAGGAGCATTAGGGAGCATTATAGACGACTAGGAAGACATAGGTAGCACTAGGGAGCATTCGGATGCCCTGGAAAGCACCATTCGGGACACACCACATCGCGTGTTGTCGCGCGAGTCCCATGGTGACGGTGCATTCCGTTTGTTTACGAGATCGCTTAGCAGCCTATTGACGGCTCGCTTGGTGATCCCGAAGCACTTCATCGGAATCCGGGCAGCACGAGCAGTGTATGTGTGTATGCGCAGTACCGCTGCTATGTGTCTGGGGCGTTGCAGTGCGCACCGGCACGTAGCGTGTCGGCGCTGTGTGCCATGGGCGGGCCGTCCCTCGGCTCCAGAGAGTCCGGGAGACCAAGCTCCGTAAACGAAGCTTTTGCGTATCGTCACAGAATGGTGCTGGAAATCAGGTTTTGTGTGAGACGCTCGGAGCGTATGCCATACGACAGCTGAACAGAGATGCGTCCAAGCATGATCTGAACTCAACTATCGCTCCTGATCTCTGTTGCGTCATCGCATAGGGATCGTCGAGGCCTGCTGCCCAGCCGCCTCATACATGCGAATGCAACTTGCCATGCAGTGCTCTTTGCCTTGCACACGACATAGAAGGCGTTGGGCATCGTGCTCGCAACACATAGCCGAACACCTATTTTGTTCAGCGCTGCGAATGCAGGCCTCTCTATGATCGATCGTACTTGCGCAGTGCGGCTTGCTGTCCATGCTCAGCTGTAGACCTGCTTCGCTCAGCGAGGTGAAGGCGTCAAGGCGACCGCAGTCACCGAGCGCGTTGTCGCCCAGTCTCATACGGCCTGATGGATAAACTCGCAGTACGTTTTCAGGTCACCTGCGAGTAACTTGCCGTTACGCTTCTTGTAAGCGCTAGACGCGTCCCGCTCCGGGCGTTCAGGTTCCCAGATTGATCACGACTTGCTTACCGCCACGCGGTGGATGCGGGCTCAATGCTTTCCGCTCAACGCGTTCCGCTCGTGCTCGAACGCGCTCGACCCGGCACCGGAATATTTACATACGCACTTGGTGGAGCTTCTGCGTTTTCCACGCTCTCGGTTCTGGATGGAGCACTGGTTGTGCTCGACACTGCAGTGCCCGCGTGCCTCTCGAGCCGCCGACGGGTGCGGTCTAGTTCGTAGCGACCTTCGAGCAGGTACGTTACCCCGTAGAGACTCGCGACCATCAGGGTCAGGAACGGAAGTCCAACACGAAAGAAAGGATTCTGCTGTAAAGGCCGAAGCATGGCTCTTTCCGACTTGCGGTCAGCGTTCAATGCTTCAGTTTCTACTCCGGTTTTCAGTAACTTAATGGGCTGCTGATTCGATCCCAACGCTTGCCGAGTCCTTCGTGCCACACGCTTCCTCTTGAGCGAAGACGACATCCAGTGAAGCATCGCTCGCGACGTCTGCCCGCTGAAGCACGGCCTGATGCCTCTGCTGCCATGCCTTGCACCACTTGGCGACCGAACGGAACGGAACGTACCCGTTTCTGTTGCTTCGTGTTTGTAATTATAAATTGTGCTTGTGCCTAATTCTTGTACCGAGCATAAGTAACTACTGTTTGTGCCATTTACTGGGCCTGATCACTCTAGCGTCCAAGGCATAGCACTTGACGTCACGGTTCAGGTACAGTTTTCGAGATGTTTGCGTTTTCAGCTGCGCCTCTGCTTCGCACGGGGAAAGTCTCGTTGCTCATTGCTGCTAAACCGAGCTTTCGTCCTTGTGCCTGTAACTTGTCTGCGAATTCGTTTGGGGATCGCAGCGTTTGGCGGCGAAGCGGGCATCAGCGAACGCAGAACGCGCGTCTTGTGAGCGTGAACGCGTCACTGGACCCTGTGAACGAGAAGGACACAACGGCAGAAGCTTCGCTGCCGCCCAAGCCGTCAAAACCTCCAGGCGTCACACGAGGGCAAGTTATTGTCGGCACGCTCGTAGGGTGCGTATTTCCTTTTGTTCTGTTTCGAGCGCTGGAGCGCTTACCGGGTCAAGATGCGGTCTCGGCTGGTCGATGGACAGTCGCTGGGATCACAGTCCTAACCGTAGGCTGGGTTGCGACCTATTTGACGCGTGTGGGTACGAAGCGCACCACCTATGCTCAGCAGCTGCGGGCATACGAAGATGCTGTCCTTCGCAGGCGACTAGCAGAGCTGAGCGATGAGGAGTTGCAGGTGCTCCTAGCGGACGGCGATGATGGCGAGAGTACGGGCCCAGAGCGCTCTTTTGAATCAGGTGCAGCTTCGAGTTCATTGTCCAAGTCACCAGAGGAGCCAGATCGCCGGAAGTGAGCTACTTGGACACGAGATAGAACGCTTAATTTCTGTGTTTGCAATGTACGGGACATTGGCACACTCGGGTCGTCAGCAGTCGCTACTGGTGCAGCTTCGATGGAGCGCGCAGCGTGCTGCCAAACTGCGAATACAGAGACGAAGCATCAACCTTTGCGCGGAGGCGTCCCGACTGGATGCACATCTGCATGCAGCAGGAGCAACAGGAGCAACAGGAGCTATGCCTGTGTCCCATGAACGTGAGAGCAGCGAATGTCATCGCTGACGCTGGAGCGAGCGCAACGCGAGGGGGGCGCTGTACCGCGTCCCGCAGCAACTAGCCTGACGATCAAAGCGCCGTACATTCGTGGAAAGACTCCCGCCACTAGACTCTGTCGATACACGAGCACTGTCGTCGCATGTATACCATGCAGCTTCTCTGTCGGAAGTCGACACGTTCATCTGTATCGAAGGATGCTCCGCAATGCGTCACTCATGGACGACACGCACGGTGCACTCGTGCAGCAGCGTGCCCACAGTATCAAGGGCGCGCACCTGAGCTCGACCTTGAAAACTGCCGAAAGCCTTTTCGTTGCAACGCCATAAGCGTTGCTGCGACGGAATATGCACTTACTTCTGTGGCATGCGTACCAAATGCATGGATACAACGCATGGTACGGTTTGGGGTGCTGGAGGCGTACCAGAAGCATGGCTGCGACGGAATGCGCGGTAAGTGTCGTCTCATTGGCGCCAGAAGCGTTTTGTAGCGGAATGTACGGAAAAATCGCGCTCGAAGCGATTCCGCATAGCGTCTTCTGCATGAACGCTGTGCACATTATGTGGAACGTGCCGTTGATGGTATGGGATCGATGGCAACGACCAGACTTTCGCGACGATGCCCAGGTTCAGCGTCAGTCATGGATCGGGAGACCTGCGGTTCCCGCCCGACCTTTCTAGGATCCACCGTCTCTAAGCTGCGCTTCCTGTTGGGATTCCAGGTTCGATCCAGCGATGGGAGCGCTGCTTGCGGGGAGCTTGCGAGCTGCTAGCCGGTTGATGCATACCGGCACTAGAAACCTGTCGCCTAAACAAGAACGCTTCGATATAATGAAGCGTTAGATGCAAATGCTCGCTACGCTGCTGCGACCATCGCACGTGCGATGCAGGCAAGAAGTGATCCAAACGCAGTTTACCCGTTTTCTTCATGGTATAGGACGCATGTATGGCTCATCATCGCAAGCGTGATGCAGGCAAGAAGCGATCCAAACGCAGTTTACCCGTTTTCTTCATGGTATAGGACGCATGTATGGATCATCATCGCACGTGCGATGCAGGCAAGAAGTGATCCAAACGCAGTTTACCCGTTTTCTTCATGGTATAGGACGCATGTATGGATCACCATCGCACGTGCGATGCAGGCAAGAAGTGATCCAAACGCAGTTTACCCGTTTTCTTCATGGTATAGGACGCATGTATGGATCATCATCGCAAGCGTGATGCAGGCAAGAAGTGATCCAAACGCAGTTTACCCGTTTTCTTCATGGTATAGGACGCATGTATGGATCACCACCATCATCATCACCCCCGCAGGGATTCCCCAGCAACCGCAATACGAAAGTGGATCCCGCTGGTCTCCGCGGACGCAGAGCCACGGCCGGCACCAGGCATCGTCTCTGCCAGCGGCCTGCGCTGGGGTTCACCTGCGGACCGAAACAACTTGCCCGCTTCTGGTTCATGGACGGTTCCGAGGATGGACAAGACTCAACTGCGGAAAAACTACGGCGCCGACTCTTGGAAAAGATGCTCGCTGAGCGCGAAGCGCTTCGAGAGCAGGAACGGCAGGCGCCAACGACGTCGGGGCCAGCACCGTCTCTGCCAGCGGCAACGCGCTCTACCGACGCAGACGAGGCTACTGAGCCGAGGCATCAAGTAGCTCGCGAGCTGTCTATTTCAGACTCGCAGCCAACACCTGCGGAGGTCTCTCAGGGAGCGTTGCCGGCAGCAGGAACCTCGTCGGGACCCGCGCTGGCGAGCGAGCACCAGCGTTTCGAGGCGGCAACTTCGGGGAACGCTGCTTCCACGACCCGGCAGTCTCCGGCTGTCGAGTCTGCAGCGTTATCGGTACCGGGGAACACCGAGCCTTGGCTCCGCGGACAACCAGCTGGCGACGATGCGCTGCCTGCTGAAACCAGGCGCTCAGCGAGTCTTTACGGAGCCGGGTGCGTAGAAGACACCGACCGCAACGCTCATTCTGCCACGGAACTCAAAACGTCGAGTCCGTCGGCACTCCCCGACCCGGAGGATGCGCATGCCCTGGCAAGTCGCACGAGTGGGACACCCGAGTCCGGGACTTCGTCTGAGCGCTCGCTGGCCACATGCTCGGTTTCGCCTGTACTGGGACCCGCCGACTCGTCTGAGCGGCATGCAGCTATGCACTGGACAGCGGATACACCCGAGTTCTTCGTAGGCGCGGATCATGGTGCCTCGGCGGAAGCCGTTGATCCCCAGCCACTGTCAACAAAGACGCAGGACGACAGACACTCACGAGACAGACAGGGCGCGACGGAGCCCAGCTCATTACCAGGAACGCAAGAAACGGCATTCGTTCGCATGGGGTATTCAGCGGAGGAGCTACAGCGGATCGAGTGCGCTGTTCAGAGTTTTTGTGCATATGCGCTGGCGGTTGCGGAGCGCACATTTCAGCGTGTGCAACGTGCAGAACGCGAGGTATCGTAGGCTCTGGAGATCCGCTTGCGCATCACTGAGCGTGAGAAACCGGATACAATGCTCTCGTGAGCTTGCCGGAACCAACAACAACAACAACAACAACAACAACTGCTGCTGCTGCTGCTGCTACCTCGATAGCGACGAGCGGCAACCTATATGGACCGGTGAAAGGAGACAGAATCTCGAGTATGCCGTGCTGCGGCATCATCAAGTGCATGCCAGGTTGCCGCGCTGCGCCTGGCGTTCGCGTCCAGGCATCAGCATGGTGCACCTATACACAACACTGCGCTTACCGATACCGTATCTTGCCCTGGGTTCTAGCTGATCCAGAAACGGTGGCGATTTTTCTCGGGCTGATGTTCGCAAGGGCATCACCGAGCCGTTCTGTCTCCGGCCAGCGACCGCATTGGCGGCGCTTCCAGTGTCACAGGAGGCACGCACAGTCGACTGGGCTTCTGGAGCATCGCGTCAGCGAACCTTGACCCCGCAAGGGCAAGCCTGGTCAGTAATTCGCGGAACTCGGGGGCCTCGAGCGGACCAGCTGGCACTTCCCTGGCTGCCGATTATCATCACGTACTCGGGAGATTCATGGCTTGTCTCATAAATCCAGTACCATAAACAGGTTCAATGATTTTCGCATACGGCAAGGGAAAGGTATCGCACCTGGAGCACATGACCGGGTCAGCATTCACTTACTGAACGACCAGCCAGTGCATCGGAGCCTCGGGAGCGAGTCTACATTCCCGCTCTGTGAGGCAGTGGACAAAAGCCGCGTATGCGAGCTAGGCTGCCGTGTGCGCTTCTCGCGACCACGCACCGGGTATCGCGTTCCCGCGCTCGTGGCTGGACTCCCGCGCCTCTACGACGCCTGCTGCTCTCGGTGCGGCATCCACGCCAGCAGCATGCCCGTTGCTACCCAACTTATGCTGCGAATCTACGATATCCGTAAAGAAGAATGCTAGGGCAGCCAATCCGTTGCGGGTCTCGGTGACACGAAGACCGTAGCCTGCAGGTGTCTCCATGGCCACCGCGTGGCCCATATCGACCGGCTGGTGCTCGTTCGACTTCGATGCCACTGAGGACTGTGTATCCGCACGCCACGTCCAGCGAAGCACACGAAACCTCGTCACCCGTTCAAAGTGCTCTTGTGAGCTCTTGTCCACGAACGGGGAGCGCAACACGGCGATGCGCTCGAGTTTATCGCTCGGTGATGCGACACCGCCGTGAAGTTCGCCGCCGGCTGCCCGAATGAGGAGCTGCATTCGCCTCAAAACATCGTTCAAGCGTTTTGAGCGCATATCCCACGTCATGTAACGAAACAAATAACGGTATTCGTGAAGGTCCGGAACCGAACCCTCGGTGGAGCCTCCTGCTACCGCAGCTGCCGCCGCCCGACTCGTCCAGTGCCGTGCCCCAAGTGACCAGAGCTGACGACAGGATGTTGCCGTTTCTCGTGCCCAGGGTCGTGCGAGATGCATTCCTGACGAACGTGTACCGTCTTGGCGTCGGTAGCGCGTCGCCGACACGCACCCGCACCTGTTCGTTGGAAGAAACGTCGCAGGCGACGACGATCGCTGCGCTCCTTCTTGTGGTTCGATCTTCTCCCCGACGACAGTTCCGTGAAAAGCTTACCGCAATTGGAACCACTGATACGGTAACAAGTCCGCCAGGACACCCAAGTTTGCAGTTGACGCCTCCGATTCAGCGTATACACGGAACGGGACTGAACACGAACAAGTGCGCGCTGAGAGAGCGCACTCCGCCACAGGGCCTCGCGCTGGTACGCACCGGGAGGTATTCGCTCTGCTGTCGCACAGGGGAAGCGGGAGTGACGGCCTCTTTTCTGGTGCTTCTGGCACGCTGAAGTGTCTAGCAGGGAACAGGGTTTGTAAAGCCGGGTACCGGCAAACAGGGAATATCTGAGGGCGTCTGGGTCGGTCTATCGATCCGGCAACGGAAGCAGGCAAGCGGCGGTACACGGAACGCTGCCACTGTGCCACAGCAGGAGTGATCGAGCGCGTGCGATAAGCACGATGCCGTACTCATTTCGTGATGACCTTGACTGCACGCTTTGTGATCGAGTGCTGTTGCTCGTGCTCCAAGGAAAACGCGTGGCTGTGGCGTGGTGTCGCGGGCTCGACGCTTGCACGCCGCGTATCCACTCGGGAGCCGGGGCACTGGGTCGCCCGAGTCAACACGAGTCGGGGATGCGGTCCAGCGAGCGCTGCGCTTTTCGCGGAATGACCGCTCGACACCTGTGTCCGATAAGAATGGAGCGATGAACTGTACGCTCTGTTCCTGACTTGTAACTCATTTCCGATCTTTCGTAGATGTACGGGTTGCTTTAGGATTCGTAGAGGTGTTTCCGGAGAGGGCTCTTCGATGCTCTGCCGCTGGAACTCGATACGCCATTGGAAGCCCCGATGATTCGCGACGTTCTCGGACGAGGGTTCCTAAAACAACCGATATTATGAGGTCCTGTTGACGTATAAGCATCCGTGCGTCTCCCTGGCATACTCGTAATATGATCCAATCACGATTTCTTCCAGTTTTCGATCGATCGGTCACCATGCAACTCGTTGGCACAGCGATTCGTGCTTCCGAATGAACGTTGACCAAGCTCGACGGTGCTCCTTGACGACTTGTATACAGGCTGCTACCAAAAGTTCACTGAACTTATTACCCCAAATCAGAGAATCCGTTCGAATGATAAATCCGCATCTCCTTGTGGCCGCCGACGAACCCGGACTTGACAGCGGCATGGTGCCTCTCAATAGAGACATTCGCAGAGGGCCGTGTCTCTTCTGTTTACATGGAATGGGGTCTTGGACTCGGACGTGAGTCATCGACGCAATCGTTTCGACTAGAGCGTGGGTCGCTGCCATGCACGACAGGAACGTAGACGAATCGAGATTTGTGAGATTGATCTCTGGAGCAGTACATGGGAGCATTCCCGGTACGGCGTCTCTGAGTCATGTCACTGCCCGACGCCATTCGCGCGTGAAGGCTTTGATGACGTAGAGGCGAACGGGCGACGCCTCGAGCACCACGAGGGAGCGCTTCATGACCGGCGCTCTATCGAAGCGCATCGGTTCGAGGGAACAAAGAACAGAGACTGAACGCTAACTACCAACAAGATGACGAACTCTTCTCCCGTTACGATAAAGATTAAAACGGGAAAAAGTTTCCGTATCTTCGAAAGTTTACCTTCGAGGTGGAAGTTCCAGCGAGCCGGACGAGTCTCCCGGGCTAGTGCTTCATGCTACCACCAGTGGCAGGTGCTGTGGCGAAATCTGAGCAACTGGTCCGCAACGCCATTCATTCTGCGACAAGGGTGCCGGTAGCCTGTGTCTAGGCGTTGCGGACCAGTCCTACTGGACTCCCAGTATATCGCTTCGCGCTATCGTAGGCAGTACGTCTGTCCGCGCAGCTTGCAGACTCCCAGCATGATCATGAATCCCAATTCCTGCCGAGTAAAGCACTCCTCGAGCCGACGCACTCAGTGGTATGGCAGCAGGGTTCTGTCCCCGTGATGTATCTGCTCCAGCGGTTTAGGCGCTACAGCCGCAGCTCAGTGCAGGCACTCGGCGCTCGATAGCACGTACAAAACGACCGGTTTATCCGAGCGGAGCTATATGTAGTGGAACTTGATGATAAGCGCATCATGATAGAAGCTTTTTCGATAACCATGATCCATCGTGTAATCTGGGACCTGTGGTCAACGTAAACGTTTTGTCATCGAAAAGGAGCAGCAGCAGCAGCAGCAGCAGCAGATACATGCGCACGTCACCGATGCGATGCATGCTCCATGTACGATTCATCCCATGATCTCTAGTTACTTTCATAAAGATACTACGTTGTCCATAGATGTGCTTGCGTTGCGCTGCAACCCTGCGCCCGACAGCCAGACCGCCCGCTACCCATCCATCGCGTAGATTCCCAGTAGTGCTGAAGCCTGTCGCCGCTGCACGTGTGCTTTTCAGGCGACCGTTTTCGTCCCGCGGGTGCGCACAGTGAGCTTGCAGTACTCATGAGCGCGACGAGTCACGCCTGCCCGCCTGCTGCTGCTTTCTTTGGCTTCATCGGAGCTGCGTCGGCGCTGGTTTTCAGCAACATGGGTGCTGCGTACGGCACCGCCAAGTCGGGAGTCGGCATCGCAGCTGTGGGCGTGCTGCGCCCCGAACTCATCATGCGCTCGATTATACCAACTGTCATGGCGGGCATTTTGGGTATTTACGGACTAATCGTAGCAGTGATTCTTTCGGGACAGATCTCGCTGCAGTCGTACCCGTACTATCTGGGGTTCGCGCACCTCTCCGCTGGGCTGGCGATGGGTCTCAGTGGCCTGGCTGCGGGCATCTGCATTGGCGTCGTCGGTGACGCCGGCGTGCGAGCAACCGCCCAACAACCCAAAGTGTTCACGGGATTCATTCTCATTTTGATTTTCGCGGAAGCGCTTGCCCTGTATGGTCTGATTGTGGCCCTCATCCTCGGAGGCAAAACTGCTCCAGGCGCTTGCACTTGAAGGGGCAGCATACCGGCGGCGAGAGGATCCCAGTATGAGACGCAAAAGCCGCCCAGCGTGTTGGTCTTGCGAGTCAGCGCTCGTTGCTTGACGGAGCTGGCACTTTCCCCGCTGGCCCGCTTCGATGGCAACTGAAGTCGCAAAATCAGGGCTTCATATCCACAGGGGTACCTGTCAAGAGCTTGTGAACTGCTCAAACGTCCATAGCAATTTTCGTGCAATATCCCGAAAAAGATAAAGCCTCGTGCCAGCGACTTTTCCGTCGAAAAGCTTTTCGACTGCTCAAGTTTCCACACCAAGAGTCATGGAACACCTGGTGCCGGATGCATCGAAGCACAAGGCATGCGTTGTCTTCTGGTGTCGGAAATCGCTGGGGCCTGCATACCTGGAAAACGGCCACGGGAGGACTACTCACCAACGACATTCCTTTAACAGTTCCGCATACAACCCTTAACAGTCCGGTTAGCGCTGATACCTCAGAGCGCACCGACTTGAAGCACGGCTCCAGAACCAAGGCCCAGCGAACGTCCGCCAGCGAAAATGCCCCTGACCGCCGACAAACAAACACACACACACACACACACACGAAAGTGTCGTGCTTTCATGGGCAACTGCTGTTGATTGCTGTTTACGGGTTGTGGTTGACGCACACGCGCTCTGTGTCTGGCTCGCAACCCGCTCTTGGACAGAACTCGCTACCACCAGCGACTCCAACTTGTACACGATCTCGCAAAGTGACGGTCTCCGCTTTCGCGCTTGTCTCTAGAGGAGCACCTGCGCCGAAGCCAGCGTGCACGTCGTCACACTGGTGTGCACGTGACTGAACCAGGAACTCGCAAAGCTGCGGTTCGTGTTCTGGAGACCCAGTTCACACACCTATGGACTGGAGACGGACGCTGCGACTCTCAACCTTGACACGAACGCTGCAGAAGCGGCTATCGCTCCGCGGGGCTACCGCCCGGCTGGCCGCGTGCTCAACTGCTGGACCGCTGTCTTCCGTTAGCCTCGACGCTGAGGCCTGGGCGAAACACATTCAACATCAAACGGGGGTCGCTGTGCGCTGCGGCTTCGGTCTGGACTTTGAAACAGGACGGCTGGCTCGACTCGCCACGGGATCGGTCACCGTTCACGCTGGCAGTACGCAAGTCCTCGTGGCGTGCGTTTTGGCCGCACATCGAGCACCAGCAAGCTTCGCCCAGCTCGATGCCCTGTTGCAACAGCAGCACACTGCGGGGCGGCTCTCGGAGTGGCAACGGACACAGGAGCTTTTGCAGACGTTGCATACGGCACCGTTGTGGGTGGATGTGCGCGAGCGTGCTTCCGCTCGAGGCCTTATTCCGACCTCCTATCATCGACGAGAAAGTGCTGCAACCGAAAAAGAGGTGATTACAGCTCGCCTCATCGATCGTGCACTACGCCCGACGCTGCCGCGAGGTTATTGTATAGAAACGCAACTCACTGCCGAAGTGCTCAGTGCCGACGGCCAACTGGACCCCGATACCCTGGCTCTGAATGGCGCCGCTATCGCGCTTCTCTTGGCCTTTCAGCGCTGCTTTCCGCAGCAGGTCATGCAGGCACAGACTCGACCACGCCTGGTAGCGGCAGTCCGTATCGCTCGATTAGCTCAGACGAGCACCGCAGCGGACACGGTCGCTTTTCCTCCGTCCGAGTCGGCATCGATGACGCCTGCTCGCCCTCGCTGGATCATTCAGCCGAGCTATGCGGAGCGACTGGCTAGTGACCTCGATTTGGTCTTTGCCGGCACCAGCGATGGCTGTTGTGTCGCACTTGAGGGCGAGGCGAAAGCCGTGCCTCCCGAAGATATTGCTGAAGCTTGCCGCCTGGCAAGCGCCGCGCTAGAACCCCTGCGACAGCAACAGGAAGCCCTGCTCCAGCAATGTCGACTGGCAGCGTCGATGCCAGGGGCAGGTGCTGGACCACCTGCCCTCTTCTGGGCGATGCCGCGTCCACAAGTCGTTGCCGAGGCGTTGCGCCACAGCGGCGAGCGTCTGGTATCGATCTATGCACATGCTCCGGAAAAGACTGAGCGGGGTATCGCCGTCGCTCAGGAGAGCGCCCAAGCAGTCGCACACCTGCGCCAGCACGCGGCGTCTTTGCGGTCTGCACCTGCCACAGACGCATCGAGTGTATCGCCTGGTGTCGATGCTGTTGGCCCTGCCGAGGCTGCGCTGGCGGTGCTGGAGGCTTCGCGGGAGGCCTGGCGACAGGCCCTGCAGCGCCACCAGCACCGTGTCGACGGCAGGCTGCCACGTGAAATGCGTCCCATGGAGGCTCGCGTGCAAGTCCTGCCGTCCGATACCTGCCATGGTTCAGCGCTCGTGAGCCGAGGCGAGACGCAGGTGCTCGCTGTAGCGACGCTGGGCTTCCCGTCGCTGGCAAAGCGCCTCGATGCCTACGGCGGCGGTGCCGACACCAAGCAGTTCTATGTTCATTACCAGTTTCCACCTTACTGCAACAATCAACTGGGTCGTGGGGATGCACTCTACCGGCGTCGTCGCCGCGAGGTCGGTCACGGTATCCTGGCCGAGCGTGCCGTGCGCTCAGTGCTACCCAGTGACCTCTGGCATGCGGTGCGTCTCGAGGCGGATGTGCTGGCCTCGGCTGGCTCCAGCTCCATGGCTGCTGCAGCGGCTGGCTCTCTGGCACTCATGGACGCTGGATTACCGCTCGCGGGTCCTGTCGCTGGGGTCAGTATTGGTGGGATTCTCGCCACCACGTCTGCGGGCTCGAGCGCAACGACGGAAGCGTACCTGCGGTCGCCATTCGCACAGGATGCAGAGCCCTGCGCGGACCTCTTCCTCGTGGACATACTCGGATTGGAGGACTTTTTCGGCGATTTTGACTGCAAGGTCGCGGGGACAGAGCAGGGGATCACCGCTTTGCAACTGGACGTGAAACATCAAGGTCTCACCTTGGAGCAAGTGGCGCGAGCCCTGGAAGAGGCTCACCGTGTCCACCATGTCCAGCTGGAGAAAGTCCTGCGTGTTGCACTGCCCGCTGGAGCAGCGCGTCCTTTCCTGCCGCCCCAGGCACCGCGACGTGGCAGCTGGAATCTGTCTCTGGCGGATCGGGGACGTCTGCTGGGTGCTGGAGGTCAACGTGTGCGGGAGCTCGAGCAGCACACCGGTTGCAGTATACAGCTGGAAGACGACGGAAGCATTTCCTTGTGGGCGCCGAACGCGCAAGTTCTGGAGCAGGCTCTCGAGATTCTGCAGCAGGTAACGCGCATTCCAGCCTGCGGAGACTCGTTCCATGGTCGAGTACTGCAAATCCTGGACTTTGGGGCTGTTATCGAGATTCAGCCCAGTCCGAGTTCGTTCCGATTACAGGGCCTTTTGCATCGGTCGGCATTTGCGTCGGCCTTGGAATGGACCAGGGTTCAGGTTGGAGACGCTTTAGTGGTGCGGGTAACCCAAGTGGACCCACGGACCGGTTCTCTGCGATTCGCCCAGGTTGCCCCCATGGATGGTAATGGTGTTCCGAACGGCACCAGTACGCTCGATGAGCGTCGCGATGCAGCATCTTCGGAAATGCCCCGCAACTAGCAAGGGACAGACTTGATGCAGCGGCATGACGTGCATCACGAGAAACTGGACCAGAATGACGTCGATCGTTCATCCAAATCCCCCAAAACGGTTGATGTCTCTTTCCAGTGATTCAGTAGAAACAAGTCAGTGTCGTTCATGGAACTTGAATAAACGAGGGCGCGTCTGCTTGCCTGGACGGCAAGAAGCGCTGTGTCGCTGTTGGACGAGGCGGGCGTAAACCTCGACGGAACGCCAGCGCCTGGACAACCGAGTTCTTGCAATGCCGAGTCGCTCGCTGCGTTGCTGCCCAACGTTTCCGCGGCAGCTGAAATCTTCTCGCGTATTGAGCCCAGCGTATGCACGCTCCACTGCTATTTTGTCGACATGTGCGGCCGAACTGGGGCCTCTCGAGTTCGTGGATGCGAATGCAGGTGTCCGAAAACGCCACACGAAAGACTCGCGGCTGCTACGCGCTGCGGAGTCTCGTCTGGCAGTCCCCTTGCGTCAAGAGCTGCGCTTCACCGAGCGACGATGCGACGGCTGGTAGGTGCGCACTCGGAACGACCTCCAGAACCTTCGATGTTTTTCTCCAAACGAGACCATCCGATGTCGTATGCAACAGGCAAGCACAGCGAGTCTGTTTATTGTTTGCTATCTCGAGGAGAAGCTGGGCGAGACAGAGGCACACCAGAGGTACCCGCTTGTTCCCTTGCATGTGTTTGGCGAAAGATCACCTCCTGCATCCCTGCTTGCAGCGTCCAGTAAACCTCATGGCCGCCACAACACGCTGAAGAACGTTCAGTACTTGGCAAGATGTAGCAGCAATAGCCTCGGGCACGCTTCATTCTATGTATCGTGTCGCTTCGAGCAAACAAGGACTTTGGTCTTGGTTCGCATGGCGCTGCGCTCTGTTTATGACGGATGTGCTCACCAGAGAGAGAGAGAGGAACCCCCGCCCCCAAAAAAACTACCTGTATACAGGCTGTTGCGGCAGCGTTCGAACCCACGACCGTACGACATTTCGGGAGCAACCGCTGTCTTGGGGGCGCTCAGCTTGTGGATATTCTCAGCAGCCGAACGCTGGGTTTCTCAGGGCGTGTTTGCATTCGGGGAGGTCTCCGTCGCCGGTGGAGGCGGTACCCCTCGCCGTACCTGCGACCAGTCCACCTGGGTATCTTTCCCGAAGAAAGACTTGGCACCCTGACTAGACGGTGCCTTGCGAGGCGCTCGTTCGGAGGCAGGCACTGCACCAGCGTCAGCGTCAGCGTCAGCTGCTGCTGCTGCTGCTGCTGCTGCTGCTGCTGCCGGCGATGGTACGCCTCGTCTGGAAAACTCCACTGCGGATGAATCCCCTGCCGCTGCAGCCATGCCTGCAAAAGGTCTCCGCCGGTGCCTCGACGAGGTGTCGTTACTCGCCGAGGCCTTCACAGCGGACGGAGGCAGCCGTCCTCTGCGACTAAAGTCTAACGTTGTCGGCTCCGTGGAGGCGCCCTGCTTCGCCGCGTGCGTCGTGCTACTCGCTGGCGGCGGGTTCATGTGCGACGGCAGCTCTTGCGGTCGTCCTGGACGGGCGTCACGAGCACTAGGCTCCGTTCGAGTGTCTGCTGGAGCATCTGCAGGAAGTGTTGCCTCGGAACGCGTGCCCTCCGAGGCTGCCGGTGGCAGTCGACCACGCTTCCCAAAGTCGACCTCCACATCCGAGGGGATGAACCCCCTAGAGGGCTGAGGTTCTGATGCTGACGCCTTTGCCTCTGCCGCAGGTGGCAACATGCCACGTTTGCGGAAATCAACGTCTACGTCCTCGACAGGCGACACCTGCGCACGAGTCGTTACCGCAGGCGGGAGTAGTCCGCGGCGTTCCAACGTTCCTTCGGCTGAGTCTGTCACCAACTGACCGAACATTTCTCGCCTCCTTTCGGGTTGGCGGCCACCAAAACTACCCAGACCTTTTTCGGCTGTCTCTAGTGCCGCGGGAGGCGCCAGGCCTCGCCGGGTAAAGTCCGGCTCTGGTGCCGCTTCGGCTTCAAGCGCCGGACCTGCTCCGTTCAAGCCAGCGGCCGCTGCTGGAGCGGGAAACCCCCGCGAGTGATCCGCATTTCGCAGCCAGTCGCGACCGCCTGCGTCTCCAACTGGGCCTCGAGGCGTCAGACCTCGTCGAGCTGCGCTCCAGTCCAGTTCGGGTTCAGCGTCGGCACCGCGGTTACCAGCACCAAACGCTCGATCGGAAGCAGCACCGGCACCCGCGAATCCACTGTCGTCATCGTCGGCCCAGTCACAGGGTGCTTCACCGAAAGCCGATCGCATTCGAGCTCCAGGACCGCCGAAACGCTCCCAGCGATCTCCGTAACCTCCGAAAGACCCACCATAACGAGCTCCGAACCCTCGTTCGTCATCGGGTCCCCGACTCCGCGGCGCAGTCGGTAGCACGGCGAGTTCGGGATCCGCCGCTACAATGGGCCCCGACCCGGGCTGCTGACCACTACCAGCAACAAACTCGCTGAGACTAACGGTCACCTTGTTCGACTTGCTGCTCTTTTTCTTGCCCATAGACGTCGCTGAGAAAAACGAAAACGCTCAACAGCAAGCGCCCGACGGTTGCCCGAGGGCCGGCGTCGTCGACCGCGCGCTGCACGGGACGCACGACAAGTGCCCCGTCTGCTTTTCGGGGCTAGGCAGCCGTTTTCCGCGTGAGTTCCATGGCAAAGTAGGCATTGAGAGGCAACAGGTCTTTCAAAACGGGTGTACAGTCTACAAGTTAGATCGCTTTTCATGAAGTTGAACACAAGCGTTTGCGGGTTTTTTTCTGAGACCGTTTCTGTTTCAAGTCTTCGAATATCTCTGGCTTTATCTGCGAAGGTGCCTCGTTTCCCTCGAGCTCTGTCGTCAGCGATGGAAAGTTGTTCAAGGCAGCGTTAAAGTCCCGATTTTGCGCTTTTGGCTGGTGTCGACGCAAACGATGCACTGATGGAAATAGCAATCTATACTGTGCTTGCCATGTTCATGGTGTCTCCTGACACCCTCGGTGCGCCTTTTGTTCCTGTGACCCTTGCCTGTGATAGGGTGTTCCGGTGTACGTCCACCGGACACCTTGTCCTTCGAGTGCCAGTCTGTGTTGCTTAAGAGGCAGAAACCGCTGGAAGCGTATCCCGCGAAGGGTAGCAAGCTGCTGTCGAATGCGGTTTCGTTGATGGTCTCGTAGGGAATTGGATTTGTCTTTCGAGAGGAATCGGCTTTTTTTACGAAAGAGAATTTGCGAGTTTTGCGCATGAGCTTGTGAACAAGTCATTCAGGGGCGATTTCGAGTATCTTTTCTCCTGATCCATCCATCGGCGCGAATCCCTGCACCCACGAGTCGCCTCGAAACGGAAACATCGGAAGCTTGAAGCGTACCGGCCTCGGACATGCTGCATCTAAGCAAAAGGAGAAGAATGGAGGCTTGCACGTATGCGTTGTACAATGGTATCGGTTATTTCACGAAGCCTTGTCCGAGAGCGCCGCGAATCGTCTTGATGCTCGCGGCGTGACGAATTCCTTCTGCAAAGCCTCGAATTACTCACCCCGAGACTACAACCACGGATCCTGAGACCATCTCTGAATCCCGACGCACGTATTGCCGCACTTTGAATATCGAGGCTGCACATCTAAACCAGTTCGGAAATGACGAGAAAGTCGAGGGCAGAGCGAGCAATCCGGTGTTCCACCTCAATGCTGGACAGGTGCGGACTGAACCCGAGCTCGCATCGAAAGGTATGTATGTGGGACACGATGGACTGTTCACAGCGCGCCTCCTAATACGAGTGCCTCTAGATGAAATGGATCGTGAACAGGCAGCGAGAAGCGCTCGATTGGCACCTCCGATGTTTCGTTCTTTAGTTTTCATTTGAGACAGGTGCCAGTTCTATGCCGTTCAGTGCCTTGGTCTCGATGCGCGCTTGAGAGAGCTCTTGGGTCGTGCAGGGCGGCTCCTTCTGCGCAGCGTGTTTGAAAAGGAGACTTTTGTGCAATGCGCTCGATAGAAGCACTCGTCTATTGATCCGGTATCGCGAATATGGCACAGAAGCACCGCCAAAACGCCCGCAATGGAACCAGGGAGCACTGCAGCATGAATCGCGGCTGAATAAAAATTGCAGCTGCTTCCGCTTTGGCTGCGTTTGGGTGATGGAAAGCGAGATTGTCCAGGAACAGGACAGAGGAACGTCCAAAGTAGGAGCCAGGGCGTGCTGCGATGAAGGATGCGCTGGTGAACGATCGCATCCGTCTGGCGCTATCAAGGCGACAAGTTGATTCGGTCGCCGCAAGCGCTGATATTTTCGGAATGCTTGCTTGCTTGCTTGCTTGCTTGCTTCTACCAATCGCTGTTTACCCTTCGTTGAATACTCATATACAGGCCGGCCATATCACTCGAATCAATTCGCATCGAGTGAGATGTACACCTGTGCCCCCTGTGGTAAGCGCTTGCGTCTCAGTGCGGAATCGATCGTTTGTTGCTGAACGCACGACGGTCTCCCACAGAAATGTGCTCTCTCCCTTGTACGCGCATGTCTCGTTATCGTCATTCGTATCAAGCGTACGGAAACTTCACACCATATGGCTTGTTTCATAGTGTTTCGCAGCGAACATATGGACTGGAATAGACTGACACGAAGACACTAGTGTAGAATGCGTTTGATGAAAAGCGTTCTCGGTGCACAACGTTCAAAATATGGACTTGTAGAGAGGCGGTTCATCCACTTGCTGACCACAGATTGACTCACTTGCACATGCAAAGCCGATTTCGCAAGCCAGCAGTGGCTGCAGACACAGTCGGTCTGCGGTCCCGCACCAATGTACGGCGTACACTCTTTCTGTTGCATACCAGCGAGGAACGCAAACAGAAAAAACAAGTAGGACGTGCTGGCGCAGGCATCGCTGAATGCACCGCTCTGAGTAGAAGGCGTGCAGTGGATTCCCTGGTATGGTCTCCGAGCGTCCCGAAAATCTCTACTCATCTCCGAAGCGCGGGCCTTCATTGCAACACACAGCATTCGGTACAATACAATGCAACAGAATTCGCAGCAGAAGCTGAACAAGTATCGATACGTGCGATAACTCGCTGACGAGCGCAGCAGCGCTCCAGACGCGCAAGCCTTGCCCAAGTAACTGTCTTATAGTCTGCCTGCCTGCCTGCCTGCCTGCCTGCCTGCCTGCCTGCCTGCCTGCCTGCCTGACTGACTGATTCCCATACCTAGGCGAATGCCGGCTACCCAAGCAACGTACAGGCGACGCGGGAACCTGCCCTTAACGCATTCAAAAGCATTCCGGCGAATCGAAGATCCCGGTAGCATCAGCGAGCGCCGCAATTTCACTTGCCACTCCGCAGATGCGATCGGCCCGGACCCTTCCGCTCGTTTGAAGCTATTTTGAAGCCGAATGCGTTCATGGGGCCAGGCACTCGGAACAGCATCCGCAGCAGCTTAGGCTGTGACTGGGCCATGGAGCGCGCCCAAGCGCGAAAAGCCGTAATGTCGTCCTCTCCGCGGCGTGTAATCCACAGACGGAGTTGATCCGCCCGAACAGCATTGTTCTTTGCCAGAGTATTCAGCAAGGTCTGATCGTGCTTCAGTCGCTCATAGAACCAGCTCAAAAGTCGTCTATATGGTTCGTTCGCTGCCTCCCGCGATTTCAGAGTCCCGCATTGCATTGAACCTGGCCGCTGAAACGCCGGCGGGTCCTGAGGTTGTTGCCCCAGCGACTCGTTCCCCGGTTTCACGCTCTTTTCGTCACAGGAACACGTGCTTATATCCTCGTCCGTGCGTGTGAACAGGTGCAACATAGAGAGGGCTTCGATCGCCTCTCCGAGGCGCGAGGCTTCGCCGAGCTGGATATCCGCAAAGCCAACATCCCGCGTTTCCATTTCCGCCCAGTCGCGGACGACGAGCTCATCGAGCTTCGTGCACCGGGCAAAATACTCGCGAGCCAGTTCGTAGTTGCCGCAGTGGCGTTCAAGCGAGGCCATCGCGTGACAGAGATGACGATCACCGGGCGCAACTTCCAGACCCTTCTGAAAGAGCATCCGCGCTTTGTCCAGTCTACCTTGGCGCCATTCCAGTTTCCCGAGCAAGTTGTACGCTGCTGGGGCGGTATGCGGGGACCCATTCGACACTTCAATTGCTCGTTCGAAGAGCACGCGTGCCTCGTCAATGCGTCCGCGCTGCTGTTCGAGCATACCCCATGCGTGCAACGTTCGGGCATGATTTGGATTCAAGGCAACTGCTCTTTCATAGCAGCAAATTGCTTCATCGTAGCGATGCTCGCGTTGCTCGAGGACACCCCAGGTTTGGTAAAGGCAGGCAAGCTCCTTGCACGTGGGATTGATTTGCTCTACAGAAGCAACACCAAGTTTGAAAAGCTCTCGGGCGCGCGTCACGCCCAAGCCCAGACTCGCTTCGAAGCGCACCCAAGCTTGCCATGTAATCGGATCCCGCCCGTTCACTGCACGGGCGCTCAGCTCGAATAGTCGACGGACGAGCCTTGCTCCGGCACAATTGCTGGGCCGACGGCTCGAATCGGTCTCTGGACGCTTCTCGTTTTTGTGGAGCGGTACGAGTTTTTTGCTCACGGATGACATACTGCGTCGAAGCTCCTGTTGCTCGAGGAAACGCACTTCAGCAAGCGCCCAGGCATGGTAAAGCTTGCTAGCAGAGCACCATCGTCCAGCCTCTGCGTCCTTCTCGTTCCAGCCTTCAATATCGGGAACAAATTCGGTTCCGATATAGTCTGCGAACGTATGCACCGGCACCGTACCGTTCTCGTCGACGGTGGATTCATTCCATACACCGCCCGCACGAATCAGGCCCCGTCGAAACACCGCCCGAGCCCGCGCTACGCCGTGCAGACGATGGAACACGCTTGACGCCCAAGTCAGGTCGTCTACCGCAGAGAGTTCCAGCTCTGCGGTTCCGTCGCGTCGCATGATATCTCCGCCAACAAGTCCGTTCTTCTCGTCGTCCGTGTATATTGTTGGCTCTGCTAGCGCCGCCTCAGCTTCACACTGACCGAAACCAACCCATATGCGAGCATCGAAAGGGTGTTGCCAAACGAGCTCTTCGAACAGCTGCCGTGCTGCCTCAAACCGTCGTGTTTCTACATAATAAAAGGCCGTCCCGAACGTGCGCGGTGCCGGGTACACACAACTCGAGTTACGCCAGAGCCTTGGGCACCTAACTTCGTCCGCGACCTCTTCGCTAACTGTTAGGGTCGCGACTGCTGAAAACCTCCCGGGAGGCCGTCTAGAGATACCACTGCCTCGCCGCCACGCTCCCGTGCTGAACGCTTTGGGCGTACAGCGCGACACGGCAGTTACAGAGCAAAACCCCAAGTTTTTCTCTCCTATTATCCCATGAAAACTCGACATTCAACTGTTAGAAAGCCCTCAGACCAAGCGAACCGTAATACCTCCGCGAACGTCACGTTTAGACGAACAGCGAAACAGAAATATCTAGACTTGTGCTCGTGATCACCAAATAACAACCGCCATCCGTCTCCGAGATTCGCATGGAGTGGCCTCGCGCGCGCGTTTACCGCCTCGCTGCGAGCCGCCGCTGCGCGTATTTTTAGAGACAGTTAGGGAAGAAGATGTATAATATTGTGCCGATGAGCTGTCCGCGGTGCATCGCGATCACTATGCCCATAAATGAATCTTTAGGCACGTATATGGAAGTATCTCTACTTCGTTGTCAGCATCCAAGGGTGCCGGGCGCATCGCGATCATGATGCCCATAAATGAACCTTTAGGCACGTATATGGAAGTATCTCTACTTTGTTGTCAGCATCCAAGCGTACCGGGCGCATCGCGATCATGATGCCCATAAATGAACCTTTAGGAACCTTTAGCGAAGTGTCTCTACTTCGCTGTCAGCATCCAAGCGTACCGGGCGCATCGCGATCATGATGCCCATAAATGAATCTTTAGGCACGTATATGGAAGTATCTCTACTTCGTTGCCAGCATCCAAGCGTACCGGGCGCATCGCGATCATGATGCCCATAAATGAACCTTTAGGAACCTTTAGCGAAGTATCTCTACTTCGTTGTCAGCATCGAAAGGTGCCGGGCGCTTTTCTCGTTTGGCGCGCATCTACGTGCGCTTTTGTCGAGAGCTGCGTGCACCAACGAACTGCGCACACCTGGTTGGTGTGCAGCTACGCTGCATGTTCCTCGGGGGCAAACTGTGAAGGCGTACCAACGTCAACGCACTTGAGAGCAGGGCGTCTCGGTCTCAGTCTCCGAAGCGCACAGGCAAGCGTTTGCCGCTTCGAAGCAGCAGGGCGACGCTCGCTCGTGCCGCCCCAGCCGTGACGGCTTGTCGCTCGCACCGGACGGCTCGTGCGAATAGAGGCCGCCAGCTGCTACAGCACCCTCACTGTATTCCAAAATCTCGTTGTGTAGGTCTACAATTCAGACGCTGAGACCGGTGCTGGTGGCGAGCAACGGTCTCAGAACCGTCACCACTTGCAAGCGACCCTGAGCATCCGACTGTGCGAGGCGGTACGATGGAATCCAGTTTCCGCGTGCGGTTGCCAAGCGCGTCCCATGTCGGTATTTTCGGAAGTGCACTCTCCTGTCTAGCCCGCTGCCAGACTGCGTATTCACTTCAGCGCTTTTCCGAAGCAGGCGCGAAGGATAATAGCGCTTTCGAAGGCATCTGGCTCGCGGCCTCTGCCTCAAGCCTAACTTTATCCATTCAGAATTTGGGATGCGTTGCGGAAATCAGTTTCCCCCGCGCATTCTTCTCACGCGAGCAGGGCGGGCGTCTAGAAGCGCCTCCAGGTCGGACGCTCTCTGTCAGTGTCGACCCAGTATTATGGTGGCCGGTGTTCCGGCATGCCGTCGGGAGTGCGGGTGCTGCTGCAAATGTCGAGCGCCGACGCGCTCACCCTGGCACACCCTCGGGCCCAAAAGCGCCATCGAACGCTTCCGGCGGGGTACCGGTCGAGCAGCTAGAAATACGTGCAGATACGCGTGATCGTGAACTGGTGCTCGATGCAGTAGCCTCCGTTGGATATGCGTTGGGTCGCAAGGCCCGTCCTCCGGTTGGATTCCACGACAACCGACATTGGCGTTTCCAATTTCGTTTCCAAGCTCTGATGCGGTATCAGGCATTGTCGCTGAACGAGCGTTCAGCACCTGAACACTATCGCTGTCGCATGCGCTTCGCACCGCGCGTCTTCCTCGAAGCGCTCTCGAATATGCATCGTCGTGTTGTTCACCTACACTTCTATTTCGAGCAACATCAATTGCGTTTAGCGAGTGCGGTAACGGAACAGCTCGCGAGACACTATGGTGAGCGGCCAGATTCGCGCATCGTGTCGCTGCATACCCAAGTGAAGATTGATGGCAGTGAGCTCGATGTGTACGAGGGCTTTGCGCAGTTCTTCCAGGAGGCAGGCACGAATCAGAACCTGGATGATGCCGAGAATCGATCGGCTTTCGAGACCAGCATTTCATCGGGCAGAACTGTTTTCGTTGTCCCGCTCCGTCCGTTCAAAGCTTGGCTGGAGCTCAGCCAGCGGCTTCAGTGCTCAGTGTGGATGCTATACGAGTCGGGTGGAGAACTGATGCTGCGACTCGAGAAGGCACCTGCCACTGATTACGCGCAGCACCTGAGCGCCGCCACGGATGCACAGTCAGTTATGGGAGATACCTGGCCCGCAGACTTTACAGACGACTCTCAGCTCTTGTCATCCTTGCTTTCGGCAGACATGCAACTGAATATTCGAGGAAGCGCTAGTCTCACTAGTGCATTGTCATCGCTGGGTCAGGCACAGCATGGGACATGGCTCGTTGCTGCGAGTGCGAGAAATTCTAGCGCTGCATTGGAGCACACACACAACCAGAACGACGCGAGTCGTGCGGCACTCATAGCAGCACCGTGCATCGCGAATGGGAGCGACCGCCTTCCATTCGGATCATCCTCCTTGTTGCACGTGGACGAGGCCGCCAGAGACATTCCGCAAGCAGCGCTCTTCGCTGATCATTCCCGAACCGCCAGCCCCGTCTTGAACTCTGGTGATAACACTGAATCTGATGACGAGAGCGAGCGTTCGGTTGGCGGCACCCCGCCGCCAGTAGCATCCTTTATCGCAGATGTCTGGCCTAGTTAGATGTTCAGCATAGCAGTTGCGTGGAAGCACCTCCGAGGCGAAGTGTCTAGCGGAAGCCCGACGCTCGCCGAGCGCACGACCTCAACGGTTTCGAGCCTGGGCACGGGTACGCACATCCCGATCCGTATTCCATTGGCGTGGCTGGTGCTCTGGAAAGGTCCCTGTTTCCAGCCGCCGCCTCGAACAAGCGTAGGCACGCCATCTGGGCCCTTGAGAGGCAGCAACTCGCGATACTGTATACACCGCGAACGTCGTTTGGCATCGTAAACGATTACGTTGAAGTCAAGTGAGTGCTGTTCACCTGTAACATTCATGTGATACACAAGCGGGATCCTATAAACGTCCCGGCACGCACACTTTTCTCTTCAACATGCACCGGTTTCGCTCTGCGTTCATAACCAGAATCTGAGAACAGCTCCACCACAGCATTCCCTGAGTTGGACACTTTGTCTTCGCTCTGCGTTCATGTACACGATCTGAGAAAAGCTCCGTTACAGCGGCGGTCGAGCTGGGTGCACTCGTGCACGCCTCGCATAGGAGGAGGCGGTTTGCACGCTACCATCTGCGGGTACCTGTTCTTCTTGTGGCTCCTTGTGCAGCGTTGATGCGATCAGCCCGAATGGTTTGATTTCTACGGCGACTTCGTCACCTTTTGGCATCTGGAACATGCGATAGAAGCCCCGCATGACGCCCAAAGGTGCCGCCAACACGCACTGACTCCGATACTCGTAGCTGTCACCGACTTGGAGGGTCGGCGTCTGGCCGACCACCCCGAGACCCCGCACCGTCTGTAGCTGACCCTCTAGGTCATTGATATCCCAGTGGCGTCCGAGGAGCAGCACGGGTGCAGGACCATGGTTCTCTATCCGTACAAAATACGTGAAATGGTACATATCACGTAGACCATCCAGACCAACGCCACGTTGCTCGCGACCGAGAAACAACGAATCCACCTGAACCCGCACGCCTGCCGTCAAACAACTCGAGTGCGGTTCATAGACTAAGCGCTTCAGCGCGACAACGCGCGATTGTAGCACCCTGAGCAATCCGAACCCAAGCTCCAGTTCTCTTTCACTCGGCTGCTGCTCTGTGAAGCTTCTTTCACGCACGGAGCGACGCAGCGCTGCAGCGAGCTGCCACGGGTCTCGCGGCGCCTTCCCGGGCACCACTCGTGCGAGTTCATTTAATGCGGGACCCAGTGTTCCACAGAATATGCTCCATTCGCGGGCGTGGAACGCTGACGGGAGCACGCTCCTGCTGCTTTCTACTCGCGTCCACTCGCGAGCATAGTCGCGCAGCGAACGCTGCAAGGCTCTGTACAAAACGCTGGCCGTAGAACGCCTCGGGGAAGCGTTCCAAGTCGAACTTGCACTGTACGGGTGAGAGGGACAGCGAATGCGCCCTGTGAGCAGCCGACTAGCCATCCAGCAACGAAAGAGCCGTTACACGAGCTTTGACCTGCATCGGAACCGAGGTCGAATGAGCGGCGAGCGCGTAGGCGACAAGCTGCAGCCGCTTCGCCCTGGGCTCGTTCAGCTCTGCATTCATTCCGCAGTGTGCATGTGATAAGCCTTGATAGCATGTGGGTATTTGCTGCTCCTGTCAAGCAACCGAATCATATACAGTGGAATGGAACGATCGGGCATGAAACCTGGCGACTCTGCGGGATCCGGGTCGGTGCACTAGACCCGTGTTCGATGACAATGCCTCCCTGAACTGGGCGCTCGATTCCAACCGTTCGACTTTGGCCCAGGGTTTTCATACACAGAGTCTCGACATCCAAAGTGCAGCAATAAGCGCCGACGCATTCCTAGGTAGTGCCCGCATGCCCGATAGTCTTTTCGGGATGTCTGCTTCGAGTTGTTGCAGCACGAAGTTGTCTTGGCACCGGCATTGCGATCCTTCGCGACGTCCTCGAATAAGGGTTCGTGAAATCATCCATATCGCTATTGGATTCATACCTACAAGCCGCAATTTTATTCTTTTCCGGACATTTTGAAAACAGGAACGCTTCACGTTTTCGATTTTTTCTTCGAGGGAGCTCATGATGACGGGAATTCCCTCCGTTGGGCCGATGAGAAAGAATCTCGACGTCGTCTCGTGACGACTCATTCACAAGCTCATGCCGAAAGTTCACCGAAGATGGCACGTCAAATAATCGTTTCTATTCTATAGACGAGGCCCGACCTCTGAAAGAGATCCAGGTAACGTTATTCGACGGAAACATGCTACGGCTGTCGGGATGCGCTCGCAGGGGCTCCCGTCTCTTCTGATTGCTTGGAAAAGGATTCTGGACTCGGACTTGAGTCATCGCAGCGCTCGCTTCCAGTGGGGAGCGCGTTACCGCTTTGCACGAGGGGGGTTTGCTTAGACGGAAAGAAAATTTCTCGAGTACATTTCGAGCCTGGATTCCTCGTCCAGTACTGGATTCATCATGAACAACATTGCCGTCCGCAAATCCATCATCGAATGGAACAGCAGGCGCTCGTTTTTCCAGCGAACAGCGTCGTCGCTGACGGGATCGCTCATAACAAGCCCGTACTCTTTGGGGACGCCATCAGGTGCGAAAACGGTGCACGGTATCGTGCCCGGCATTCTCGATTGGTCAAGTGCATATCCGTCGAGCGATGAACGAAGGCGTCTCGAGCCACAGTGCAGCCCATGGAGGAGAAGCTGAAGTGCTTGACATACGAGAACACCCGAACCGGAGCCAGACGCCACCGTTGCAAATCGGATATCGACGCAGTATGCAAAATCAAGATGAAAATGGCAAGAGAAGCGCAGATCGCTTCTTCTCTCTGTGCATGATATGCGTTGACAACCGGCAAAAGGGCGAAATTGTGACGTGCACGCCACCATGAACCTCATTCGACTGCTGACAGAGGAGCTGGAGGCACAGGAGAAACCAGCGTATTGAAAAACGTGCATCAGACAGAGGGAAACAAACCAGTCGCAAAAAAAGCTCGCAAAGACTGGTGTTCACGAAATCTGGAAGAGGCCCGACATTTATCGCATACAACCGAGGTAGCTGTCTGGGTCTCCATCCATTTCAGTTTGGAATGGGTGTTGTGCAATACCGCGAAACCTTGGAGTCAGCTGTACGCTCGAGAATATCGACTTTGACCTACCAGTGCATTTTTGCGAATGATGCTGATGCCCGCAGAGCGCTCTAGTCCGGGAAATGAACATGCAGTGCAGATGTCAAGACGCTCCCGGTCACGCAGCCGGTCATCGGCGGATCGTCGCCTCACGGACAATCCACCACTTCGGTGTACGAGTAGATGCAAAGTCGCCGCTGACAAAGTCCAAACATGTCGACGGATTCGAGGACGCCCTGCTGGATTGCTTGCGCTACACAGGGCCCGTACTCCCGGAGCGATCACATTCCTAGATAGTCAACCTATGTCTAGTTTCGTTGCCCCCGTCTTCGCCATCCACCACGATCCAGTCCTTTAGGGACAATAATGTACATAACTGATACCCGGCATTGCAGCAGCGCCTGCAGTGTTCCGGCGTCCATCGAGACGCACTGCGCCTCGGAAGCCGCAGGTCGGACGCCTTTCCCGAAAAGCGTTCTTGTACGGCTCCATGATCGAGGCGACTGCCGTAGAGGTAGATCGTGAAGGGAATCATGGTCAGCGTAACCGGTGGCACCGCGTTCCAAAGCGCAGACGTCAAGCAGTTCCCGCTGCAGCGTTGAAGGAAAACGCCCAGCGCCGACAGGAGACCGCCGCGAAACGTGGCCTAGAGAGGCACGCCGAACGAGAGCGATATTTTGCCATTCTTGGATCACAGATGCTTTCAAGCTCATTACGGGACCAGTTACTACCTTCGCAAGCACTTAGTGGACACAAACGACGACGCGCCGGTCCCGAGGTGGCTTCGCACCCGCACCCGCCTGAGCGAACGGAGGCCGAACGCGCGCCGACGCCCACGGCGACAGCTCCGAAGCACTTGTCGCAGGCACCGGTTCAGAAGCGATTTCGGTCGCGTCAGCACCAGACCCCGGCAGCCTTGGCGGCACGTATTGGCAACGATCCAGAGCCTGGTACAGACACCCCGCCCGAGTGCTCAAAAGCAAATGCTCGTACGAGCGTTGTGGTGCGGTGTGAAAGTGGTCACCCAGTTTCTATGCCGGAACCCAAAGATACACAGAATCGCTGTGAAATGCCGTCACATGCCCATTCAGATGTCATGGTGGACCGCACGGACGCTACACTGAATACACTGGCGGGTATTGCAGTGTGTAGCCCGTCGTCGACGCTGTCCATCGACACGCGTCTTCAAACGTCTTGCGAAACAACACGCCGCGCGAGTAATGTATCATCATCATCATCATCATCATCGTTGATGCTAGCTCCATCCATAACAGACGTAGACTATGGGCGGACCACTGCAGAACAGACAAGTACTGGGAAACTGCCGCTCGCCTTGGTATCGCTTCCGAATCAAGGCGCATACTGTCAGCACCTGTACCAGCATCGGCAGGAAATGCTAGCCCCTGTACATCATGAAGACGACGATGGGCACGCCGCGGTGGTGCCGGTTGCCCACGGATTACCTGCTGCCGCGTACCGGCGGGATTCTGTCGCGGCGCCTGCACCTCGCTCCTTCTATGTGACACTGGAACGGACAGCAGACATCCAGACACGTCGAGCGTCTCTGCCCGTATTCGAATTGGAGCAGGAATTCATGGAGATGGTCCGCGATCGCGATGTTGTCATCGTGGTCGGCCCAACAGGCTCTGGGAAAACAACCCAGATACCGCAGTTTCTTTACGAGGCTGGGTACGGGCATCCCGACGAGCGGCGCCGACCCGGTGGTTCAGTTGCAATTGTCCAGCCACGACGTCTGGCAGCAGTCTGGTGTGCAGAGCGCGTTGCCTCAGAGCTAGGAACAGAAATTTTACGACAAACGCGAGAAGACGAGACGGGCGGCGTGAGGCAACCTGTCCAACTCGGCGTCCAGGTAGGATATCATGTTCGCCACGATCGAAAAGTCCATGACGAGCACACCCGGCTTGTTTTCGTTACCGACGGTATTTTGCTCCAACAGCTAGCGGAGGACATTGCTCTTCGACACTTTGGATGCGTTGTTCTCGACGAAGTACACGAAAGGAGCATCCAAATGGATTTGCTCCTGGGACTTCTCAGTCGAACGGTTCGCCTGCGACGTTCACCCGCCTGGCAATCAGCGTATCCAAATATCGGACCTCTCAAGCTAATTATCATGTCTGCGACGGTTGATGCAGAATCCCTGGCGCGGCATCCTAGACTCTTTACGAGCGCGACATCAGCGATGCTTGCGAAACTGCCCAGTGGTAGCGTACCGGAAATGCCGAGGTCGCCTGCGACACGCTCGGAGGCATTGCGGGTGTCATCATGCGCAATCAGCGATGTGCCTTCGGTATCGAGCGAGGCGACTCTGTGCTGCTTCGCGAAAGCTTCGGATGCGGGTGTGTCTTCACCTGATGCTGAGGCTCATCTGCTGCCAGCCGTCGCTCCACAGCATGCAGGCAGCGATGCGCTGGATACGCGTCATACGCAACCGGCGAGTGTTGCGGCACTGCAGGCACTACGCGCTGCAGCAGAAGCTGATGCAGCCATAGCGGCAGGACGTTCCGCGGGCGACAAACCAGAAGCCGGCGCTGCTTCAGCGCCAGCAGTGCTGGTTGTTCCTGGACGTCAGTATCCTGTCACCATCCACTTCGCTCGACAGACGCATCGTGACTACATCGCTGCTGCCTGCGAGAAATGTCTCAAAATTCACCAACGCTTACCTGCGGGCCATATTCTGGTGTTCCTCCCGGGTCGCCGGGCCATCGCACAGCTCTGTGCTTCCTTGCGAAAGGCGTGCCGAGGCACCTGCGAACGCCCACTTCATGTCAAACCTTTATACGCGGGAATCTCCCGGGTCGACCAGGAGGCGCTCGAGCACGCCGTTCACGGAACGGAGCGGGTGTGCATCGTCGCAACGAATGTTGCTGAAAGCGCCATCACGATTCCCAACGTTCGCTACGTCGTAGACAGCGGACTCGTGCGGCGAGTCATGACCCATGCGTACAACAGCGAGGGCGTCTCGCTGCACCAAGTCACCTGGACAAGTCAAGCCTCTGCGCAACAGCGAGCTGGCAGAGCCGGACGCACCGCTCCCGGGCACTGTTATCGCCTCTATTCTGTCGCAACATTTGTGAACCTCTTTCCGGCAACGGATACTCCCGAAATCCAACGCATGCCGTTGGAATCGGTGCTGCTGTTTCTGAGCCGCCTCGGCATACGCCATCCATTGCGCTTTCCCTGGGTAACGACACCAGGAGCAGCCGCGCTGCGCAAAGCGCACTGGGTTCTCCGGGTGCTCGGAGCCGTCCAGGACGAGCGTGCTTCTCGCCACGTGACCAGTCCGTCGGTTGAAGAGCGCGCCTTGGCGGCACCGAGCGCTGCACCAGATGACCTGTCGCTGGAAGCGCCTACACCACTGGGGATCGCCATGGCCCGCGTACCGGTATCGGCTCGGCTGGCAAGATTGCTTTTCTGGGTGCGTGACCACAGTCCAGACGCTATTCGGTACGGGATCCGCCTTGTTGCCCTTTTGAGTGTACGTGAAATCATGAGCAGCGGCAGCGGCAGCGGCAGCGGCACGTTACCACTTGCGAACAAGGACTCATCAGAGAGTGCATCTGCAGGCCGTTATGCTTTTCGCCGAGCGCTCTATCATCCACAGAGCGAGCTGCTTACCAAACTTCGGTTCCTGGGTGCTGCTGAATACGCTTGGCGAGCGGAAGGCGGCTTCCGTGCACTCACTCGATTTTGTGCATTGTACGGTCTGCAGGAATCCACTGTTCGAGAAGCGCTCCTCATCGTGCAACAGTTGGAGCGGCGCGCAGACCGCTTCCTGGGCAAGCAGTGCTTGGATGATCTCGCTCCTAATGGAACAGCAGAAACTCGACCAGAGGGATCCGAAACAGACGGTTGCAAGCGTCCGCAGGATGTGCGAGATCTCGCTGCAGGGTGCTTTTGTGGCAGCGAGCCGGACCCCATGATCGACGATGACGATACGGAAACAGAGGCGGACAACGACAACGACGACGGGATCCCGTTCCAGGATCCCAGTGTCCACGTATCCAAGGGGCAACGACGAGGTTTCGTTTGCCGCTGGGGCGATGAACCGCTGCGGCCTCCATCACCAGAACAGGAGCAGACGCTTTGTCGTGCCCTGCTGGCGGCCTTCCCGGACCAGGTAGCGCGGCGAATGCATACAGAGGAGGCCAAGGATTGGCGGCAACAGCACTCTGGAGTGCGTACGAATGGAGTCCTTTTCCGCTGCCCGGTCTGGGAAACAAAGGATTGCGAGTCGGTCGAGGGAGTCGTGGCGCGTGTGTCACCGTGCTGCCCGGTGGATGTCTCTGGTGATGAAGTTCAGTACCTCCTGTATACCGAAGTAACGCTCGAGGAGCTGGAACCTTCACCGGACCCGGCCACAAAGTCTCCTGCTACTGTGGCAACCCTGCGAGGCTCGACGCGTATCGAACCCGCCTGGTTAACGACGCTGAATCATCCGTGCTTGGTACGCTATGGAGACGTCGTTGCGGAACCTGCTCCAAAGTATGATGCAGAAGCGGATCAGGTGATGGCCTGGGTGCGCTGTCTCTACGGTCGAGAGGCCTGGACCTTGCCCCTCTGCTGGATGCCGCTTCCAGCGTTTACACAGGACCCCTTGGACGGGCAGATAGAGGATCAGCGGGAGCGCAGGATCTGTATCTTCGCCAGGGCACTACTAGAGCGACAAGTGCTACCGCGTCTTCCTCCGCCGGCTATTCAGCATGCATTACAACCGTCACCTGCTGTGCTCACCTGGGGTCTCGAGCACGGCGAACGGTCTACATCTGGGGATCGCCACTGTAACTTGGGGTATAGGCGGCATCGGGCGGCCGTTCTCCTGGTGACAGCTCTCAAGCGGTACGACATCACGAGCCGGCAGGCGTTGTTTCGGCAGTGGCGACGCGACCCCTTCTACCTCCGCTATGAGTTTCTCTTATGGGTGCCAGCCGCACATCAGGGCATGATCCAGCAGCAGTGGACAACACTTACACAGCAAGATGCAGGTTGTTCGGTCTGACGTCTCTAAAGCGAGTACGCCTGCGATGGTGTGCGGATTCCTCGTTCCGTATTTGCTTTCGAATGAGCGCAGGAATCCCGTTCAAGTATTGTGCTACGTTTGCGCGTATTCCATCTACCGTTTCACAAGCAAGTGGTCAGGGCGTGGATTTTAGACTCCTCGATCGACAACGATTTGCAAGTGAGCGCGGTGATCTCGCGCTTACGCTGCAAAACTCTCTCAAGACGCCGAACATTGATCAGCTCGCGTTGATAATAGCATGCCCCTACCTCCACGACGAATACGCAGTGTAGAACTCAGGATAATTTGGAACTCCCATGGGGTATCCTCGGAGCACCTCGGATACTGCCAAATGTGGTGCTCGGACGGTTCATGTTTGCGCGGACTACAACAACACCACGAACCGCTCGTCATTCTGGACTAGTCATCGTCCGGTCGTCGTCGTCGTCGTCTCCGCCGTCGTCCTCCGACTCGGGCGCATAGAGTCCTATTCGATAGTCTTTTAGGAGCCACGCCACGTTCACCCACGGGTGCATCTCATCAAACACAGCTGTGCTATCCTTTCCGGCCGCTTCTATGAACAGGATTTCCGCACCACCAGGGTGGAATCTGAAGTAAGCGGTTATGTCATACACAACTCCGTGGATAGCCGTCCAGGCGTCAGTAGCACTGCCATGTGACTCCAGTTCTCGTTTACTGACCCGTCGCGAGGACTGTTGGCCCGCAGCTGCAATCGCTGTTGCTCGAGGGTCTCGGGGTCGACTCAACCAGGCCAGAGGCGGTGGGGCTTTTGCCGGCTGTCGAGCAAATATTCTGGTCTTGTTGCTCCCCATCTGCGTCGCAGTAGACGCGATAGGAAGCATCCAGACCTTGCTGGCTCCTGCACGCCTGAACAATCAACGAAAACGGTGCGTTGTGAACGGTGCGGCGGCATTGGTGCTGGGCGATCCCAGGATCCTACCTGCCACGATGGCCCCCTGTTCCGAAGAGCCAACCCCGGTATTCGTATCCGATGAGCATGGAGTTATGAAGGACATGCTATGTTTCCGCCTTTTGAAGTTTTGTGGATTTGGTTTTGACGAACAATCTCGGTATTCGTCGTATGGCAAGAACGGCACAGGGATTCATACGTAATTTTCGGAGTCAAAGTCGTCGTTTCGGAGTGGCTCCTCGGAGTTTTTGCTATCGAAATCTTTCACATCTCTGTGATGATCATGACTCACGACGTCTTCAAGCAAGAGTTCGTAACACAACCGATGTCAATATCGGGTTCATACACACAAGCGCCCAGTCTTCACTATTCCTTGCGTGCGGCGTGCTCAAACCACGCATTCTTCAAGTTTACAACGCTCGTGTTTCCGGGAGACGCATCGCCGGGGCGATTCGCGACCTTGGATTAAGGCCAAACAAAACCCGACTTTATCTCTTGGGGACTTGTTCACTCGTTCATGCCGAAAGCTCACGGAGCTTGTCACGTCGAATAACTAATCCTGTCCGAGAGACGAATGCTCTTCTCTCTGGGGCCATCGACGAAACAGCATTGAACGGCAGGATGATATCTCTCGCAGGGGATTTGCTCCCAGTGACTCCTGTTCCTTCTTTCCGCATCGCATAGTGTTTTGGACTCGGGCTTTTGTTATCGCAGCGATCGCTGCCGGTGCCGCGTGCGTCATTGCATTGCGCAACGCGCGCGTAGACGAGTCGAAAGTTCTCAGCTGGATCACCAGCGTGGATTTTCCCTCCCGTCCTTGTTCCATCATGGACAACATCGCTTTCCACGTGCCTTTGTTCGAATAGAACAGTCTGCGATTGCACTCTCGGAAGAGAGAGGACTCGCCCAGGGAATCGCCCAGAACAGGCTTGTTATCGTAGGGTACTGTACCGACACAGTCGGCTTCCAGGGGCATGTACCGAGCGATGAAGCAAGTGCTCGTGCGTAGTAGGGCGGTCCTCTGACCAGGAGATGCTGTGATTGTATGACAGCGCCTGATTACAGTCTAGTGTCCAGGCTGCAAATGGCCCAGCGATGCTGTCCACGAAGAACATGAAAACGGTAAGCATAACCAAGACTGCAAAATTCGCATGCGCATGAAAAAAAAAGTCTCGATCACATGCGGAAACGCCCAAGTCGAGACTTGAAAACTGCCATCAACATCCTTCGACTGCTGACAACGAAGCTGGAGAGAAAGAGAGACTTAAACCCGGAGATGCGCGAGAGGAAACGCGAGCAATCGCAGATACAACCTACCAAGGCCGGTGTTGATGGGAATCAGGACCGACCCAAACAATAGCATGGACTCCCGAATGAGAGAACTGGGACCCATTCCAGATTCATCCGATTTCGATGGACTATCAGCAGAGATGGAATATACAGGTCTAGCCAGAATCGAAGACGGCACGACGCGTTTACCGGGAAACAGGGCTCTCCGCTTCCGCTAGGCGCTGAGCTCTCATTTCGGCCTCTGTGTTGCGGAGCGCATTTCCCGTCTGGCAGTTGGAGCTCCCGCGCTGCCTCCGTTTTGAGGCATCCCTCCCTCAGAACATGGCGTCACAAGTGCGCTCAACGATGTATGTACAGCAGGCAGTGTCCAAATGGAAGTCTTCGAGTCGAGACCGGTAACAGGTATGCGGCCTTTGCAGCTGTGTTTCCCGATTGATCGGATTCTCTCGCGATCAAGCGGGGTATCGGGAAACAACCCTCGCGAAGAGGAAAGTACCAGAAACGAATTGAGCACGCGGATGCTGAGTAGAGGGATACCAGGTGACGAGTACAGTTTCCAATAGGTAGGAGTGTCCCAGGCAACGTTTCGGCTTCCAGGTGCAGGACTCCGCACGGGGACTCGGTGCCTACCGCGGAAAACTCCGTTTGCAACGTCTTCGAACCAGATTTGTGTGGAACAGACCAGTTGACCTCGATGGTGTAACAGATTTCGAATGGAGTTTCAAGTCGTATCCGCGCTGCTGGACGACAAAACTGCAGGACAATGCGATAAGGCGACGACGTTCCCGTTCCTTCCGGTATCTCCGGTAATGGCGAAAAATAAATCTGTTGCGGTAACCAGCGCGTCGAGAGAGCCACCCAGGTGCGTTCTCCGAGAACGCCTCGCGTGGTACGCCACTGAATGCTTACACTACCCGGGTGAAACGGTGTATCCAGGCTAGGTGCGCTGTTGGCGCTTTTCGAGGAAGCAGGGCGACGATGGAGCATAAACACAAACCGTGCTCGATCGCCTGGTGAAAGCAGTGGTGCCTTTGTACGGAAGCGAAGCGGCATGAGTTTCCAGCTCGACGTTGATGCTGTTGCACCCGATGCAGGGGATGGTCCTGCGGAAAATGGGGCTTTCTCCTGGGTCTCCATGGGACTGGCAATATAAGGAACGGTTTCCGGCGGCTCAAGCGGCTTCTCACTACCCTGAAACGTTGGGGCGTCTGGGCGGCATTGTCCAGCAAGCAAGTACAGCGGCTCGTGGCTTGTGTTCTGGATGTTCACGAGCCAGAGAAATGTCTGCCTTCCGCGCTCAGATCTTTTGTCGAGGGTCGTCGATCCCCAGGCGAGCGCATACCCCTCTAACTGCCAGGCATCACTGACCTGGAAGCGAAAAGTCTGTTGAAACGAGGTCATTGGCGTTGCTGTCGGTGAGATTGGTGTTGCGTTCTTCGCAAAAGCGCTGCCGGGACTCGCGCGATGCGTACTCAACTGCAAACCCGCGCTCGGCTGCGCCAAAAGCAGTTGACAGCTCACAAAGTGCTCCCCCGGTGTTTCGAACGGGAGACGAAGCGACCAAGCTCGGCATCGTTCTGGTGGAAGCGCGGTCTCGTCGAGTCGCTCGAGAAGGAGCATCGTCTCGGATGCATCCCTCATTTCAACTCGGACACGAAAACGCTCCAGCGCGTAGGGCAAGCCATGGGCCAATTCTAGACGGAGATTCGCGGTCTCCCCGGCATGCCATTCCATCGGTGATGCATCCTGCAAACAGAACATTCGGTTGAAAGAGGTCATCCCTATACGCGAATGTGTCGCTTCCGCATGCTCCCGTCCAGTAACGATTTCGCATACGCTGCCTACGAGAGGTCGAAACGTAGTGCATTTCTTGACCATTTCTGTTAGCTCCGATCCCAGCGCATTCTTCGAGACTCTCGTCGGATGCGTCGTGCTCGGATGCAGGCATAACTGCAGCGGAAAGAGCCGAAATACGATGGAACATTGTCCCGCGTCAGTAGAAACGCCTTCAGATGCCTCAGGTCTGCCAACGGTGTCGTCTTGCGATGTGAGGGGAAAAGCGAGATCGGCAACCGCCTGTTCTCTGCTCGCCATGCTGACGTCACCAGCAGGCGCATTCCAAGGAGCATCCTTCGCACCATCGATGGACATCCCGGGTGCGACACCTCCTGCAGTTCCTGCTGGATCAGACGCTGCCCCTATTGGAACACGCTCGGGATCAGTATCCGTTCCGGAGCCGAGCAACATACCAGGGGCTAAGCGAGGAGAGATGCGCTCGTTGGATTTCGTTTGTCTGACGACATCGCTTCGCTTCATGAGCAAACTCGGAAACGAACTTCAGTTTGATTGATATCCTCAGTTCTGTCAGCCGCTCTACGTTCTGATGTCGAGCGATACAGGAGGTTAGGTTCTTCGCTGTATGGGTCCAACTTGCGAGGGCCGGGGTGAACCCCAACGGTCTGTCAGCTGCTCGGTGTTTTGTTCTCGAGTGATGCTGCGCTTGACGTCACTCGCTAGACGAGTACAAAGTCCGAGCTGGTCGTGCAGTGGGCAGAAAACGCCAAGCACTGCTTCTGACGCCACAGTCGACTGGGAAAAGTTCACCCTAGACGGCGTTTACCAGCATCTGTGACCAGTTCACGAGTATAGACTAGGTTGAGTATAAATTAAAATCACAGAGAAATAGCTGTTTGTACTGAACTTGAACGTAGCAGACCCGCTGCTGGCAACAAACGAACGAAATAGCGACCGTTCGACCACAGGCGGCTTCGAAAGAAAGGCGTCGGCCTCACAAAAGAAAACGTCAAGTGAGCGCGCTCCTGGTAGCTATGTTGATCACTGCGAGTTCACGAGATGGAAGCGCTCGATATAACTACAACGTTGAAACACAGACGCGGAGATACACACCAACCCCGAAGTCGTTCAAACGGTGTTTCACTGTTGTGCGCTGCAGCGCATATTCCGAAACCCGTCTGCGACTGGAATGGAGCAGGCCCGATGAGCGAACACGGGCTTACACGCGATACCCATGTCAGCATAAAATGGAACAGGTCTACTTACCTAGCAGGAGCGTACACCCCAAAGTTTTCGTCTCATTCCATCGCCATGGACGTCGGCCTTTACGGGATGTTTCTGCGACTGTTTCCCTTCTCTCTCTCTCTGTATATTCTCTGGCTCGCCATACGCCGGTTTCCCCTGTTCCTCCAGCTGCGTTGTCAGCAGTCTCAGAATGCTGTCGCCGGTGTTCAAGTCCCGAATTCATCGCTTCCGGCTGTTTCAGACAGAATTCGCGCAAAGACAGTAGTTGCGTTCTACGCCTCGGTTGCCGTTTGCACGACTTGCTTCGTGTAGATCCTCGTTGCGCCCTTCACAGTACTGACACGTGACCATGGTCGGGTATGCCCGTACGTCCTGGGCACCTGCTTCCCCGAGTGCTGCCTGCCACATGCACTGGACGCTCACCTCAGGGGACGACCCCATTTCCGTGTCCAGTGCCGTACGCGATGAACACGGTCTTCCGCTAGGCGATACACTCGGCGAGCATGCTGACTGCTGTGCGCGCTCAAACACACACACACACACACAGAGACACACATACAGACACAGACACATACTGACACACAGATACACAGACTCACACACGTCCACGCTGCTTCATTCGAGAGCGGATTTTTCTGGGACCCGATGTTGCTCATCGTGAGACAGGGACCGGAAGGAGCACTCACGCTGGAGAACAAGTCGCGAAATCTCGACCCGTCATCGCTGCATTCGTGTCCAGCGTCCGTCACCGCGCTGCACACACGAAGCAAGCACTGCGATGACTCAAGCCCGAGCTCGGGAAGATTCTGTACTTGAAAGCAAGCTCTCGTAGCGTACTCCACAAAACGTATCACGCTGGTGCCGATTCCCGTTTCTTCGCTAGAGAGAGACAGCGCGGGATTCACCTCCTGAAGCACATCCATCCTCTTGTCGTGACTGGCTCAGTGAGCCTTCAGCATGAGCCCGTGAACGAAACCTCAAGCGTCGGTGTCGACGGTGCCCGGTCGACAATCCAACAGTGCGAGTCGCTGCGCTCATGGCTGGCATAGGGAGAAAAAAAGATTCGAAAACTTGAAGAATCCGTAATGTAAGCATGTCGATCGTAAGGCAAGCGGGAGAACGGATGCTTGTTGATACGGGTCGGTCAAAGATACCGGTTACTTGTCGAACAACTGTTCAATAGCTTCGCGAATCGTCTTGATTCCATTTCCGTAAAAACCTTAAGCGGGACAGCGTGGAAGAGGCCACGCCCAACTGACGACCCAGCATCCTAAAACTACGCATGAATCCACACACCTTGATTGCAGCACGTTGAATATCCATGCGATGCACGAAAAAAAACACGAGTCCGGAAAGATATCGAAAGACCTGAACAGAGCGACAAGTTCTGTTCGCCGTCTTCATCGGGCTGGGTCATGGAAGGACACCGCGACCGCCGCTGCGACAACTTTCCTCCGCAGCGTTCGCCACTGGCAACACCTCTAACGTCGACTGTAACACTCGACGGGAAGGGACCGACGACCCGGTGCGACCAAAGTCCAGATCATTATGGCTACTACAAGGAGAGATACTTTATTGAAAATACAGGCAGAGGTGCAAAACTGGTGGGAACAGGAGCACGTCTTCGACGTTGACGCTCCAGAAGACTTTGATGCCGAGGGCGGCTGGTCCAGTCTCGGAGTGGAGCCTCGGCAGAAACCGACGTTCTTCGTCACGTTTCCTTACATCTACGCAAATGGACCGATCCACCTGGGTCACGCGTTTTCGCTGAGTAAGGCGGAGTTTGCAGTGGCGTATCAACGTATGAAAAGACGCCCGTGCCTCTTTCCCTTTGGCTTTCACTGTACGGGGATGCCGATCCAAGCGTCGGCGACGAAACTGGCCAGAGAGCTGGAAACCTACGGGTGTCCGCCTCAGTTTCCCGACACGCCTCAGCGTACAGGTGCAGACGCAGGCCTGGATGCACCTGTCGACGGCTCGGTGGGGCTAAAGTCGAAAGTTTTGGCAAAAACTGGCGGCCTCCGCTTCCAATACCGTATTCTGCAGGCGGTCGGTGTTCCCGACACGGAAATTCCCTCTTTCACGGATCCGTTCAAGTGGCTCATGTACTGGCCACCGATCGGTATGCAGGATGCGAAACAGCTTGGACTGCACGTGGACTGGCGGCGTTCCTTCATCACCACAGAGGCGAACCCGTATTACGACGCGTTCGTGCGGTGGCATTTCGAAAAACTCCGAGCACAAGGTCGTATCAAGTTCGGAAAACGCTACACCATCTATTCCCCGCTAGACAGGCAGGCCTGTGCGGATCATGATCGAGCTAGTGGCGAGGGTGTCCAACCACAGGAATACGTGCTGATAAAAATGCAGGTACTGGAGCCGTTTCCGGCTGTGTTGGAACCGCTCGCTGGGCGACGAGTCTACCTGGCTGCCGCTACATTGCGTCCAGAGACTATGTACGGTCAGACGAATTGTTGGATAGCGCCCGACGGAAGCTACGGTGCCTACGAGGTCAACGCAGATGGCGATGTGTTTATTGTCACAGAGCGAGCAGCGCGGAACCTCGCCTTTCAGTATTGGTCACCAGTCTACGGGGAGACACGCTGCCTACTGGGGCCCTTCCCAGGCGCGGCGTTGCTGGGTGCCGCAGTGCGCGCCCCGCTTAGCAGCTACGAGCACGTCTATGTGCTACCGATGCTAAGCATCACATCGGACAAGGGTACTGGAGTCGTTACCAGCGTACCGAGCGATTCACCCGACGATTACCGTGCGCTGCAGGACCTGAAAGAGAAGCCTGCTCTGCGTCGCAAGTACGGTCTCCGGGATGAGTGGGTGTTGCCCTTTGAACCGGTGCCCATCATTCAAGTGCCCGAGATGGGATCGCTCTCCGCTCAGGCAGCCTGTGAACGGTATCGAGTGCACTCCCAGAACGATCGCGATGCGCTCGCCAAAGCCAAGGATGAAGTCTATCTGCGGGGCTTTTATGACGGAGTGCTCTTGGTGGGCCCCCATGCCGGCGAGCGCGTTCACGTTGCCAAGCCACTGATTCGTCAGCTGCTGCTCGACCAAGGCGATGCGGTGGTCTACTCGGAGCCAGAGCGCCCTGTTGTATCACGCTCCGGCGATGAGTGTGTGGTCGCGCTCTGCGACCAGTGGTACATCGATTACGGTGAGGAGCAGTGGAAGCAGCTCGCCAGAACGTGTCTAGAGGCCATGGAGACGTACCACCCGGAAACGAAACGCAGTTTCGAAGCAGTCCTTGAGTGGCTTCGGGAATGGGCGTGCTCTCGTTCGTTCGGACTGGGAACGCGTCTGCCTTGGGACCCGCAGTATGTGATCGAATCACTCAGTGATAGCACGATCTATATGGCATACTACACCGTTGCACACATCCTGCATCGGGACTTGAACGGCCAGGTTCCGGGGGCGGCTGGTCCAGCCAGCCAACTCACTCCGGCTGTCTGGAACTATGTTTTTCTCGGTCAAGGCGATGCAGAATCTCTCCCGATACCCAGCTCTGTTGCACGAGCGATGCGGCGCGAGTTTCTCTACTGGTACCCGCTGAATCTGCGCGTGAGCGGCAAAGACCTGATCAATAACCATTTGACGTTCTTCATCTACAACCATGTGGCTATCTTTCCGCCCGACAAGTGGCCTTTGGGAGTGCGCGCAAACGGCCATATTATGATCAACAATGAGAAAATGTCCAAGTCAACGGGCAACTTTCTCACGCTAGCGGAGGCAGTACGGAATTTCTCCGCAGATGCGGTGCGATTTGCGCTCGCGGATGCCGGCGACGGCGTTGATGATGCCAACTTTCAAGTGAAGACGGCGGATGAGGCTATTTTGAAACTGACAACTCTTTTAGCGCTCGCCACTGAAGCGCAGGCTCTGCTCAAGAATGGGCAGATGCGTTCAGGTCAGCCGCTTCAGTTCTGGGATCGCGTTATGGAGGCGGAAGTGGATGCACTGGTGGCAGCCGCAGCGCACGCGTACGAACGACTCGAGTTTCGAGACGCCCTCAAGTTCGCGTTCTATGAATTGCAGGATGCACTGGGGATTTGGCGGGTCGCTGTTGGCGGGGATACCGACCTCACAAAACTGCATCATGAGGTATGGCGTCACTATATTCATGCGCAGGTGATTGCGCTCTACCCGATCTGTCCGCATACGTGTACTTGGATATGGAGACGGCTGCTCCACGAAAAGTCGCCAGCCCCGCCAATGCACTGGCTGGAAACGAGCCCTTTACTGGGGTCACCCGAACGGGTCGCCATTCGAGCTGCCGGTCGCTATCTACAGGCGCTTTTGCATCGAGCCCGACTCGTGCTGCAGAAACGCCTTGCGCATCGATCGCAACGTGCAGGGGATGCTGCTGCCCCTACTGCTTCTACCAGCACCGATGACAAGGAAGAGCACGAGCGCGACCCCAGTGATCAAGTAGGTGCTCGAGCTGTGCGCGTACGACTCGTGGTTCGCACGACACCAACAGCTTGGCAAACTCGCTGCGTCGAACTTGTTCAACAGGCGTATGACCCTACGACTCAGTCGTTTGCAGCGGACCTGCCGAAACGCATAGCTTCGGATCCGGTCTTGCGACGGGTTGCCAAACGAGCAATGGCACTGGCGATGACGTTGCGGGAGCGGAAGGACTTTACGGTGGCGCTTGAGTTTGACGAAAAGGCGGTACTTTTGGAAAATCTCGGCTATCTAGCGCAGCAGCTGGGCGTGCATGAAGTGGAACTAGATGTCGATGGCCCCGAAGCGGAGCAGCGCGGTGTCATCATGGGCGAACCCGTTATTCTCGTGTTTGATGCATAAAGTGCCTCTGACACAATACGAGGTCGCATGTGGGCGACAATTAGACCTGCGCACGGTGCTGCTGCGAGCACTGTTATCCTAGACAGCGCAGGTGGCGCTTTCGGATATTGTCAGGAGGAGACTTTTTGTTCGTGTCTAGTTTGCAATCTGAAAGCGGTACACCAGTTCGGTGTTAGAAGCGGAAAACCCTCGCACGGACTGCTACGGATCTGTGCTCACTGGGAATCACTCGAGCGTTGTTGTTGCTCCAGAGGCGGCCTCGCTGAACCAGAACATGTGCCAGTTCAGTTTAGCAGACGTTGAGGTACCGAGCTTTTTGCAGGCGTCGCAGGGAGGAAGGACGGCCCTGCGACGCCTGTGCGTACGTCGGCACTAGACTCCCTGTCAAACGAGCATGCCGAGCGCTGAACGATTCCAGCAAACGCACGGCGATGTAGCGATGCTGCATTCGAGTATAGCACAGAATTCCCGACAGCACCATTGCGAGTATGCGAATGCCTGCCGCCCCCGCGATACCATCCCGAAGGTGTTTTCCATTGTATTGGACTCGTGTTTTGGAAAACTGATTCGGACAGGTGGATTCGTGGATGTGCGTCCTGTATCGCAGTTTATCCAGGTCTGGATATGAAAGAGGTTTCTCGGTTTCCAGGGGATACTTCCAGCGGATTCGAGGATACGGGTGCTGTTGCTCAGTCCATACAGGTTCGATTGTCGTCTGCATTCCTCCGAATGCTCATGTATGACGCTACCGCTTTCGGCAATGTTTAAGGACTCCGTTGAAATCCATGGGCATCACTCAGCATCGATAGAAGAGCGCTGTGCTCGCGCCTGCACTCCACGGTCTCCACCACCGGATGCCCGTGCAGGTCCTCCATACATACACACACACACACACATACACCCTGATTGCATCGCGGAAGGAGCCAGTGCATCCTGCATCTGCGCCCCGGATCACGATAACGCCTGCGAGAATTCGTATCGTTCACTTTGTCGAGATGCCTAATGGGGTCCTGTGCTTTTCAACAGAAAAGCATACGTGACCGCCTCCCAGATCGTTGGACGAAGCATGCGGCCTCGTATTCGACGCGGACTCTGGTGTTGCATCTGCTTGATTTCAATATGCACAGCACCTTTTTTATTTGCAAGGGACCACCATGGCGTTCAGTAATACGTGTACCATAACAGTAAACCGGCCATGAAACATACTCAGTCGACAGATGCACCAGCCGTGCCGCTCGTGTCATCGCGAGTGCGCCGCCGTCTTGCAGCAGGTCCTGGTTTCCGAGGCCTCCCGAACGACCCTCGAAGAAGGGAGCAAATTGTCCAAAATTGGTTTGGATACCTGCACGTGTTTCTCGTTCGATACGGGCGTCATGCCACATATTGCGAAAACTCCATGCAGACTGCAACTTCATGACGTTTTGCATTGTATCGGGTACTTCAGCGAAGGCTCGCCAGATCCGCTCAGAGCGCAACCGACGACGGCGGCCGCCACATGCATCAGGCACTGCTATGTTGCGGGTGAATCGGCTGGGGCGTATTCGTATTCCGGCTGCATCGATTCAGAGCATTCACATAGGCCTGAACCGAGGCGGTCACCACGTCGGTATCTGCGGCATAACCCGTAAAGATGCGATCCATGCGCCGATCCCGAACGCGAACCATAACCTCACCAAGCGAATCGATGCCACTCGTGACGCTGGACACAGTATACTCGAGCAGCTCAATATCCAGTCCATGCTGCGCAACGACGGCGTTGACAGCACAGTACGCCGCATCGACGGGGCCTGTACCAGTCCGCGGAACGGTAACCTCTTTGCCGGTCTCCATGACAAGCAGAGTCACCGTTGCGGTCGGTATGCTCGATGAGCCGCACTGCACCTGCACTCGCTTGAGTTTGAAATGCTCGACCCCGATTTCCTTCAGGCCACCACTCACAATCGCCTCCAGGTCCGCGTCGGTAATTTCGCGTTTTCGATCGGCAAGCTCCTTGAAACGCAGAAACGCTCGGTTGAGGTCGTCGTCGCTGAGCTCGAAGCCCAGTTCCGTGAGGCGTGCCCGAAACGCCGCTCGGCCACTCAGTTTGCCCAGAGAGATCGCATTCGTGGTGGCACCCACGGTATCAGCGCTCAGGATCGAGTACGTAGAGGCGTTACGGAGGTATCCGTGCTGATGTATACCCGACTCGTGACGGAAAGCGTTAGCGCCCACCACGGCCTTATTCGGTGCAACGACCATACCGGTGAGGCTCGACACCATTCGACTCGTCTTTGCAATTTCTCGAAACTGAATGTTCGTCAGCTGACGATCACTATGACCCGACGCAATATCATCCCGCCCAAAAACTCTGGCATAGTAATTGCGGCGCACGTACAGCGCCATGACGAGCTCTTCGAGAGATGCATTCCCCGCCCGTTCCCCGATTCCATTTACGGTAACCTCGACCTGGCGAGCGCCTGCCTCACAGGCAGCGAGGAAATTCGCAACACTCATACCCAGATCATCGTGACCGTGCACGGAGAGAATAACATCGCCGGTCCGAACGCCCGGGACGTTCTCGTAGATGCCCCGTATGAGGGTGTACATTTCGTTCGGCGTAATGTACCCGCAGGTGTCGGGGACGTTGAGCGTGGTCGCCCCTGCCTCCGCGGCCCGACGGAAAGCCTCGTAGAGAAACTCGGGGTCTGACCGCGTTGCGTCCTCAGCCGAAAACTCCACGTCCTTGCAAAGCGAGCAGGCGTAACGCACTTGTTCCGATATGATGTCGAGCACCTCAGCGCGCGTCTTGCGCAACTTGTGCTCGAGATGAATATCGGACGTGGCGATGAAGGTATGGATACGGGGAAATGCCGCAACCTCTATGGCTTCCCAGCATCGTTTTATATCTGCGGCGGTGGCGCGAGCCAGGCCGCAAATAATCGGCGGATTGGGCCGGTTCCCAACTTGCTCCGCAATCCGACGCACAGCCTCAAAGTCGCCGTTGCTCGCAGCCGGGAAGCCGGCCTCCAGAACGTCAACACCAAGCGCGGCCAGTTGACGCGCCAGTGTCAGCTTCTCTTCGGCGTTCATGGCGGCTCCCGGAGACTGCTCGCCGTCGCGACACGTGGTATCGAAGATGCGCACGCGCTCAGGGTCCCGCCCCGTGGCGACATCGTGCGCAGTAGGCTTCACCGGTACGCGTACGACTGGGCGCTCTGCTCTAGCGCTCGCGTCACTAACCGCGTTGCCTATCATGAGTAAGCGCTGAAGCGAGTCCCTTGTGCGTAAACCTCCAAGGCCTCTGCTTCGTGGCCGCCCCGCCGCACGGGGCACACCACGCCTACTCGCGAACGGAAAGGTAAACGCTGCCCTTGACGCTTGATCCGAGACATGTCCAAAACACTCCTTACGCACGCTGGATATGGTCCTGTGGCTCGTCCATGATGGACCACAGAATGCTATGGTAGCGTACGCTTGCCACATGTTTTACACTCGCAACAGTGCACACACACACGCACACACACACGTACACACACACGCACACACACAACCGGTGTCCTGCGTGCGCACTGAACGCTCGCCGTCGCGTTGCACGCATAGCGCCCTGCGATACGTGCGCGGGATCGCCGGCGCACCGGCGATTTTTTGTTGGACAGAACGTCCCCACGTACACCAGGCATCCCCGATGAGGCGCTTGAGATCAGCGCGCGTGCGCAAGCATCCATCATTACTCGTTTGACCTGCTCGTTCAACCACCGATATACTCCCTGTGAAATACTGGATATTTGCGACTTTGCATAGTCCACCGTGTCTGAATCTAGCATAAAAAATGTCGCCGATATTTCCAAAGTGAACACAGCAGGAAACCTGACCAAATTTCTCATACAATTGAGGGCATCGGCACGTCGATACCGAGATCGTCTGTTTTCATTCATCCTGCACTGACACTAGCGCATGGCACGGGGATGCAGCATGTCGCTGGCATCATTACCACCGTTATCATCGTCGTCGCGCCTCGAGCCGAAGCCCTCACTTGTATGAGAAATTTGGTCAGGTTTCCGTTCTGCGTTTGCATTGGCGCGATCGGCGACATATTGGATACTAGAGGCAGGATCGACGGACAATGGAACGTGGGAAATAACCGAGATCTCTGAAGGATCCTATGACTCATGCAAGTTTACGGATGACGGGGCGTGGAACGATGAACCCGTCCCTGACCGTTGATGTCAAGTGCGTTCCCGGGAGTCTCCGGTCCGTACAAACGACCTGCGCAACAACGGTATCCATATGGACACCGAAACGCTAGAGCGGGACCTGCTGCTGACCTGCATGTGCCACAGGCGGGGTTTCGGAGAGGCGCTGCGGCTCCACGGCGGGCGCCGCTAAGCACCCAGACGCCATCCAGCGCATGTCGATATCTTGTCAATTATGCAACGGTTATGGATCGTACTGGCTGTACAAACCACTCCTCGGCGAGACGACGACACATCGTGCATGCAAGTAATGGGCAGCATAACTTTGGGCGATCCGCTACCGCTTCTATGCTGCGGTGGTAACGAGCACGCTGAGAGTAGCCTTGTCCGTCCATCTAATCTCAGCGTAAAAGTTGCGGGACTTTTGGAGCACGACAACGCATGCTTTGCTCCCCGCAGCGAACGGTAACAGGAAACAGAGCTTCCGGTCTTCTGGTCCAGGAGCATCCCGAACGCCATCGTTGCGCAGCGTGCGGGCTCGCACACCCCCTGAAACATGTGCCGTATTTGGAGAGTATCTTGAGTGCACGATTGCTGTATGGAACCAGAGAGGAGTGCTCAGATCCCCTGCAGTTGCTTGTATGCTAGATTAATTTCGCAGCGCACCCTACCTCAGGAACAAAGGTTGGATACGAATATCACCAAAACAGCGCTAGCTGCATACCATTCAGCCATTGTTCGCATGATGGGTCTCGCGGTGCTCCCAGGATATGTAGAGGGAACGCGATCCCACATCCGCAAAGACATTCAAAAGCTCTGCTGTCTCTGGTTGTCTCTTTGGCAGTGGCGGTTGCACCTTCGACGTCCCAGCAAGCACCAGAGGCAGCCTCGGTAGCCGCAGGTTTATTGGATTCATCCGACCTCGATTCTCAGCGCACGACTGCTCCGGAGTTTGTGTAACCTACAGGATACTGCGGGAGCGCAATTAGCTCCATCCTGGATACCACTTCATAGCCTGGGCGCATCCATGAGGTTGAATCTGTTTCGCTCCGACGATCTCCCGACTAGTGAGCACCACGAGTGCGCCACGGCGCTCTGGCGCAGCTGCAACGCTTGTTCTACATCTCTACGTAGGCGGCTTCGAAGTCGTGTTTGGATGTTGGCTGTCTGGCAGTGTCGCGCACGGAACGGAACCTCAGTAGTCTTGTCGCTCATACGATATAAAAATTTCACAGGCACTCTCATCCGCTAGTTGGTAGCTGCATCCTTCAGTCTCTGTCAAGTTGGCGTCGACAAGTGGACGTTCGTGGAGCCGGCTGCTTTCCTCAGACCTGATCCAGGCGTTGCATGCGCTCCGTCTGAGCCGGCCGACCCAGGTACAGGCCACGGCTATACCTGCGGCGCTAGAAGGTAATCATGTAGTTCTAACTGCGCAGACAGGCTCTGGAAAGACCCTGGGATATGTTCTTCCGTTACTAGAGCTACTACGGCGAGACCGTGCTCGTGAGGCACGAACGACCAGCCCAGCGTCGCCGTCGCCTCAGGCACTGATCGTCGTTCCGACTCGCGAGTTGGCTGCTCAAGTCTGCCGTGTCTGGAGCGACTTTACGGAATGCACGGGTCTGACGTGCTCGCTGCTGACGCGACAAGCGTTTCAAACTTCGAATGAAGTTGCCGCATGGGTGTCGCCCGCTAGGGATACTGCTGGAAAGGGAGAACCGGCGCTCTGGACTCGCTTGCGCCATCTGCGCTACCTTGTTCTAGACGAGGCAGACAGCCTGTTTGCTATGCAGCAGCGCAACCAGCTTGCACCGCTTCCGTTGCATCGACTCCAAGGCGGACAGCTGTGGTGCGTGGCCGCCACGATGACTCGCGGCTCACTCGCCCAGGTCGAAGCGCTGGCCCGAGCGCTGACGCCATCCCGAAAACTCTTCATTGCTCGAGATAATGGGCTCCACGAACCGCCACGAATTGTGCGTATTCGTTTCGAACTAGTTCAGCATCCGCCGCAGAAGGTGACGCGTTTGCTCGAATGGCTGCAAGCCGACGCTCGTGGTCTACTCCGAGACGGCAAAAGTACCCTCGTGTTCTGTAATTCCATCCAGACCTGTCGTTTCGTGCAGCACACGCTTCGTGAGCAGGGCGTCCTTGCCCTCGCGTGCCACGGCGGGATGCCTACACGTATGCGAGACGCGGCAGTAGAGCAATTCGCCAACGGCACCGCTGATGTGCTGATTTGTTCGGATTTGATGGCACGGGGAATCGATTGGCCCTTTGTCGGGCGAGTGCTCAGCTTTGACGCACCAGCAACATACCATCATTTTCTGCACCGAGCAGGACGTCTACGTAGGGGCGGTGATTGCATCACGCTCATACGCAGAGCGCGCAGAGAGCAAGACCTCGCCATGATGATTGCGAAACGGTTTCCGGAGCGCACTCATTGGCAGGTAATGGAGCAGCAACCAAGCCTTGGGCGTGATCGGCTCCGGCCCTGAGCATCCGACGACTTGCTTCGACACATTCTCGCTTTTGGAAGAGGTGCCTGCTGTTGTGAAAGGGGTGTGTTTGGACGCTTTCTGGTCTTGCGGATACAGACGCGATCGTTCATGAGGGCTTCTGTGGTCGCAGGAACGTTTCAAGGAATTGTGTAGCTTCGATCCCGACGTATTGGTGCCTCGCTCGCCGAAAGCTAACTCGTCTTTTGCTGTGCATAAATCTGTTTCTCTGATGAAGCTTTGCGGTGTTGTACTGCGACCGCACTGAAGTGATGCGACTTGGAGGCACGCTGGCCGGTCCGTCGCAGAAAATTAGCGCAGCTTTTCCGGAAGTGTCATGAACACTCCGCATCTATGGCACGATGCAGCGAACCACCGGAATGTCACTGCTCTATCGATCGCTTCTGTTTCGATTGTTTCGCTCTGGAATTGGACATGAAAAGCGTGATGCGGCCAACCGAGGCGAATCGCATGCAGGACGCAGTCTCTCGACTTTGTCTGCAATCGTCGGCACCAGTATTTGTCAGGATGATGAACAGTGGAAGAACGACTCCGTTTTGTCGGGGTATGCAAGCCGTGTGCACGTTGAAAGATACTCGCAAGCCGGTGCGGTTGGAATCGCGGGGTGCACAATACCCATGTCAGCATAAAATGGAACAGGTCTACTTACCTAGCAGGAGCGTACACCCCAAAGTTTTCGTCTCATTCCATCGCCATGGACGTCGGCCTTTACGGGATGTTTCTGCGACTGTTTCCCTTCTCTCTCTCTCTGTATATTCTCTGGCTCGCCATACGCCGGTTTCCCCTGTTCCTCCAGCTGCGTTGTCAGCAGTCTCAGAATGCTGTCGCCGGTGTTCAAGTCCCGAATTCATCGCTTCCGGCTGTTTCAGACAGAATTCGCGCAAAGACAGTAGTTGCGTTCTACGCCTCGGTTGCCGTTTGCACGACTTGCTTCGTGTAGATCCTCGTTGCGCCCTTCACAGTACTGACACGTGACCATGGTCGGGTATGCCCGTACGTCCTGGGCACCTGCTTCCCCGAGTGCTGCCTGCCACATGCACTGGACGCTCACCTCAGGGGACGACCCCATTTCCGTGTCCAGTGCCGTACGCGATGAACACGGTCTTCCGCTAGGCGATACACTCGGCGAGCATGCTGACTGCTGTGCGCGCTCAAACACACACACACACACACAGAGACACACATACAGACACAGACACATACTGACACACAGATACACAGACTCACACACGTCCACGCTGCTTCATTCGAGAGCGGATTTTTCTGGGACCCGATGTTGCTCATCGTGAGACAGGGACCGGAAGGAGCACTCACGCTGGAGAACAAGTCGCGAAATCTCGACCCGTCATCGCTGCATTCGTGTCCAGCGTCCGTCACCGCGCTGCACACACGAAGCAAGCACTGCGATGACTCAAGCCCGAGCTCGGGAAGATTCTGTACTTGAAAGCAAGCTCTCGTAGCGTACTCCACAAAACGTATCACGCTGGTGCCGATTCCCGTTTCTTCGCTAGAGAGAGACAGCGCGGGATTCACCTCCTGAAGCACATCCATCCTCTTGTCGTGACTGGCTCAGTGAGCCTTCAGCATGAGCCCGTGAACGAAACCTCAAGCGTCGGTGTCGACGGTGCCCGGTCGACAATCCAACAGTGCGAGTCGCTGCGCTCATGGCTGGCATAGGGAGAAAAAAAGATTCGAAAACTTGAAGAATCCGTAATGTAAGCATGTCGATCGTAAGGCAAGCGGGAGAACGGATGCTTGTTGATACGGGTCGGTCAAAGATACCGGTTACTTGTCGAACAACTGTTCAATAGCTTCGCGAATCGTCTTGATTCCATTTCCGTAAAAACCTTAAGCGGGACAGCGTGGAAGAGGCCACGCCCAACTGACGACCCAGCATCCTAAAACTACGCATGAATCCACACACCTTGATTGCAGCACGTTGAATATCCATGCGATGCACGAAAAAAAACACGAGTCCGGAAAGATATCGAAAGACCTGAACAGAGCGACAAGTTCTGTTCGCCTTTTTCACCTGACACGAGTGCATGAGCATCGTTCTATCGCTGCAGCGGCCAAGACTGGCCCGTAAGAAAAGTTGCAAACCCGCATGCTGATGACCAGTTCGCAAACTGGGATACCCTCTCCCGCTTATGATGCTACCCAATCAAAAGATACCGTCTTGCGCTGTCATGGGTATGCGTCTTGTACAATAGCTACCAAACGCTCTTACGCTCACATGCTCGTGCGATGAATTTGGTCAAAAATAGCGTTTCAGGAAGCGCTTCCCCGATGACAACCGCACCAAGGCATCAGTTGGTGCTCGTGCACGGCTTCTGCACCCGCAATGCTGTGCTCAGGTAGGATTCGTGCATCGCACTCGAAATTCCCAGGTGCGCGATTGCCGAAGGTCAAAAACTCCATAAAAGATCTCACATTCTCCACACTCCCTTCATCGGTCCATGTATCCAAGCAAAGTGCTCCTTGAGGAGTCTCGCCTCAACCAAACTTGAATGGCGCTCTGTTTATCACCAACGTCGCATGCATGAATCGAAGCGAATGCCCCCGATTGCTCAGTTGGCTACAGTCTCCATGAAAAAGACCTCAAATCGCGCAAGTATCTCAGCATGCTCTGCGAGCAGCAAACGAATCGCCTCACATCAAACCTAAAATAAACGTGTCGAGGAATCGACGGCGGGGCGTTAAAGAGCGGCTAAACCCCACGTGCAAACATTCACTGGATACCACCCTGGATACGTTGTAGCTGACGCTGCATCCGATACTTGATGACCCTGCAATAACCGAGTTTTTTCGATCAACAGAATGTTTAGATGGACTTGAATACCCGATATGGCCGCGTACCTACCCGCCGCCACCACCAACACCACCAACACTACTAAGACCAACACTTTCACCATCACCGCCGTCAGCCCTTGGACGTTGGTGCGGTAACGATTTTCATGGGAAAACGGAGGCAGGTGGGCGTTATCTTCATCTTCTTCCTCTTCTTCCTCCTCCTCCTCCTCCTCATCATCATCATATTCATCATCATCATCGTCGGCGTCGGCGACGGCGGCGGCGGCGGCGGCGCGCATCCCAATCGTCGCCGTAAGGCTCATCGTCGTCGCCTCGCCTGGACACTCGAGATCGTCAGAAGCTGTGTTTCAGTTTCTGCCGAGCGAGAGTGGCAACTCTAGAGCTCGGAAGAGCCGTCAGTTACCCAACAGCAGCTTAGCGATCGATCATAATCCGCTCCGAAGGCATGCAGAGTCCTGCGGAAGCATTGTCGCAGCAGCATGCACAAGGTTGGCACTTCACGAGAGGACCTTTCGCCGTACTCGGCTTTGTCAACCTGTTTCCTGCGGGGGCTGGATCGAACTTTGCTACGAGAAACTTGCTACGGAAAGGTCGCTGCAGTAAACAGCAGCTGCGGGGAAAGCGCTGGTGCTGTGTGCGCGGCTTCCGAGTAGAGCGTCAGTCCCTGCAGGCTGCCGCCGAGGTGCCGACGCCTTACCGCTTCGCGCTGGGGCGAGCACCGGTCGAGCGAGCCAAGGCAGCGGGACCGATCTCGCAGCAGCATGCTCGATCAGAGGAAGAGTTGAACGAACTCGTAGCGAAGAGGTTCTTAGAACTGGTCCGCAGTGAGGGCACTGGGCCCGTTGGCGTTCCGGCTCAGCTGGTGAAGCCGGCTTGGCTCGAATGGAGCGACCGCATGGCCACCAGGCTGGCTGGTTTGGGGCAAGTCTGGCGCGTACTCTTCAGTGTGCTACTTGCAGCAACTATTGGGGCGGCTGCGGCCGGCGTAACGCCACCGGGACGTCGACGCGCTGCGGGTTTCGCCGCGGGTGCGCTTCCAACTGCAGCGCTTGCCGTGGTGATGCTCCGGCGGGGACGCTCGATTGGTGCACCGCGAGCGCTCGCAAGCGCTCTTGTCGAGAGCACGGTTGCTGTATCGACGAAGAACATGCCGAGTGCGAGCGATGATCAGCGTCGCCGTGCAGACGACAATGGCGGCGAAGACACGGAAAGCGACGACAATGGAGCGACGTCCTCAAACGCGCCACCGCGACTGGGGCTTGCCTCACACATCGATCCGGAGATGATTCAGCGTGTGGCAATACAATACGGGATGCAGCCGGACGCTCCATCGTGGAAGCTGGAGACGCTTGTTGGTCTCTATGAACGATACCTACTGGCTTTGGTGCAGACGAGCGGCACGCCGCGCGTCTCCGAAGTTCGCCAGTTGAAAGCACTGCGCTCCGCGTTTGGTCTGAGTCATGTCGATATCGGTGACGCGCATCATCAAGTAGCGATGCGTTTTCGTAGAGAAAATTTCGTCTATATTGACGACTATATTCGCGCACAAGACGTCGACGATCGGAACTATGATGAGATCTTCCGGGAACGCGCACAAGATGTGAATCAGAAACTTTCCAAGCTACTCTTCCTATCTGCACGCGTGCTCGACGATCCAACTGAACCAGAGGAGGCTTACCGCTACGAAATGGCCCGCTTGCGCAACGTATTTGACTTGTCAGAATCAGAGTTTCAGGCGCGTGTTCGTGACATTGCCGTTCCTTTCTACCAGACCGCAGTGCGGAAGGCTGTATGGCTGCTTGAGCAAGGTCGGTCGATCACTTTAGAGAAATTGCGATCTGCTCGGGAAATGCTGGATGTTGACGATGGCACCGCTAGTCGTCTGCATCTGGAGGCGTATGGAGCGCTCGTGCAGCGCCTCCTGCAAGCACATTCGAACGAGAAAGTCCCACGTCTATCCGCAAAAGACATGAGCGTGCTCCAGGAGGCAAGGAGGCTTTTGGATATCGATGCAGGCGATGCAGATGCGCTGCTCCGCGATGCCGCAGAGCCGCTCTATCAGCAAGAGGTGGAGCGCGTCGTTGAGTCTGCAGATCTTCGCATTCCTACGGCACATGGGCGCCTAGCGGTGCGTCGGGAAGAGCTGGGGCTCAGCGTAGAGCTCGCACGCACAGCGGCAGAGAAGTGGATTCGCGGGCGTGTTACCGCTATCCTGAAGGATGCCACACGAGCGCTCCGCGTTCAGAACCTTACCATGACGATTGAAGAACTGAATCGCCTGCTGGGGCTTATCCGCAGAAGCTTGAGCATCATTCATGGCGTCGTCTGGGAAGAGGTCGTTCCGAATTCGGCCGAGCAACGCACCGTGAACGCGTCACTGGAGCGTATCATGAGTGTGCTCCTTGATGAGCTCGCGGACCTAGAGCGCCAGCAGCTCTATCGAGTGTACCTGGCAAAATGTCTTGAGGACCGCATGATTGACGCACAAGAAGGACGCAACCTCGATGATCTTCGCGCCGTTCTGCGTATTTCTGAAAACGAAGCTGCCCAAGCGTACAACCGTGCTGCTGGTCCCGTCTACCGGGAAGCTGTGCTCGAGGTCATGGCAAATCGAAGCGAGTTTACGGACGCGGATATCCAGAGCCTGAACCAAATAGCAGGCGACCTGCATATACCGGCCAAGGTTGCCCACGATATTCGTATGGAGCTGTATCGAGAGCGTCTTGAAGCGAGCACCCGCGATAATCGGGTACCATCGGAGGAAGAGTCCAGTCAGCTGGCGCGTTTGCGAGAGCTGCTCCAGTTGGATTCGGAGGCGCTCGCGGCACTGCACGCCAGCGTCTGCGCAGGCACCTATGCGCAGTCAGTCGACGAGTGCATGGGCTCGAACGGCATCATCCCGGAGCCGTATCGCGCCGGGCTGGAGCGTCTGCGACAACGGCTCTGCCTTGATGAACGACGTGCCCGAGAGCTCTTCCTGCAGGTAGCTCGTCGACGAATGGCGGGCTATGTACAGCGCGCGATCAAGCTCCTCCAGAAGAAACAGTCGTTTCGGGGTCAGGATGAAGAGCGCGATGTCGGTGACGATCCTTTCGTGCGACGAGCGGGCGCTTTTCTGGGCATCGAGGCGGGTACCATCACCATTGAGCTGAGTAACTTGATCGATTTCTACATCCGCAATGGAATCCTAGAGATGGAGAATGAACAGGCTGTGTACCCGGTGAACCTCCGGGGTGTCTTCGATCTGAACATTCTTCAGGAGATGTATCGACAATACCTCATCCAGTCCTTCGCAGCGAAAAGTCGCACAGAAAAGGAGCGCCTCTTTAACAACCTCGCACATTTGGGGAACATCCTGGGCCTTACTTCAGCCGAGGTCAATGCCATTCATTCGAATATCGGCTCCGTAATCTACAAAACCTATGCATCACAGGCGCTGACGAATAATCGGCTCGAGGAGAAGGATATCGAGTTTCTGCGGAATATTCAAAACATGCTCAGCATGGACGAGGCAACGTGCAGGACGCTGCTCCAAGAGACAAAGGAGGCGCGCGCAGGCTTCCTCTTTGACAAGATCTTCTCTCGCACATTTGGGATGGCGGAAGCGGTGGCAGAGTTTCGACGCGTGTGTCGCGAGCTTGACGTTGATCCTGTGCGGGACCTGAAACTCACCGAGGATCGTCGTGTTCGAGCTTTTCGGGCAGAGATAGAGCACGCCATTGAGAACGGACTCATTACGCCTGAGAACCAAAGTCTGCTGAAGGAGTCTCAAGAAGAACTGGGGATTTCAGCGGAAAAAGCTCGACAGGTTTTGCTCGACTGCATCCAGGATCGCTGCGAGGCGCTCATCGTGCAGGCGGCAGCGTCTCTGCGTCAACGTCGTCAAGAGGGCGCAGCGCGAGACTTGAGCCGAGCGCTGCGCTTTGGCAAGTTGCTTCCGTTCCAGGTGCAGACGCCCACGGTGACGGGTGCAGAGCGCCAAGAGCTCTACCTGGTGTACCAGGCGTATGCGCTGGGCACCGCCCGCTCTAATGCCGAGAACGATCAGGTGAAAGAGGATCTCGCGCTGCTGCGAGAGATGTTGGGAATCCAAGCCGCCTAAAGCGATCGCTCACCGTGAAGCCCCAAAAGTTCTAGGCTTCTCTGCTTCAAAGCGAATGATACCAGGTCGAAGACGTGACACCTCTTCATGTGATCACGTCCGATCGAGTACAAGCTGACGGTTGATGTTGGCATCGCACCAATTCGCGCAGAAAACTTGCGGGAGTCTTCTGTCGCAGGAAAAAACGATGCCAGGTCGGGCGTGTCGCGGGTTCCTCGCGCCAGCATTCCCGATTCTATGTTCGCGTCCAGACAAGTCTAGGTAGGCGCTTGTAGCTTACGAAGGGCAGATTCGCGTAGAAAACTTGCGGGTGCTTGCTGGAGCGCCGCTATGAGCACGAGGCGTTGCTCCGCAACCACCGCAGGATAGCGATTGATGAGCAGGTGCACCAGTTTGGCAAAACGCAAACCCGCACGTTGCAGCGTCGGCGCATTAGCATGTGCTTCGAGGGCTTGAGCCAGCCGAGCACCAACGTTCGAGTCCAGCACCGCCGGTTGCAGTCGCTTCAACGAGCACTCGAGGACCTGAAGGGTGTGCTCGGTCCAGGGTTCACATAGTTGCCGTTCCAGCAATTCGTGGAGCATCTCGCGCCGAAACGCCGGCTCCCAGTCCCCCTCGAGGATCTGAACACAGAGCTCGGCCTGTGGGGCACCCAGCGGTTGCAAGCACGCCACGCTTGGACCCTGGCATGTAGCCGAGCAGGTCAGCAATGGATATAAAAGTTGCTCCAAGAGGATGCGCGGGCACTGACGCTGCAAGGAGCGAACGACGCCGAGCACTGAACGAGGTGCCGGTTGTTTGAGCTGCCGCACCAGCCGAAGCAGAAACGTCCGTGTCCCGCTTTCTATGCAACATACGCTTACCCTTTCGGGAAGTTTCAACATCGTCTCTAGACAATAAAGCAAATCGACAGACGAGGCACTCTGGGCATCCAGAATTTCCCAGTCGGCTGCAGTACGAAGTCGATCAATGGCTAATGGCGGTGATGGTTCCTTCGAGCCGAGATCATCCTCACGGAGCTTTCTGAGCCATTCGAGCACCTGCTGAGCGTCTTCGCCCCGCATATTCGGTGAACATGGGGCACGAAGCGCGCCTTGGTCTGCCACGACATGCGGCGATCCAGGGGAAACGTCTTCGCCCTCATTGGATGTTCTTGACGCAGGCGGTGGCGCGTGGGCTTCGGTCGACAGCGGCACTGCCTCCGCTACTTTGATGCGCTTGCCTTGATGCATCTCTGAATCAGGCGGTTCACCGAAGCGCGTCCAGCATTGCTCCCAGAGTATCTTCATGTATGGGTCGTCTGCGAAAGCTTCGCCCATGCGATCGTGGAGACAGGATTGACAAGCTGCACATCGAGCAGCTATCCAGCGCGGCATCGTCAGCGGCAGCGGTAAAGGTGCCGGTGAAAGTGCCCGCAAACGGCCCTGTCGAGGCATGCCCAGGTCATTGCGGGTCAACGCAGTCCTCGAATGGATATCGGAGAGGATCGTCGTATCATCGCCCGAGGTCTCGTTCGCGGAACCTGACCGCTTCAGCAGTGTGTCGACGGTATCGTGATAAGCTGGGTTCTCGGCAACTGGCACCCCAGCCGGTTGCTCGAGTACGAACGCTGCATTCGCTACCGCGTGCTGCGGACTTTGTGTACTAGACTGCGAGGTTCTGAGCACGTTTTCGTCGGTCCACGCACCTAACTGGCCCGACTGCAGCGGTTTTGTAGGTTTGTCTGTGCACAGTTCCCCAGGTGTCCTGCGCTGCACTTTAACGCCCGTCTGCAGCACCGCGTCCACTCGATCTAATATATAATCTTTCAGCAGAAAGTGCACTTTATCTTGACGGAAGCACTGTGGATACCGCAGTAAAATCAGAAAAGCGTGCCTTTGGACACGAGCAGGTAAAGCGCTCAGACGCACTCGTTGTGCTGTGTCTGAAGGGACTGCTGCGAGCCAACGGAACAGCGCTTCAGCGGCTGCTGGGTTCGCCTGCAGTGTTCTGTCTACGAGAGGCCAAAGAAGCCAAGGCCCCTGGAGTAGCCGGTGCCAGTCGGGGCCGTGCTTTTGCTGCATCAGCTGCGGCTATCAGCCGCAAGAGGCTGGTGCGTCTGTCTGAAGCGCTTTGTCTGCGAGGCGACAAAGCAGCAACCGCTTCTGGAGTAGCCGGTGCTAGTCCGAGTCAGGTGCACTAAGTATGCGCTACGGATACTGACTGCTAGGTACTGTCGAGTCGAAGACAGGTCACATTCGGGGTTCCAGATGCCTTATGGACCATAACGCGTCAGTCTGCACAGCTCTGAATGACGGTATCGTGTTTCTCAAAACCAAGGAGCAAATGCAGCGATCCACAAAGATGCGGCATTGGTAGACTCATGGAAGTGCTCGCGCACAAGCAGCTGAGACGAGTGCCTCCAAGTCCCGAAGACATTTTATTCGAATCCCCTGGTTCCAAAAACAACCTACGTTGCCCTGGGCGCTGGGTCTTTTGTCCGGAGGTATTGGTGTCTAAATCGGCTCGGTCTGTCTGGGAACTTGCAAGAACGTAGTGGACGGAGCTGTCCAGACAATGCTTATGATCCCGAATTTTTTGGGATCCAGTCTCTCGTGGTACATTGCGCATTCATGAGTATCGACATATAGTCTGTGGAGTGTGGAAACTGGCGTCTGCAATGGAAGGCTGGTCGTTTTTCTGGGCACTGATAACCATCCCACACATGAGCATCCTTGTAGATTCATCTCGAGCCTTTATCATGAACAACTACGAGGTCGGCTTTTAGAGAGCGGAAGACGTCTTGCCGTACGGCTCGCTTCGCATCATTCGGTGTCGTTACACTGCCTGTGGAATACCCAGAGCAGTGATTTCGGGAATGCCCGCACCAGCATACCATTCATTTCTGTAATTTTCTTGGTGAAGATATTGAACGGTAGGAAATTGTCCTGTGGATTGGAGGGAGGGGCGGCGAGACCCTACGTTGTCAGTGCTCGCCTGCGAAAAAAACGAGCTACCTTCCACGAGTCAGTTATTCTGCTGTTAGCAGTTGAATGGACCACCTACTTCCTAGTTCCTACAACGAACGTCGTGTACTCGAAAAGCGACTTAACTAACCGGATCTAAGCATTTGCATACTAGTGAAACCAATGCCATTCAACACGTCTTGCCGAAAATATGACTAAAGAAGCCACAGGACACCGCGTCTCGGTACCGTTCGTGCGAATATTGATAAGAGGACACAAGTGGGAAAAAACGGAAAAATGCACGTTTCCGTCAGAGACCGTTGCGCAAGGAAACACACATGATCGAAGAGGCACTGAAATGCGAACGTTCAAGACAGGAAAGACGAATGGAGTCCCATTACATAAGATTTTCTTCGAAGGCAATGATGGACCTGTAGATGGATACTCATAGAGGGACAGATTGCTGTTCGTAAAGAGGCGACTAGCGAGAATGCTCACGAAATCAACTGTGGCAGCGTTTGAATCCCGTTGTCTCCAATAAATTGCTGAACGCACAAGATCGTTCAAAACCTCATTTGCCGTCGAAGCATTCTTCGACGGCTTCTCCTTTCCGAATTTTTCCGTCCTGTTGGTAAGCAAAATAGGTTTGTGTCAGTCAAATGCTATCGTGGGGTACCCAATTGTGATTTGCGTTGGGCTGCGCTTTGCACCAGGCCATTCGCCCGGATTCAGTCGAGTCGAAGTCGTCGTCTCGGATACAAAACATCACTTCCATGCTGATTTATCAATAGATGAGTCGTTCGCATCCCTGAAATCAAAATATGCGGGACGCCATGAAAGATCGCATAACCTTTTAGTCGAGGGCGTCTCGCCAGCCTTCGCCAGCCCTGACGCACCTCGTCAAGAAACCATTCGTAATGGTTCCCGACGCAAGGCGGCCATTTTCCCACATTCCTCAGAGTATGGTCGATGAAACCCCTCGTATGACAAGAGCATAGATATTCGGGGCCATTTTCCCACATTCCTCAGAGTATGGTCGATGAAACCCCTCGTACGACAAGAGCATAGATATTCGGGGCCATTTTCCCACATTCCTCAGAGTATGGTCGATGAAATCCCTCGTACGACAAGAGCATAGATATTCGGGGCCATTTTCCCACATTCCTCAGAGTATGGTCGATGAAATCCCTCGTACGACAAGAGCATAGATATTCGGGACAGATGCTGCACTACGACCTGATCGAAGCGTCAGAAATTTGCATACACGAATCCTAGCAGACCTTGACGCGTCGTCGCACCGTCTCGTCAGTCGGAACACCTGCAACGAAGGAGCTAAAATGAATCGAATACTATCTTCAAAAACCCAAAACCATATGCGGGCCAATCTCGAGCGCTTCTTGAGTCGCGCTGTAGGGGCGTTGTATCCGTTGTACGGTCTCCGTGCCGTCCCCGAAAAGTGGGAAATGACACAAATGATGTTTGGGGTGACGACGGAGGCAACTGACGAGCTACTGGCAGGACAGATCGATATGATAGCGAGTTCGGAGATGATATCGTAAAGAGAGCATTTGTCCAAACTCGTAGTGTTGTACTGGGCCTCGGAGCCGAGAAACTCGTAGCTCAAGGGTCTTTGGAACGTCAGCCGTGCTTTCATGGCACCGTCCGCGAATACGTGATGGTGCATAGAGCCTTCTAGAGCAAAGCGGATTGCGTCTTCGAATCCAGCCGCCCGAGTGCTCATAGGCGTCTATTCGATGTGATGCCCATACGTTACATCAAGGTCCATTCTACTTTCATAGGTATGCTGTGGTAGACTGTATGGCCTTCTCGGGGCGTCAGGGCTGGCCCGTACAAGCAAGCAAGACGCTCTCGAACAAGTTCGCGAAGAGCATTGGCGGCGCACGTTCAAGGTTCCTCTGTTTCCTGGAGGTAATGGAAAGCGGCTTACACGGATCATGGATACAGACGAGCTATCAGTCTGCTTGCTCGTTTTGAAACCTAGGCCTGCGTCGACCAAAGAGACTCGTTGTAAACGGTTGAATGTAGACGAAGAGAAAACTCTTGTGGTGAGCCTCTATCCCGCAGTCGGGAACATGATTGCTGCCGACGTGCTGAGATATCAAGGGTACAGAGCCAAAAGACCTGAATGGAAAACAGATGAAGCTTTCCAACTTCTCCAGGGCACGGGATCATCGAGCGCCGAGTCTAATAGCCGCCAGTGGGCATCACATCGAACGGAATGAGGTCGTCAGGCCGACCCCCTGTCGAAGCTCTGCGAACCGTATCGAGTAGAGTAGGGGTGATTTGTGCGCTTCATTGAGCGCGCATATGAGCGTCCAAACCGCTCATGCAGACGGTCTGCGGCAAGTGGGCATGAGACCAGGCTGAGGTCGCCGGTGGTCTAGGTTGTGCGGGGGCAAGAATCGTGCATTCGCCGACTTGTTCAGAGAGCTGGACAAGAAACCGCCCTGTAAGGAGTGAGGCTTCATGCCCTTCTCCCTTGCTGGTCGTGTTGCAGAGCGCAAAAGCTGCACCACGATTCCGTTGAAGAGAGCTTATAACTCGTGCAGGAATCGATTCTGTACGATTCTCATCGATACGTTCAGGACGGCATATACGCAGCAGGAGAACGTCTGCACGCTCGAACTGGCATACAAAAAGAGAGCGAAAGCGTGCATGACACGCGACATGGAGTATAGCAGGCTGACCGATCGTTCAATAGCGAGGCAATCGCTCGTGAGACGCCTGCTCTGTTGCGCTTCCACCAGCCACAGTGCACCCGAGCGCTTCCTGCATCGAGATTCGATCACCTGAATCATTATCCGGAAGTATCTGGGGCCTCCGCAACTTCCAGCGTGTTTGTGTCGATCGAGCTTTCGACGTTATCGTTTCGTACCCAGTATAGGCTTTCTGCTGGAACGCTGAAGACTTGGTTTGAAATAAAAAAGATCCTTGGCCATGCGGAAAGCAACTCGTTTCCAGCCTGGACCAACGCTCCAGCACGGTACTGGTTCAGCAGTCTATGAGGCCTGGAGCGCCGTATGTATACACCTGGGACAGGTTACCTGGGCAATACGTGAATGATCATAGTATTCCTTTCTCGATTTGCTCCAAATGTCCCAGGCAGCACAGACAAACTTTAGGTACGCAACGTGCGATCGAAAAGTCACAATGCACCTGCATCCGTACAGGGATCCATTCAAGCGTTGGCACCAGCTGGGCACTGCAGTGCCCCAGTTCATGTCGAGTAGTATTTTCCAACGCGAGCGGGCACGTCACCGAACGCTCGCCTATGCCACCTGGTCGGATATGCATTTGAACGCCGTCGTGTGCATCAGGCACGCTCCTCGCCCTGCATATCCTACTTTGCCACCTGGTCGGATATGCATTTGAACGCCGTCGTGTGCATCAGGCACGCTCCTGTCCCTGCATATCCTACTTTGCCACCTGGTCGGATATGCATTTGAACGCCGTCGTGTGCATCAGGCACGCTCCTGTCCCTGCATATCCAACCGGTTCGGTACAGGCACCTAACGCGACGCAGGTAGCATGTCCGAAAAAAACAAGCGACGCCTGACGTTGCGTTCATCGCAGGGATGCATCGGGGTGCGTCGTGCAGGCGCTTGCCCGCACACCTCTATCACTGCCGCCGAAGCATCCTTCCTGCTTCGTTCACCCACCGTTTACAGAGCCTCGGTGCTTTTTCCTACACCATCTGCTGGTACGGGCGGCCAGTGCATATCTGGCAAATCACCGCGAACGTAATCCTTCAGCACAAGTCGAGCTGCTCGATGACGATCCGTTTGTGCATGGCTGGTTCGAAAGCCGCGCGCCAAGGCCAAAGTATCCAGAAACGTAGCCGCATCGCAGTGCACCTTCTCGGGAGCAGTTCTGTTGAACTTCGGCGGCAACGTCAAGCTGTAGTGGGACGCAAGCTTCGATGCCGGCAACCGGGAGCAGATGAACTGTACAGCGTCGAGCAGGTCACCAGCATGATCGATAGGGATCACTCCCGCACAGATCAATTCTGCTCGACTGTGGGCCCACTGTGGAAACACAAGTCCGGGCGCATCACACAGCATGAGGTCTTCGTCTAGCGTTAGCGTTTGGAAATGTTTCGTTTTGCCGGGGTTCGGCCCGACTGCTGCTTGCGTCTTTCCCAGCAAACAATTCAACGTCGATGATTTGCCTACATTGGGATACCCAACGAAACCGACTGTACGACGATGTTGCGGCGATGTATGTGGTCCGCTACTTGTTTGTGACGGTTCAATGGTTGAAAGCAGCCTTCGCACAAGATTCATGAGTTGTGTTCGCGAGCACAAATTGCTCGCTTGTACATCGTTTTCGTGGTTCGCATTGGGCGAGCGCTTCTGCGGATCACCGGAAACTGAGCTATGCCGTGTCTGCTGGGCGTCTGGCGCCTCGCGGGGCTCGCTCCATGTCTCTGCTTCATGCGTCTGGTGAAGCGGGCTTCCTTGTATCGAGTAGGCGCTACCGTTTGCCCCAGTGGGCGCACCGTTCAGCAGCAGACTGTTCCGAATAATTTCCGTGATCCCGGATGCAGCGTGTTCGTCAGCGCAGATGCCGGACTCCGAACGAGACTCGTCGCCTTCAGCAGGCTCGAGAGTGCTTTTCTCGCCCTCTGGATAGAGGGCGGAAAAGAACCAGGCAGTCTGGTTTCGCTCAGCGAAGTAATCTTTCCAGGCTCGTCGTGCTGCCGGCGTCAACAGATCCGCCTTGTTCAATAAAAGTATACATTTCTTTTCTGGATGTCGCTTTTGCAGGTAACGTTCCAGATGTGGGCTGTAGAAGAGCAACGGATGACGAGCATCAAGAACTTGTATGACGAGTTCACTGCGTTCGAGAACTCGCCATAACTGGCGCCAAATTTGGAGGTTCTTCTCATATGGCGTGAAGAAGCGAGATAAGAGAGAACCCCGCTGCCTTTCCTGGGCAAGTTGCTGTTCAAGAGCGTCCATGCTAGCGCGCCAACGATGAAAGGCTTGTCGCTCGGATGCAGCCAGTTGCTCCGCGGTCATCCCGCGATTCCATACAGGACGTTCTGGTATAGTTAGCGGAAGCTCTGCACCATGGTCTGGTGCTGACGGCCCATCTAAAGCCGGTACTGCACCGCGCAGAGTCTCAGCGATCGCATCCGTAGAAGAAACGAGACGGGGCTCGCTGACCACGTTCTGCACGGGCAGCGCCGGCTCTGCTGTGAAGTCTCGACCTGCCAGCTCCGCCCGTGCCAGAAGCTCGACCCACTGCACTCGATCGAGAACAGAAGCTGCTGCCTCTGACTCGGGCAGCAGCAGCAAACTCGAGTCTTCCAGCTCGTGTTGCCGCTGCCGGCGGTAGGCTCGACCACTAAGGTTCTTTCGAGGTCGAGTCAGTGCCCTTCCTAGACCATCTTTGGGAACACTTCCACTGACTGCGGCTTTACGGTTCCCAGGCATGCCTTTGTAGGCAGCAACAGCAGCAGCAGCAGCAGCAACAGCAACAGCTATGGGAATCGAAGCGGTAGTTTCTGGTCTTGCATGGATTCGGAGACGGGGTTGCGGTGCCAAGGGGACCATCCTGGGGGCATCGTTGACGCCCTCGTCGCTGAAGCAGCTCATATTCTGCCTTTTAGCGGTATCGTGGTAATTGTTCTGGCAGATAAAGGTCTTGCTGATGCCACAGGTACGGAAGGCAGAGCCCGGATACGCTCTTTGATGCGCTCAGAAGAAAAGTGCTGGCGTTGAGGCAGGCTAGCAGGTTTTCATCTGACCAGCAGCGCTCAGGGGCGGAACACTAGCACCGGTAACCACCTTGTTGCCAGCTTCCTTGACTCGGGCATGTGTCAAGGAGGTGCTTTGTTTTACAGAAGCTCACAGGACTCGAGATCGTGAAGTGTGGCGTTCACCACCTTGTTGCCAGCTTCCTTGACTTTGGCATGTGTCAAGGAGGTGCTTTGTTTTACAGAAGCTCACAGGACTCGAGATCGTGAAGTGTGGCGTTCACCACCTTGTTGCCAGCTTCCTTGACTCGGGCATGTGTCAAGGAGGTGCTTTGTTTTACAGAAGCTCACAGGACTCGAGATCGTGAACTGTGGCGTGTTTGCTTAGGGCCAGGAAAGACAATGTTGCAAGCCTTTCAGCCTCGGGTTTCGAAGCTGTACGCACAAACATTCGTCATGATGCCGCATACGTACGCGACAGGGCCCTGTACAATGAACAAAATCTGAAGCTCGCGATCCCTTGGTGTCTATTACGGGAAAACATTCATACCAATCGCTGTGCATTGGGCGCAACACTGCGGAACGCTCCCGCGGCTTCAAGCGTCCTCGTAAAGTCAGACGAAAACTCGGTATTCCCCGACGGAGCTGTTCAATGCAGGCGTGACTGCTTTTAGCATTTCAGCTCCAAAGTGCGTCTACAGCGGAGATACTTTCGCGCTATCCACGCGCACGGTCGCGGGCACCCTCAATTTTTCAACTCTGAGTGCTGTAGAACGAGGCAAAGCTCCGGCTTCTGCTTCACGAAAAATACCAACCCCTTCGAAAATGCTCCAAACCTGCGTACCAGTTTGGGTACTGAAGGTTCCCTGTTTGAGATAACTGCGAAAAGAGGCTCCGATTCACCTCGGAGCGGCTCCTGATCAGAAAAGCTTTCCAGATTTACAGCGCGTTCAGACTCGGCCGCAATCGAAGGCATGCTGCCGTGCAATCTTCGCTGCGTATCTGGCAACCGCTAACCTGCGCTCCAACAATAAAAGCACTCGCATGCGTTTACGCTTCGTAGCTGCGACGGAGGAGCAGTTCCCCTGTGTCGCCGACTTCGGGTGGGAGCACTTTTCCTGGGTTCATGATCCCCGCCGGATCGATTGTCGCTTTAATCCGTCGCATCAAGTCGACGGCCTCGAGTCCCAGCTCAGGCACGAGGTACTGCCGCTTCCCCTCACCGATACCGTGTTCCCCGGTACAGGTACCGCCAGCAGCGATTGCCCGCTGGACGAGACGATCGTTGACTTGCTGAGCGCGTTCCAGTTCGACAGGGTCTTTGGGGTCCACCAACATCAGTAGGTGGAAGTTCCCGTCAGCGGCATGAGCAACTAGCGGGGCGACCAGCGGCACTAGCGATCCGTGTCGCTCCGTATACGCACGGTTGGTCTGCTCGATATCCTGTTGGGTTTCGCGAAGTACGTCGGCCAGTTTTGAGAGCGGCACTGCCACATCTGTTGTCCATATTTCCGCACCAGGTCGCAGTTCGTAAGCGGACCAGTAGGCGACTTTGCGCGAGCGCCAGAGGCGCTCGCGCTCTTCCAACAGCCGACGCTCTGCGGCATCCATGTCATCGGCTGTGAGTTGTTTTCCGGGCTGCTGCGCTGGCCATGCTCCTGGTGCAGGGTCAAAAGTGGCGATGTCTTCGACGCTGGCGGCACGGCTGGCTGCGATTTCCTGACGGTCGTCGGGCGATTCCGGGACGAGCCACGTCGGAGCTTGTGTTTGACCACCAACCTCGCTGGTGCTTCGATTCCGGGGCACCGCGTCCGCGACTCTCCCGCGCTGCTCGGGCATCTGAACGGATGCTGTTGCGAAGGCATCGGCAGCCACGTGATTCGCTGTCGCTGGAGGCGGGACCTCGGGATGCTCGGCGGAGCCAGGATGCGTCTCAACCCGAGCGTCCCCTGCACCGTCCAGATTCGCTCTCAGTGCTGCATTCGTATGCAGGGCATCCACATGCGTCGTTTGTGGCTGGTCTGCTTCGGCAGGCCGCGAGAGCGACTCTAGGCAATGCGGGGCGGCTGCCATGCGCCACTCGTGAACATGGTGTCGCTCGGCGCACATCTTCACTCGGTGTGCTTGCTCTCGAATGACCTGCATGGATTCTCCGACCAGTTCGAAGAGCAGCAGATGTCGTGATTCATCCAGCTCGAGTTCCTGATTCGTCGACAGGTTCACCGCTTGGACCGCTAGTCGATCCATGAGTTCGCAGCGACCAATCGAAACGGCCAGCGGTGGCCCGAGCACGTCCTGGACAGTAGCTGCAGCATCCTCGAGGCGCTCAAATGTACATTTTGCGACACCTCTATAGGCCGGTAGCGGGCGCAAGCGCAAGGTCGCCTTGGTAGCAATACCGAGCGTGCCCTCGGAGCCAACAAATAGGCGCGTGAGGTCGTACCCCGCGGAGCTCTTCCTGGCTCGCGAGCGCGTCTGTTGGACGATCTCGCCTGTTGGTAAGACAACCTCGAGACTCAGGACATTCTCACGCATGGTCCCGTAGCGAGCCGCATTTGTTCCGGAGCACGAGGTGCCAATCATGCCACCAATGCACGCGCCGGGTCCAGGGTCAGGGGCAAAAAACAAGCCATACGGACGAAGATGCTCGTTGAGCGCCTCCCAGGGCACCCCTGGTTCCACGTCGCAATCCATATCGGTAGGCCGCACTGCGAGAATGCGGTTCATCTGCGAGCAGTCGACGGTGATACCACCAAACCGAGGCACAATGTGGCCTTCGAGGGAGGTGGCGCCCGCATATGGGACCACAGGGATGCGAAACTCCGTTGCAGAGCGGAGCACCGCAGCTACCTCCTCGGCAGACCGCGGGTAGATGACAACGTCCGGCAGGTGCGGTTCGTGAAAAGACACATCGCGAGCGTGGCTCTCCAAGTGACTCGAGTCGAGCGATATGTCGAGTTGCGGTTGCGCTTCTCGTATGCGGGCGACTGCCTTCTGCAGCCGCTCCGCATACGGGAGTTCGTGCTGCGGTTTCGCTGCACTCTGTGAGGCTTTGGGGGGCTGGTTTCCTGCGGGGTGCGGTGCCGGCCGTGTTATGAGCTTCTGAGCTCGCACGGGCTCGTTTGTGTAAAATGCATAGGTGACGAGTGCCGCGCTTCCGACGGTACTAGTTACCAAGAGCGAGCGCTGTTTCCAAGCAACACGCACCAGTTTCCGCACTGTGCTTGCACAGGCTGAAAACATGTCTTTAAGCAAGCCTGCGCCTCTGAGTTTTATGCAGAACTTGTGGCTACCCGCACACAAGGCCGTCACTTGCTGAAGTGCAGGGCGGCTTGGGCTTCCCGGCCTCCACAGCGTGCTCCGCCTCCTGGAAGCGTTGTTTCGTGCAGCCGACACCTGTTGTACACTGGGGCGGCGGCGATACTTGTTCAGGTTTTACTGGAGATACGCGCGGCGTTCTCGTCTTGGACGCAAGCTAGTTCGGAAGTTGAACGCTGAAACGTAGCTCCAGTAGGTCACTTAGAGATGCATCAAATCGTATCCACAGCTCATACGAAGGAACCAACCTTGTACACGGTAGCTTTTCAGGCATGCTCGTACATTGACTGCAATAGTTCGCTGCACAGGTCACGCACAGCCAATTGACCGCTTCAGAGGGACTGTTTCTCATTTCGTAGAAGGACGACCGAATGCATCAGTCTTTTGTTTTTCAAAAGGCTTCTATGGCTGCATGGCTGCAATGGAACCAGCCTGAAGGATAAGCAGTAGAGTCCGGGGACAGCAACGACTTGCGACGCCGTACACCAACCAGTTTGCAGCGTCCGTGGCTTGCTCGGAGCCTCCAACGCTACAGCGGCTCTTTCGTGGTGCTGAGAAGGGCACTGCACGCAGTACTGCATGGTTCAGTTGAGGCTTTTGGCGTCGCTCGTGAGTCCTGGCTTGTTGCAACCGGCAAGTCACAACGCCGCTGCTTTTTTATCATCATGCACGCCAAAGCAGATGCTCAGAGTTCAACATCCAGTGCTGATCTTGGAAGCGAACATGTGCCATCAGCTTCCGAAAGTATTGTTCCGTCCATAGAATGAAGCGATGAACGTGTCTCGCCTCAAAAGTAGTTTCTTCCGAAGCGTTCTGCTGACGTATCTCAGGAGAGCTCCTTGAAATTTCGGACTCCGGTGAGTGGCGAAAACAGGTTGAACAAATACACGGCAGCTGGTAGCGGTTCTCTGCTTAGAGTTCTAGGGATTAGAGACCGCCAGAAGAACGTAGATATGCCTGCCTTGCGTTGAACAATGCTATCATTCACATCCGGGACGCGATCTACATTTGTGTCAGATGGAAATACAGCGCGGAACGGCTCGCTCTGTTCCCGTATTTCGATGTTTTCCGGCCTGGTTTAAATGGATAGCTCGATATTCAGTGTGCGGCAATGAGGGTATATTAATGCATACCTCGTTTGAGGATGCTCGGTCGTCATGTCACCTTCGACGCTTTTCCGCTGGAATTCGATACGTGATCAGAGTCAAGATGATTCGCGACGCTGTCAAACAAGGCCTCGTATGGTAAACGATACCACTATCGAATGCGTTCGCACAGGTATCCGCTCTTCTGCTTTCAGTACATGCGGCAAGCTCGATTCACGCGTTCTCTAGGTTTTGGAGTTTTCTGTTCCAAGGCAACCTGCAGTCGCAGCCAATGGCGCCTTTGAGTTGACGATGGAAATTCTCGACATCGCCCATGGACGACTTGTTCACAAGCTCATGCCGCACGTTCATTGAACTTGTCACTCCGAATAATGGCTGGCGTTCGAGAAACCAATTCGCCTTCCATTGAAGCCATCGATGAAATCTCATTGGACAACAGCTTGATACTTCTCATGGGATATGCTCCCAGGGGTTCCAGTCTATTTTAATAACATGGCAAAGAGTCTTGGGCTCGGACTCTAACCATCGCAGCGACCGCACCGGCGCTACAGGCGCCATTGCTGTCGCTTTCGGCAGGCACTAGGCACACACGATAGGACATATGAAACGACCAGAATATCCGAGAAGAAGTATAGGTCATGTAACTTGGGAGTAGGGGGTTGATAGATACTTTACCCCGCACTGAAAAAAAAAGCCAAAAAGAAAAGAAAAATGCGCAGAGTCGGAGAACGCTGGCCTAAGGAAGCGTCTTGTCCATGAAAAAAAATCAACGATGCCAACGCGCGTGACACAGCGTTGCGTGCGCCGCCTTCTTCTCCGCAGCCGAGGCAGCTGATGCACGCATGCACGGACGCACGCACGCACGCACGCATGCACGGACGCACGCACGCACGCACGCACGCATGTTGGCTCTGATGCGTGCGTGCGACGGTGCATGTGCATGCGTGCGTGCGCGTCGACGGCGCTGTTCTTCCAGCACCTGCGCGGCAAAGGTCGTTTCAGGCTGTAACCTAGTTCGGGATCCTGTATCCTGTTCGGGTGGTGTCTTTTCAGGCAGGTGGCTTGGTTTCCGGGAGAGTGTCCGATAGCCGAGCCTTTGAGAACGTACGCAAGGGACGTTGGGTGGCGTTCTGCGGTGGTTACGGGCGATCCGCGTGGAGGCCTCGCCTCACTTGCGCGGTGTTGGGCGTGCGTCTCGACACTAGAGCGCGCTGCGTTCAGCCTCTTGCGTCTGGTTATCTTAAAGAAAACTGCTGCGAAACCAGATTCTGACCATGGAAAAGTCGAGCTTACAACCTAGCTCCGAACGGCCGGTCGGAGGTGCGCATTGTGACGCGAAGAGACAGGTGGCAGGCAGCGCGGCGACGGGCACTGGCGCCGCTGGCGTTGGAGGCAGTGCGGCACTGGGTACTCCCTCGTCCCAGAGCGGTGTGGGCGCGCGAACCTCGGGGTACGCAGCTATCGTTAGCAGAGGATCAGCTACTGGGGGTGGCGGGGCGGTTGCTTCGCATCCAAGTGGTACGACGCCAGTAGACTCGGGAGCGCCTGGCGGAAACGGGGCCGCCGTTCAGCACAAAATTTCCATAGAACCTGAAGGACCTACGGCAGCGACAGCCGTGGGGCGCTCCACCGCTGGCGTTCCTGCTGGAGGTGGAGGTGCGGCGCAAACCTTTGCCCCTGTGGACGGACGAATGCCAGTCAACCCCGGTACGATGTCGCCGTGGAGCAGCAACATAGCGCTGGCCACGAATTCTACGAATTGGGGTGGAGCAATCCCAGCTGCTGTTGCCGGTGCCGATGCGACTTCGGGTCGTGGAGGCAATGCTGCAGCCTATGGCGGCGGCATGGTGCGGGCGCCGCCACCGAGTACTGTGGGCAGCATTGCTCGTCCGGGGCCAGCTGCGCATCACGGCCGCTCACCGTACGCGGGAGCATCGAGCAGGCCGTCAGCCAGTACGCGCGGCGCGCCCGCTGCAGTGTTCGCAAGAGACGGAACCAGTAGTGCTTACGGACCGAATGTCGTATACGGAGGTGGCAGCGGTAGCGGCGGAATTTCTCACATTGGAGCGATGGGCATGACGAGCTTCAGCGGCGCGACAGCGTACATGAATCCGAATGAAATGGCTGCCTATATGCCCGATATGCAACAGGCTGCCGGCTTTAATATGTACGTTCCGCCCCAGTACTATGGGGGCCTGCGTAATCCCATGATAGGCGGCACAGAATACATCCCTTATGGCATGCCGTTTAACCCGGCAGCGAATGCAGCTGCATTTTACAGGCAGCAATATCAACAGCAGGCCAGGGCGCCCATGAACACCGGTGTTGCGACGAGTAGTGACCGTAGTGTTTCGCCCCTGGCAGGCAACTCGTCGAATACAAATGGTGAAATCGATGTGCAGACCGCTACCGTAGCAGCTCCGCCCTCCGGATCGGTTCGCTCCAATGCACACGCATCAAGCGTGGCTACGCGCGCTGCAGGCTCGACGACTTCGTCGCCCTCTAGCAGTGGCGAGGTAGCACCAGACGCCATGGGTATACTGCCAAATCTGGGTATTACTGGAGAAGGAACTGTATTAATGCCGGCTGGTGGTGAGCGAAATGTCACCGGGTTTCAAGGCTTTGCGAGCAGCGCGGCTCCGATGAACCGTGAAGTAGATCGCCCACTAGTGCCTCCGATCCCGCCAAGGCGAGAGAAAAAGATACTCAAAATTGTTGATCCGGAGACAGGCAAGGAGATCAACTTGGGCTCTGTCCAAGAGGAGCTGGCGACCGCTACGGCGCACGGGCAGCCTGCGAAGGCCCCAGATGCCAAAGCTCCAGCAGCTGAAACGTCTGAGGAAGAGCGCGCTCCACAGGTCCCAGCAAACTCAGCAGCTGAGGAGACTCGAGGCCCCGAGGTGAGCCAGATCGAAGTGGAAGACGGGCTCGCCCGTGGACCAGACGCTGCGAGCTCAGGAATACGGAAACAACCCGTTGAGCACGGCCTTCCAGCGACGCCGTTGCCTGAAAGTGAGTCGCTTGATCGCCCGAATGAAAAGGAATCTCTGGGGGCAACGCGACCGGAGCTTGAGGAATTCAGGTCCGCTGCGGTGCGCGCTCAATTCGATTCGGCAAATTTCGCAGTGCATTCAGAGACGCGCGATCGCTTCGATGTTCGCGTAGAGCATGATTCAGCATCCACTGCAGGTCTTTTGCAGCCCGAGAATACGAGTACGGGCATGGTGTCGGACGCTGGCGATGTCAAAAGCGTAGTAAGTGCTGAATCTGCGAAAGTCGATGTAAGCACTCAGAACGGCTACTTTGAGTCACCGTATCGCGAAGTATCGCCTGCGATAGCGGTGCAAGATACATTGGAGCCATCGTCGACTCGTGTTGCGGAGACAGAGCTTGTTGCCATGACCAAGGCGCTGGCAGATGTACGAATAGAGACGCAAGAGGATCGCACTGAGGCCAGTGAACAGCAAAAAGCGCCGAGCACCGCAGAGCCGTCGGCGATGGATACGGTGCACGCAGAGGCGCGCACTGCGGCAACAGCGCAGCGCGACAAGCCATCGGAACCCACTGAAGAAGCCGACATGGACTCGTCGCCACTTGAGATGACACCACATGAATCCGATCGAGAAGACATCCTCTCAACTGTTGATACAGAGCCAGTTCCAGATGACGCATCTGAATCATCATCGCTTGTGGATGACGAGGAAACGACTCACCCGGGTGTGCTCGTGTTCGGACCCGGCGAACGTCGAATGTACCCGCGAGAATGGCTACTTCGCATGCGGGATATATGTGTTGAGTGCCCGCCCGAGGTTCATCAGTGTGAGATTCGCGCTGGTGCGAGTTTCGAAAGCGTACAACAACGCCGATCTGGCGGTGGCGGTGGTGGTGGCGGTGGTGGCGGTCGCGCGCGTCACGGCACCGGCGGCACTGCATCGAGCCGTGGTGCGCCCGGTGCTGGCAAAGGCGACGGCATGGACTTGGCGAATGCGCGGGCGCGCGCTCCACCGGTTGCATCCACTGGTGGCGAATCAGACCGACGTGGTCATCGTGGCGGCGGTGGACGTGGTAATCGCCGCGGCGCCAACGCTGCCGTCATCGAGGAGGCGTTGGCGCTGCTGCCGCGAGCCGAGAATGCCTGGCGGCCCCGCAAGGTACCCGAATCGGAAGTGGAGCGCAAAGTGCGGACGGTTCGCTCCATTCTGAACAAACTGACATTGGAGAAGTTTGAACCTTTGTATCAACAACTCCTGAGTATCAACATCGACAGCCTTGAGGTTTTACGTGGAGTTGTGAAGGAAATTTTCGAAAAAGCGTTGCTAGAACCAAATTTCGGAGCCATGTATGCGGAGCTTTGCGCACGCCTAGCAGTCGACTTGGAGAAAGTAATCGAGGGGAACGAAGCGTTCATCGAAGACGGGAAGTTGCAGACCTTCAAACGGATTCTTTTGCGATACTGTCAGCGCGAGTTTGAGGGCAACTCATCGCCGGTCATCCCGGAGGGTGCATCACCCGAGGAAGCGCAGGAGATCGCAACCAAAGCCAAACTACGCATGTTGGGCAACATGGTGTTCATCGGGCATCTTTATCGGAACAAGCTTCTTTCCGATAAGGTTATTCATGCGTCGTGTTTCGCAACGCTGCTGAAATTGAGTAACCAGCCTCAACCGGACGAGGATGCCATCGAGTGCATGTGCAAGCTAATGACCACTGTGGGAGAGAAGCTCGACAACAGCAATCCCAAGTCGCGCGAGCTGATGCGCGAGTACTTTGCGAAATTCGTTGAAATGAGCCAGCGGCCGGACTTGCCAGCGCGATTCCGTTTCATGCTTCAGGACCTGATCGACTTGCGAAATAACCGATGGGTCCAGCGGCGATCAGATGGCGGGGCGCGCACCATTCGAGAAATTCACGAGCAGGTGCGTCGCGAACAGCTCCAACAGCAACAGTTGAAGCGCCGACCAAGCGGGTTGCTTTTGAGCGGCCCGTCGGGACGCCGCATACCCGGCAGCGCCGGCAACGGCCCTGGATCCACTTCGCTTGGCGGCGGTGGCGCTTCGGCGCATGCACAGACACCGAGTCCTCGCATGATGACGCCCGTCATGTCGAATGACGCGCGTCGGGAGCGCTCGAGCTCAGCGCTGCAGCCTGGTTGGGAACGCGTTCAACGAGCAGTTCCAGAGACAAAGGAAGCTGCTCGCGCGCTTGATCTGGGCACGGTGCGGCTGCGGCCTCATGGTGGTCGACGGTCGCCAGCGCCGAGTGCGGCATCGACACCATCGCTGGGAACTCCACGCAACTCGTTTGCAGCATTGCAGGACGAGCAGATGCCGCTCTCTCCAGAGCCAACCAGTGGAACAGACGAGGTCGATTCAGAGCAGCCAGCTGCTGGAATTGCGGAGCGTTCTGAGCGGTCAAGCGCTCATCCTTCTGCGACGCAAGCCGATGAGATGGAGAAGATACCCGAATGGGAACCCAACCGAGTCGAGCGGCGGGCCAAGACCATTTACGACGAATGGATGGCATTGCGCGACGTGAAAGAGGCGCGTCTTGCGCTGGCTGAAGTGCCGCCTCGCTCGAGAGCAGCGCTCGTAGCGAACATCGTCCAGCGTTCGTTAGATCTCTCTGGCGAACAACGCGAGCACCTGCTACGGCTCTTCACCGAGACGGTGCATGCGCGACTCGTTCCCCTGGATGACATCGCCACAGCGGAACCTGTCGCGAATGACACTCGAAGCGGTGCCGATGCATCCGCACGAGTAGCACCAGATCAGCAGACGCCTCTACCCGGAGAGCATTCCAACTCGTCACTGGTGCGACCACTGGAACCCATGCACCTTCGGAGGGCGACGACGCTGATCTTGGCAGATCTAGAGGATTTGGTCATTGATCACCCGCGAGCGCTCTCGTTTTTGGCACACTGGCTTGCCCACTGTCTCGTGCAGACAACGGTTGCTGCCGATACTCAGGAGCAGCGTGCCCAGCCGCAGGGCGCGGGCGTGAGTCTCTGGGGCCGCCCCGTCACCGCCCGTGATGCCGCTGCAGCGCTACGCGAGCTTCTGCTTCCAGTTGTTGACTCGTGGCTGGCAAACGGCTCCGACTTGGCGTTACCGCTGGTTGCACACACTGCCGATGCCCTGCGGACACGCTCACCACTCTTCACCGACGACCAGCTCGCGGCGTTTTTGAGGGCGCTTGCGCTCCCCTGGGCCGCATGGGCTACTGCTGCTACTGGTGCTTCTGGTGCATCAGCGACCGATCAGGATGTATCTCGCCATATTCGCGCGGAGTTTGCTCGCGTCGGACTCGAAACCGTATGGTCCAATGTCGCCTCTGCTGCTGCTGCGGACTGAGGAGCGCTGCGACCTGGGCCAGCACCGGACTCGGCGACAGCGGATGCGGCTGCTCGCCGCCATACCCTATCCTCTAGTTGTCGCACCAGAAAACGTATAAACTGAAAATGGGAACTGGTTTCCGGACGCAGGCCTACCATGAGCACAAGCCGTGGCCGTGGAGGTTCCGCCCGAGCAACCAACTGCCGCACCAGGAGCGTGGCGGTAGCGTCCAGCCGGTTGCCCAGCAGGATGCGTACGGGATCGTCTGCCGCGTCCGTCTCATTCGCCACAAGAACGCTACTTATTCGCCCGGTCTGCGTGATGATAACCAGCCAAGCGTCGGTAAAACACTGCACGAAGAAAGTGGTTTCTGTCGTCTCCCACGCCATTTTCCACGTCCAGTGCGGCAGATGCAACGAGTCGACGACTGGGACACGGCTTCCTGTCTGTCCAGGAGCTGTGTCTGGGTGGCAAGGCTCACCCTGAACCATCCTCGTGCGCAGTGCTGCTGTAGCGGCGTCTGCAGTCGAGTCAAAGCAGTGCACCGTGTTTCGGGGAAGAGGGCGGTGCACGCGCCCGCTCAGGAATGCGTAGATAGGTTGACGGGATATCTTTGACAAGTGTGTATTGCTCGGGGACGCATACGACTCGAAAGCGCGTGTCGAACACAGACGCTTGATACCCTGGCTATCGTCTGTTCACCCAATTTTAACGCAACCTCGATGTGATGTAGAGCGGGAGACCGAAATCACGACGCAATGTATGGAATAGATCGGAGACGAAATGCATGTAGGATATATTGATTCCTGCATAGTGCAAGGAGGACTGCTTCTCTGATTCAGGTCCGTCGTACCACAG